>Ga0079992_155865_pt1 | contig 11982 bp, 11 predicted proteins | sample FaiFalFF_MnMetaG_3_FD_69197 | JGI IMG/M metagenome (GOLD analysis project Ga0079992, IMG submission 69197) | Freshwater microbial communities from Yellowstone National Park, Wyoming, USA - Fairy Falls B (FF_Mn_B) MetaG (SPADES assembly) (version 2) | ecosystem: Environmental > Aquatic >... | reverse complement strand
GGCCAACCCCGCTAACGGAATTAAAGATATTTACAAGTATTTAGAAGTATCGTTAGCGGGGAAACGCTTTATCATAAACATAAATATCTCTCCTAGAAGGCTCGCAGTGGTCAAGCGGCAGGAGAGGAGCCCGCTCGGGGATCTGGGGGTAGATGGGTTGCAGTGGTCGCAGCATAGATCGCTGTGGGAGGATTATATAGGCTGTGCAAGATATATTGGAGGTCGCATGAATATTAGAAGGCTCCCCGCCAGATTCCTCTCCACAGCTCTTGGGAGACGTAGGGATGTTAAGAGGCTGGCTGCTAGATACCTATTCTAATCGATAAAGGCGGGAGGGTGGGTTCTCCAGGGATAGGAATTGGGGTTCAAGTCCTAGAATCGATATTACGAGGCTAATCACCATCGAGAGCTCTCAGACCTCGCATACGAGGATCTCTTCATATATGTATGCTCAATAGATAGGAGGAGCGGGGAGCCCAGGTATACATGCAGGGGAGAAGCTATCACGATCTCGATAGATTCGAGAGAGCTTAGGATATACCCAGTAAAGAGATGAGCGAAGAGGAGATCGAGGAGATGGTCAGTAGAGTGAGCCAGCTAATACATGAAAGAATAAGGGGAAGATAGATATATCATTTATATGGGCCCAAATTAATATTTTTATTTATATCAGGTAATCGTAGGATCTGCGGTTGTCGATATTGAGGTTTTCGGTTTTAGGGGTGGGCTGTTTCGGCCTTCATAATCATTTGTAGCACTCATGTTTATTGATTTCTGAGACCTCTTAACGCTATGAGATATGCTGATGCTTATAAACCTCAGAGATATATAATTGGTGCCCCCGAGTTTCCGAGACCCGTAGGGTGATGAGCCACCAGGCGACTGGTGGTGAGCCTCTGCGGTGAGGGGGCTCGGGGAGACCGTTGAGAAGCAGATGGAACCACCATCTGCTGAGAAACGGTTAAGGGTTCGGGTTTCATTGGACTTGATCAAGCCCTCTTCCCATGGCTTCACCTCCCTCAGAATCCCTTTTAATCGGGATCCATATCGCTGGACTCCACCAGCTCTGGACGATCCCAACCCATTGCTGTGGGGAAACCCCGCATCCTGGGTTTCTCTCCTCTCTGTGAGCCCCTCTTGGGTCTCGACTAACATCGCAGGATCCACCAAAACTGCTGGCAAGCCTTAAACAACGTGAAACCTGAAGCAGCTTATGAATGCATAGCCATAGTCTCTACGACCCTAAGGGCTGTGGGTAGAGCACATTTTCCGAGGTGCTTGGGTAGATGGAGCCCTCATCGCAGTTGTATCGACGAAATCGATAAGATCATGTGATCTAAGATCAAAAGCGGATCTGAGAAGAGAAAGATCCCAAGGGATCATCCAATAAGATCCAAGAACAATCTAGATTAAAAGATTTTGAGGCTAATAAGCATTGCGCCCATCAAAACCAAGGATCGAAAGCTAGATCTTTGCTTAAATACACCATAACATAAATAATAGTAGACAAAACAGATCTACTATAGAACTGATCAAGATCAAAAATAGACACATGGATCGGAGGATCTACTATAGAATTGAAAGAACAAAATTAATATTAATAGTTAGAGCAAGGTTGATCTGCTATAGAATTGAAAGTTAGCTTAGAACTCTCTACCGCTGCTGACCATCTAATCCTAGTTTTCCTCTCTGTCCTGCCCACAATCTCGATTCTCCCGATCCCCAAGGCTATTTTTAGGCCTATATATTCTAGGAATTCCCTGCATCCAGCTGTGATGTTGCCTCCTAACCCTACCCTGCATAGATCTTTATCAACTATTGCAACGCCCTTTATAACAGCTATGTCGGGGCTCGGGTTTGAGGTTTTTATAGCGGATCTTATTAGGATCCTCTCAACACCAAGCTCTATCCCTAGATCCCTCGCTATCCTCCTAGCCTCTGGGGTCATGATCCTCATGTGGAGGAGCTTCTCATCATCACCCTGGATATATGGTCTGCATGTCTTTCTTATCATTGAGTGGATACTATATAGATTTTCTATAACACCTGAAACCTTATCCCCAGGGGATCCTGGTTTGTGGGATAATATAGATAGATCCTCGTCTCCTAGTTGAATAGCTATATGAAGATCTAGAAGCCCTCCAGAGGCCCTAGAAACCTCGCTGGGATCTCCGAAGAGCCTTCTAAAGATCCCAAGGGGTATCGAGTCTAGAGCCTTTATAACAAGGCTATGAGGGCTTCTAAGAGGCACAACCCTTGTCGAGGATGCTGCAACGCCTCCCAACACCTTGAATATATATAGAGGATCGCTTCTAAGGGCTGAGAGATCCCTTACAACCTGATCCTCAACCCTCTTCAAAAGCTCACCAGGATCTCTCGATACACCTTTAAAAACAGATTCAAGAGCATGTAGAGAAACAACTGCGAGGCCTCTGAAGCTAGTCCCACTGCTAAAATCTATCGAGACTCCCTCCGAGGCTTTTTCAAAGGGTACGCCCGATGCTATTAGCCTGAGGGCCTCACCGGCCCCCAAGACCCTCACTCCTAGTAGGTGTTTCAATACCCTCATAACCCTCCTCGAATGACCAACGCTCCTACCCCCTATGACTCCTATGAAGAACTGCTTATACGCCTCTGGATCTCTCTTGATCTCCTCGTAGATCTTTATAACCCTCGATAGGCTCATATATATAGATGCCAGATCCTCATCCACATACCTAGCCCACATACCTTGATCCAGTAGGATGCCCATTCAATATACTCTCAAGTTAATATAGCTTGGGAGGTGAAAAGCTGTTTAGACTATATAGCTAAACTTTATATACCCCCTTAAATATAATGCTTGGTGGTTCTATTTGTCGAGAACCGCATCCCCAGGGTTCTGGTCATAGACAGGGTTTCTGAGAAGCTGTTAGAGGGTCTCAGAGAGAGGGGCTTCGAGGTAACATATACCCCGGGAATAGATCCTGTGGAGCTTCTTGAGAAGGTCAATGGATATGATATCCTGGTTGTTAGGAGTAGACATAGAATCGATTCAAGGGTGGTTGAGAAGGCTGAGAGGCTAAGGCTTGTCGTTAGAGTTGGAACCGGTTTGGATAACATAGACATTGAAGCCCTAGCTAAAAGGGGGATCGAGGTTATAAACACACCCGAGGCTCCTGTGATATCTGTGGCTGAGCTTGTAATAGGCCTTATGATAATGTGCTCAAGAGATCTATATAATGTTGTTGAAAAGGTTAAGAGGGGATCCTGGGAGAGGCCCCTAGGCAGGGAGCTATATGGCAAGACGCTATGCATAGTAGGGCTGGGGAGGATAGGATCTAGGGTTGCGGAGCTTGGGAGAGCCCTTGGTATGAGGGTGGTTGCACACGATATACTAGATCTCTCTGAGAGGGCTGAGAGGCTTGGGATAGAGTTTAGAATGGATCTGCATAGCATGCTGCCCGAATGCGACTACATATCCCTCCACATACCCCTCAACGAGGGTACTAAGGGTATGTTCTCTAGGAGGGAGTTCTCAATGCTAAAGCCAGGCTGTATATTTATAAACACCTCTCGAGGCGGCATTATAGATCCAGGGGCGCTATTAGAAGCCCTGGAAGCGGGGAGGATTTGGTGCGCAGCCCTAGATGTCTTCGAGAAGGAACCTCCGGAAAGGGGGAGCGTGGAGGAGGCCCTTATAAACCACCCAAGAGTCATACCAACCCCGCACATAGGGTTCCAAACAGCTGAGGCACAGGAGAGGGGGGCTATATTAGCTCTTAACAAGATATTGGAGAGGTTTGCCCGCAATGCCTAGGCTCTTCACACCAGGGCCTGTGGAACCCTATAGAGAGGCCCTCGAGGGGCTTTTAAAGCCTGTGCTGAGCCATCGATCCCCCGGCTTTAAAGAGGTTATCTTGGGTGTTGCTGAGAAGCTATCAATGGTTTCAAGGCATAAAGGTGGCGTCGCGATTTTCGCCGGAAGTGGAACCCTGGCAACTGAGGCAATGATCTATGGCCTAGTATCGTCTGGGGAGGGGGTTCTAGTGATAAGCTATGGCGTCTTCGGCGAGAGACTTGCTGAGAGCTCATTTAGAAGGGGTGCTAAGGTGCATATACACAGGGTTGATCCAGGATCGCCTCTTGATCTAGGCTATATAGAGGATCTCGTGAGGAGAAACAAGATCTCATGGATAATCACAACCCATGTCGAGACAAGCTATGGCCATAGAGTTTCAGAGCTCAGAGAGCTATCAAAGCTAGCCAACTCGTTAGGATCCCCTCTTCTCCTCGACGCGGTATCATCATTCGCTGGAGAGGAGCTAGACATCTCAGGCTGGGGATTAGGGGCTGTAGCCTCCTGCTCCCAGAAAGCTTTGGGAGCACCCCCAGGGGTTTCCTTCGTGCTTGTAAGTGACTACCTAGTTGAAAGGGCTAAGAGGGTCTCGAGATATGCTCCTCCCCCAAGGTATATGGATCTAACCTTATATATGGAGGAAATCGAAAAGGGGTCTACACCATTCACACCAGCGATAAACCTCCTACACTCGCTAGAGGGAGCTCTAGACAGGATCCTAAGAATAGGGGTTGAGAAGAACATAGAAATGCATAGGGAGAGAGCAGAAGTAATATATAAATCCATAGACACACCCTTACTAACCCCTCTGATAAGAGATAAAAGCCATAGGGCTAACACAGTTGCAGTCTTCAAAATAACGGATGCCTCGATCAGGGCTAGCGAGATAGTAGAAAAGCTGGCAGGGCAGGGAATGATAATAGCGAGGGGGATAGGTGAGAACGGTGAGAGACTCATAAGGATAGGTACGATGGGCAACATATCGACAAAAGATCTTGAGGAGCTAGCGGAAAAGATAAAAGAGATATTGAGAGATATAGCCAGAGGGAAAGATCCAACACCTTCAGTTCTATAGTAGATCAGCTCTGCTTTAATTATAACTTTATGTTTAGGGTGTGTTTAAGCTAAGATCTGGTTTTCGATCCTTTGAAGCTAATGGCTGCAATGCTTATATAGCTTAAAACCTTTTGATCTAGATCGTCTTGGGATCTTCCTGAATGATCCCATAGATGTGGCGGGGCAGTAAAAGCCCTGCCCAATGCGATGGAGCCAAGAGAAGAAGGCGTAAAATCAAGCCCAACGAAATCCGGCCCCTGACATCCCCCATCATTATGGATAAAAATAAAACTCCTATTGCGTATTGGTATTTGGAATAGGATCTGGGGGTGGATAGTTTGAGCGGTGTTGAGGCTCAGAAGAGGGCTCAGAATGAGGCTAAGATTAAGGAGGCCCTCATGCTCCTCATGGGTATTGTGAACGATTCCCAGGTTCCCAGAAATATTAGGAGGGCAGCTATACAGGCTATAAAGATTCTCCAGGAGGCGAGTTTAACTCCTGGCGTTAGGGCTGCTAATGCTGTCAGCATTCTGGATGAGGTTAGCCAGGACCCCAACATGCCTACCCATGCTAGGAATCTCCTATGGCAGATCGCAACTAGGCTCGAGACTGTTAAGGACTAGCCATTCCATGTCAACGGGTGATCAGCTATAGAATTGAGAAACAGCTATGGCTTCAGGGTTAGGGGTATCTATGCAACAGCTATAGCGAAGATCCTCATGGATAGAGGGCTAAGGCCTAGTGATATATCTGAGAAGCTCTCTAGGAGATTAGGTGCTGAGGGCGAGGGCTATGTAGATGTTACTGTGAAGAATAGCGATGACGATAAAACCCTTTTAATCATAGTCGGTGTGCCAGGAGCTGTTGAGGAGGCCTTCAACGCCTTGTTAAGCGTTTTGAAGAGATCTCTCTATAGGGGTCCACTACCTCTGTATATGGTCTTCAGAACCTCTACAGTCTCTCAAGAGGCTAGCGGGTGCTATGTTGAGACGCCGATAGGTGTTAATGGGTTTCTAAGGGATAGAACATGTTATAAGGGTGAGGAGATGGTTGCAACAATCATAGGCTATAGAGATGATGGCGCCCCAATAGTGGATAGAGGTATATATGTTGTTGGAAGGCACATGATCCTTTTGGACAAGCCTGTGCAGAAGATCTCAGAGCATATAAGGGATCCAGATGTTATATTGGAGCTTAAAGGCGTCTCGGACATGATTCTGAGGCAAGGTCTTGGGGTGTCTTGGAGGAGCTCGGCTGCGAGGGCATCTATAACAGAGCTTCTGGGAGAGGTTGAGGAGCTTAGAAAGACACTTCTATCAATATCTGAGAAGGCAAGGTCCAGTCCCAGGCTGGAGCCTCTATATACTGGTGAGGGTATAGCCTTTATACAGCTCTCTCCAGATGATATGGAGGAGCTCGATAGAATAAGATCTTCTGTGGCGCCCACAGCGCCTATGCACCATATATTGAAGGCCTATTCGGAGAACCCCTGGGTCGTGGATCTCCTCGACGGGATCGTGGCTAGTGGAGCAGATCCTGTTGCCATTAGAAACGGCTTTAGGAGATATGTATTGGATAATCTATATAGAGGTGCGGAGGTCTCCATACTACATGGAAAGCCCTTTGAAAAACCCCTGGTGCTTGGAAAGGGGAGGCTGAGGATCTATCTGGAGGATGGTGGAAAAATATATATGGGGATTGTGAGAAGCATAGCTGGATCAGGCGTATACGATGGCCTAGGAATCCTGAAGGAGAGGGATGACAAGGCATTCACGGTAGTTGGGGAGGATACATGGCTAGTGATCCACGGATATTATAGCCATGATGCAAGGTTGAAAGGAATATATGTTAACATAAATACCAAGCCAGTAATAGTATACGACACAACGCTAAAGATCTGCTATCTAGATCTTGAAATAGATGCTGCAATCACAGAACAGGAGTTCAGAGTAGTGGATGAGAAGAAATTCGAAAACATATGTGGAAAACCATTAGAGCCATGTAAAAGAGCCAGAGAAACCCTCGAAAGGGTCGAAGAGAAGCACTCGGAACTCTGGAGAGTGATGAGCAACATGGGTAAAGAGATACTAGCGAGAGTGGAGGATGAGAAGGATCCAGCCCAAGAGAATTTCAAAAACCTCATAGATATTATAAGGAATATCTCCCCACAATAGAGCAAGTATAATGAATTAAGAAGAGTCAAATCTCATACACAAGTATACTTTTAACCCTCTCTAGCTATTATTTCTTGATGATTCGTGGCTGAGCATATGGCCTCTATAGGTGTGGATGTTATAGCATCTATCCTTGCAGAGTATGCTAGGAAGATCGTTGATAAGGCTGTTAGGGGTGAGAGGCTGAGCGACTGGGAGGTGGGGTTTCTATTGATGGAGGCTATTAGAAGGACTATAGAGGCTAGGATGGATGCTATCGAGAAGAGAATGGCAAGCCTTGAGGAGAGCCTAAAAACAAGGGTGGATGCATTAGAGAAGAGCCTATCAGAGAGAATGTCATCTATAGAGAAGAGGATGGAGTATGTTGAGAAGAGGATAGAGACTCTCGAGAGGAGGGTCGAGAGCCTAGAAGCTGATGTGAAGCAGATGAGGGCAAGCATGGATAGTCTGAGAGATCTGATCATAGCAAGGCTAGTAGAGACACTAGCTAAAAAGAGCTAGAGATCGTAGTTCCTTTTGTTGCTTCCTATAGTATCTATGACACTCCCCGCCCTAATGGACAAGGTTTCTATGCTGGAGTCTCGGGTGCTAGCCCACTGGAGAGGGATTAATGGCTTTACACCGTTATACGTTACCAAATAGCTCTCAATCTTCCTTCCTTGTTACTGTTATCCTGTGTCCCAGCCTTCTCGCTATGTTTAGCGCTGCATTAATATCTGCGTTTATCTTCTTCCCAGTCTTATACAGATATATAGCCCTCTATATACCCTTCCCTTCTTGTGTTTTACTCCACATATTGAGCATTCTTTGCTTGTGTAATCCTCAGGGACTATCTCCACGTCTATACCATACTCCATGAATATATCCACGATCCAAAGAACTATCTTCCTAATGTTCGTGTTATACTCATTGCCATTATCCTGTGATAGCATTATTGGATAGCCTATGTATAACTTCCTAACACCTCTTCTATACAGCTCATCTGCTAAAAACCTGTAGCTGTTATGTATAGATGCCTAAACCTCTCATCTCTCTTATAAATAGCATCTAAGTATTTCTCGTGGTAGTAGATCCGTGTCAATATATCTACTATCTCCCAATCTCCTCAGCACATCCCTTATAGATTGATATGTAGCTATCTCCCTCTTCCACCAGTAGTACTCAGATTTGATCTTTCCGCCTTTGACGAGCAAAGCTGATCCGTCCGAGATTACTACAGCGAGTAGACAGCGAATAGATTATTAAGACCCATATCAATGAATGCCTCCTTATCCCCTATGGGATCCCTCTGCTTGATAGATCTAGAGTTTATAACCCTACCCTTTTTATCCTTGTAGTTGGGTTTTACATAGCCCTTTGGATTTGATTTAGGTGGCTTAACACCAACCTCTATTGGTATGTGTGCTTGCCACCTACCAGCCTCATATATGATCTCAAGCCTCTCCTGCTTACCATCCCACCTAATCCTACCAACATATTTTATTACTCTTAGGTTGAAGTCCTCGAGGACTAGATAGCCCCACCACCATTGGTAGGCTCAAGATAATATCTATCATTATCTGATCGGTACGTGTACTCTCCTCTTCCCTGTATCTCTATCCTTCCAATAGCCTGGTGGAGAAACCTTCCTAGTGTGAGGTGGTAGTTCACCTCGCTTCTTAAGCTTTAGGAGCTCGTAGAAAGCGTTCCAAGCCTCATCATTCTAATTAATAACCTGACCAGCATTAACACCAAGCATCTCCCTATACCTATTAATCTCATCCCTCTTCCTAGGCGATAGCTCTCTGTTGAAGAATGCCTGCCTCTTCTCATAGCTAAGCTCGTTCCACAGACTAGCACATGCCAAGCCAATATCGAATAAAACCTCTTCCTCATATCTATTCGGGAATAGAGTTACTCTATTGGTTCTCCGCCTACTCCTTTTCCTCTTCTCTATCTGCTTTTTGAATGCTTCCAGGGGGTCTTCAGTGGGCACGCCTCGGGATCCCCCCGTCGGACATTCTACTAGCATATTTGCCTACTGAGACCCAACCCCTATGCACTATAAAGCATAGAAGCCTTAAAAACACCACCCTGAAGGGCGAGGCTTGCCCTGTTGTCACAGGCTATGTGGGGCTCAGCCCTTTTCCGAGGCATCCTCATCAACCTCGATCTTTATCTTCTTCACGTACTCCTCAATCTCTGGCGATATGAGTCTATGGAAACATATTAAAGTGGAGCTGTGGTCTGGGGTATCTGAATGGGTGGAGATCAAGGGTATAGTGGGGCTATGATGAAAAGTCGACCGGAGATCTAGGATGTTAGAGGTGGAGTTTTTAATACCAAGCCTTAAATCCCGAACCCCTATTGATATACGTGTGTTCTAAACGCAATGATGATTAGGGCTCTAAAGGTAAGGCCCCATATAAAGACGATCCATCACGAGACTATAAAAAGAATTGAAACCGATAGATATTATAGCTGAATAGAGGTCGTTATCTGACCTCCTCTCCCGCCTTCAGGTCGCTATCTTGATCGTCATCCCTTTCGGGCGGTTCATTGTTCCCTGTTCCCCCATCTATTCGGGCTTACATCTGTCATCTGAGGGGCAGTGGGGGTGGCAACTGAAAGCCTCGCTTTTTAATGCTTATCAGCTTTTTAGTTATGTTGTTTTTAGATGGGGGAGGCTCTGGTCACCCCGACTGCCCCTCAGATGACAGATGTAAGGGGTTAGTTTATGGTTACATTTGTAATATCTAACAGTTCTAAACCCTTATGTGATTATGCCTATTGCAAGAGCTATTATGAATAGGATCATGACTATAGCCCCTGCAAAAGCTGCTTTATCCAATATTGGTGCCTCCTGTGTCTTCTCTTCCATCTCTGTATCATCTCCAGAGATTTAATATATCTTCCTAATATATAAATTTTACCCAGCTTAGTTATTTATGGATTATCATTAAGTTAGGGAAATATACATAAGCTATGTTTATTAATAAAAATATAAATACCCCCCTAGTTAAAAAAAACCTGGGGTATTATGATGGGTGAAGCAAATGCAGCGCGAGATGATCCTGAGATACAGGCCAAGGTTCAGTTGATGGGTACAAGACCTATAGAAGTTGTCAGCAGGCTGCCAACTCCTGAAGAGGTTATGAAGATTCCCAGAATAACTACGAGAGCACTCCTGACCAAGGTCTTGGGGCCTGCCTTCATCCCTCTGGGAGCCGCTATAGGATCTGGGGAGTGGTTGCTTGGACCCCAATCAGTGGCACTATATGGCTTCGGGGTTATGTGGTTAGTCTGGATCGGGTCATTCCTTCAAACGGTATTTAATATAATGTATGGAAGACTCACACTAGCAACTGGAGAGCCCCCGATTGTTCTCTTCAACAGGATCTGGCCGGGTGCTAGGTTCTGGGCATGGTTTGTGCCACTTAACCTAATCATATGGGGGTTCTGGCCCGGTTGGGCTTTAACATCTGCAACGGCCCTCGGCGCCTTGGTGCTTGGTAGGATCCCTGGTGCTGCTGAGGCAACGCTAGTCAGGATCCTTGCTATGATCATACTAGCTGTGTGTATAGCCGTAGTGCTCTTTGGGGTAAAGATAGAGAGCACTCTGGAGTGGATTCAGAAGATTGGGGTGGGTATAGTATTTATAGGCTTGATAATTATAGCCTTCTTAACAGTAACACCAACAGCTTTAGCAGAGATGGGGAGAGGCTTTATATCTGTTGGCTACCTACCACCTGGAGGCGATGTTCTCCTCTTAGGAGCTTTCTGGGGGTATATTGCATATGCCACAGGGCTCAACTGGAAAATGATTAACTATTACAGGGATAGGGGCTATGGTATGGGTAGCGTTGTTGGTTTCATACCAACCCTTATAGGGGGGACGAAGGTTTATGTATCCCCCGGGGGTAAGATCTTCGAGATAAACAATGAGAACCTAGCCACTTGGAGAAGGTGGGTGAGGATCCTCTATGCCGATCAATGGATCATATTCTTCCTAGGATCACTATACGGTATGATGTTACCCACACTAATAGTAGGATCCCTAGTGCCCGTAGGGACTACGCTACCTACATGGGGAGTAGCTGCCCATGTAGCCAACGAGGTAGCTGCCAAGATAGGGATAATAGGATTCTACTTCGTAGCCTTTGTGGGCTTCTTCATACTCTTCACAACCCAGATAGAGGCTATAGATACCCTTGTGAGGAATATAACAGATGGAGTCTGGAGCACTAGTGAGACTGCTAGGAGATGGGCGAGAGGCGATATAAGGCTGATCTACTACCCAATACTCATAGCATATGTGATCTTCGCTATGACAATAATATGGTTCGCCCTCCCACTAGTCTTGATCCAGATAGGTGCTAACATGGCTAACTTCGTAGCAATATGGTCAGTCCCAGCCCTCTGGGCCCTTCTAAAGAAACTGCCGAGAGAGCTGAGACCACCGAAATGGCAGTATGCAGCTACAGTCATATTATGGATTATATGTGTATTCTTCGCACTAGCCCTCGTCTTATCCACTTTCGGCATAAAAATATTCTAAATATAAAAACTTTTTAAACATCAAAATGCATCCTCCTCCTTAATTTTGAGAGCCGGTTAACTTTACAACTGAAAACTCTCCCTTCAGGGCAGGGATAATTAGAAAAAGCTTATTAGCTTTCGTATTTGATTATTTTGAAGGGGCTCTATGGCCTCTGGCGGTGAGGGGTTGCTAACCATCTCGATTGATATAAGGGTTAGTCCCGAGCCTGGGGCTATAGAGCTCCTCAGGAGATACAACACAGCCCTGAACTATGTAATAAATAAGATTCTGAGACTGAATCTAAAGAAAATCGGGGAGGTTCACAACGCTCTATACAGAGAGCTGAGAGAATGGTTCGACCTCCCATCAAGGGTTGCCATTGACTGCTATAGAGA
>Ga0079992_134002_pt1 | contig 11992 bp, 12 predicted proteins | sample FaiFalFF_MnMetaG_3_FD_69197 | JGI IMG/M metagenome (GOLD analysis project Ga0079992, IMG submission 69197) | Freshwater microbial communities from Yellowstone National Park, Wyoming, USA - Fairy Falls B (FF_Mn_B) MetaG (SPADES assembly) (version 2) | ecosystem: Environmental > Aquatic >... | reverse complement strand
CCTGGCAAGCCGCCCGCCGGCCGACAGTTACCGGCCAGAACCTGAGGCCGGCGCCGGATAGGCCGTCGGCTGGGGCGGGGCGGCCTGGGCCGGACCCGGGTAGGCCGGGGTCGCCGCGACCGGCCCGGCCGCCGGGCCGCTGAAGGTGTAGTTCCCGACCAGCCCGATGGCATCAGGTGGCCAGTACGACACCCAGGCCTTCCCGATGATGTTGCCCTCGGGCACAACCCCCCAGATATGGGAGTCGCTACTGTTATTACGGTTGTCCCCGAGCACGAAATAATGGCCGGGCGGCACCGTCACCGGCTGGAAGGTGTAGCTTGGCCGCTCCCGAAGATAAGGCTCCTCCAGGGGCTGGCCGTTAATGTAGACCTGCCCGTTGCGGACCTCGATCGTCTCGCCGGGCAGGCCGACTATGCGCTTTATAAAGTCCCGGCTTGGGTCGTTGGGAAACCGGAAAACCACGATATCACCCCGCTGGGGCGGCTCAAACAGGTAAACCCGGCCCGACGGGATGGGCAGAAGGTCACCGATAGGCCCCAGGAACTCTTTGATCGCCGCCCCATCGACGGAAAAGTAAACAAACTTGGCGACCAGCAGATACTGATTGTGCCGCAGGCTGGGCTCCATGCTCGAGCCCTCAACCTTGAAGTTCTGGACGAGGCTGCGCACTACCAAGAAGATAAGCAGGGTAAGGGCGACTGTCTCGAGAATTTCCCGGGCGATTCCGAGAAGGCGGGAAGACTGTGGATTCGCCGGCTGCGACTGCTGGTCCATATCGACCGTGGGCTGGCTCATAGACACCATTTTGAGTATACCACCGGCGTCCCGACGGCCCCCGACCTATCATTCTCGTGGCGCTCCTGATTCGGTAGCCTCGCCGGGTCGGCACGGCCCAACGGGGTCCTTTCCATCCTCGGTGCGGTCTGCGGAGCTCCCCTGTTCCTGGTAGTGGCTGCTTTGCTCTGGGGCGTCTTCTGCGAATCGCTTATTATTGCGTTTAGTATCCACGAGACCCTCGTGGAGATACGGGATACCCTGCGGCGTAGTGTTCAGTGATTCAGTATAGCCGTTTAGGCTGACCTGTTATAATAATCTCCGGCAAGACGCAAGACCGGAGGAGGTAATGAACAACCTGGGTGAAGCGTTCACCTACGTTTTCTCCGACCGGGACTGGCCGGTAAAGTTTCTGGTCGGCATCCTTTTTCTTTTCCTGAGCATCATCGTCGTCGGCATTCCGTTTGTTACCGGCTACTTTCTGGAAATAATTCGCCGGGTCGCCCGGGCCGAGCCCCCATATTTGCCCGACTGGTCGAACCTGGGCCAGCTGTTCGGACGTGGCCTTGTGTATATTGTGATAGTTTTCATCTACGCCCTGCCTGGGTTCCTGCTGACCTGCCTCCTCGGGGTTATCCTGGGCGTATTCAGCGCCCTCCTTGGGAGCGTGGGCGACGGCGAGCCCGTCCAGACAGGTTCCCTCGTCGGCACCGCCCTGTCCTGCCTGGCATTCCCCCTCGGCCTGTTCTACACCGCCATCCTGCCCATCATCACCATCCAGTACGCGGTTACCGGGGAATTCGGGGCGGCCTTTGAGCTGGGCGAGATGTGGAACCTGGTCCGGGCAAATTTTGGTAACTATATAATAGTTATCCTCATATCCTGGGCAACCTCAAACCTCCTCGCCCCTCTGGGACTGGTCCTGTGCGGAGTCGGTTTCCTGGCGACCGGGTTCTACGCCCTGGTGGTCAACGGTTACCTTTACGGCTTCTTCCACCGGTCCGCCCACCGGCCGCCTGCCCCGCCGCCTATGGCGGTCCCAGCCTGAAAATTACGACCTACAGAGCGAAGGATTAAAATACTCTTGAGCGTAGCCCGCGGGAGGTTGTGGCATGAATTTTGAGCTGACCGAAGAGCAGGTGATGATCCAGGGGCTGGCCCGGGAGTTTGCCCGCCAGGAAGTTGCCCCCGTGGCCGCCCACTACGACCAGACTGCCGAGTTCCCCCACCCGATTGTTAAAAAAGCCCGGGAAATCGGCCTGATAAACCTGACGGTTCCCCGGGAGTACGGCGGCGCCGGCCTCCCGGTTTTCGACTCCAACCTCGTGATGGAGGAGGTGGCCTGGGCCTGCACGGGCATTGCCACCGCCCTGGGCATCAACAACCTTGCCTCTGACCCCATCGTCATTGCCGGCACCGAGGCCCAGAAGAAGAAATACCTGGGCTGGCTGGCCGAAGGGGGATTCGCCTCCTACGCCGTCACCGAGCCCGAGGCCGGCTCCGACGTTGCGGCCATTAAAACCCGGGCGGTCCGGGACGGCCGGGGCTGGAAGCTAACCGGAACCAAAATCTGGATCTCCAACGCCTGGGAGGCCGACTTCTTTGTTGTCTTCGCCAAAACCGACCCCCAGGCCGGCCACCGGGGCATCAGCGCCTTTATCGTCGAGCGGGACTGGGGGGTAAAAGTTACCCGCAAGCTTCCAAAGCTGGGCCAGCGGGCTTCGGACGCCTGCGAGGTGGTCTTCGACGAGGTCCCGGTGCCCCCGGAAAACCTCCTCGGACCCGAGGGCGAGGGCTTTAAGCTGGCGATGCAGGTCTTCGACCGCTCCCGGCCGATGATCGGGGCCTTCGGCGTCGGCATCATCCAGCGGTGCCTGGACGAGTGCGTCCGCTACGCCACCCAGCGGCAGGCTTTCGGCCGGCCCATCGCCGATTTTCAGGGTGTCGGCTTTAAGATTGCAGAGATGGGCATGCGGGCCCATGCCGCCCGCCTGCTAACCTACGATGCCGCCTGGAAGGTCTCGTCCGGCCGGCGAAACAGCCTGGAGGCGGCCTACGCCAAGGCCTTCGCCGCCGACTCGGCCATGTGGGCCGCAACCGAGGCGGTCCAGATTTTCGGCGGCTACGGCTACAGCGAGGAGTTCCCGGTTGCCAAGCTTATGCGGGACGCCAAGGTCCTTCAGATTTATGAGGGGACCAGCGAAATCCAGCGGCTTATCATGCTCCGGCACCTTACTGGCGCACGGGGCGCCTAAACTGCTTCAGGGAGGTCGCCGTGAGAATCACCGACACCACTGCCCTCGTTACCGGCGGGGCTTCCGGGCTGGGGGCCGCCACCGTCCGCCGGCTGGCCAGCCTGGGCGCCAGGGTCGTCATCGCCGACCTGAACCGTGAGGCCGGCGAGGCCCTGGCCCGGGAGCTGGGTGAGGCCGCCGCCTTCGCTTCAACGGATGTAACCGATGAAGCCTCCACCCGGGCGGCGGTTGAGCTGGCCGTGGGCCGCTTCGGCGGGCTCCACATTCTGGTGAACTGCGCCGGAATTGGCCTTGCCGAGCGCACCATCACCCGGGAGGGTCCCCACTCCCTCGAGCGGTTTGTCCGGGTAATCCAGGTGAACCTGGTGGGAACCTTTAACGCCCTGCGCCTGGCGGCCTGGGTCATGGCCCAGAACGAACCCAACGAGGAGGGGGAGCGGGGTGTCATTATTAACACGGCGTCGGTGGCAGCCTTTGAGGGCCAGATCGGCCAGGTGGCGTACGCGGCCTCCAAGGGCGGGGTTGTCAGCCTGACCCTGCCAGCCGCCCGGGACCTGGCCCGGAACGGGATCCGGGTCGTCACCATTGCCCCGGGGATCTTTGATACGCCGATGTTGGGCCAGCTTCCGGCGGAAATCCGCACCGCCCTCGCCCAGCAGATGCTCTTTCCACAGCGGCTCGGCCGTCCGGAAGAATATGCCCTGCTGGTCCAGCACATCATCGAGAACCCGATGCTCAACGGTGAGGTAATCCGGCTCGACGGCGGCCTGCGGATGCCGCCCCGCTAGGGCCGAAACGGCCGGCGTCTGCCGCACACCCCACCCGATCGAGCGGGAAAGAAACTACCCGGAAGCGGGTTCTCACCCGTCCGGCCGCGGTGTATACAATATACCGGGTAAACTAGAGCCGAAGTTTCGGGAGGGGGAAATGGCCACGCGGCGGCTCACCTGGTCACAGATTTTCTACGTCTGGCTCCTCGGGGCGCCCCTGCCGGTCGGGGCCTACCTGGCCAGCCGGGGCCTCTACGCCCACGGAATCCTGGCGCTGATAGTAGCGGCGTTCGGCCTGGCCCTTGCAACCGCGGAAATACCCGTTCTGCCGAAGGCGATTGAGGCCGCGCCCCTGGCCCTCCGGGCCCGGCTCAGGCCGGTCGGATTTTCTGCCAGGATAACTGTGGCCGAAACCCTGGGACCTTGCGTGCTGGGCTTCAGTCTGGGCCAGGGCTGGGAACTCGACGCCTCGGGTCAGCTCTCGTGGCCTGTTTGTCGGCCGGCGGCCGAGGCCCTGGAGGCGGCCCTCAGCCGCCCCTGGAACGGAGAGCTGACCCGCACAGCGGCCTGCCGCTGTCCCCTGGCCGATGCCAGGGTGGAGTTTCTCCTCAGCCGGGCCGCCTAGCGCTCGGGAATCCCGGACGTATCGAGGCCCGCCCGGAGCCGTCTCAGATACTCGCGGTAATAGGTGCAGAAACCGAAACGCTGGCCGTCGGTGAACGGGGCGGTTTCGGGGCTGATGCCGTCGGCCTTGGCGTAGACGCAAGCCGGCAGGTAGCGGGCCCGCCGGCCACCCCAGCCCTTATGGGTGCAGAAATAGACGGGCCGGCCGTCTTCGTCCCGGCAAATCCTCACCTTCGGGCACCGCCGCATTCCACCCACAGTATGCCACAGCCGCCCCGAACCTTAAGGCCAGATTCTGATGCCCTCCAACCCTTTTATCCACGAGAAGCCGCCGTCCCGGCCGGCGCCAGCCGCCCGGCCCGGGTCAGGATCTCCCGCAAAAACCGGCCGGTATACGAGCCCTCCACCTGGGCAACTTGTTCCGGGGTGCCGGCCGCCACCACGTAGCCGCCCCGGTCGCCCCCCTCCGGCCCGAGGTCGATTATCCAGTCAGCGCACTTGATAAGTTCAAGGTTGTGCTCAATGAGCACAACGGTGTTGCCCGCATCAACGAGCCGCTGAAGCACCCGCAGCAGGGCGGCGCAGTCCTCGAAGGAGAGGCCTGTAGTCGGCTCATCAAGGATATAGAGGGTCCGCCCGGTTGCCTTTCGGGAAAGCTCGGTCGCAAGCTTAACCCGCTGAGCCTCACCCCCGGAAAGGGTCGTCGCCGGCTGGCCGAGCTTGATGTACCCGAGGCCCACGTCGGACAAGGTCTGGAGCTTGCTCCGGATGGCCGGGAAGGCGTCGAAGAATTCCAGCGCCTCGGATACGCTCATGTCCAGGACGTCGGCGATGCTTTTGCCCCGGTATTTAACCTCCAGGGCTTCCCGGTTGTACCGGCGGCCCTTGCAGACCTCGCAGGGTACGATCACATCCGGCAGAAAGTGCATCTCGATCTGGACAAATCCCGCGCCTTCACAGGCCTCACACCGGCCGCCCTTAACGTTAAATGAGAACCGGCCGGGCGCATAGCCCCGGAGCCTAGCTTCGGGCAGGCTTGCAAAGAGCTCCCGGATCGGGGTGAACGCCCCGGTGTAGGTGGCCGGGTTGCTTCGGGGCGTTCGGCCGATGGGCGACTGGTCGATCTCGATCACCTTGTCGATGTGCTCGATGCCCGAAATGTAGTCACATTCGCCCGGCCGGTCCTTGGCGTTATAAAAAATCTGGGCGAGCCGTTTGTAAAGGACCTCGTCAACCAGGGTGCTCTTGCCGCTCCCCGAGACCCCGGTCACGCAGACGAGCATCCCGAGCGGGATGGCGACGTCGATATTTTTCAGGTTATTGGCCCGGGCCCCGTGAACGACCAGGAACTTGCCGTTGCCCGGCCGGCGGCGCTCCGGAATGGGAATCTGCTTGCGGCCGGAAAGGTAGGCGCCCGTCAGGGAGTTCGGGTTTCGGGCGATGTCCTCGGGGGTGCCGACCGCCACAACCCGCCCCCCGTGCTCCCCGGCCCCCGGTCCCAGGTCGATGACCCAGTCGGCAGCCCGGATCATCGCCTCATCGTGCTCGACGACGATTAAGGTGTTGCCCAGGTCCCGGAGGCGCTTTAAGGTGGCAATCAGCCGGCCGTTGTCCACCGGGTGAAGCCCGACCGACGGTTCGTCGCAGACGTAAAGCACCCCGGTCAGGGCACTGCCCACCTGGGTCGCAAGCCGGATCCGCTGGGCCTCCCCGCCCGAGAGGGTCGAAGCCGGCCGGTCGAGGGTTATGTAGTCGAGGCCCACGTCGATGAGAAAGCCCAGCCGCGACCGGATCTCCTTGAGAACCTGCCCCGCAATGGCCCGCTCCCGGTCGCCCAGGGCCCCTTCGAGGTCGTCGACCCAGCGGATCGCCTCGGCGATGGACATGGCCGCCACGTCCATAATGTTCTTGCCGTTGATGGTGACGGCCAGGGATTCGGGCCGGAGCCGCCTGCCGTTGCAGGCCGGACAGGGCCGGGCCGACATGTAGCGCTCAATCTCCATCCGAACGTAGTCGGAGTCGGTCTCCCGGTAGCGCCGCTCCAGGTGGGGGATAATGCCCTCATAGGTGATGTAAAGCTCCCGGACGCGTCCCTTGTCGTCGGCCTGCCTGACCCGGACCCGCTCGCCCCGGGACCCGTAGAGGATAATGTCCAGGTGCTCGGGCCGGAGATCCTTGACCGGGGTGTGGACTGAGAACCTGTAGTGCTCGGCGACGGCCTGAAGCACCCGGAACCACCAGGTGACGTGCTCGGCGGCTTTGGCCCAGGGCTTGCTCGCCCCCTGGGCGAGGGAGAGGCTTTTGTCGGGAATCACCAGGTCGGGGTCGACCTCAAGGCGGCTACCCAGGCCGGTGCAGGCCGGGCAGGCCCCGTGGGGGCTGTTAAACGAGAAGGTCCGGGGCTGGATCTCGGGCAGACTCACCCCGCAGTGGGGGCAGGCAAAATTCTCCGAAAAGAGCAGCTCTTCGCCCCCGACGACGCTGACGGCCACAATCCCCCCGGCCAGCCGGAGGGCGGTTTCTACCGAGTCGGCAATCCGGGCTGGGTCGACGCCGTCGTTTCGCCGGAGGACCACCCGGTCGACGACGATTTCGATGGTGTGCTTTTTGTTTTTGTCAAGCCGGATCGGCCCGTCCAGCTCGACGATTTCCCCGTCCACCCTCGCCCGGACGAACCCGGCCCGGACCGCGTCTTCGAAGACCCGCTCATGCTCGCCCTTGCGGTCCCGCACGACCGGAGCCATAATCAGCAACCGACTGCCGTCGGGCAGGCCCAGGATCGCATCGACAATCTGCTGGACGGTCTGCTTTGTCACCGGGCGGCCGCACTTCGGGCAGTGGGGCTTGCCGATGCGGGCAAAAAGCAGGCGCAGGTAGTCGTAAATCTCGGTGACGGTACCCACCGTCGACCGGGGATTGTGGCTGACGCCCTTCTGGTCGATGGAGATGGCCGGGGAGAGGCCGTCGATGTAATCGACGTCGGGCTTTTCCAGCCGGCCGAGGAACTGGCGAGCATAGGCCGAAAGGGACTCGATATACCGGCGCTGGCCCTCGGCGTAAATGGTGTCGAAGGCCAGGGAGGATTTGCCGGAACCGGAAACCCCCGTGATTACGACCAGCTTGTCCCTGGGGATTTCAACGTTAATGTTCTTGAGGTTGTGCTCCCGGGCACCGCGGACGATGATCCGGTCCAGAGGCATATCCGGTCAGGTATTGTATCATGTTCAGGTAACCGGACTCAATTTGTGTATCAGCAGGAGTTTACCCATAACTTTGGCGTCAAGTAGGAGGCTGGGCGGCCTCCAGAAGCTCCCGGGCGACCTCGTAGTTCAGCAGCCTTAGAAAACCCCGCATCGGGCGCAACAGCGCCCTGCCCATCCCGTTCGCTCGGTATCCCAAGCTTGCCCCCAAGCCAAAGCAAAAGGTCTTTGAAGGGGCTCTCCTCACGTTTTATTTCCCACAGAAAAAGCGCAAGCCCCAACAGCACCGCCGCCCACAGCCTACTTACAGCGGCCGGAGGCCGCTCAACCCCAAGACCGGCCTTAAGCAGCCGGAAGAATTCCTCAACCTGCCAGCGCTTGCGATAAGCTTCAACGACCCCCCAGGCATCTTCAACAGTCCTGAGTTCCAGGTTCGTAAGCAGCCACCAGTTGCCCCGGTTACCCAGCGCCGGCACCCGGCTAACTACCAGGGTAAAATCCTGACCCAGAAGCTTTATCGGCTCAAACCCGAAGTAAACTCGACATAAAATGTAAGACACTTTATGTCGAGTTTGCATGTACTTACCCTGGACCTTGACCCAGGCCTTCCCACGGAAAGGCAGACCCAGACCCTCGGCCACCGCCTTGAGCTTGCGGCCAGCGGCCAGAGGCCGCTGTGTCCGGTCATGGTGAACCCTGGCGATGAAGGCCTGGTTTAAGTCCTTAATCTGCAAAAAGACTTTGGCTGTTAACATAACGTGCAAAGCACGTTATGTTAACAGCAGGCTTTTTAATCGGGCTTATGTCCACCAGGACGAGGAGCTCTTCGCCCTGAAGGGTCTCGAGGCCAAGCCGATAGCCTCGGCGCTTACACGCCGGTTATCAAGAAACCGATAGAGCGCCTTAGCCTGGTAAAACCTGCGCTGGGTCTCCGGCGGCTAGCCCCTGATTGAGCTGCTGCCGCTTATCGGGGGGAAAAAGCGCCTGAACCGGGCCGTGTAGCCCATAAGCCGCTCGGCCGGAACCTGTCGCACAGCTCAGTCTGCCAAGGTCTAGTTTACACCCAACTTATGGGTAAACTCCTGATACAGCCCATTGAGTCCGGTCGGGCCTTTTGTTATGATTGAACTTAGTCAGGCTCGTCGGCGGCAAACTTCAGCCAGAAGGGGTGATGGGAATGCTGGCGATGGCGGCAGGCAGACAGGACCGGCTGGCCCGGGCAATTATCGCCGGATTTGTTGCCGCCACGGCGATGCTCTTCGCCTTCATTCTTGCCTACCTGCTTGCCTCCCTCCTCGGGACCATTGAGCTCGAGGAGTCCAAGCGGGGCGCGATCGCCATTCGGGAGTGGTTTAACGCCCTGACGAACAATCCCCTCATTGACCTGGCCCGGCCCAATCCATACCTGGCCGTGCTGGTGCACTTTATCATCGGCATCGTTTTTGCCGTCGTCTACGCGTATATCTTCGAACCCCGGCTGACAGGCCCCGGCTGGCAGCGGGGGGTTATCTTTTCCGTTGTCCCGTGGGTCCTGTCCCTGGTGGTTTTCCTGCCGGCAATTGGGGGCGGATTTCTCGGCCTAGGCATCGGGGCCGGGCCGCTACCCATTATAGGCAACCTGATTCTCCACGTGGCCTACGGAGCAACCCTCGGAACCCTCTACGGTCCGGCCGGCCGGCTCGTGGTGGGCGATGAGGCCCCCACCGAGGCGGAGAACCGGCTCATCTCCCGCTCGGACGCGGTGGCCGCCCAGGGGATTGTGGTCGGCCTGGGCATCGGCCTGGTTATTGGCGGGGCCGCTCTTCTGATCGGTAGGGTTACCGGCCAGCAAACGGTCCTCGGGGATAACTTGCTGGCCGCCACCGTCGCCGCGGCCATGACCGGCGCTGCCCTGGGCGGGCTCGTCGGGTCGTTTATCGGCCTGACGTACGCCGGGGAGGAGACAGGGGCGGCCCGGTCGGGTTAAGGGCCGATTCCATCGCCCGGTCCAGCCGGGGATAGGCCAGCCAGACCCAGCCGGCGCCGAAGAGGGCCCCGGTTACCGTTCGCAGAAGCCAGTCGCTCTCCCGTAGCCCGACCAGCTGGGTCGTGCCGTCCACGGCCAGGGGCAGAATAAGGACGATAAAGAGCCGCCAGTCCAGAGCCCGGATTCGGCCCCGAAGCAGGCCGTAGGCCAGCCCGGCCAGCAGCATCACCCCGTAGATGGCCACATCCCGCTCACAGAAGGCCACTTTAAAGCCCAGTTCGGGACTGCCCACGAACGCAGCCGGGCTGGCCGGATTAAGAGAGGGCCCGAGCTCTTCCGGCGAATAGACGGGCTGGCGGCCGAACAGAAAATAGCTTCGGGTCGGCAGCTGGTGGCAGGTCAGGCGATAGGCCAGGTAGATAAAATGGGCCGGGGCCTCATACCCGGCAGTCATCAACAGGGGGGCAAGAAACGGCGGCAGCATGAAGGCAAAGAGGCCCAGGTTCGCCAGGGCAAGCCAGTGGCGGGCAATGAAGGTTACCAGGCCGTCAACAAAACCGACCACCAGCCGGTCCAGGGCCCGACGCCGCGGCCCAACGCCGAGCAACTCCAGGTAAAGGTCGTAGGCCGAATCCCTACGGTCCATACCCTGTCACCGGGGCGACCGGCTCGGCGGCCGCACCCCCGGCAGCCGGCCGGCGGACCGACTGCCAGAGAACGGTCAGCCCAATAACGACCAGGACCACGCTCAGGGCCTGGCTCTGCCGGACGTTAAAAAGAACAGCAGGTTCGGGCCGGGTGAAAGTCAGGCCGAACCGACCGAGGCCGAAAAGGACGGCCCAGAAGCCAAAAGCCGCCCCCGGCCGGCGGAGCCGGGGCCCGGCCGCGACCATAAGGCCGAGAATGCCCAGGCTAAGGAGTATCTCGTAGGCCGGGTAGGGGTGAACGGGGAGGTCGAGCTGATAGGCCAGGGAGTCCGGATGCCGGTAAATAACGGCCCAGGGCAGGGTGCTCGGGTTGCCGGCGGCATCGCCGTTTATAAGGCTTCCCAGCCGCCCCACCCCGATGCCAAAGGCCAGCCCCGCTGCGGCCGCATCCAGTGCGGCCGGCAGGGGAAGCCCCCGCCGACGGCAGACCAGGGCCGCGACCCCACCCCCGACCAGGAGTCCCCCAAGTAGCGACATTCCGCCCTGGTGGAGGGCCAGGATAAGCTGGGGATTCAGCCGGTAATATTCCGGGTAATCGGCCACGTGGAAGAGGCGGGCCGCAACCAGCCCGGCCAGAAGCCCCCAGAAGGCGGCGGCATTAACGGCTTCGTCGCCCAGGCTTCGCCGTCGGGCCTCCCGAAAGGCCACCCCAAGGCCGACCAGGACTCCCAGGGCCAGGAAGACCCCGTACCAGCGCAGGGCATAGCCACCCAGTGAGACGACCACCGGGTCCACGGTGATTTCGATAAACGCCACCGCCAATTAATTTACCCTGCCGGCAGCGCCGGCGGCTAGTCCCGCCGGCCCCCGACCAGAAAGTCCCAGCAGATTCGGGCAAGCCGGCCGATGAGGTATGTTGCGGCGTAGTGGCCCGGGGTGCCGTCTGGCAGTTCCGGCGGGACGTGCTCGGTGAAGACCGTCAGGATAAACCGGGGCTCATTCCCCGCAAAGACCACCCCGGCGTCGTTGTAATTCCGGGCGCCGGTGCCGGTCTTGTGGGCGACCTTCGTGCCGGCCGGGAGCTGGGACGGCAGCCGGCTCCGGAGCTTCTGCCAGGAAAGAATCTCCAGACCATACCGGCAGAGCTCGGCGGTTACCCCGAGGCGGGCGGCCGCGGCCGCATCCCGGGTTCCCCGGACGATGAGGTCGAGCAGGCGGCCGACGTCCGTTGGGGTGGTTGTATTGACCACTTCGAGGGGGTGGTCCCAGGGAAGGGGCCGGGGCGGAATGCCGTTGCGATGGGTCGTGCCCGTCATGCCAACGGAGCGGCAGAAGTCGTTGATGTAGTCCAGGCCGAGCATATCGACGACCGTTCCGGTGCAGGTGTTGTCGCTCACGATGATCATCATCACCAGGCAGTCCCGGAACTGGATGGTGAAGCCGGGCTGAAGATGCTGAAAGCAGCCGGAATCGTTGTTTTGATATTTGGCCTGAATTTCCACCGGCTGGTCGAGGCGGAAGCGGCCCTCGTTTACGGCCTTCAGGGCGGCCATCAGAATCGAGATTTTCCGGGTGCTGGCCGAGGGGACGACGACCTGGCCGTTGCGGTCAGCCTCCGCCCCGGAAGCCAGGTCTTTAAGGTACCAGCCGGTGTGGAACGGGTAGCGGTCGCACAGGTCGTTCAGACTGCGGGTCAGCCCCTCGAGGGTTGCCATGAGCTTTGCCTCCAGTTGGCAGGTGTCGGTAGAGTATA
>Ga0079992_129327_pt1 | contig 12008 bp, 11 predicted proteins | sample FaiFalFF_MnMetaG_3_FD_69197 | JGI IMG/M metagenome (GOLD analysis project Ga0079992, IMG submission 69197) | Freshwater microbial communities from Yellowstone National Park, Wyoming, USA - Fairy Falls B (FF_Mn_B) MetaG (SPADES assembly) (version 2) | ecosystem: Environmental > Aquatic >... | reverse complement strand
TTTGGTAGAGTTGGATAGTATGATGGAAGCTAAAAGCAGTTTACTTTTTGAGGTTCCAGAAATTAGCATTGGTGGTAGTCGTATTGGAGAGATACTTTTTGTGATTTTGGCGGGATGGGAGTTTGGTTAGGAGTGGGCTGGTTTTCCTTTCCGATGGCCCAGGCCCATCGGAAGCCGCTTTTTCTGCATAGGAGCTTTGCTGGGGAGGCAGAGTTAGAAGATTGCAGCTACTTTTATGATACTTCTGACGATTTGGTGCGTTTATTGGAGAGTTTGGCCGCAGGGTCGTTAGACACAGGACATCTGTATCGGGGGAGCTGATGCCGATGAGCTCATAGTTTGATTTTTGCCTTAGTGTAGGTGTATAGAAAGTGAGTCATTACGCCTATTCCCCAACATATATAGGGTAATCCGGAGAGGAGATATCGGGGTTGATTGGATAGTCCAACGGAGATATAAGCAAGTGCAAGGATTATGCTAGAGGTTGTTAGCAATGCAGAGGCCAGTAGCAGTTTATTTCTTGAGATAATGGAGATTATTATAGATGGTATTAGTAAGATTAGGGCCATTACTTGTGGCGTGATATGAAATAAGATCATTGCGAGCACTCCAATTACATATCCAAAATCTGAGTACGTAGGTATTTGTTCATATTTTATGCTATCAGTTATAAGGTGGATATAGGCCTTTATGCGAAACGTTAGGTAGTAATCTATAAACTTTTCCTTTTTCACAGACTGAATATATTCACTTAACTTTTGATCTATTATCTCTATTATCTTGTAGAATTCTTCGTCATTTACCTTCACTGCTGCGTGAGCTAGCTCTCTTATGGCCATGAGGCTGTCTGTATTAAACTTGGTTGTTTGGGGGCACTTTGAAAGAAAAGCTCTCAAAGGATCTTTAGCATCGTTGTAATAACAGAAATTATGGATATATGGTGCCACAGGATATTGTACGCCGCGTCTATGGATAATGGTATCCATGAAGCCCATAGTGCGAAATTCGAAGTCACAATAGGGAGAGTATTCTAGTGAGAAATCTGTATTTGGGTAACATAGGAGTCCGTGCACGAGTTGCATCTTCCTAGCATAAGGATGATCATAGGGCTCATGATATCTTATTCTAAATAACTCTCCCGTATCGATGTAATAAAATAAATAGAAGGAGGTCATTATAATGATAACTGGGTAAAGAAATAGTAGAGCAGTTTTTATCTTTTTTATTACATTTGATTCTTTGATTAGGAGGAGGAGGGCTATGCAGGAGGGTATAAAGAGGACAATATTGGCGGGTCTCATGAAGGCACTCCATCCAAGAAGGAGGCCTGAGTATATTAGTAAGGATTTGTTTTGTTTTATCATGTATTCTGTGATGAGGTAGATAGAAATTGAGACAAAGTAAGCACTGAGGGCGTCTGCATACGGCGCAACATCTAACCTGGTTGCATAGGGATTTAGACCATACATAATAAAGGTGAATAGGAATAGTGTCTTGGAATGTGAGAGCATATATACAGCTTTGGCTAGTAGATAAGAAGCTATGGCTCCTATCAGGATATGCAGGATAGCCATTGAGATTATGGCGTATAATGTAGGGAGGAAAAGTCTAAATGGTAAGTAAATAATGGCATACCCTGGGAGCCTTGTCGTATGAGGACCAAAGCAGCCCCACGTTACTAGGTTCTCAGCTGGGCATAGATAGTCGCATATATAACAGGAACAGCATGCCTTAAGAAAGCAGTACACAAAGTCGGGATGCTGATCAGGATGGCGCAGGATGTAGAGATAATCAAACCATGGAAAAAAGTAGGCGAGAGTAAATCTGAATATAAGGTTGATGACTATCCATAAATACCATTTTTTGGGGTTTATAAGAGAAAAAATATAAGAGAATATTTTCTGGAGTGTCTTCATGGAGGGGTAAAGTTAGTGAAAAAGATCAGCTACTATTGTGTTCTCACTGGGTTGAAGGAGATGGATTGGGGTGAGTCTCATTCTCGGGCATACATAGGAAAGTTCAGAGAGGAGGTATTTCGGTTTATTGGATAGACCAGCAGAGATGTTGGGGGTGGTAGGAATCGTGGTAGAGTTGGATAGTATGATGGAAGCTAAAAGCAGTTTACTTTTTGAGGTTCCAGAAATTAGCATTGGTGGTAATCGTATTGGAGAGACACTTTTTGTGATTTTGGCGGGATGCGAGTTTAGTTAGGAGTGGGCTGGTTTTACTTCTTTTGCTTAGTGGGAGTGGGTAAAGCTGATGTTCGTAAGGTAATTTTAGTGTCGCGCTCGCCGCGGCGTCAGGCGCTGATTCGGGTGCTGGGGCATGTAGTGGAGGTCATAGAGCCGCCGGATGAGGAAGGGGGAGTGGAAGGGCTTAGGCCGCCGCAAGCAGCGATGACACTGGCGATGCGGAAAGTCCGGTGGGCGTTGCCCTTGCCGCCAGGCGGTTTGGCGATTGGAGCCGACACGGTCGTGGTAGTAGAAGAGGAGGTTTTAGGGAAGCCCCGGACTTTGGAGGAGGCGTATGCTTTTTTGCGGCGATTGTCGGGGCGTTGGCACTGGGTATATACAGGGGTAGCTATGGCATGGGGGGAAAAGATGCGGGTTTTTTACGAAGGGACAGCGGTGCGCTTTCACAAGCTTTCGGAGGGGCTGATAAAGGCGTACTTAGAGACGAAATCCAGCCTGGATAAAGCTGGAGCCTACGGGGCACAAGATTTGATTGGTTTGGTAGGAATAGCTGAAATACAGGGAGATTTTTATAATGTGATGGGGCTTCCAATGCAGCGAATATACAGAGAAGGAATAAAGCTCTTAGGGGGGGACTGGATAGGGGAGGAGGCGAGGGGGGCTATTTTGGGATGATTTTTGCTACTTTGGAGGGTATTGTGCGAAGTCCCTGGGGTGTATTTGGGCTTGGGGTTATAGGCGGACTGGCGCTTTTATGGGGTCAGCGGCATGGGGAAATAGACTCCCTGGAAGGCCTTTTGCGTAGGCCTAAGGTGGCCGATACTACGATGTTATCGGCTTATACGAATTTGTCTCGGCTTTATTTATCCGTGGACGCGGCGAAAGCGCTTAGTTATGCTCGGAGGCTGAGTGAGCGAGCGCAGAAGGTGAAAGACTTACGACGGCAGGTTTTGGGCTGGTATTATCAGGCGGCAGCGCATTATTATTTAGGGCGTTATGAGGAGTCGGACCGAACCTTGATGTGGGCGGAGTCGCTTTTTCGGTACCTGCCATCCGATACGGGGATTCTGGTGCAGTTTAGGAGTTTGCAGGCGGCTATTTTGGAGGGACGCAAGGAAGATCCTGCCGTAATACTCTCAGCCTATCAGGAGGCCCTAAGTTTAGCTCGTCAGAAGGGCGAGCCTCGGCTTATAGTCATGGTCCTTAACAATCTGGCTGATTTCTATCTCAAGCGGGGTTTTTATGATTCGGCCCGACCATTGTTAGAAGAGTCTAAGAGCTTAGCTGAGAAAAGTGGTGAAGCTGATCATCTGCATGATGTGTATGCCCGTTTATCGGAATACTATCGTCAGCAGGGCATGATAGACTCGGCGCTGGTGGTGCTTCGGTGGTTAGAGGAGCTGGGAAAGCGTAAAGGTGTGCTTAAGTGGGTGCATGAGAGCTATGCTCAGCGTATTCGGACGGCGTTGGAGGGAGGGCGGATAGAGGCAGTGGACACGCTTTTGAAGCAAGGCGAAGCGCATCTTCGGGGGGATAGCCTATTGCTGGCCCAGTTTCTTAATGAGGTAGGGAGCGACTTGTACGAAAAGGGCATCCTCAATCAGGCCAAGGCCCTGTGGGAGCAGGCCTTGGCCATAGCAGAAGCAGCCCCTTATCCCGTGATCGCAATTCGGGCCTACCTGAACCTCGGAAGTCTCTATGAGCGGCAGGCGGATTATCCCAAAGCCTTAGAGAACTTTTTGCATGCACGCAAGCTCTGTGATAAGTACCGGGACACGGTTCGCCTGCCAATGGTGATGATGAATATTGGGAATGTTTATTTTGCTCAGGAACAGTACGATAAAGCCCTTCAGGCATATAGTGAAGCGGCTACTTATGCGTACTTAGCAGAAAATCCTGACTTTCCTGCTCGGGTCGCCGCTAACTTAGCCGTTACTTATGCCAATATAGGAGATTACCAAACTGCGCGCAGCCTTTTACAAGAGAGTGGCTTATTAGCGGAAGCTGAAGAAAACTGGTCCGCTGCTGCCACGGCCCTCATAAACCTCGCCCGGATAGATATTGAGCGGGGCGCTTACGAAGAAGCTCTTAGAGACCTGCAAAAAGCTGCTAGGTATGTACAAAAAAGTAAAGACCCCTACCTCTTAGCGCGAATCCATCTGACCCGAGCGCATATCTATTACCAGAAAAAATCTTATGTGAATGCTATTCAGGAGTACGAGGCCGCTCGCCCCATCTTAGAGGACCAAAGCGCATATCAAGAGTTAGAGGAGGTTTATAGCAAACTGAGTGAACTGTATGCGCAGATAGGGCAGTATCAGAAAGCTTACCAGGTCGCCCGAAAATTAGCAGATACCATCCGACGCCTCTCCAATGAAGAAAACACCCGCGCCCTTACCCGTTTAGAGATGTCGTACCTTTTTGAAAAAGAAAAGGAGCGGCAAGCCCAACTTTTACGGGAAGAGCAAATCCGAGCGGAAAAAGCTCGGCAGTTGACCCTCGTTATTCTGGTCAGTGCCATTCTGGTGCTGGTTACAGCCATGTTTGGAATCATTACCCTCTATCGGGCCAACAAAAAGGAAAAAGAAGCCAATGCAGAGTTAGCCCGACGTAATGCCCTCATTGAAGAACAAAAACGTCTCTTAGAGGAAAAGAATGAAGCCTTAGAGCGGGCTAAGCGGGATATTGAGGAGAGTATTCAGTATGCTCGGCGGATTCAAATGGCTATCTTGCCAGACCTCTCTCAGCTTTACGCTAGACTGCCTGAATCGTTTGTATTGTATTGGCCAAGAGATGTGGTGAGTGGAGATTTTTACTATTTTTACCCGATTTCGGATCGGATAAGTGTGCTGGCTTTGGCGGATTGCACGGGGCATGGGGTGCCAGGGGCATTTATGAGCATGATAGGTTCTACTTTGCTCAATAAGCTTTCGCAGGAGGAAGGGATCAAGGATGCGGCGACTTACTTGGAGCGTTTAGATGAGGAGCTTCGGGCTACCATTCACAACACCATTGGAGAAAGTAAGGTGAAAGATGGAATGGACATCGGCCTATGTCTTATAGACCATAGTCAGCATTATATGCATTTTGCGGGGGCTAAGCGGCCTTTGTATCTTTTCCGGCCGGATGGCACCTTTATAGAAATCAAGGGCACCCGGCGTTCTATTGGGGGGGATAATTTGGCGGGCCAAGTACCTTTTGAGAACCACGAGATACGACTGGAAGAAGGAATGAGTTTTTATTTGTTCTCTGATGGGATTGTAGACCAGTTTGGTTGGGAGATTGCTGAGGGTAAGCCCCCTCGGCGCACGAAGTTCATGCCGCGCCGTTTCAAAGAACTCTTAGAAAAAATCCGTACCTTACCCGCAGCCGAGCAAAAAGAGCGCATAGAAATGGCTATCATGGACTGGCGAGGAGATATAGAGCAAATAGACGATATATGCGTTATTGGGGTGCGTTACTTGTCCTCGTAGGGGGTGCTGGCTGGGCACAGGTTAAGTACAGCAATGAGTTTCTCAAGATTGGGGTGGGCGCGCGGGCGGCAGGACTGGGGAATGCCCAGGTGAGCAGTGCGGAGGATGCGACGGCTGCTTATTGGAATCCCGCGGCGCTCCTGGTAGGCCCAGATTACCCGCAGATTGTGCTCATGCACAGTGAGTACTTTGGGAGCGTGGCCAAGTACGACTATGGGGCGCTGGCGCTTCCTTTTCGGGAAAGGGATCAGCGGTTTGCAGTGAGCTTTATTCGGTTAGGGATAGATGATATTCCGAATACATTGCGCTTTTATGATGGGCAGAGTTATGACTTTTCCCGGATAACGAAGTTTTCTGTGGCGGATATGGCTTTATACTTGTCGTATGCGCGGCTGGTGCGCGACACAAGCTGGCAGGTAGGTGGGAGTGTGAAAGTCGTGCATCGGGTGTTAGGGCCTTTTGCGACGGCGTGGGGGTTCGGACTGGATGTGGGAGTCTTGTATCGGCGGGGGCCTTTGCGGATAGGAGCGGCCCTTTATGATGCGACTTCTACTTTTAATGCTTGGACCTTCAATACGGAGACTTTTGAGGAGGCATTTCGGCTGACGGGCAATGAGATACCTCAAAATTCCATTGAGTGGACGCGGCCGTCGTTTCGGGTGGGGGCTCGGTATGCTTTATGGGGGGAAAGGCGGTTTTCGGTGGTGCCGATGGCGGATGTGATAGCCTTTTCGGATGGGATGCGGAATGTACTGCTGCCAGGGCGCCCCATCAGTGTAGATGTAGCCGGGGGCTTAGAGCTCAAATATCGGGACTGGGTAGCGCTTCGGGTAGGCGCCTCTACTTTTCAGCGGCAGCGGCGGTGGGATGGGCGATCGTACTTGAGTTTTTATCCTACGGCCGGCGTCGGGTTTCGGATATGGTACTTTGGGATTGATTATGCGCTGGCGAACTTTACAGGCTTTTCGCAGGGGCTGTACTCGCATTTGATTTCGCTGCGGGTGGATTTAGCGCCGGAGCTTAGGCGGCGGCTTTTTCCGGTTAGGGGCGGGTGATTTTGAGGAAAGTGGGGCCGATGACGACTTCTGGGCAGCCGTAAGGGAGGGATAGAGTAGCGGACACTTCATAGGTGCCGGGCATGCCGAAAATGCGTTCTACAGGGGAGCCTTCCGCCGAGGTACCATCGCTAAAATGCCATACAATGCGGGTAGGTTTGAGGTGGCTGGGGAGCTCCACCCAGAAACGGATGGGGCGTCCGGCTTTTTCTTTACCGGAGGGGACATCGTGGCGCAGCACGATAGGTAAGCTGTCGCAGGGTTCGCCCCGCAGCAAAGCTACCCATGCATCAGCATGGACGGGCGCTTCAGTGAAGCGATTTTCTTTTTGAGCCACGAGGAAGGTAGAACCAGGTGTGGGAAGGATGGCGATAGCTTTTTCGGGGTAGGGTCCGCCGAGGGCTCTTTCCCAGAGGAGGCGGCCATGGGGGGAAAGGAGGCTAAGCCAGATGTCTTTTTGGCCGCGATATTCGGGGTGTTCTATACGTTCGCTCTGGATGTAGCCGGCGGCCCAGATATGCTGGTTGGGGTCTTCGGCGAGGCTGAGGAGGGTGCCTGTCGCGGCTGGTAGACTCCAGGTCTTTTCCCATAGGACCCGTCCTTCCGGGGCGATGGCGCTCAGGCCCCATTGCCCTTCATACTGGCCGCCTACGAGCCATAGCCCGTTTCCTAGGATGAGGAGGGCCTCCAAACGAGAGGGAAAGGGATGCTGGCGGAGGGAAATTCGCCAAAGTACTTGGAGGATATCATCTATAGCGAGGATGACAGGGTAGTTTTGAATTTCGCCAATGGCAGCGTATAGGCCGTTTTTGGCGAAGCGGAGGCGCTTGATATGGCCGGGCTGGCCGAAAAGACGTCGCTGAAGCACTTCCCCAGTGCGGGCATTCAGAATGAAGAGGACAGGCTGGAGACCAATCGTAGTATCCTCCCAGGTGGCGCCGCCTACCAGAAGGGTACGATAAGGAGAGAGCGTAAGCGTATAAGCAAAGTCTGGGTAGGGGCTTCCCCAGCGGCGCTGCCAGAGAAGGGCCCCCGTCTCCACATGCACTGCTCCCACCCAGAAATCCGCCCGGTGAGAGGGGGGCATCTCTTCGGGATGGGTGAGCGCCGAACCCGTAACCCCACAAAAATACAAGATACTATCAGCAAGCACTAGATCATAAATCCGATCAGGTCCTAATCCCCCCGGCCGAATTTGCCAAAGTATCTCCCCCTCAGCAGAGACGCAGGCAATCCATCCGTCTGGCAGCATTTGGGGCGTCTCTTGATACTCACCTGCGATTATCAGGCGGCGGTCAGGGGTTAGGAGGGCGGTGAGGGGCGTCTCATGCGCCAGAGTCCCCACAAAAAAGTGCCTTTGGAGCGTGTAGTGGGCATTCTGGGCCCATGGGAGCCCTAAGAGGAGCCAAACGAGGGAGGCGACCTGCCGCACCCTGCAAAGCTAAGCTACCTTTGTGAGGTGGGCGTGGATGTGATGACGATAGTAGCGCACCCGGATGATGCGGAGCTGGGGGCAGGGGGGACGCTTTTGCGGTGGCGGGCCGAAGGCGCTAAGCTGGTCATGGTAGAACTGACAGCAGGGCAGTTGGGCACTCGGGGTTCTCCCGCCTTGCGCTGGCAAGAAGCGCAAAAAGCAGCCCGTATCCTGAAACCTATAGCCCGCCTCTGCTTAGGATGGGAGGATGGATTCTTCACGGAAACGCCGGAGAATCTCAAGACTTTGATAGACCTTATTCGGCGGTATCGCCCTCGTCTTGTGATTACGAATGCCTTGGCAGATCGGCACCCCGACCATGGACGTGCAGCCCGACTCGTAGAGCGCGCGGCCTGGCTAAGCGGCCTTCGAAAAATCCACACCCTCTATCCGCCTTATCGGCCCCATAAGGTGCTCTTCATGATTCAAGACCGATGGCAAATGCCCAACCTCGTGGTAGACATCTCTGCCTATTGGGAAGCCAAACTATCCCTCCTCTCAGCCTACCGAAGCCAGTTTTTCCGCGAAGAGGGGGACTTGGAACCACCATCCTACCTGACAAGGCCTACCTTTTTTCCGCATTTAGAGGCGCGGGCGAGAGAAATGGGGCACTTTATTGGGGTGGCGCTGGGGGAAGGATTTGTGGTGCGAGGACCTTTAGCCGTGTCGGATTATCGCCTGCTATAAAAAAGGAAGGCCGGCCAGGAAGAATGGCCGGCCAGAGTTTTTCAGATAATCTGGAGGGTCAGCGAATCGTGATATTGACGGGGGCCTGATTATCCACCTGGACGGAGGCCACGCGATCGCAGGCCTCATTATTGTAGGGGTCGTAGTTGAGAATGACGGTGTGATTTTGGGTACTCAGCTGGATGATCCCTTTAACGGGCACGCGGAAGATGCAGTTACCTAAGACTTTGAGGGAGTCAGTAACTTGGGTGGTGAAGGGGCGATTGCGACGGGAGGTGCCTTGTGCGCTTCCGCCGATGAACCACACATCATCCCAGCGCATCCAGGTGTTTTGGCCTTGGGTTTGGCGGTACTCGCGAACGGCGCTCCACTGGATAGTACCATTGGGGGTAGTTACTATGTGGCGGCGTACCGTGTCGCGGAGAATGCGATGCCCCGCACTATTCAAACCTACATGGACGAGCACCTTTTCCACATCGTGGCGATTGTCATTGACATAGAAGCTGTCCGTAGTAATCAAAGCCGAGGCACCTGGGGCAGGCCAGACCGGACCCGAGAAAGTTACATAAATCCGCCCTCGTCGGTAGACCCCGTCTCGGCAAAGGCAGTTGGTAGAACCGAAGTCAATCGTGAGGCGCCGCTGGGTAGAGTCGTAGGAAACGCGCGCACAACGTGGGAGATAAGTGGAGTCTACCCCTCCCACTCGGCGATGAGGGCCGTACGTCCCTTGTTCGTCCACCACATCTCCGATAAAGTTGGACTCTCGCTCGACGGCGGCTTGGTCTTCGGCTGCTTCGCGAATCTCCGTGGGGTCAAACATTTTTTCTTTCCTTCGGCAGCCCTGGGCTACCCATAGGCCGCTCACGAGAAGGAGCACCCCCATGCTGAGACGACTTACGATGAGGTTACGCATACCAGCCTTTGAGTGGGCCTTGAGGGGGGTAAGGTTTAAGGGCGGCGCTCCGAAGAGAGTGGAAATGAGGAGAGCTCAGGTATTCTTCTTCTGGAAGAGGGTAGAGACTTCTTTAGCCAGGCCGGTAACCTCTACGGGCAGAATCCACTTAGTAGAGGCGGAGGAGCCGAGGTTTTTGAGGGTCTCTAAGTACTGGAGGAGGAGGGTGTTTGGGTCAATGGTGCGGGCGGCTCGGGTAATCTGCTCGAGAGCGAGGGCATAGCCTTCGGCAGCGATGCGCTGGGCCTCGCGCTGGGCCTCGGCCCTGAGGATAGCGGCTTGTTTTTCTGCTTCGGCGCGCAGGATGGCAGACTGCTTTTCACCCTCAGCTCGTAGGATCTCGGCCTGCTTTATACCCTCCGCCTCCGTAACCATGGCCCGCCGATTGCGCTCGGCCGCCATCTGCTTAGTCATGGATTCCTGGACTTCCGCCGGCGGCACTATTTCCTTGATTTCCACCGCATTCACTTGAACGCCCCAGCGATGCGTTACCTCGTCCAACTTGACCCGAAGTTTTTGATTAATCTCCTCGCGTTTAGAGAGCACATCATCCAAAGCAATATCCCCAATCACAGCCCGCAGAGTCGTAGTAGCTAAGCCCTCGGTAGCTTGAAAAACATTCTGCACATTCACGACCGAGGCAAGAGGGTCTACGACTTGCAGGTAAATGAGAAAGTCAATAGAAATGGGGGCATTGTCTTTAGTAATGCAGGTTTGCTTGGGGATCTCTAAGATGCGCTCGCGCATATCTACGCGAATGGGAGTGTCTATAATGGGGATGATCACCACGAGACCAGGGCCTTTGGCTTGCGGAAGGGCCCGACCCAAACGCAAAATCACTAAACGCTGATACTCGCGTACCTCCCTCAGGCTGAGCCTAAGCAAAATCACTAGTCCGATCAGAATAATAATGTAGAGGAGCATGCTCCAAAGGTATGCATTTTGGGACTTTGGTCGCAAAAAGAGAAACCCCCTTTTCGAGGGCCGAATGCCTACTAACCCCCTTACGTAGGAGTCAGAAGATAATAACAGCCCGTAGTGAGAAAGTTTCTCAGATAAGGAATCTTGGAGATGAGAGGGATTTGAGAGATAGGTCGCAAGCCGAACTTATACTTGTAGATGGGTGTGATGAGGTAGAACCGCTTCTTGACTATACGATAACCCGTTTGATGAGCGACTTTTTCCAGTTTTTCTATGGAGAGGCCGGTTTCTCTTAGGCTAAGTAGTTCGGCTATGAGGGACGGGTCCTCGCCTGCCATGCGTAAAATCCATTTGTAAATGGAGCGAGGCAAAAGGTGAAGATAAGGAAAAAAACTCAGAAGCTTGGAGCGGCATACCTGCTGATGACCCCCAAATGGCATTTGCCAAGGTGGAAATCCTATGAATATATACCCCCCCTCCTTCAAGAAACGGCGCAGATGGTTTAGGAGGCGCTCAGGCTGAGGAATGTGTTCTATGACGTCTTTCAGAATGATAAGGTCAAAGCGATATGGGAGTTGGTCTGGGGAGACCTGATAAATATCTTCCCTGAAAAGGAGAGCCTGATTTTGGGCAAGGAATGGATGTAAGTAGGTCTGCGCTAAGCGATAGCGACTTTCTGAAATCTCCACCCCCACGCCTTGGGCCCCTCTCTCAAGAAAAGCTAAAAGAACACCCCCCTCCCCACAACCCACTTCTAAAACGGTAATAGAGGGACCGATGGGCAGCCACTCCTCTACAAACGGAATGATATGCTCCTGAGCATCTAACGTTTGAATGCGAAGACGAAGGTCAGCATCCTTGTGATGGGCTAGTACCATGCGCTCGTGCTAAGTTAGAGAGTTCTTGACACCTATTTGTCGTGTTCGGTGGCATGCTTTTTCTAGGGGAGGGCATGGCTCTTATAATATTGGAAAAGGGGTGAGCTGGGTTCATCTGGGTTGCAGAGGGAATTAAAAGCAGCGGCGGTGGATGTAAAGGTGGCTGGCTGAAAGAGAGCCTTAGGGCTAATACGCTCTCGGGGATAAAGGGCTCTTTCCGTTGGCCCTCTGCCCCCTCAGGCAGTATAGCTTTTTTGACTGTGGGGTGGGCAGGCTCTCCTTCTTTTGATGCATGAGGGGGCGGGGGCATAATACCATTTTGAGGCCAAGGCTTTCTTAATGTGAAGGGGGGCTGGGCGCGCCCGCCCTACGGGCG
>Ga0079992_138440_pt1 | contig 12034 bp, 9 predicted proteins | sample FaiFalFF_MnMetaG_3_FD_69197 | JGI IMG/M metagenome (GOLD analysis project Ga0079992, IMG submission 69197) | Freshwater microbial communities from Yellowstone National Park, Wyoming, USA - Fairy Falls B (FF_Mn_B) MetaG (SPADES assembly) (version 2) | ecosystem: Environmental > Aquatic > Freshwater... | reverse complement strand
GGTAGGAGGAGGAGAAGGAGGGCTAGGAGGGTTGGGTATAGGTTTTAGACACCTAGTTATCTTCATAGGCTTCGGCGCCTTATTCACACTTCTACAGCCAGTCCTAGCACAGTTCGCCGTCCTCACACTCCTGCTCCTCATCCTACTACCCCTGGCTTTGTTCATCCCCGGCGGCTGGCTACTCTTCTCCGGGCTGAACTCCTTCCTCAGACTTTTCAGAAGCGTTATAGTCCCAGCTATCCTAATGCTTCTGGCGGCACTCATCTCTCTACTGGCTTACAGGTACTCCGGCCCAGCTGCCGGGCTTGGACTATCCTTCATCATAGGAGGCATACTAGGTCTTATAGTGATGTCTAGGCTCGGTATGTTAGGAGGCCCCCCTCATGCTGTTGATGGTGAGAGGCGGCCCAAACTCAGAATGCATCATAAGAGGGATGTAAGGCCTGTCGAGGTAGTATTGGAACCTCCGAAGGGTGCGCCAGTACACATTGTATGTGTTAGAGGTGGCTGGCTTCGCAGGCGTAGGAATGCTGGAATCTTCCCATCAGCCTATAGTGGTGGGATAGTAGTCTTAGGGGAGGCAGCGGTACCTGCTGCTAGGAGGCTTGTGGAGGGTGCGTTGGAGGCGGGGGAGAGGGTGGTTGTTGTCGGCAACCCATATCTCGCCACCCCACACCCCGATACCAAGATGGTTGTTATGGGGAAGGTCTCTGTCAACATAATGGGTCAGGCCTCCGGTGATAGGTTCTTCACTAGGCGTTGGGCTGAGAACGTTGCCGTGCCCCTTGTGGTGAGCGCCGGGCTTGACACCGCGGAGGCCGGGATGGTAATAAGGTTTCTGGAGAAGTTTGCAGGCTCAAGGCTCACACCAGACGACGTGGACAAGATAGTGGCTGAGTACGGCCCTACAAGCTCGGCCCGCCTCAAGGACGCTCTAGGCATGGTCACGGCATTCTTCGGAGACGGCAACCCAAGGCCTGAGAGACTCTTCGGCGGCGGTTGGAGGCAGCTTGTTATAGACACCAGGGGGCTGAGTCTTGAGACCCAGCTCTTCTTCGGGATGTACATTCTCTACGAGGCCGGCAAGCTCTTCCCCGGCTGCGTGCTTGTCTTCGACGGTGCAGAGATGGGTATTCCAGAGCAGCATGTCCTACCCTATGATGCTAGGCTTGTATGGCTGAGGACTTTGAAGGCTGTTGAGAGGGCTAGGGAGGGCGGGTTCATAATGATCTCAAGCACAGGACTCCTAGCACCCCAGCTGCTGGACATAGCAGACACATACGTCATAACAAGGGGCCCTGCACACCTGAGGAGGAGCATCTCGGAGAGGCTGGGCCTAGACATCAACCCAGCCCGGATACCTTCAGGACACGCAGTCATCTTCACGCAGTCAACCCCCGACGGGAGACATTACGTCTTCGAGGGAGAGGTTCTAGAAACACCTCCGCCGGACATAAGCTCGCTGGAGGCCGAGGCAGAAAGGGAGGCTACCCTGCTTAGGGAGGAGTTCCTATCAGCCTTCAGAGATACATTACTTTACGCCGAGCTGGCAGACATGGCTGAGGTAGGCTACCGCGTACTCAAGACAGTATCAAGGCTTCAGACACCGACGGCCGAGAAGATATCAGCCGAGACAGGCGTAAACGGCTCCAAAGCGCTGAAGGCCCTGACGGAGAAACAGTATGTGATCGTAGACCCGGCCGGCGTCCTAGCATTGACCTCGCTAGGTGAGCAGGCGCTTAGAGACTGGGAGGCTAAGACAAGAGGGCTGAGAACAAACTCCACGGCTTACCCTGCGGACAGCAGAACAGGTAGGGATGTGGAGGTTGTGGCGGGGCTTGCTGCTTACGGGGAGGGTGTCAGTAAGGGTAGCTTCGACGAAGCACTCAGGCTGGTGACGAGGGCTAAACAGATGCTGTCTTCCGGGGATGAGCTTAGGGCTGTAGGTGTGGCCTACAGGGCTGCGGTAACAGCCCTTAAGCAGCTGACTGGCCTAGAGAAGGGGCATCTCACAGACCTAGCTGAGAAGGCGTCCGAGAAGGGCCTGCTGAATATCGCTGAAGATGAGGTGAGGCGGCTCTACGCCGCAAACATAGAGTCCAAGAGGCTGCTTAAGCAGGTGTCGGAAGGGTTGCAGCTATCTGCGGAGGATAGGAAGAGGATGGCAGACGCGGCCGAGCTGCTGGCAAGCCTTGCGGAGAGGGTTGCGGCCTTAGGTGAGGGAGGAGTTGAGTAGGCTTGGCTAGAGCAGGCAGGTATCTAGTCGGCCCCTTCACCTCATGGCGGTTTAGGAGCAACTACGCCAACTTCGCAGCACATGATAAGATCCATGAAAGACTAAGGCAGGGCCTTGGAAGCATACAGCCACTCTCAGTACCTATCCGCTCGGTAGAGAGGGCCTACGTGGACCGGGATGGGCTTGTTTGGCTGCTTGTAGAGAGTACTGCCTATGACCTGGTCAAGCATTTCCGCGGTAGGCCGAAGCTCTGGAGGAGGCTAACATGCCTCTGGAGTATTATATGCCGGTCATGCGGTCACAACCCCTCAACAACCCTGAAACCTATATCTTCTGCCTGCAATGTATGCGGTGGGTTAACGGCCCCTGTAGTGTTCTGGAGGGATGCCTACAGCAGGGAGGTGCGCGTAGGCCCCTGCAATGTTGTGGACGGCCTGCTAGAATGCGGTGGAACAATTTACTATGCGGGTGAAATCCTCCGGCTGTTCAGGGACCTAGCCGGAAACATTTACGCCGATGTCCTATCGTTCACGGGCTCAAAGCAGTCCGATGAGATGCGGCTTGTGGAGGTCGATGAGCTTCCAAACATTGTGTGGAGTAGGCCGGTGATGCTTGCTTGAGGGTTGAATCCCTACCGATTCCAAGATACTTGATCGAGAGACTTAGGGAGGACGGTATCACGGAGCTCTACCCACCGCAGGAAGATGCGGTTAGTAAGGGCCTGTTGGATGGCAGGAGCCTTCTCGTCGCAACGCCTACAGCGTCGGGGAAGACCCTTCTCGCGGCCCTCTCGGCCTCAAAACACCTAGAAAGGCATGGGAAGGTGGTGTACCTGACCCCCTTGAGGGCCGTCACATCAGAGAAGCGTGAGTATTTCACCCATCTCTTCGGGGATGTGTATAATGTTGCGGCGGTCAGCAGGGACTACGACCAGCCGGAGGAGTGGCTGAAGGCCTACGACATCGTTGTCTCTACAAATGAGAAGATGGACAGCATGCTACGCCACAGGGCTGGCTGGATATCTGGCGTCACCCTAGTAGTAGTGGATGAGGTTCATATGCTGTCGGCCGAGGGGAGGGGGTCTACGCTTGAGGTCGTCGTCACACGCCTAAGAGAAGAGCTTCCAAACGCCCAGCTGCTGTTGTTGAGCGCAACCATAAGGAACGTCGAGGAGGTCGCGTCCTTCGCCGGGGCAGAGGTCGTAACAAGCTCCTGGAGGCCTGTACCACTTAGGGAGGCCGTCTACCAGCATGACAGGGACGAGCTGCACTATGCAGACGGCATGTCTGAGAAGATACCTAGGCTAAGCGGCGACCCGGTCAAGAACCTGGTCCTAAGGACGGTTACGGAGGGAGGGCAGGCGATGGTCTTCGCCGGCAGTAGGAGGTCTGCTGAATCCATTGCGGAGCAGCTTATAGATGTGCTGAGGCCTTCCTACGGCGGAAAACAGGAGCTGGCCAAGCTGGCTGATGAGGTCTGGAACGGCGGCGACTTCTCCAACAGGCTCTCGAGGTGTATAAGGGCCGGCGTAGCCTTCCACCACGCAGGCTTAAGCCACCCGCAGAGAGCTGCCGTCGAGGACGCTTTCAAACGCGGGCTTATCAAAGTAGTGGTAGCCACACCCACACTAGCCGCTGGCGTAAACATCCCCGCAAGAACCGTCATAATACCTGATGTGAGGAGGGGTGGGGATGCGATGACTGTGATGGAGTATAAGCAGCTTTCCGGGAGGGCGGGCAGACCGGGCTACGACCGGGAGGGTGAGGCGGTCCTTGTTGCAAAGAACGCCAGACAACGTGCTGAGCTTATGCGCAGATATGTTGCCGGCGAGCTTGAACCCATCACCAGCGAGCTCCCAAACCAGGGAAGGCTTAGGTTTCACATGCTGGGTCTGGTCTCAAGCATGACGCCCTCCGATGAGCAGCTCGGCAGCCTCCTCTCTAAAACCCTTGCCGCAAGGCAGGACAGAGCCATGCGGGAGAAGGCCGACAGCGCCCTCTCCTACCTAGAGGCGGCGAGGTTCATCACGCATAGGGACGGGGTCTGGAAGCCGACGAAGCTAGGCAGGCTGGTTGCTGACCTCTACATAGACCCGATGACGGCCAAGGTTATTCTATCTAGGCTTGAGGATGTGGATTCTTCCACAGGCCCTGCTCAGGAGGACCTAGCCCTTCTAACTGTTTGCGCAACCCCTGATGTCGAGGCACCACCGGGTATACAGCCGGCACTAGACTGGTTTAGTGACTACAGCGACTTCGACGCCTCGGCGATAGCTAGGGCAACTGTCCTGAAGGCCTGGATAAGCGAGTTCGGTGAGGGGACGATCTCAGACAGGTTCGGCGCAGCACCAGGAGATATCTACGTCCTCAGCGATTCCGGCTCTTGGGTCGCGGAGGCAGCATCACAGCTGGCGGCCATGATGGGGAAGAAAGCGGCGTCGGCAACCTTCCTAACACTCTCCGAGAGGATCAGGCATGGTGTGAGGCCTGAGCTACTCCCGCTTGTGTGGCTTCCCGGCGTCGGGCGTGTTAGGGCTAGGGCGCTCTACAACGCAGGCTACCGCAGGCCAGAGGACCTGGCGGGCGCCGACATAGAAAGACTTTCATCAATCCATTCTATAGGGCCTGTGGCTGCTAAGATCATCGAGGCTGCAAAGAAGGTGACGAGACCTACATGATGGGAGTGGCGTATTTGGCTGTGGAGACGCCGGGAAAACATCGTGGAAAGTTTATTAGCGGCGTCCAACATTTTCGGCGCCCTCTCGGTTTAAATCACTTGGGAATAGTCACTAATTTGGCTGAGGCGGCCTACATGGCTGTCAAGAGCGACAGCGTCATCGTTGGGATCAGGGTGATTCCGCTGGACATGCTTGCCGTCGACGAGTACAACGTCAGGGAGGATGTCGGCAACGTGGACGACCTAGTGGAGAGCATCAGAAAGCATGGGCTGATAAACCCCTTGGTCGTCAGGCCGGGACAGGACGGAAAGTACTACGTGGTCTGTGGTAGCAGGAGGCTTGTTGCACTGAAGGCGTTGGGTGTCAGGGAGGTTGAGTGTATTGTTAGGGAGATGGGGGATCTTGACGCGTTCGTGAAATCCTACCATGAAAACGCTACAGCCAAGACTCTCTCAGAGGAGGAGAGGAGACGCGTCTACAGGAGGGCCTACGAGCTTGCTGGGAGGAGGATAGACAGGGCTGCGGAGATGCTGCGGGTCTCCCACCAGACAATACGCAACGCACTAGACATAGATGATGTAGCCGATGAGGTTATGGTTGTTGACCGCAGGTCTGCGAGGGCATCAACGCCAGGGCAGGTACAGGCCGTGTCTAAACGCGTTGCAAGGGAGGTTGGCGCCCTCAAGAGGAGGGTGAAGAAGGCGTTAAAGAATCGGTCTATAGCCGCGGAAGAAAACACACGGCAGCCGTCAGACAATACACCGCCATCAATCGGGTCGCTGAGCGGTGTGGAGCTTGCTATGAAGCTGCAGTGGGAGCCGAAAACTTTCCTCCACCTAGGCATTAAAAAAGCCCTGCACGAGGTTCTCGACAGCCCGGAGGGGAGGGTAGCCGTACCAAGCCCTGAAGTGGCTAAGATGCAGTACGAGCTTGTCAAGTTCCAGAGCCAGCTATACATAGGCTTCGCACCGGCCGTATCCCTCAACCCACCCCTAGACACAATAAAGGTCCTGCTCTGCCCAAGCTGTCTGTCCCCGCTCCGCGGTACCGCTAAAGGGGCGGCCGTCGTCTGCTATGAGTGCGGCTTCCCAAACATCGGTAGCAAAATTATAAAAAGGGATGGGGTTGCTGTCTAGCTTGGAGACTCTTATCCGCAGATACTATAGGACTACGGGTGTTCCGGTTCTAGACGACATGATATACGGCTGGCCTAGGAAGGGTCTGGCTCTGATATACGGCAGCCAGAAGGCTGGGAAGACCACGCTAGCCATGCAGGCCGCAGTCCACACAGTACTTGACGAGGGCCGGCAGGTCCTATACCTAGACACAGAGTCCGGCGGTGCCAGCGAGCTGAGGTTATACACGCTTGCATCAGCGCTGGGGGTCCCTGAAGCCGACATCCCCTCAGTTGTTTCACGGATCACGATCTTCAAGGCCTATGACCTAGGCGACCAGCACCGCATCATAACCGAAGACTGGGGGGAGATCACCCAGACAGGCGAGGTGGGGATGTTTGCGGTGGACAGCGTCGCATGGCACTACCACCAGCGTGTGATGAACACTCCGTCGGAGATGGTTGGTGCAGTAGCTAGGGAGCTTCTGGGCAGACTCGAGATGGAGACAAAGACACTCCTCAAATACGCTGAGAAGACTGGGGCAAGCATAATATACACCAGCTGGTCGGCATCCAAGGCTAAGAAGGCCTTCGAGGAGCATCAGAGGAGGGAGCTTGAGAAGGCTGCTAGGAAGGGTTTCGTAGACACGCGGGACCTAGACGTAGTCCTCGGCACATACGGGGAGGACTACATAGGAGGTAGGTTCATAGGGTATATGGCTAAGGTGATAGCGCGCATCTGGAGACTACAGGGAGACCTAAGGTTCTTCGTCATCGAAGCCCACAGGGAGAAAAGGGACAACATAGGGATTTACATGAGGGTCTCTGAGAAAGGCCTCCACCCAGTAGACGGCGCAAAGCCCGTACCCGTCGAGAGCGAGATGCGTAGACGGCTTATAGCTGAGGAGGAGAAGGCGGTGGAGGCTGACGCTGCCGAAGTAGAGAGACGACTCAAACATCCCCCTGGTAGCGGGGCTGCGGTCGAAAAAAGTAGGAGGCCGCGGTCTGGGGCTAGGCAGAGCTAAGCGTGGGCTGTATGCTGGAGAAGATACCGTCCGGTGTGGAGGGGCTGGACAGGCTCCTTGGAGGTGGGTGGCCTGCCGGGAAGGTCAGCATAATCTACGGGCCACGCTCAAGCCTTAAAACCATGATATGCCTAGCAACTGCCAAACTTTTCTCATCGAAGGGCTACATATCAATTTACATTGAGACCGAGTTTAAAACCGGCAGGGATAGAGCTGATGGGCTTTACCTACGGGCCCCGGAGGTCAGCCAGCTCCTCGAACAGCTTATAGCCATACGCTCCCGTCTACGCTTCCTGAACCCTAGACTAGTCCTCGTGGTGATCGACAGCCTGACAGCACCATTACACCACCTCCAGCTCCAATATCCACAGTACGCCTCCGAGAAAGCTAGGTCTATTTCCCATGTAGCTAGGCAGATCTGCTCCGACGGCGCCACAATACTTGCCACATCATGGATGGTGGAGGGCGGCTACACAGGTAGGTGGCTTAACCCGGCGGTAGTCCTAAGAACTTGGAAGGTTGACGCTGAACGACTCCTCGCGGTCCTTGAGAAGAGCGACGGAACACTTCTAGGCTATGAGGAGCTTAGAGTGGAGGAGGTGGTGGAGGCTGCCGCTGTTTAACCTCTTCAGGAGGAGGCGGGCGGGTAAGCAGAAGCAGGAGTACTTAACAACCGAGGCCGTGCCAGACATCAGGTATGAGGGAGAGAGCTTCAGGATGGTTGAGGGGCTGGACGATGTTAAGGTCGTCCTCGAAAGAAGCCTCAGACTACAGCGTGAAACTCTGCTGAGCGGTGAGGACCTCAGGCTTCACATACTCCTAGCAGGCCCGCCGGGAATAGCGAAGACGATGTTGTTGATGTCTGCCGAGAGGGAGATTCCGCAGGAGAGGCGTGTGTTCCTCCTGGGTAGTCAGGTAAGCAAGGCAGGGCTGAGGAATAAGATTCTGGAAAACAGCGGCAAAATAGATTTCATACTAATTGATGAGCTGGATAAGATGGGTAAGACGGACTACGATGTACTACTCAGCTTAATGCAGACTGGGAGGCTGTCCGTCTTGAAGGCCGGTCTTGAGGCTGATATAACCTGCATGGCCACCGTCATAGCAACAGCCAACTACCTAGAGAAGATACCGGCCGAGGTGCTAGACAGGTTCATGATACTCTACATCAAAGGATATGGTTTAGAGGATTTCGAGAGGGTTGCAGTAAAGATACTTACCCAGCATAACTTCACGGAGGAGGCTGCCTTGAGGATCGCTAGGACGATGTGGGATTCTGGGTTTCGCGGCGCGAGAGACGTGCTGCGAGTAGCCCGTTTCTCCTGCGGCGATGAGAAGGCAGCCTACACATGTCTGGGGATAATGCGTTACAGGTCACCACCAGAAGGGAAGCACACCATGGATGGGGATCGAAGATGAAGGCTGCTTGTCTCGAAAAATCGATACACAATTTAATATGCATTAGTGTCGTCATAGCTACGAAGGTATATTCATGGGAAAGGAAAAAATATTGTAGACTTTTCTTTCATACACATCAATCCTTGAAAAAGAGTGTGAAGAATTGGTCAAGGAGATAGAAGCAGAATTAAAGAGGTTACCAAAGAACTAACTCGAGAATAGTGTCAGCAAAATTATAAAATGGTGAAGAAAGGGCCTAACCTGATTCAGTTAAAGACTTCTGTCACAACCTCTGTACTGACATATCATCAGCACCCTACCTAATAAACTAGGTAAGCCTTTTCTGACCAGTTGTGATGTCAGTAAGCCTGTGTGGAAGGTTTCTGGCTGAAGCTTTTGATAAGCTCCTTCTCTAGGAGCGTTGCAGGTATTGCCGGTAGGTATACGTAGGTTTTCTCCCCTTCAACACCCTCGCTACGTATGACCAGCCGTAGAAACCCTAGGTCTTGAAGCTGTTGGAGTATTTCCAAGTAGACGTTGTAGCTGTATGCGTTGAAACCCATCTCCTCGCATACAAGCCTGTAGTACTGGTATAGTTCCGTTGTCGAGGTTGCTGCCCTTTTCCCCGCCAGAGCTCTTGCAACTGCCAGCGTGATAAGCCTCTCATCCCTGCTTAGGTATAGGAGGCTATCCCTCCTTATGTTTTGGTATACGCTGGCAAAAGCCCTCCTAACATGCTCAGCTGTGACAACATCGCTGCCATCAAGCTCGGCGAACTTACCGGACCTCCACAGAAGCTCTAAGGTATGTCTGGCATCCTTCCTGTCGGAGGATAGCTGGGCTATGAACTCAAGCACCTCATCGCTTACCGCACCCTTATAGAAGGCCTCTCCAGCCCTGTAGCGTAGTATCTCCAGTAGCTGGTTGTAGTCGTATTCGTTTAGGTGTATTTTGTTTGTTCCTATGCTGCTGATAGTCTCTTGGTCTAGTTGGTTGAGGACCTCTGGTTGACGGAATATCAGTATGAGGGACACCAGTCCACCCCTATCCATGTACTCCACAGTCCTGGTCAGGAAGTAGATAGGTTCTCCACCCTCCTCCGATACGAGGGTCTCAACCTCATCAAGACAGAGTATAAGCCTCCCCCTAACCATGTTTAGGGATCTTAATATTCTCTCCAGAATCTCCTCGTTAGAGTAGCCCCTCCTCGGCAGTTCTATACTGAGACGTTCCGCGGCTTCACGCAGCACCTTATTGAGCGACCTGTATATCCTACAGTTGACATGGATGTAGCGGACGCCAAACCTCCTACCCTCACGCTCAGCGTTTATGCCGAAGAGCTTGGAGAGGCTTGTCTTGCCGGTTCCAACAGCACCCGTGATGACAGCCCTCGTATGGAAAGGCCTCTCACCGTAGATGGCTGAGGAGAAGTAGTTGAAGAGCTGTTTAAGCTCCTCATCCCTGAACAAGAGTCTGCTAGGGACGTACTCCGGTGAAAGCTTCGACTCATCCTTGAAGACCGCCATGCCTCCGCTAATTGTTCTGATTAGGGGGTAATAAGTTGAGAGAGTAGCGTGAAAAAGGGTCGCCTCCTAAAAAATCTATCAGCCGAGTTCTGAAGCCTGTAAATAGGGTTAGGCCACGAAGCTTGAAGAGGTAGGTCGTCTACGTCAAAGGCTACAGCATGGAGACGGCCTTAACCTAAAATCAATAAACTAAGAATTCACTTCTTTGGTGGTGGGTAGATGCCTAGCCGTCTTCCTCTCCAGCGTATGTATTCGCTTACTGCGAAGGCGACCACTATGATGAGTAGTATGAAGCCGATGGTTATTACTAGGAATGTTGGAAAGTTAACCGGCACTCCAATGAGTGATGTATAGATGTCTAGTGTTATCTGTGTGTTGTGAATGCCTTTAGGCAGGCTTGTCTCCGCCCTGAACCCTCAATACGATGCCTTAACCACGTAATCCGCTCCAATGACTTTGGTGAAGACGGCTGTTCCGCTGGCATCTGTTGCTACCCTAGCTATTGTTATGCCGTCTTTGACGAGCTCTACTAGTGCTCCCTGTATCGGCTGCCCAGCCGTTCCCTTGACAAGCACCGTTATGTCGTATATGCCTGCCTGTATCGTTGCGGATGTTCTCGACGCCGTGAACCTGACGAGATAGCTTCCTATCTCCGCGCCATCCTTTGTTACAGTGATGGGATAATCGTTGTCTAGAGGCACCTGCCCAACTATTAAGACGCCCTGGCTGTCTGTCGAGTCCACATCCCTTCCAGCGAACTTGATGGCCGCCCCAGCTACCGGCCTCCCCTCTAAATCAACAACCTTTATCAACACAGCATCCACGGGTACTGTTACGCTTCCTCTCGCCTGTAGTCCTGCGGGAGTATCGCGGACTACCGCCTTAGCTGTCGTGCCGAACTCGCTAACCCACTCGACCATGAACTCGTAGACTCTGCCGTCGGGTATTCTCAGTAGTGTGAATACTGTGTCAGGTGTGAGATGCATGTCTTCATCCCTCATCAGCTTGGGTGATATACTTACGTGGGCCCCTGAGAGCGGCCTGCCCTGCCTATCCACAACCGAGAAGCTGACATCCCTAAGCGCAAGCACTACTGTTCCTACAACATTAGACCCACTCACATCTACCGTCATTACACCTATTTCAACACCTCTTTCGTCAGGCCACCTAGCCAACACATCATAAGTTCCTCTAACAACACGTTTACCCGCCAGTATAGCACCTTGTCCCCTTACCTTAAACTGATCTGGCAGGGCTAGGCTTGGAGCACTTAACTCATATGAGGGGTTTATGTGAGTAAGATGCGCAATACCGTTTGTATCCTTAGCGAGAGACATACGCTCGTTGCTAATATTGTTCAGAGTGGCCTCTGTGGCGGAGTTAACATCCATCTCCGCATGAACACCGGCAGGGTTTGTAAATGTGGAAGGCGAACCTATAACGGCCTGCCTTTCCTCTTTCCCTAGGATTAGTACATTGGTTGGAAAGAGTCCAACTAAAGCAACCGCAACCAAAGCAGTACAACCAACCCATACAATCTGATTCTTCACATATTCAAACTACTCTCGTCCAGCCATATATTCTTTCTTATTCTATGGTTGCCCATCACCAGTCACATATCTGTATGCTAGCATGGAGCCCCACATCCTACACCTCATCTCAAAATCGTCTAACTCATATTCCTTTAACCTTCCCCTCCTACCTTTCAAGGGCCTACGCCAGCCACATATCTTACACTCCAGATACCCTCTCTTTGTTGGTTTTAGTATCCAGCCGCATCTTGGGCAGTCGTCGGGCCTGTTCTCCTGTCTCAAGCCCTGACCAAAATACCGTTACCACGCTACCTAATAAGCTACTTGGACTCTCTACTCACAGCTTTTCTTAACCAGCCATCTATCAGGTGTCTTCATTTTCAATTAGTGTCTGTGTTGAGTGTTCTTTGCTGAAGCTCCTGATAAGTTCTTTCTCCAGTAGTGTTGCCGGTATTCCCGGTAGGTATATGTATGTTCTTCTTCCTTCTTTGTTGCTGCTTTTTATGCTTAGTCTTAGGTATCCTAG
>Ga0079992_131652_pt1 | contig 12042 bp, 12 predicted proteins | sample FaiFalFF_MnMetaG_3_FD_69197 | JGI IMG/M metagenome (GOLD analysis project Ga0079992, IMG submission 69197) | Freshwater microbial communities from Yellowstone National Park, Wyoming, USA - Fairy Falls B (FF_Mn_B) MetaG (SPADES assembly) (version 2) | ecosystem: Environmental > Aquatic >... | reverse complement strand
TTCGCCGACGCGAAGGGGATTCTTCGGTCGGCGCAGGCCGACCGTGGGCCGAAGGCTCTGCGCCGATTGAAATCGGCCTTCCAGGGCACTGCGCGCCGGGCGTCGGCCTTCGCCGACGCGAAGGGGATTCTTCGGTCGGCGCAGGCCGACCGTGGGCCGAAGGCTCTGCGCCGATTGAAATCGGCTTTTTGGGGCGCTGCGCGCCGGGCGTCGGCCTTCGCCGACGCGAAGGGGATTCTTCGGTCGGCGCAGGCCGACCGTGGGCCGGAGGCTCTGCGCCGATTGAAATCGGCCCCTCAAGGCGCTGCGCGCCGGGCGTCGGCCTTCGCCGACGCGAAGGGGATTTTTCGGTCGGCGCAGGCCGACCGTGGGCCGAAGGCTCTCACGCCGATTGAAATTGGCCTTTCGGGGCGCTGCGCGCCGGGCGTCGGCCTTTGCCGACGCAAAGGGGGATTCTTCGGTCGGCGCAGGCCGACCGTCGGCCGAAGGCCTCTGGAGGCCGAATTCATTCGGCGTGCAGGCCGACCGTGGGCCGCAGGCCTCCCGAGGTCGAATTCATTCGACCCGCACGCCGAGTTGGCCGGAGGCCTCCTGAGGCCGAATTCATTGGACACGATCACGGGAACGATACGGAGGGGAGATGCGGCGTCCGGTTCGCATCCTGGGCGTGCCCATGGACCTGGGGCAGGGGCGGCGCGGCGTGGACATGGGGCCCAGCGCGGTCCGCTACGCTGGTCTGCAGGCCCGCCTGGAGGGCCTGGGTTACCAGGTGGAGGACGGAGGAAACATCATCGTGCCGGTCCCGGAGGAGGTGCGTGCCGTCGGCCCCGGCGGGATGCGCCACCTGGAGGCGGTGGCCGAGACCTGTGAGCGGGTGTTCCAGGCGGTGCGGGAGACGGTGGCGGATGGGCGCTTCCCCATCATCCTGGGCGGAGATCATTCCATCGCCATGGGGACGATCGCCGGGGTCATCGCTGCGGCGGGGCCGACCGGCGTGTTGTGGATCGACGCCCACGGGGATTTCAATACGCCGGAGACCTCGCCCTCCGGCAACATCCATGGCATGCCACTGGCCCATCTGGTCGGCCGGGGCCACCCCCGCCTGATCCGGATCGGCGGGCCGGAGCCCAAGCTCCGGCCCGAACAGGTCGTCCTCATCGGGGTGCGCTCTCTGGACCCCGAGGAACGCCGGGCCATGGCGGAGAGCGGCATGCTGATTTTCACCATGCGGGAGATCGACGAGCTGGGGATCGCCACGGTGGTCCGGCAGGCCCTCACCCGCCTGAAGGCGTGGCCGCGCCTCCACGTCAGCCTGGACCTCGACGTCCTGGATCCCCAGGTGGCGCCCGGGGTGGGCACGCCGGTGCCCGGCGGGCTGACCTATCGCGAAGCCCATTTGATGATGGAGATCCTGGCCGATAGCGGCCGGGTGGGCTCGGTGGATGTGGTGGAGATCAACCCGATCCTGGACGAGCGCAACCGCACTGCCGAGCTGGCCGTGGAGCTGCTCGCCTCCCTGCTGGGTCAGCAGATCCTGTAGCGCGCTATCCCTCCCGGGGCAACCGGTGGACCACCAGCGGCCCCAGGAGCGCGCTGAGGAGCACATATGCGGTTGCAAGGGGAACAAAAGTCACGGTGGGCAGGGTCAGGCCCACCAGCCCGGCGATCACCCCGGAGAGCTCCCCCCGCGCGATCAAGAGAGCCCCTGCCCGAGCACGCGCCCATCCCCTGATCCCAGCCCGATGGGCCGCGATCCATCCGGTGAGCCCCTTGGTCAGCCCGGTGGCCAGTGCGAGGAGGACCGCCAGGGGCAGGACGGGGAGGAGCAGCCCCGGATCCGTGCGCAGGCCCAGGGTGAGAAAGAAAACCGTGGCGGACAGGTCCCGCACCGGCCCGATCAGCCGCCGGGCCCGCTCTTTCACCGGATCCGAGATCGCGATCCCCAGAAGGAAGGCCCCCACGGCCGCCGGGATCCGAAGGGCCAGGGCGATCCCTCCCGCCAGCAGCACCAGCCCGAACAGGGAAAGCAGAAGCACCGCCTCGTTCTCGTGATCGATGGCCCGGCTGAGGACCTGGCCGTAGCGAATGGCGATCCCCATGGCGGCGACGGGCAAGAGGAGGGACAGCAGCAGGGGCCCGACGGCCACCCCATCGGTTCGAAAAAAGAGCACCATCACCGGCGGCAGCAGGAGAGCGATCAACAGGTCCTCCAGGATCGAGAGGGAGACGGCCACGCGCGCCTCCGCGCGGCCTTCCCATCCCAGCTCGTCGATCAGATGAGCGAGGATGCCGGAGGAGGTGACAAAGGTCACCCCGCCCATCAAGAGGGCCAGAGGCAGCCCCCACCCGAACGTCAGCGCCAGCAGAAAGCCCGGCGTGAAGTTCAGGAAGGCATCCACGAGGCTGTCCGGGAAGTGAGCCCGGAGCGCGTCCCACAGCTCCCGACCGCTGTATTCCAGGCCCAGCATGAACAGCAGGAGGAGGGCGCCGATCTCCGCCGTGGTCCGGACGAAGGGCTCGCTCAGCCGAAGGGCGAGGAGGCCTCCTTCGCCGAAGGCCAGGCCGACGAGCAGGACGAGGGGGATTGGGGAGAAGGCGAGGCGATGCGCCAGGCGGTGGACCAGGGCCAGGCCCAGGAAGATCGCCCCCAGCTCGACCAGGATCATCCCTGCCTCCGGCACCGGATGCCCGCCCGGCTCCGAGAAGACCCGGGGAGCGCGGAGAACCGCTCTGCGCTCCCCGGGCCCAGCGCCCCGCTCCAGGAACCGGGGGCCTCAGCGCTCCGCCCCGCGGCCCTCCGCCATGCCCGGCTCCGGATACGCCGGCCCGGCCACGAGAGGACTCACCAGATTGCGGAACTCCACGCGGCTCCATCCGCATCGGGTGCAGGCCACCCGGAGCTCCTCCACATAGGGGTCATGGTCGTCCGGCTGGACCGCCGCCCAGCGGAGCCGGCCTCCGCACTGCGGGCAGGTCGGGGTGATCAGCCAGGCGTAAACCCCGGGCGGGACGATGAGGGCCAGCCCGGTCATGATCAGGGCCAGCCCGATGCCGATGAGGGCCGGGCCCTGGGGCCGGAGCGCAAGCCAGATCCCCAGCCACAGGAGGGCGAGGAAGGCGATGAAGACGCGCACGTAACGGTATCGGATGAACAGCATCGGCTCCCCCTCACAGACGGCGCGGGCTCATTCTTTCTTTGCGTTCTTGGAATTGGCGGTGAAGATGGGCAGATGACCCAGGGCGATGATGTGCCGCCACTTCGCTCGCTCCCCCTCCGTGAACACGGCGGCCTCGGCGATCACGATGGCCCCCGCCTTGTTCATCAGCAGGCGCATCGCCTGGAGGGTGGATCCGGTGGAGATCACATCGTCCACCAGCACCACCTTCCGGCCGCGGACCAGCTCGATATCCTTCTCATCCAGATAGAGGGTCTGGGGCTGGCCGGTGGTGATGGAGAGGGTCTCGGCGCTCAGGGCCTCGCCCATGTAGGGCTTGTAGCTCTTGCGCAGGATCACATAGGGAAGGCCGGTTTCGATGGAGAGCTGATAGGCGAGGGGGATGGCCTTCGCCTCCGGGGTGACGATCACCTCGGCCTCCTTGGGGATCCGCCGGGCCAGCTCTTTGGCCGCCGCCAGGACCACCTCAGTGTCCCCGAGCATGTTGAAGATGGCGATGCGCACGCCGGGGGCGATCTCGAACAGCGGGAGATGCCGGACCAGGCCGGCGATCTCCACGGTGTAGGTCTCGCGCTTCGGGCCCATCGGGTCCACCTCCACCCAGGATGCCGGGGATATTATACCATCCTCACGAGGAGTATAATGGCCATGAGGGCGGATCGATCGGCGAGGGCGCGTTTTCACGTTTTCATGGGCGGGAAAGCGCTTCCCCTGTCGGAATGGGTGATCCGGGAGCGGGCGGCCCTCTATCGCGAGCGGCCGGATTGGGTAGAGCCCCTGCTGGAGAGCGAGGAGCGGCTGGGATTTCACGAACTGGGTGGGGACATCGGGATGGGGCCTGTGTTCTGTCATAATAGACCTGCTTACCGTGCAGAGCCCTCCGGAGGAGAAGGAGATGTCGGAACGCGCGGCGCCGCACATCGATCGGGGATGGGAGCTGCATGCCCAGCGCCGTTATGAGCAGGCCATGGAGGAATTCCGCAAGGCCATCGAGGTGGATGGGAACGCCATCGACGCCTACTACGGCCTGGGCTTGGCTGCGAAGGCGGCGGGCCGCACGGAGACCGCCATCGCCGCCTTCGAGAGGGTCCTCGCCTTACTTCCCACGGTAGAGGACCGGGGCAAGGCCCAGATCCTCTCCCGCCTGACCCAGGCTCACCTGCAGCGGCTGCGAGGATCCGATGGAGAAGCGTGAGCGCCTCCAGGCGGCCCTCCGGGGCGAGCCCGTGGACCGCCCGCCGGTGGCCCTCTGGCGCCACTTCCCGGTGGCGGATCAGGATCCCCGGGCCTTCGCCGAGGCGGTGGTGGAATTCCAGCAGCGCTTCGATTTCGACTTCGTCAAGATCACCCCCGCCTCCAGCTACTGCGTCCGGGACTGGGGGGTAGAGGACGTCTGGGAAGGGGATACCGAAGGAACCCGACGCTACATCCGGCACCCGGTTCAGGATCCCGAGGACTGGACGAGGTTGCCCGTTCTGGATCCCGAGCGGGGGGTCCTCGGGGAGCACCTCGAAGCGGTGGCCCGCATCCGGCAGGCCCTCCCCGAAGTTCCCCTCGTGGTCACCGTGTTCAGCCCCCTGGCTCAGGCGAAGAACCTGACCGGCTCCCAGCGGCTGTTGCTGCATCTGCGCCAGGCCCCGAAGGCCCTGGAGAGAGGGCTGGAGACGATCACCGAGAGCACCCGTCGCTTCGTCCGGGCTGCCCTCGCACGGGGGGCGGATGGGATCTTCTACGCCGTGCAGCACGCCTCGTATCTGCTGCTCTCGCCCGAGGAATACCGGCGTTTCGGCCGTCCGTATGATCAGGCGATCCTGGAGGAAGCGGGCGGGGCCTGGCTGAACCTCCTTCACCTGCACGGCGAGGCGGTGATGTTCGATCTGTTCGTGGATTACCCGGTGGCGGTCTGGAACTGGCATGATCGGGAGACCCCGCCGGCCCTGGCGGAGGCGCAGCGGAAGGTCTCCGGGGCGGTGCTCGGGGGGCTCTCCCGGGTGAAGGCCCTGGTCCGGGGGACGCCGGAGCAGGTGATCGCAGAGGCCCGGGAGGCCATCGCCCAGACCGGAGGCCGGCGCTTCATCCTGGGCACCGGTTGCGTGGTCCCCATCCATGCCCCTGAGGTCAACCTGCGGGCAGCCCGCCGCGCCGTGGAGATGCTCCCCCGGTAAAGCTCCGTTCTTCTCTCCTTCGCCCCGAACACGGAGCCCTTCAAAAAAGCGCGCAGAGGGCCGTTTGCTACCCAGCCCTCTGCGCCGGGATGGCGCCCCCTCCGGGATTCGAACCCGGACACGCCGCTTAGAAGGCGGCCGCTCTTTCCCTTTGAGCTAAGGGGGCGATCTCAGTGTAAAGAAAAACCTACCCAACCGGGATAGGAAAAAAGTCCCAGGGGATACCCCTACGGACCGGCCGGCGTCGAAGTCAGCGTGCTCTCTTTAGAGAAACCGTGGAGAACCGATGGGAAGAAACGGCTCGCCTCTGCAGGAGGTCGAGCCCTGGATCGGAAGCGGTGAATCGGGGATGCTCCGGCTGAGCCATCGACGAAGCCTGCCGTAAAATGATATGGACTGCCCACCGGGCTGGCTCTACGATAACACAATCCGCGCACTCTGTCAAGGCTGAGGACACGGATCATGGAGTCCATAGAATGATTTCGGAGCCGTCGGATCCGCCGGTTTCGGCTCATGCCCCACCTCGCCGGCCAGAGTCGTAAGCCGTCCAGCTGTAGTCGAGGACCTTCAGGACGATGAGCGCTATGCCTGCTGCGATGCACCACGGGCAGTGCCCCATGGGATCCGTGTAGCGCAGCGGATTGTTGGATTGTTGTAGACATACGCATACCGGTTGAGCGCCTGGGGATCCCCCGGCTCGGGCACGATGGGATCCGGCTGGAGGAAGCGACCCAGGGCGGGGTCGTGGCCTTGTGAAGGGAAAGGGCTTCCCGGATGGCCTTTCTACCCTGGTTCCCGGAGCGTGCCCGTTCAATCCAGTTCCACCCTTGCCCAATAGAGCTCGATGTCTGGGATCCGTGTTCGGAAGTATCCCAGGAGGGTGGCTCGTTGCACGGCCAGCGGCCCTCGCCGTTCGAGGAGCCACTTTCGCAATCGCGGGCGCTCCGGATCCAGGTGCTCTAAGCGGGCCATCAGCCACCACTCCACGTAGCTGGCGGTGGTGACATACAGAATGCCTCCATCTTCCAGGTCCTCCACCCGCCAGCCCGGCGCCCCTCGCAGAAAATCCCGCCCATATCGCTCCACATACGCTGGTCCCCAGAAGTTGGCCCAGAAGATATATCGTAGCTGGGTGGAGGCGATTTCTGAGGTCTCTGGGATATTCCCACTGGGCTCATCGATCCATCCATATATGGGGCGCAGATCCGGGTAGAGGAGCCGGCCGAAAGCCAGAAGACCTAAGGCTACGGGATCCACCCGGCTGAGATTTGGGAAGGAAGCACTCTGGTAGATGCGCACAGAGAGGCTTTCTGACACAAAACCCAGAGAAGCCCGCCCCTTCTGATATTCAGGATGAGTGAGAGCATCCGGCTGGAGCAGATCATGTGCAATGTGCGCCAGATACCAGAGGGTTTTGGGTGTAGGACTGTTTTCCGTTACATAACTGCTGGTTTTTAGAAACTCCACGCCGCGTTGGCGCATCAAGCGAATTAGCTGAGTGGATCCTTGTTCTGGATCCAATCCCGTGCAAAGGTTGAACTCGAGCTGAAGGTCTTCCACCCAATCTCGAGTCACCATGAATACTCTCCTACGGAAGCGTCGTCCAGCCCAGGCGCCCTCCGTAACGAGGGTCCTGAGCCAGCTTCTGAAGCAATTGTAGCGCTTCCTTGGGGATGCTTCCCTTGAACTCGATGAGCAATGTGTAGCGCACATCACTCAAGTAGGTCATCACCTGCTTCTCGAGTCGGGCGATTATATCTTCACGAACCTCAGGCGCCAGCTTTTCCCAGTTTTCCCAGGCTTTGGTTTCGACGATGCGGTTGCCGGTGAGGAGGAGATCCACGCGTCCGAGGCCTTTGGGAGATGCGATTTCCACCTCGACGCCGGGGAGTTGTTCGGCGTAATGGAGGACGCGCTGGCCCTGGAAGACGGCCCCGCGCAGGCCTCTTTCGATCATCGCCGCCAGGCGCTCCACGCCCGGCACGCCTCGTGCGCCCAGGGCTCGAAGCTCGGCGGCCACTTCGACGCCACCGGCCTTCAGCCATCCGCTGGGGGTCTGGACCGGGCTTGCCAGCCCTCCCAGGCCCAGGGTCTGAGCCTGGAGCCATTCTGCATAGGAGGGTCCCCAGAGGAGGCCCGTGACGGGGTCGATATGACAGCCCAGGAAGGCGCAGGCGCCTTTGGCCAGATCGACGGCGAGGCCTGGCCAGCCCTGGGTGGAGATCCAGGGGCGATCGCACCAGGGACAGGGAAGATCGACCGTGTGTCCGCTGGGATCGGTGTAGCGCAGCGGATTGTTGTAGACATACGCATACCGGTTCAGCGCCTGCGGGTTCCCCGGCTCGGGCACGATGGGATCCGGCTGCAGGAAGCGACCCAGGGCCGGGTCATAGAAGCGCGCCCGATAATCATATAGGCCCGGCCCCGTCTCCCACTGCTGGCCGGTATAGAGGCAGTCCTCGGGGAAGACCCTATCCTTGAACCGAAAGGCCCTACCTGCTCAGCAGGCGCGAAAGCGATCGCCCGGCTATTCGCTTGTTAAAACACTTCCTCTGCATACAGCTCCAAATATTCTAAACAAACGCTCTTGAGCCTTAAATTTTATATTTAGATCCATAAATTGAATTTAATATGTTCGATTCGTCACTCTGACAACACTTTTGCAAAGAATTCCAACATTTCTGGATCGGGGGGAGGAAAGCTGAGTAGCGCTCGTAGCGCGTAAGATTTAGCTTGCTCACGCTGGCCTGCACGTTGAAGTTCATTTACAAGCCAATGAAGTGCCGGTATTGGGTTGCGATATTCCAGCTCAACAATGTGTTTAAGAAAATCAATCATCTCATCCCGGCTGACCCACTTTCCTTCCTCATTCTCAGGTAAGCTCCAGAGGGAAGCTAATCCCCGAAGGGCATCCACACAACAGGGATCAAGTTCTAAAGCACGCCGAAAGGCACGGTGAGCGCGCTCATACTCCAGGTGTAACTCATAATCCCATCCTAGCTCAGCCCACAACCATCCAATTTCGGGAGCGGCGCGCACCGCTTGCTCTCCCCACTTGATGGCTTCCTCCTCAAGAGACCAGCCTTCTCCACCTGTAGCTTCCCGAGCCAATATTCCATAGATGGTGGCAATTAATCGGAGTAAATAAGGATTGTTTGATATCTTTTCGTATAATTGAAGCGCCAAATTTAGGGCGGTGCGGTAATCTTTTTGATGAAGGTGATGGGTCAATTTAAGAATGAGCTCCAACATGATGACTCCTCGCTACGGTAGTCTCTTAACAAAAGCATTGGAGATTTGATACAAATTCTCGCTAAGCTCGATTACTCGAACTACTACTGTTTCTCCTTTTATTTTTCCTACGAACTGGAGTATTCTTTGGCCTTGCCTAGTCATACCTATGACTTCCGGCTTAGAACCGCTTTCAATGACTTGTTGAAGAAAAGGTTGAATGGCGCGGTAATCCTGAAGGGCGTTACCACTTAGATTAATGAGCCGATCCCATGCGTGCTTCGGGGCCATTATGTGTTTCACCCTGGTGAATTCCTCTTCCAGCCACAGAATCGTGCGCGCCTCAGCCGGTGAACGGAGGGCCATCCCTGTTGCACTCGTCGCGGCCCTTGCGGTCATCGCCACCCGGGTTCCCCAGGCCCCTACCGCCCACTTCAAAGCCACCGAGAGACTGATCACGAACGCAGCCACCAGGAATCCAACCATCAGGGCGGAGCCAAAGCACTCCCAGAACCCCTTGCCCTGCATCTGCTGCCAGATCCCTACCCCAATCGCAGCCACCAGCACCAGAATCCCAGCAATCACAGCAACAGGCAACGTGATCAACCCGCCCAAAACGGCCAGAGCGATCAGGCCGATCACCACGATCGCCGCCAGCAACCCGGCCACGGCCCCTTTCAGCCATGTATTCCATTGCTGAACTACCCACGCCCACGCCCGCCGTCCGGCCTCCGCGATCTGACGCCCCAACCATTTCACCCCCTCCCAGAACACCTTGGCCCCCCGCTGAATCGTCGGCCACACCACCTCCTTCCCGCATTCGACCGGATGCGTGACACACCACCACAGATCCCGAGGCGATTCCTGCGCGCCGGGCTCCCCCAGACCCCCCCGCACACAATCGAGATCCATTCGTTGCACACATTCGAAGAAGTAAGCGATGGTCTCCCCCACTGTCCGCCCGGTCGACTCCGAGGCCCGATATGTGATCCAGAAGGCCACCGCCCCGACCAGGGCCAGGATCACCAGCCCAATCGCCACCCACTCCAGCGTCTGCAAACCCTTCGACCCCCGGATCCACCTCCAGAGCATCCTTCGCCTCCTCATCTTACGCCAAAGGATCCCGGTTCAGCGCCACCCCCCTCCCTCATCCGCCTCTACGGCCGCAGCCTCCAATCCCATAGATCCTCCCACGACCGGATCGGACGCCCGGTCACCACCCAGTGGGCATAGGAGAGATGGGCCCAGGCGATGAGCACATCCGCACCGATAAGGATCAGCTCGTTCAGGATCAAAACGCCTTTCGAGAACGGATCCGGGGCTTCGATCAGCGCCATCGAGTTCGCATAGGTCAGAGCGGCCAGGGTCCCATCGATCACCAGAAAGCCCATCAGAACCGGAAGGATCGTGAGCGCGCGCTGCCAGAGCGGCCTCCCCGGACCCGAGGGCGAGGTCTCTGAGGACCCGGGGGGCACGCGCGGGGGCGGGAGGGGGAGGCGGGGCCACGCCCACCGTCGCCGCCTCACCCAGGGCGGCAGGAGGGCGAACACCACACCGCCCGCGGGGATCCCCGCCACCGCCAGCCACGGCAGCAGGCCCAGCAGATCTTTCGGATCCGTCCCCTCGCAGGCCCCTTGAAGCAGACAGTCCCCCCACCGGGCCAGCCCCACCGCCGTCAGAGGGCAATCCCCCTGCCCAATGAGGCAGCGGAACCAAGCGCTCACGGCGGCGGAGAGGGCCTCCCCCGGCCCGGCCTCGGTTCGCTTCAGCCCAAAGGCCAGGGCCGCCAGGAGGGCCAGCGCCACCAGAGCCAGGGCGATCCACTCCAGGGCCTGCAGGCCCTTTTCCCCTCGCATCCAGGCTCGCGGCTCCATCGGCGAGCCTCCCACCGGAAGGGCTCCGCTTCGATTATAACCGGCGCCCCCTCCATCTTGCGTTAACAGAACGTTACATTTTGATTGCTCGGAATTCATCCCAAAAATTAACCATGGTTTAAATTAGGCGGACGGGCTCCTCGCTATCAGGGTTCTCCGCTTCAGACCCGGGGGAGTGAAGTCCCTTTTGGCCGGATCTCCCCGCTATGGGTCCCCTTTGCCCAGCCACAGCTCCTCATAAATCCGCCATTCCTTCTCATCCGTTTCCCAGTATGGATAGATGGCCACCCCGGCGACCGCGGCCGGTCGCGCCGCCGCATCGTTCAGGCCGTCCACCACCCCCGCTAACCCGCTTCGGAGGTTCTCCGCCTCCGGACGATGGGTCCACGTCCTTTCCTCGGAGGTGGGAACCCCGAAAAACAACGCCGCGCCTGTCCCCTCCACCGCGCGGCTGATCTCGATCACCTGAAAACGCACCCAGTATCGATACAGGAAAGCCCACGGCAGCGCGCTATCGTAGGTCATCACCGCGATCTGATCCACGCGCCGGGCCACCTCCCGGTAGTAGCGGGCCCGCCAGGCGAAGCGCCCGACCAGGGGCCATGGCCCATCCGGCCAGATCGGCCAGATCCGCCGCGCCGCGATGGAGAGGGCCCCCTGGGCCCCCAGGGCCTCCCGCAGCTCATCCAGCAGCAGCAGCACGTTCTCTTCATCCGTGGGAACGGGCTCCGGATCCAGATGGATGCCATCCACGCCGGTCGTGCGCACAACGTTCACGCAAAACCGCACGATCTTCTCCCGCGTCGCCGCGTCGCTCAGATCGACATATTCCAGAGGCAATCCGATCCAGGCCTGGATATGCAAAAGGGGATAGGCCCTCCGGAGTTGAGATACAAAGTCGGCCAGATGGGCGAAGGTGGGGTTGAACGTTCCGTCCGGCCGGAGGTAGCTGGTGTAAACAAACACATACCGGATCTGGCGGCGCCGGAGGTCGTGGGCGAGGGCGGCGATGGCCTGGGCGGGGTGGGGCTCGCGGGCCCACTCCACGCCGATCCAGGCGGCGTTCCGGCCCCGGTTGAAATACGAGCCCGGATGGTGGGTGCCCGGGCGAAAGACACACGCCCGCGCCCATGCAACTCCGATCAGGAGAAACAACCAGAAAGCCCAAAGGAAAAACCGCCGCCGCATCCCCTCTCTCCCGCTTTCACAGGAATGGTCCGGAATCGCCGCATTCCGGGCCCGTAGAAGAGAGCGGCCCGGGCGTCCCGCTTGGAAGGGGCCGGTTGCGGGTTCCGAAGCGACCGCTCAGGCGGGAGGGACGGCGCGATCCGTTCCCTCCGGACATCGGGGGGATCGATGGGCTCAGATGGGTGCCGGGTCGGTTCGCGCATCGGGCCGTTCTGCAAAGCGGGCGAATGGTGCCTCTTCGTCGGGATGGCAGACCTGGAGAGCGGGAGTAAAGTATACTCGGGAAATCCATCCGCATGCCATCTCGGAGGCGCTCTGAAAGAACGCTCGTGGCGGAAGCGGCCCCCGCCCTGCGGGGCGATGGGGCGGCCTCTGGGGGAGACCGCGGATCGAACCCATCGCGGAGGG
>Ga0079992_121363_pt1 | contig 12053 bp, 13 predicted proteins | sample FaiFalFF_MnMetaG_3_FD_69197 | JGI IMG/M metagenome (GOLD analysis project Ga0079992, IMG submission 69197) | Freshwater microbial communities from Yellowstone National Park, Wyoming, USA - Fairy Falls B (FF_Mn_B) MetaG (SPADES assembly) (version 2) | ecosystem: Environmental > Aquatic >... | reverse complement strand
AGTTTACTAAAGGCTACATTTATCCATTTATCATTTTTATTAATTATTTTTTTAGCATTTTCAAAAGTGAAAGGTTCTACACCAAAGTTCACGTAAAGTTTAGAATAAACTTCTCCAAGCCATTTTGGAATCCACATACATTAATAAATAATTTATCTAAACTATTTATTTATTTTAATAAACCAAAGCCTTATTCTTTTAACTTTATTTTATTACCATGCGAATGACTATTCGGGAGCTATGTCAAAATTTTTTATCCACAGAATAGAAATTATAAATCCAGAATCGAATTAAAAAATAAATAAAAAATCCCGCATGGTTATCCGAAAATAAAGCTAAAATCCACGCGGGCGGTATCTTATAAAAAGAATTGAATGAAAGATTTAAATATGTGTTTAAACTTATGTTTAAACATGGCAAAGACCATTACTATTTCAGAAGAGGCATATAAGTTATTACTTAGTGAAAAGAGGGAGGGTGAAAGTTTTTCAGACGTTATTATAAGGTTGATAAAGAGTAATAAGAAAAATATAATGGATTATGCGGGTATTTGGGCGGATATAAGTGATGAGGAGGTTAGTAAGCTGTTTAAAGATTTAGAGAAAATGTGGGAAAGATGGAATGTAAATGTTTAGATACTGATATTTTAATCGATTTCTTAAGAGGTAAGGAAAGGGCAGTAAAATACGTTGAGTCAATGAGTAAGAGCATCAGATTAGTAACTACAGTGATTAATGCTTTTGAACTATATTATGGTGCTTATAAGTATAAAAGGGATACTGAAAAACTTAATGAATTTTTAAAGTCTATGGAAATACTTCCTTTTACCATAATTGAGGCTAAGAAAGCTGCCGAAATAGAGGCAAATCTAGAAAGTCAAGGAGAAGTAGTAGGTTTAAAAGACGTGCTGATAAGTTCTATTGCAATTTCTAATAATTGTACTATAGTTACTGGAAATGTCAAGCATTTTAATAAAATTCAAGGTGTTAAAGTTGAAAGCTGGAGTAAGTAAATTGTTCATTTCTATAACTAGCGAAGATCTTTGATAGTGCAGATTATATGAGTTAAGTGGTAATACTGGAAAAAATGTATCCCATAAAGGGAATTGAAGGTCTAATTATACATATCAATATCTGAAGAAATACAAGGCATTTTGTAAAGAGAATAAAAAATGCTGGAAAATACAATTTTCTTCTATCTAACTATAAAGCCTAAAGCAAATATATTTACTTAATTAATATCAATGCTTATAAATGGAATATCCATCACAAAAATCTTATTTAAAATGATATGAAAATTATTTAAGATCTTTTTATATCTTTTTAAAAAAGCTACTTGCTAAGAACTGTTTCTTAATAATAAAAATTCAGACTAGTAAATGCATAATCTTGTTTACATTGGCAGGTGGATATGTTCTCCTGCTGTGAGAGAGTCCTAGATATGCAAACATCTCTGCCATCTTAAGTGAGATCTTTACAGGATTTATAATAGGTATATCAACCCTATCTCTTAAGGCTTCGTCTATAAGAGCAAAGCCCATCGACATGCATCCCAGTATAACAGCTTCAACATCGCTTTTATTGATGACATTCTCGATTTTGTCTGCTATCATATTTACAGCCTTCATATAATCCCTTGCCATCTCCAGCACCGAAACTTCAACAGGTTCTATTACTACTACACGATCCTTAAAGCCATAGGCTTCCACAATATCCATCGTTAGCTTTACCGTGGATTTTAAAGGCGACATTATAGCTATGCGGTCAGCCAACTGGGACGCTACATGAAGTGAAGCCTCAGCAGGTCCTACCACAGGTTTACAGGTCAGCTCTCTGGCACCCCTCACTCCCGGATCCCCGAAACATCCTATGACAAAGGCATCGTAGGAATCGGAAAGCTTATGTATTAGCGACAGATATGAAGAAGAGGCATAGACTTCTTCAACTCTATTCTCTATACTATATGGACCTTGGGTTGCTGAGATCAAATCAACAACTGTTTTCTCCGACACGATTTTATTTGCTATATTTTTCCTTCTTATACTCTCTTCTTCTTTTAAACCTATCCCAGGTATTATGTAGGCTATTCTCATCATTCTTATTATACAATACCTTACATATATACATTTTTAGCAAGCCTATGTTTATAACTTTTCAGACCATGAAAATGTTACAAGAATTAAAGAAAAGGTAAGAAGATGCTAAAAAGGGTAACATAAGCATGGTTAAGATTGTGGATATAGACTTGTTTGAAGAATATCAGGAGTTCCATATATGTGTCTTCACAATCTTTGACTAGGAATGGTCTTTATGTAACTTTACCTTTTAAAGATTAGGGATAAGAAAATCTTAAGGAGCATTCCAGTATTAAATATGGAAATTTTTTAAAATTTCTGATTATAGACTTCTAGAGAGTACTTTTTCAAGCTGGTCTCCGAGCATATTAAATGATAATATTGTTAAAAAGAGCATTAGTCCAGGGAAGAGGGCTCCCCACCAAGCTCCTGCATAGAGAGCCCTACTTGCCATAGCAAGAGTTTTGCCCCAGCTAGCTACATTAGGATCTCCTAAACCTATAAAGCTTATGCCGCTTTCCACAAGAATTGCAATACTTATTTCTAGCAGGAAAGCAGGTATGACTGCTGGCCATACGTTGGGGAGTATTTCCCTGAATATTATTGATTTATCGCTCTCACCTATTGCTTTGGCAGCTACAACAAACTCTCTTTCTCTTATGGATAACGTCTGAGATCTAACTATTCTTGTCATTATAGGCCATGATAGAAGACCAAGTACTATTATCAAATTTATTAAAGAATTTCCGAAGACTACCAGCACAAATATGAGGAATATGAAGATTGGTATAGAGAGAAATAGATCTGTAAATCTCATTAATAGATTATCTGCAAATCCTCCATAATATCCTGCCACGAGACCTATGATTAAGGCTAGGAAGAGTGCTATAAGACCCGTTCCCACACCTACTATTAAGGCTGTTCTAGAACCATAAATTACTTGGCTGAATATGTCTGAGCCTATTTGATCTGTGCCCATATAATGTCTCAATGATGGAGGTGAAAGAGCTGGTCCTACACCTGTCTTTAGAGGAGGATATGGTGAGATAAGTTCTGCAAATACAGCAAAAAATAGGACAAGCATAAAAGGAATTAAAGGAATTAAAAGAACAGGATCTCTTATTATCTTTAAATTCTTTTTACTTAATAGCATATTTTAAGGAATCACCCCAAAAGTCTACTTCTTATTCTAGGATCAACTCTTGACATTAGGAGGTCCGCAACAAAGTTGGAAATAGCCACAGATATCCCAACCAATATGAGAATTCCTATGACAAGCGGATAATCTCTGTAATTTACCGCCTGCACAAGAAGAGTTCCAATGCCTGGCCATGAAAATACAGTTTCTGTGAGAACTGCCCCAGCTACAATAAGCCCGAACTGGGCACCTGCAACTGCTATTACAGGTATCAAAGCATTTCTAAAGGCGTAGACATATAGAATCCTTTTATATGGCACTCCCCTAGCTATTGCAGCCTTAATGAAGTTAGACTTCATTACATCTATCACTACAGACCTTGTGACTCTGGCATAGATGGCAATGTAAATTATTGAAAGAGCGAAGACTGGTAAAATCATATGCCAAAGTATATTTAAAGCCTTGTCTATTATATTTCCAGTGATTGCTACTTTTACATCAATCAATCCTCCTGATGGAAAGAGCGGTATCTGAACTGATAGTAGCATTATTAGCATTAGACCTAGCCAGAATACAGGAAGTGAGTATGAACCTAAAATCAATGTATTTAATGTTATATCTAAGCGTGAATTAGGCTTGCTAGCCGAGATTATGCCTACTCTAATGCCTATGAAAATAGCTATGGTTAAAGAAGTACCTACTAGAAGTAGAGTTTGCGGAAGTCTCTGAAGGATCACAGTAAGTACTGGTGCTTGATAAGCAATAGAATATCCCCATTCTCCTTTAAGCAGGTTATACATGTAAATGATCATCCTTTCCAGAGGCGGTTTGTCAAGTCCATAGGCTTTTCTTATAGTCTCTATATATTGAGGAGATGCTGCTTCACCAGCCAGCAATGCTGCTGGATCTCCAGGAGCCATGTTTATAAGAATAAATGTAAGTATCATGATCATTATAATTATCATTATAGAGAAGAGTAACCTTTGGAGAACGTAGAATAGGAACTTACTCAATCCACTCACCTTTTGTTCTTACTGGACATGCTACATAATGTCCAGGCTCAATCTCAACAAGTTTTGGTTCTAGCTTAAAACATTTATCTGTAGCCCATTTACATCTTGAAGAAAATCTGCATCCTTTGGGAGGAGAAGCAGGAGAAGGAGGTTCTCCAACATCTTCTAACTTACTCAGAATATTTGGGGCTGACATGTCCGAAGGTAATGTTGAAGCTAAGAGTAATTGCGTATAAGGATGTAAAGGATTATAAAAAATATCTTTTAAGCTTCCCAACTCCATTATTTTTCCGAGATACATCACAGCTATTCTGTCACAGAAATAATAAGCTACACCCATTTCATGTGTTATCATTATATAAGTGATATTGAATTTTTTTCTTAGATCATTTAGTAGCTCGAGTATATGTACTTTAGTTGATACATCTAACATTGACACAGGTTCATCAGCAACTATGATCTCAGGTCTCAGAGCTAAGGCTCTAGCTATGAGAATACGCTGTCGCTGTCCTCCACTAAGTTGAGAGGGAAGTTTCTCCAAGAATTCCTCAGGTGGTGTAAGTCCTACCAGCTCAAGAAGATACTTCAAATCATCATCGGTATATGGAATTTTATGGATCTTAAAAGGTCTTTCAAGTATGTATCTAATTCTCTTCCTGGGGTTTAGGGCTGAGTAAGGATCTTGAAATATAATTTGAACCCTTTTATGGATTTCCTTAGGTCTTGTTTTATAAAGATAGCTGTAAGCGGTTCCTTCTATATAAATCTCTCCAGAGTCAGGTTTAATGAGTCCTGCAATAATTCTTGCGAGCGTAGTCTTACCGCTTCCACTCTCTCCAACGATACAAAACCTCTCACCTCTATTAACTTCAAAAGTAACGCCATCTACAGCCCTCATAAAATGTTTAGCTTTCCGGAAAATAGAGAATGAGATAGGAAAATACTTATACACATTCTCAACCCGTAGAAGAGATGTCATTTAATCACCTTTACATTTTTTACGAATAATTAATATAGAAAGCAATAGACTGTCGACCCCTCTATGGACTTAGGAGGCGGCTCTTCTTTTTTACAGATCTCCTTAGCATAAGGACACATGGGATAAAACTTACAACCAGTAACTGAATTGAAAGTTTGCGAAGAAGTTCTCTCCAAAACTTTAAGACTCTTTTGACCTCCTCTCTTTCCTACGCTAAGTGTGGAAGCCAGAAGAACTTGAGTGTAGGGGTGTCTGGGCTTAGTTAAGATCTCTGAAATTATTCCATCTTCACAGATTTTTCCTGCATACATCACATATATATAGTCAGCTATGGCTGATACTACACTCAAATCGTGGGTTATCAGCAAAATAGTTATCCCAAGATTTCTATTAAGAACTCTGAGCAATTTTAAAATTTGAGTTTGTATGGTTGGATCTAAAGCTGATGTAGGCTCATCAGCGATCAGGAGAGAGGGTTTTGCAGCAATGGAAAGAGCTATGAGAATTCTCTGAGCCATACCTCCGCTTAGTTGATGCGGATAATAGTTTATCACTTTCTCAGGATCTGGAATTTTTAAAGCCTTCAGCAATTCCAGAGCTTCTTTCATAGCCCTATCTTTATCGAGTCCTTTTAATAGTTTCAAGGTCTCGATCAGGTGTTCTTTTACTGTCATTACAGGATTGAGATGACTGATAGGTTCCTGAAAGATCATGGAGATTTCTCTACCCCTAATTTTTTCCATCTCTCTTTCACTTAGCTTAAGAAGTTCTTTTTCCTTGAATAAAATGCTACCGCCAACTATCTCAGCATTGTCAGGAAGTATTCGTAAAATAGCATGAGCTAGAGTAGTCTTACCGCTTCCGCTTTCTCCTATGATAGCAGTAATTCTTCCCTTTATAACTTCGAGATCAATTCCATTAAGAGCTTCGATCAAGAATTTTCCCTGTCGATAACGGACCTTCAGATTCCTGATCTTGAGTAAGTTTACGTTTGAATCAGCGCTAAACAATTTCAAGCCACCCTTTTTCGGATTCCTTAATTTTAACTCCTAACTCCTCAGACTTGGTTATAAATGAGAACAGCTCGTAAATCTTTTCGTAAGGCCTTTTGCAAAACTCGGGAAGTCCATTAGAGTTAAGACATATAGGCATAACTCTCACACTCATACTTTCTAAATCTAAGCGAAGTATACCTCCGACATTCGAGAAGGAAAGTCTGGGATCTTGATATGAGAACACAAAGTTTCCAAGGCTATAAAATATCAGTCTGTCTCTGTATTTTTCTACGGGAAGAAGTATATGAGGATGAGAACCAATCACGAGAGTGGCACCTGCATCTATTAAAGTTCTTCCTAACTTCTTCTGATATTCTAAAACTATTGAGGAGAAGGGAAGAGCTCCAATACCCCAGTGAACATATACCAACAGAAGATCCACATTATTTCTGAGAGTCTTAATAATTTTGATAACATAATCAAGATCTTCTTGAATAGGCTCAGCATCAACTATATATGGAGCCCCAGGCTCTTCTATAAGATCATAGGGTGTAATTATAATTCTTGTCTTCATTCTTACACCAGCTATCCCAACTTTCTCGGCAGTAGCTCTGCTTTGTGGAGTGAATACCGTGGTGAAATTAACTAATCCTATTTTAACATGGTTTAATTCTAGTATGAGAGGACTGAAAGCCTCAGCAAGATTGGTGCCTGCTCCTACAAATTTTATATCATTATTCCTTAATATCTCTATGGTCTCTAAGATTCCCCGTTCGCCATAATCAGCTGTATGATTATTAGCCAGAAAAACTATGTTAACCCCTAATTTCTTAAGGATCTTTATCACGTCTGGCTCCATCCTAAGTGTCGAAAATTTCTCCTGTGGTATAGAATCTTTACACCTGCATATGGGACCCTCGAGATTTAGAGCAAAAATTTCATAATCCTTCAGTACTTCGGTCACGGAAAAATTTAAATCAGTATATGGCTTTTCCTTAAGATCAAAAAAAGAAATCTCCAGCAATTGTAATGGATAAGTTTTTCATTTGAACACCCTCTTAAGCAGTCTTATTATGTTTTCCCCTGCCACTTTAGCTATCTCCTGATCAGAGTAGCCGTGTTTAACAAGCCACCTTACTATGTTTATGAATTGTGAAGGATTCTCTAAACCATCTACATATTCAACTCTCGGAAATGGTGGCAAGTTTTCCTCCATTCTTGGGATTGACAGATATTCCCTAAATGTATTATGAAGAGCCACATGATCTCCGAAGAGTGTGTCAGGCCCAAAAGCCACATGATCTATTCCTACAAGCTTCTCTATGTATTGGAAGTGTTCCATGACGCTTTCTAGACTATGTCTTGGATTCTTCATAGTTATTGTTGTATGAGGGGCTGCCTCTATTCCGAAGACTCCTCCTTTTTCTGCAAGAGCCTGAATTACTTCATCAGGCTTCATCCTCCTAGAAGGCCAGAGAGATCTGGCACCTGCATGAGTTATAGCTACAGGATATTTACTGTATTTTATAACTTCAAGGCTTGTCTTATCGCCTGCATGAGCAAGATCTATCAAGATTCCAAGCTTATTCATTCTCTCTACGAGCTCATAACCCAGATCTGTGAGACCTTTGTCAACTTTATCTGCAAGGCCTCCTCCATATTCATTTCCTCTACTATAAGCTATTCCCATACATCTTACCCCGAGACCATAGAGGACATCAAGCCATTCTAATTCTTCACCCATATGTGGGGCTCCTTCTATATGTATGAACATTGCTATCTTACTCTCTTTGTAAGCTCTCTCGATGTCTTCAACCTTTTTAGCTACGAACACCAGATCCTGGTGATCTAAATCTGCCTGAATCATGCCTATCTGCCACACAATGTTATCAATTGTCCAAGGATCTCGCGATCTTACAAGCGAAACTCCATTCTGAAGTCCATCGAAAAATGCATCAAAACCTGCTACTGCAAGACCTTCATAGCCTATCCATAATCTTCCAGTTCTATCGTACTCTATAAAATCCTTAGGATCTTCCGGAAAGACCTGCGAATGTTCATGAAATGATACTAAAATGTTTTTCTCAATTATACTCATTACTCTTTCCTCCTCAGTTTTAGAAAGAGGAACTATTGTTGAGGGAACTCTATCTAGAACTTTAGCTAATCTGAAAGGTCTATAATCTTTACCTGGTTCGAAAAACTGCCAAGAACTATATCCAGAATATCTTTTATTTACCCCCATTATTCTTCACCAAGGTTAATCCAAAAATATCTTAAAAAATATATAAATTTTTCGTTCCATTATGTACATTATATTAAATATCTATCATTAATATGCTCTGAAATTAAATATATAAATCTTTTTGTTAATTTTTTTCAGAAGGGCATTCTTTAAATTTGTTTTTCGTTATACTACTGATGGTAGATCATGGAAAAAACTTAAAATTTTTCGCACGATTTTCAGCAGTGAGTTATACGTAGAAAAGCTTAAATTTTAGAACCAATATATGAATCTTGTCTAAAACTCATTAGAGGATTGAAAGATTCTTGATACAATGTCAGAAAGCCTAAGAAATATCTAAAACTCATAAGAGGATTAAAAGTATCAATGGAATATGCTGGGACATAAACAGTATACACCCTCTGGTCTCAAATCAAAATCATAGCTTTCAATTTCCTTTATAAAATACAAAAAGTTTAAATAGTATTAGAAATAATTTATATATAACAAAAAATGTTGAGAATAGTATCCATATCTATTTTATTACTAACCTTATTAAGTATAACAGGAATAACGCCAGTCACGGTACAGCAAGTAGGAGGTACCCTGACCGTAGTCCTTATTGCTGAGCCTACAGCTATAGCTGCCACAGCGGCATGGAATGGGGGTTTCATAGCTGCACAAATTTTTGATACTCTCCTCAGGTTTGATAAAAATATAAATCTTATTCCTTATTTGGCTGAAAGTTTCGAGGTGAATGCCAAAGAAGGTTATTACAAGTTTGTACTTAGACCTAATGCCATATTTCATGACGGTAGACCCTTAACTCCTGAGGATATAAAGTTTACGTTTGAGGAGATAACCCCTAAATACACTTCTTTTGGACCTCTCTATTTCGCAAACACAACAGTTACCATTGTAGATAGCAGGACAGTGATTATTAAGCCAGGTACTTTCATGCCAGGAGCCCAGCTTCCTCTATTCGCTGATGTAAGCACATCAGCGATATTTCCTAAACACGTATTAGCCGGACAGGACTTTCTAAAAAGTGAGTTCAGAACAACAAAGCCTATTGGCACAGGTCCTTATAAACTCGTCGAATGGGTCAAAGGACAGTACATGATTCTCGAAAGAAATCCCAATTATTGGGGATCTCCTGCACCTTATCTCGAAAGAATAATAGTTAAGTTTATATCAGATTCTGCGTCTTTAATAGCTGGTCTGAAGAAGGGCGAAATCAATTATGTCTTCAGAGGTGTACCCTATGAAGCAGTGCCGGATCTTCGAGCAACCCCAGGATTAAAAGTCATAGCTCATGATAGACCTCCGTATATTGCTGCACTTTGGATAAACGTTAAAGCAGATCATTTATCTGATGTTAAAGTTAGACAAGCTATAGCATATACCCTGAATCGTGAAGAGATAACCAATAAAGCCACCTTCGAACTTGCAAAGACAGTAGATTACATGATAGATCCCGCCATGGTACCTCCTAGCCCTAACATAGTTAGTTACAAACCTAATTTGAGCTTAGCGGAGAAACTTCTAGATGAAGCAGGTTACAAGAAAGGACCCGACGGGAAAAGGTTTACCATAGAGCTTCTCACGAGAACTGGTGAGCCTGACGAACAGATTATAGCTCAGGTAGTAAGAGATCAGCTTTCTCAAGTAGGAATTGAGGTTAGCATAAAGACTGTAGATTTTGCTACATATCTATCACTGCAGACGAAATTCGAGTATCAAATTGCTACAGTAAAGTATTGGATCTCACCACTCTGGACATATCAGCTCTTCCATTCAGCTTGGATAGGTAAAGGTGCCTTCACCAACAATTTCCAGTATGTGAACCCAGATGTTGACAAATGGCTAGATTTATGGCTTAAAGAACCGGATGAGAAAAAACAAATAGAATATTTACAAAAGGTAGAGGATATGTTAAGCAGTGATCTTCCGTTGATACCACTTTATAGAGTTCCATGGGTAAATGTAGTCAGCGGTAATGTAGGAGGGACTGATATACCTATAGGTAGATGGGTTTTCTGGGATCCTCTTGTAGATACATACTTTGTGCAAACTCCTACCCCGACACCCACACCTGCACCAGATCTCATGCCTATAATTGTAGCAGTAGTAATAATAGTTGTTATAATTGGACTGGCGACATATTTATTTATAAAAAGACGTAAAAAATAAACAAAAGTAATATTTTTTTGCTTATGTAAATATAGGTAGCCTATAAAGGAAATTGAAAGTTATTTCCAAGCGTAATTTGATTGTCTTTCTCTATTAAATTAATAATATTTTCTGACTTGTTAGTTGTATAAACATGCCATTTATCCACTAAATGATACACTTTCAATTCCTTTGGCTGTTCAAATAAGGATTTTCCTTTCAATATGCTTATAGTGAACATATTTAGTCATCCGGATTTTTCATCGTTGCATTTTTATGTTCTTTAAAATCTCCTACTGTTTATTGAAAGACCGTGTGATTCGTTGTATACGCCTTCCTTAAATCTTGTATATCCAACGATTTTTTAATATCTAAATCTATAAAATGCAGCTCTATGTCTTTAAGCTTCATCAAAGGTGGATATTTAGAACCTAAAGAAACCCATCTTTTCAATTTAAAGTCATTGTAATTCAAATAATCCAGCATCATATTAGATACCCCACCTACGTAATTTGTAAATCTTCGTTGTTCAAAGAAGAAACATCTATTATTTTTGAGGATAAAGGATATTTTTCTAAAATTTCTTCATATGTTAAATTTAATCTTAAAGGAGGAGTCTGCGTATTTATTAAAATAGAATTCATGTACTAATCATCAATAAAGTTTCTTATAACCCTTCAGTCCCCCAACCGCTCTTCATCTTTCTTCAGCCATAAAAGCGACTTCATTGGGCAAATTAATTATATATCTAATTTCGTAGTTAAATCTTTAATTTATGGTTGTTTTTGAAAAATCAATTAAGATTAAAACTAGTAAACCAATTGAATTAATAAATATAACTTATGAAGTTGAGAAGACCATCAATGAATCAAAAATAAAGGAAGGGATTTGTTTGGTCCTTGTTCCGCATGCAACAGTTGCAATGATAACCAATGAATTTGAACAATGCTTGATTGAAGACGTATTGAAAAAGATATCTGAAGATTTTCCAAAAAAATTTCGATTGGAAGCATAATACTATAGATGATAATGCCCATGCACATCTTGCTTCTATTTTTTTAGGTTCGAGCAAAAGTTTCCTAATTCCCAAAGGAAAACTATTAAGAGGGACATGGTAACAAATAATTTTCGTGGAATTGGATGGTTCTAGACGTTATAGAACAGTAAAATTAAAATTTTTGGAGAATAAATTATAGCAAAATAATTATTTTTATCATGGTAAGGCTAAGTGAAGAAAAGAAAAGAGAAAATTTAAAGAAGCTTAAAACTGGAATTATAAAGAAATAGCATTGTGAGGTTCATAAAATTCAAAGACTTTGTAAACACTGTTAAAATATAAGCAATCTGTTTCAGATAAATTTATGCGGATTATATATTCTATATAATATTATATTTTAATTATTTCAATCAATTTTTTGCATAAGCTATATACTTTTTTAGCCATTTCAACTGCATTTT
>Ga0079992_125429_pt1 | contig 12075 bp, 8 predicted proteins | sample FaiFalFF_MnMetaG_3_FD_69197 | JGI IMG/M metagenome (GOLD analysis project Ga0079992, IMG submission 69197) | Freshwater microbial communities from Yellowstone National Park, Wyoming, USA - Fairy Falls B (FF_Mn_B) MetaG (SPADES assembly) (version 2) | ecosystem: Environmental > Aquatic > Freshwater... | reverse complement strand
CGATCCCCCCAAAACCCCGGGGGGTTGACGCACACCCCCCGTTTTGCTACTTTAGCCTTAAGCGGCGGGATTTTCTTCACGTCGGCCGCAGGGGTTCTTGAAAACGAAGGTTAGAGTTCTATGAGAGCCCAACGTGCAGGACGACGCATCGGCTCTTTTGACCGTACCTATGAGGGTTTGAAACGCCTGGACGGCGGCGGCCTCGGCCTGTCGGGCCTCGAGCTTTTGACCGTACCTATGAGGGTTTGAAACAAGAGCCAGCGCGAGGCGGTGTTCCTGTGCACCCCCGCCTCTTTTGACCGTACCTATGAGGGTTTGAAACAGCCCGCGGAAGACGGCCCCTATGGCCTCGTCCTGGCCTTTTGACCGTACCTATGAGGGTTTGAAACGATTCGCTCGTGTGCGCCTAACCCCCTACCTTCCCAAGCTTTTGACCGTACCTATGAGGGTTTGAAACGCGTAACCCAGGCCCTCCCAGTAGGGCCTGAAAGACTTTTGACCGTACCTATGAGGGTTTGAAACACGAAGAGGTCCTCCCCGCCCCGCACCCAGGCCGCCAGCTTTTGACCGTACCTATGAGGGTTTGAAACTGTTTACGACCGCACCTTTTGACCGTACCTATGAGGGTTTGAAACCCTTGCGATGCAGTTTTCCCGATTCTAGACGCATGGTCTTTTGACCGTACCTATGAGGGTTTGAAACTAGGTGAGCTTTCCGGTAAGCCTCAGCATCTCCTCCCTTTTGACCGTACCTATGAGGGTTTGAAACCCCTCCTGGGTCTTGCGGGCCAGGAGGCCGCCGTAGCTTTTGACCGTACCTATGAGGGTTTGAAACTAGCTAAGACCTGTCCGGCCTGCGCCGCCGTGGCCACGGCTTTTGACCGTACCTATGAGGGTTTGAAACAGTACTACCACCGCCTCCCGGAAGGAGTGCGAAAACCCCTTTTGACCGTACCTATGAGGGTTTGAAACAGGGGCAGGAGCGGCCTGGGGACGATGCCCCTCTCCCCCCTTTTGACCGTACCTATGAGGGTTTGAAACCGCTCCCCAAAGCAGAAGGTGATGAACCCCCCGCACACTTTTGACCGTACCTATGAGGGTTTGAAACAGATCAACCGCCGCAAGCAGGCGGAGATCGCCGCCGACTTTTGACCGTACCTATGAGGGTTTGAAACGAGAAGCCCTTTGTTATCGCGTTTGCGGAGGTTCATCCTTTTGACCGTACCTATGAGGGTTTGAAACTAGGACCCGCCGCCAATCCACCTTGGGGTTGAGGTAGCTTTTGACCGTACCTATGAGGGTTTGAAACTCCTGCGCCCCATTACACCACCCCATGGCCTAACCCGTCTTTTGACCGTACCTATGAGGGTTTGAAACGCTGGAGGAAAGCCGGTGGCCGGAGGTGGTGGCCTGGCCTTTTGACCGTACCTATGAGGGTTTGAAACCTAGCCTGGTGGCCACGCCTCGCCGCGTGAGCCCTGCTTTTGACCGTACCTATGAGGGTTTGAAACTTCGCAAGATAGCGGAGCGGGTCAATAAGGAGCGCCTTTTGACCGTACCTATGAGGGTTTGAAACACGTAGCCCCCCGAGGGCCGTGGTTCATCGGGCGGTCTTTTGACCGTACCTATGAGGGTTTGAAACTTGACCCTGGAGGTGGCCCCCGGTCTTCGCGTCGGCTTTTGACCGTACCTATGAGGGTTTGAAACTCCCTCACGTGGACGGTAGCGGCGCTCGTGGCCCTGGCTTTTGACCGTACCTATGAGGGTTTGAAACGCGATGTCCTTCGCCGCCATCGTCAGGAGGAGGTCCTCCTTTTGACCGTACCTATGAGGGTTTGAAACCCTCCTAGGTGCCCACCAAAGGCGGTGGAACCTGGGCTTTTGACCGTACCTATGAGGGTTTGAAACCAGCGTATACCGCCTGCGTGGCGGACCTCCCGTTCATCCTGCTTTTGACCGTACCTATGAGGGTTTGAAACGCACTTCCTCGGGAGAAGGGTACTCGAGGCACGGTCCGCTTTTGACCGTACCTATGAGGGTTTGAAACAGTCCCTTCAGCTCCTCCAGGGCTCCCTCGAGGCCCTCTTTTGACCGTACCTATGAGGGTTTGAAACCTTCTTCCGCCGGGTTGAAGAGGAAGACCACCTGGCTTTTGACCGTACCTATGAGGGTTTGAAACAAGAACGCCTTCTGCCACCTGCGCCCCGGGGAGAACCACTTTTGACCGTACCTATGAGGGTTTGAAACAGCGGCACCACCTCCTTCACAAGGCGGTCATCATCTGCCTTTTGACCGTACCTATGAGGGTTTGAAACATTTTACCCCTCTCGCTTCTTTCGCCACCCTCTGAGCGGCTTTTGACCGTACCTATGAGGGTTTGAAACGAGGACTCTCTCGACCGCTCTCTCCATACCGTCCATCTTTTGACCGTACCTATGAGGGTTTGAAACATGACCTCCGGGGACTGGCTAACGGGCCCCGCCGTCTTTTGACCGTACCTATGAGGGTTTGAAACCCACCCATCGGGATTCCAGTAGGCGGGGTGCTGGGCGCAGCCTTTTGACCGTACCTATGAGGGTTTGAAACCCCTTCTCCGGCGTGAGGCCGGCGTAACTGAAGACTTTTGACCGTACCTATGAGGGTTTGAAACTTGCGCACGAAAAGAAGCCAAAGCTCGGGACCGACCTTCTTTTGACCGTACCTATGAGGGTTTGAAACGTCTCCTTGGGCATGTCACACCTCCTCTACGAGCCCCTTTTGACCGTACCTATGAGGGTTTGAAACGAGTCTCCTTCTACCGGCAACTCCTGGGCATCGCCAGGCTTTTGACCGTACCTATGAGGGTTTGAAACGGCCGTGACCCCCAAGGTCTTCGTGGCCGAGAACGTCTTTTGACCGTACCTATGAGGGTTTGAAACGTCGTCTCGGGGTTCAGGGTCAGGTGGCGGGACGAGCTTTTGACCGTACCTATGAGGGTTTGAAACTCGTGGCCCGCGCGTTGTGGTACACGGTCGGGGTCCCTTTTGACCGTACCTATGAGGGTTTGAAACACGACTTCTTCGTACTCGCTCCCACGCTGCAACTAGAGCTTTTGACCGTACCTATGAGGGTTTGAAACTCCAGGGCCCTCTCTACGATCAGCCCTTCCTTTTCCACTTTTGACCGTACCTATGAGGGTTTGAAACTTCTCCCATCTTCCCCCTAACTGGTCCCGGTCAGCAACTTTTGACCGTACCTATGAGGGTTTGAAACGGCGTTCGCCCCGGTGAAGGCGGTGGAGAACCTGGCCTCTTTTGACCGTACCTATGAGGGTTTGAAACTTACTTTTCACCGAAACTCCTCCCTAAACTTCCAAACTCTTTTGACCGTACCTATGAGGGTTTGAAACGAGACCGGCCGACCGACCGGAACCGCACGCCGACCCTCCTTTTGACCGTACCTATGAGGGTTTGAAACCCCCTTGTCCTCCCCTCACGGCTTCCTCCACCTCGGGGGCTTTTGACCGTACCTATGAGGGTTTGAAACGGCTCTCGGATGAACCGGAAGCGAGGGAGAAAAAGCTTTTGACCGTACCTATGAGGGTTTGAAACAGGTTGGCGGCTAGTCGCTCTCGGCGAGGAACACCGCCTTTTGACCGTACCTATGAGGGTTTGAAACCCATCCCATCCCGCCCTAAGGCCTGTACAAGAACTTTTGACCGTACCTATGAGGGTTTGAAACATCGCGTCCTCGCCGCGAAGCTCGCCGAGGGGGGCCTTTTGACCGTACCTATGAGTGAGGGTTTGAAACAAAGCTCCTTAGACCAAGCATCGGCGATGTCGTAGTCTTTTGACCGTACCTATGAGGGTTTGAAACCGCTGTGGCCACAGGACCCGGAACGCGGTGCGCCCGCTCCTTTTGACCGTACCTATGAGGGTTTGAAACGATTCGAGAACGTCCTGGATGTGCTCCAGGGCCTTGGGCTTTTGACCGTACCTATGAGGGTTTGAAACGTGATGGGGGCGCAATACTCGTTAAAAACGCCGGCCTCTTTTGACCGTACCTATGAGGGTTTGAAACTCAGCCACGGCTCGCCCTCCTTCTTCCGAACACGTCCTTTTGACCGTACCTATGAGGGTTTAAAACGCAGAGAGCGCACCCAGGGCGTTTAGCAGGGGAATCTTTTGACCGTACCTATGAGGGTTTGAAACAAGTCCTGGGTGGTGGGCGCAGGAACGCGCTGGGACTTTTGACCGTACCTATGAGGGTTTGAAACTTTAGCCTGGAGGGCCTGGAGTTCCGAGAGGAGGACGCTTTTGACCGTACCTATGAGGGTTTGAAACGCGGCCATCGGTCAGCTCCATGAGTACACGGCCCACCTTTTGACCGTACCTATGAGGGTTTGAAACCCGAACGCCTCCAGGACCTCACTCAGGGTTCTCTCCGCCTTTTGACCGTACCTATGAGGGTTTGAAACACGGCACCGCCCGCCACCTCATGGGGCAGACCCCAGACTTTTGACCGTACCTATGAGGGTTTGAAACTCGTCCCTGCCTCCGTCTGAATGGTGGCCACCCTAGCTTTTGACCGTACCTATGAGGGTTTGAAACTACGGCCGGGTTCCCGTCCTGTCCGGCCACACGGGCATACTTTTGACCGTACCTATGAGGGTTTGAAACTTCCTCACATACCCCTGGGGCAGGTACTCTATCTGGCCAGACTTTTGACCGTACCTATGAGGGTTTGAAACGCCAGATCCCTGGCCACCATCTCCAAGACCATGTCCTCTTTTGACCGTACCTATGAGGGTTTGAAACGCCATCAGAAAGCTCCCGATGAGTTCCCGCCACAGGTCTTTTGACCGTACCTATGAGGGTTTGAAACACTCCTTCCGGGCACCGCCGGCCACCTCGGGACCGACACTTTTGACCGTACCTATGAGGGTTTGAAACTCTTCGTCAATGCGAATCTCTACGCCCCAGTTGCGGCCACTTTTGACCGTACCTATGAGGGTTTGAAACAAGCGATTGCTCCCCCCGGGAGGAGGACCCCCAGGAGGTTGCTTTGGCCCTGGGGTGGTGGTCCGTCTTGACAGTTAAGAAGTTTCTTTGTTAGCTTTAAAACAGCCGTCAAGCACCAAGGAGCTCAACATGTCATGCGCCAAAACACTTGATGCCAAAGAGTGGAAGCTGAGGGCCCTAACAGACATCTGGACCGGAAATGAAGAGAGAAGGGGTGACCTCTTTATCCCCACGGGCCTGATGGGTTCCCTCCGCTGGTGGTTTGAGGTACTGGTACGAGGTCTGGGAGGAAAGGCTTGCGACCCTACGGAAGAGGGGGTGCGCTGCCCCGCCAAAGGAAAGCAACACCACCAACAAGGACATCGTTGCGTAGTTTGCGAACTCTTTGGTTGCACGGGATGGTCGCGGAAGTTTCGCCTTTTGGTTGTAGACGAAAATGGCTTCTTTATTCAACGACAGATTAAAGCTGGTCAAACCTTCATTCTCCGCTTCATCCCCTTGCGTCCCGTCCAGGATGAGGAATGGTGCCTGCTGAACGCTACCTTGCGCTTTATCGCCGGCTACGAAGCTATTGGAGGGAAACGCCGCAGGGGTCGTGGGCGGGTGAGTATTGTGGAAGGTCCCCAGCTACCTTGCTGTAACAAGGAGAAAGCGAGGGTTTATGTGAGTGACTCTCGATGGCGAACCGACTTTAAAGATAATTCTTTCCCTCGGGACACTCTTGACCGATTGGAAAAGCTGTTTTAAGGGGTACTATGTGGAATTGGGATTACTATGCCAACATCAAAGAGCACCACGAAGAAGAAGCTCCCGATGATGCGCCCAGAATACTTGTGAGCCATGTGCTTGACGAGACTGCGTTGTGGCGATTTATACGGAAAGTTTATGGGAAAGGTAGAGATGCGCATAAATACCTTTACACTTACATGGTGCAAGTAAAGAAGATTTCACTGCGTGAGGCGGGGAAGCTAAGCGAAGGCCTAGATTTCCGCCCTGATTTCAGCGAACTTCCCTCTCCACGCTGGCTGGCCCTCAAGGTAGATTTTGAACTCCAGACCCCCTGGTACTCCAAAGACGACCGGGTCTTCCACGTGCTGGATAACCCCGTGCGCAAGGACCGGGTCTTTGGAATACCCTTCATGGCCGCTTCCTCCTGGAAAGGCATGCTCCGATGGGCCTGCCGGATGCGGGCCAGCCTAGGCCAATACCTCCAGGAGCACCCGGATATGGCCGAGTGGTCTGATCCCGCCTGGATTCTACACCTATTCGGCAACGAAAAAGGAGAAGGGGAAGAGTTCAGCCGTGGAGCCCTAGTCTTCTACCCCACCTGGTTTGACAGGATCGGCTTTCAGGTCATCAACCCCCATAGCCGGGAAAACCGCGCTGGCACCAAGCCCATCTACTACGAGGTGGTACCGCCAGGGGCCAAAGGCACCCTTTCCCTCCTCTACGCCCCTTGGCCCGGCATGAAGTTCACGGCTGACCCTAAAGAGGTGCTCCCTTGGTTGCTAGAGGCCATTGAAACCTTGCTGGCCGTTTACGGCATCTCCGCGAAGCGCACCGTGGGTTGGGGCACAGCGAAGATAGAAAAGTGGCGAGCTTTCCATAACACCAGGAAAAACGTGGAAAAGGAAAGCCGAGAAGACCTCTGGCGGGAAGTGCAAGCTTGGCTTCCAGGAGGAAGCGCACCATGAGCGCTCCCCGTATAGAAGATCTAATAGAAGCTTTGCGCCAGTACCGCCCCCTACTGCTGGCCATGGAGGCCATCGGCTGGTTCCACATGGCCGGCAAGGCCCGACTGGAGTTCTTGCGCGGCCAAGGGGGAGAGAGAAGCGACTACAGGGAACGCGAGTGGCACAAGCAGGAAACCCCACCCTTTGCATGGGACGACCTGCTTGGATGGGTGAATAACCACCTTCCCCAGACCGCAAGGCCGAAAAGCTTTGCCGAATTCACGGAAAAGCACCATGGGAACGATCCAGGACTTCTCGGCCTGCTCCAGGCCGCTCACGGGGTGGTGTCCGGGGCGGAGAAGAACCTACCGGGTTCCGGAAACTACCTAAAGCAGCTGATACCCCACATTTGGCTCTCCTCCCCCTGGGGGTATCCCAAGCGCAACCTGCTAGCCGACCCACCCGAAATCCTTTCCCCTCAAGGATGGAAACGCCTCGTGGACGAGATCAGGAGGGTGTTGGAGGACCTCAAAACCCTAGGCACCCGGGGCGCCGGGGATGTTGACCCATGGCTGGCCTGGCGTGAAAGCGCCATCGGCAAGGATTCCTTCATCCGCAGGGCCTTTCTCTCCACCCTAGCGGAAACGCGGCTTCCCAACAACGACGTCACCTTATGGGATCAATCCTATGTGGCGGCGGCGCTTTTCAAGAGCGCTGTAGCAAGAGCCGCTGTAGCAAGAGCCCTGCTGGATCCATCTTTTGACCGAAAAAGATTCAAGAGCACGACGCAATGGTATCTGCTCACCGTAGCCCTTGGCACAGACCACTACGAGGCCCGGGCAATAAAGATAAGCGACTGGACGGGCACGCAAGGTGCCATAGAAGAGTTCTTCCGCGAGGTAAGCAAGCTAGTGGAAGTGGACCTGGCGGTGGGCTCCCTGCTCTACAAGGACAGCGCCGTAGCGGTCTTCTCCTTTCTGGGGGAGTTGGACCAGCCCTCCCCGGCTACCCGCAAGGACCAGCCCTCCCAGGATACCCCCAAGTGGATCAGCGGTCTGTTGGAGTGGATTACCGATCAGGTAGAGAACCTGGCCAAGGCCCAAAAGCTGGAATACCCTCCCTTTGTGGGCCTGAGCGGGCCCACCCGCTCTCTGGTGCCCATGGTTAGAGAATGGCGGAGGGCGAAGGAGGCCGTTTCCATTCCCATTCACAGGCGGTGGGATATCCCCGAAACGGAATCTAGCCCTTCGCAGGGGCATGTATGCCCCATTTGCCGCTTACGGCCCAACGGCGACCCCACCGACAAGGGAAAGCCCTGCCCCGTCTGCCTGGAGCGCCGCCATCGTCGGCTTGATGAGTGGCTCAGGGGCCATCTGGACAACAACACCATCTGGTTTGAAGAGGTGGCTGACCAAAACGGCCGCCTGGCCCTGCTCACCCTTTCCCTGGACTTGGAGGGGTGGCTAAACGGCGAACGGGTGGACGGCCTGCGCACCCAGGCCATTCCCGAATGGGTCCGCTTCAACCCCCTGTTGGACGGACAGCCTAACCCCATAGACCGCCAGAAGGCCTACGAGAGCCTCACAGACTACATTGGCAAGCGGCTGAATGCGTATAACCAGTCAGATACTGTTCTGTCAAACCTCCAGGAAGGATTCAGACACGAGCGCTCCTGGCCGTCCTTTTTCAAGAAGATCGTGGAGGACCGGGCCCAGGCGCCCTCCTGGGATGACTTGAACGATGACCAACGAGCGGCCTGGATAGCCCACCAGCTCTTCCGCAAGCTCCCTTCCCCTGGACGGGTCTATCGCTTCTGGCGCGAGGCGGAGGATTTCTTCCATGAGCTGCTGGGAAAGTTCCGCCAGCTGGTCGCCAGAAGCTCCAACCCATGGCGGTTACAGCGGTTGGTTTTGGAGCTGGAGGCCAACGGGACAAGTTGGACGGACCTAGGGCTTTACAACGGGCGCTGGCGCGGAAAGCCCCTCAGCCTCCTCTACCTGTCCAACTCAAAAAGCTTCCTGACGATCTCCAACCTGGCGCGTCTCCTCCGGCCAGAGGAAGCTGAAAAAGCACTGAGGGACGAGAGGATTGAGTTATGGATGGAGGATTCCCGGGTACCCTTTCCCGCTAGGGTGGTTGCGGTTCGGAAGCCAGAGGGAGCCTACGCCCGGCTAGGGGTCTATCACCCGGTGATCCCCCTGGAGTTATCCCCCCTGCGTTTCCGGCTGCTGGTGCCCCTAGAGGCGGCCTCGGAATGCGTGGACCTGGCGGTGTCCCTGTGGCGGGAACGGTTCTCCCGGGTCTGGGACCGCCTGCCCCTTAGGGTGGGCGTGGTGGGTTTTCCCCGCTCCGTGGCCTTTCAGGGAGTCATAGAGGGGGCGAGGAACCTCGAGGAGGCCCTCCAGGGTGGCGAGGAGCGTTGGGCCGTAAGGGACGTATTTCCAGAAAAGGGGTTCGTTGTCCTTCTCTTGCAAAGAGAGGATGGCAGGCTCACCCAGAGGGTTGTGCCTACCCTCCTCCCAGACGGCCGCGAGGACGTGTTTTACCCCTACGTGGCCGTGGAAGACCCCAAGGTTCGCCACCCCCGGGACTTCCGGCACCCCGAGGGCCAGGTCTACCGCCACGTGGCCGACCTTCGCCCCGGGGACTCCATAAGGGTAGCCCCCGCCCGCGTGCTCACCCTCTTCATGGAGAGCACCGCGGAACGCTTTGAGGTGCCGTCGCCCCGTTACCTGGAGGAATGGTCCCGCATGAGGGAGGTATGGGCCCTCCTCCAGCGGGTGGCGCCAAGCCAGGCCGCTCTCCAGCGGCTGCGGAGCGAGATGGCACGGCTGGAAGCTGACTGGAGCAATCCGGAGGGCCGCCTGGCCGCCTCTTCTGAGCTATGGCGGGCCACCTTAAAGGCCCTGATCGCAGAAGTCCTCGAGGTGAGGGGTGGGTTCCTGGAGGCCCTCGTGGAGGCTGCCCTAGAGGGAACCCTCCAGTGGGCCATGGACTGGCACATGACCGCCCTCAAGGAGGGCGCGTAAGGAGGTGCGCATGGGAGCGAGCTACAAAAAGATGCGGGTTATCGCTTTAGCCCTAGACCCCGTCCACGTGGGGGCTGGAGGCGGCCGGATCGGGCGAGTGGACCTGACCATCGTCCGCGACCCGGTGACCCGGATGCCCAAGATCCCTGGTTCCAGCCTGGCCGGGGTATACCGCACGTACGTGGCCATGCACTACGAGGAAGGGCGCCAGGGCGACGACAGGCAACCCTACTACCCCAACTGCGCCGGCTTGGGGCTGGACAAACACAGCGGCCATTGCCGCCGGCACGACTGTCCCGTGTGCACCGTCTTCGGCTTCGCGCGTGGAGCGGGACAGGAAGGCGGTTTCGCTGGGCTGGCCTCCTTTACCGATGCCCATGTGCTCCTCTTCCCCGTTCCCACCCGCCGGGGGCCCATGTGGGTGACCTCTCCCATGGCGCTGGAGAGGATTGGGGAAAGGGCGAGCGTAGAGGAAGGTTTCGTCCAGGTGATTTCCAAGGATGGGGAGAAGCCAGAGGGGAATCTCAACCTAGGCTGGCTTTTATTGAAAGTCCAAGATGCCTCGGAAGGGTCTGTTCTCTCCAAGCTGCCAAACGCTCTGGGATTGCCGCAGTACATGCACGAGCGTTTGGCCTTGGTGTCCGACAGCCTCTTCCCCCACATCGTGAACAGCAACCTCGAGGTCCGCACCTCGGTTTCCATAGACCCGGCCACCGGGGCAGCCCAGGAGAAAGCGCTCTTCTCCTACGAGGCTTTGCCCCGGAGCACGGTGCTGGTGTGGGAGGTCATCGCCAAAAACCCGCGGCTCTTCAAGATCGCGGGTGAGGAGATCCAGTTGGACAGGCGCACAGACCCGGCCGAGCAAGGCCCAGAGCACGTCTTGGAGGTGGTCAAGAAGGCCCATCCCTATCTGGAGTACCTGGGCGTGGGCGGCATGGGGACGCGGGGGATGGGGAGAATCAAGGTAATCAAGGTAATAGAGCCCACGGGCGGCCCCTCGGCCCAAGCGGGAGGACAGCCGTGAGTGAGAACAGGCAAAACCTAGAGGTGAGGTGCGCCGAGCTAGGAGAAGAGCTGGCAAAGATAGATGGGGTCAGCGAAAAGGTGCTCAACGAGGCTCTGGCCGTCTTGGAAGAGCAGGGTGTCTACGCCGCTTTCCTCTATCTCAAGGCGCGGTACAACGATGTGGCAGGAAAATTCCTCGGCGTTTGCCAGGAATTCCTCGGGGAAGTCTTCTCCCTAGAACAAGGGGACCCCCTCGAGGTCGCTAAAGCGCTGGCGCGAGACTTGGACAACCTCCTCTTCGCCCGGGAACTCCTCCGCACGGCCTTTGTTTACGCCCGCTACCACGTGAAGGTCAAGGAGGCGTAGGGCATGGGGTGGGAGGTATACCGCTGGGTGTGGCGGCTGGAGGGGCCCCTTCACCTGGGCCTAGCCCCCGCGGGGATGCTAAACCGCACCCGCCTCTACGTCCCGGCCCGCACCCTCTTGGGCGCTTTAACCGCCGAGCTGACCCGAAGAAGGGCCTTGGCCACGGGCCAGGCCCCATCCCCCCAAGACTATGAGAAGGAAGGCGGGGACCTTGGGGAACGGGTTCGCCTCACCTACCTCTTCCCCGCTCAGGAAACGGGGGGGCGCTGGCTAGCCTGGCTTCCCCAGTACCGGGAGGGCAAGGGACTGGTGTGGCAAAGGGAGGACGGCCAGAGGTCCGCCACAGACAGGGAGTTCCGCAAGTGGCTGCTTACCGCGCATGTGGGCACGGCCATAGATCCCTATAACGACAGCGCCCTCGAGGGCTCTTTACGGGAGCACGAGGTGATCCAACCCTGGTCCCGTTGGGGAGAAGACCGGGAACCGCAACGGGTCTTCCTCGTGGGATTTGTGTTTCTCAGGCCAGGGGAGTCCAGGCTGAAACGGGTGGTGGAGCTGGCCTTGGGCGGAGACACCCGCTACGGGCTTGGTTGGATACGGAGGGTAGCTTGTAACCCCTGTTCGGGGCCGGAACTCTTTCGGGATGTTGGGGTAGACACCCAGGGAGAAGCACCCCTCTGCCGGAGCCGTTTCCTGCTCGCCCATGGGATTGGGCCATCTGGGGAACTGCGAGGCGCCCTCGAGGCCTTTGGGGGTTGGAACGCAGGGAAGCTTCAGGAAACCCAGATCGCATGGGAACCTGGCTCATTTAGCAGAGAACCCTTGGACTGGCGCATCCAGCCCGATGGCTTATGGGAAAAGGAGTCCGTCCAGGGCGAAGTGAAGTAAGAGGCTGTCGTAAAAGTCCTCCACAGGCAGTTACGCGGCGGTCGTGTCAAGATGTATGTGTAAGCGTTTGTGTACGGGGGGCATACCGCTCCTGAAGCATCTTCTCCAACACCTC
>Ga0079992_130120_pt1 | contig 12083 bp, 9 predicted proteins | sample FaiFalFF_MnMetaG_3_FD_69197 | JGI IMG/M metagenome (GOLD analysis project Ga0079992, IMG submission 69197) | Freshwater microbial communities from Yellowstone National Park, Wyoming, USA - Fairy Falls B (FF_Mn_B) MetaG (SPADES assembly) (version 2) | ecosystem: Environmental > Aquatic > Freshwater... | reverse complement strand
ATAATAATTGACCCTGGTATTGGTTTTGGCAAAACTGTTGATGACAATGTAAAAATAATAAAAAATCTGAAGGATTTCCAATGTCTCGGAAGACCTATACTTATAGGTCCTTCAAGAAAATCTTTTATAGGCAAAATATTAGATTTACCTGCGGAAGAAAGACTTGAGGGAACACTTGCTGTATTAGCTTTATGTATAATTAATGGAGCGAATATGATTAGAGTTCATGATGTCAAAGAGGCTTTTAGAGTAGCTAAAATCGTTGATTATATTAAGCTTTCATTCTAACTCTTCAAAACTTGCTATACTTTAAAGATTTAGCTTTCAGTTGTTATTAATCTCTTCTCAGATATTACCATGTCAAGTCTTACATCTCTTTTAGGAATTTTTTTAATTATTTGAAAATCATAAGCAACACCTAGTTTTACAGCTTTTAAATTTTTGCAGAAATTATCATAAAAACCATAACCATATCCTAATCTATAACATTCTATATCGAAAACAACTCCAGGAACAAGTACCAGATCTAACTCGTTTGGATTTATTATTTCTTCTTTAATTGGTACAGGAATTCCAAATTCAGCAGGTTTGATTTTGTCCAAAGAATTCAATTTTATTGGTATAAGATTTCTATTATTTAAGTCGCATTTTGGCAATGCAAAAATCTTTTCCTTCAAATACTTTTTTATCAAATGCAATATATCTACTTCATTTTTTATTGGATAATATACCATGATTTTCTCAGCTTTTTTAAAAACTTTTAAATTTTCAATGTTTTTACATATTATTTCGCTTAACTCTTTTGCTTCCTTCATTTTAATTCTCTTTTCAAGAAAACTTTTTCTTAATGCTTGAACCTCCATATCTAAATATACAAAAATAAAATTTTTAATAGTATGAAATGGGTAATTTCAGTTTATTTTAATGATCCTGATATGGATGCTAAAAATAAGATTTTAAGCAATGAAATAAAGGATTTGATAGGTAAAAAAGTCAATATAAAAATTTTTACAAATTATGTTTTAGAAGGGAATTTGGATGAGGACGAATTAAAAAAGATTTCTGAGGATTTTTTTATAGATAAAACATTAGAAAATTTCATGATTAATTATTTTACAGATTTTGAAAATTTTAAAGTAATAGATAAAAAATATAAATGGCAAGTTAATGTATACTTAAAAAAATTTATAATTAATCCTAACGATGAAATAATTTTTAAAGCCTTGAACATGTTGTACCCTAATAAGTTTTCATCTCTTGTTACTTTTAATACTTATTTATTTTCTCATAATGTTAATTACAAAGAACTAGAATTGATTATTAGTAAATTATTAGCGAATAAATTATTACATGATGTAAATGTCTTTGAAAATGAATAGAGTTAAAACTTTTAATATAGCAAGAATGAATGAAAAGGAATTAGAGAAGTTAAATAATGAATTAAACCTTTCCTTAAGCTTGGAGGAACTTAAAAAAATTAAAGAATATTATTTAAAAGAAAAACGTCTTGCTACAGATGTTGAACTTTTTACTTTTTCACAAGTTTGGTCTGAACATTGCTTTCATAAAACTTTTAAAGCAAAGATAATTTTTAATGATAAAGAAGAAATAAATGGCTTGTTTGAAACTTTCATATATAAAGCAACAAAGAAGCTAAATAAAAAATGGTGCTTAAAGGTCTTTGAAGATAATGCAGGAATAATAGATTTCAATGGTGATTATGCTATAGCTGTAAAAGTAGAAACGCATAATCATCCTACAGCTATCGACCCTTTTAACGGAGCAAATACAGGTGTTGGTGGTGTTTATAGAGATATTTTAGGAGTAGGAGCAAGACCAATAGCTACAATGGATTATCTTTTCTTTGGTCCTTTAGATTTAAGTTATGATGAAATACCAAGTAATGTTATTCATCCAAAAATAATGCTTAAAAGAGTTGTTGCAGGTATAGCTGATTATGGTAATAAAGTTGGTGTTCCAACTGTAAATGGTTCTGTACATTTTCATAAAGGTTATATAAGAAATCCTTTAGTATTTGTAGGAGCTGTTGGAATTCTTCCATTTAAAAGATACATAAGAAATCCTAAGCCTAAAGATAAAATAGTAATTGTTGGTGGAAAGACAGGCAGAGATGGAATTCAAGGAGCTTCTTTTGCTTCGTTAAGTTTATCATCCTTTAGTGAAGAAAGGTATTATAGCGCAGTACAGCTTGGAAATCCTGTGGAAGAAAAAAAGATAATTGAAGCAGTAATAAGAGCTAGAGATTATGGAAAATTTCCGTTATATTCATTAATTACAGATCTAGGAGGTGGAGGCTTAGCTGTAGCTGCATGTGAAAGTTTAAAAAATCTTGGTGGATTCATCGATTTAAGTTTAATACCTTTAAAACATAAAAACATGGATCCTTGGGAAATTTGGATATCTGAATCTCAAGAAAGGATGCTTTTAATTGTACCTCCTGAAAATGTTGAAAAATTAATAGAAATATTTGAAGAAGAAGGAAGCGAAGCTACAGTAATAGGTGAAGTTGGTAGTGATAATATTCTGAGAGTTAATTACGAAAAAGAAAATGTTGCAAAAATAGATTTAAACTTTCTTTTTAAAGAAATTCCTATACCTGTAATGAAAGCTTATTATATTCCTGAAAAATATGAAAGGCAATATAAGCTTGAAAAAGACGATTATAGCGAAGACCTGCTTAAACTTTTAAGCAATTATAATATAGCTAGTAAAGAATGGATAATAAGACAATATGATCATGAAGTAGGAGCAAGAACTATAATTAAACCTTTACATGGAATTAATCAAGATGGTCCTGGCGATGCATGCGTAATTAAACCTCTTTATGATTCTTGGGAAGGAATAGTTATTTCACATGGTGGAAATCCATATTATTCATATGATCCTTATAAAATGGCTTTATCAGCTATAGATGAAGCTATAAGAAACAATGTTGCAGTAGGGGGTAGAAGAATAGCTTTACTTGATAATTTTAGCTGGGGTGATCCAAGAAAACCTGAAGAATTGGGAAAATTGGTTATGGCATGTAAAGGTTGCTATGATGGAGCATTAGGTTATGAGACTCCTTTTGTTTCAGGAAAAGATAGTCTATATAATGAGTACATTGAAAATGGTAAATCTTATTCTATTCCTCCTACATTAGTAATAACTGCTATCGGTATAATACCTGATGTTAGAAAATCTGTTACAATGGATTTCAAAAGAAGTGGAAATTATATTTACATATTAGGTTATACTCAAGATGAGATGGGCGGTTCGTTGTATTATGAAATGTATGGAATAAAGGATACAAATGTTCCTGTTCCTAATATCAAATTAGCTAATTCTATTTTTGAAAAATTAACAAAAGCTATAGATAGAGGCTTAGTTAAATCTTGCCATGACTGTTCTGAAGGAGGTTTAGCTGTAGCATTGGCAGAAATGTGTATAGGAGGATATTTGGGAGCTGAAATAAATTTAAGCAAAGTACCTACAAATTTAAAAAAGGATTATAAGATTCTTTTTTCTGAAAGCAATTCAAGATTTATAGTGGAAGTAGCTCAGGGTTATGAAAAAGAATTTGAACATATTATTCAAGGAATACCTTATTCAAAAATAGGTATTGTAAGAAGTGATAAATCCTTGATAATTAAAGGTTTGAATAATAAAAACATTATAGAGCTTCCTTTAAACGATATAATTAAAGCATGGAAAGAACCATTAAGTTTTTAGTATGAGAGTAAAAGCTCTAGTTATAAGGGCTGAAGGAACAAACTGTGATTTGGAAACAGTCGAAGCTTTAAAAGTAGCTGGAGCAGAAGTAACTTTAGCTCACATAAATGAATTATTAAAAAAGAAAGTGAATTTGGAAAATTTTCAATTATGTGTAATTCCAGGAGGGTTTTCTTATGGGGATAATATTTCTGCCGGAAAAATATTAGCTAATGTAATAAAAAGTTATTTAAAAAATGATTTTAAGAAATTTATCGATGAAGAAAAGCCTTTGATAGGAATTTGTAATGGTTTTCAAGTGCTATTAAAGACTGGATTTTTACCTTTTTCAAATGAAGGTAAACAATTAGCTTCTCTTACAATAAATGATTCGGGATTGTTTATTGATAAGTGGGTCTATTTAAGACATGTAAATAAAAGAAAGTGTGTTTTAACAAAATATTCTAATAACGTAATATATCTTCCAATAAATCATGCAGAAGGAAAATTTGTAGCAGAAGATAAAATTATAAAGAAACTTTTTGATGAAGATCAAATAGTTTATCAATATTCTCATGCTGATGGTAAAATAGATGAAAAAGCAAATCCCAATGGTTCTAAATATAATATCGCAGCAATATGTAATGAATATGGAAATGTTTTTGGAATAATGCCTCATCCTGAAAAATTCATTCATAAATACATGCACCCATGTTGGACTAGATTTCCTAATTTGAAAGAAGAAGGAGATGGACTTTTTATTTTTAAAAATGCTGTAAATTACGCTAAAAAGTTTATTAATAAATGAAAATCTCGCCCTAAAGGGTGGCAGCTCACATGAGTAGGTATCATTTTAAGATATGCTGAACTTCTCCCGTTCTTAAAAGATTGAAGATCACATTTTCGATACAACTAATCGGATTTCCATTCACTCGTAATTATGTTTAGCATCTGAAATGCTTTTAGTAATTCAGGGAATTATCCTATAAAAGTATAAGTTTGCATTTTGAATAGGCTTTATAGATAATGAAAGTTTGGAATTGGTGACAACGAAGTTTGTTGATATTCATAATAGATTTTTTCCTAATTGACAAAAAATTAAAACTTTTCTCCGACTGGCAAATCCAGTGGAAAAATGAACTTTTCTTTTACGCCTGGTATAAAAAGAAAAACATTTAAATTTTAGTAAAAAGATTATATAAAACCCTCATGTCGTCCTCATCAATCGATGAGTTAATAAAAAAGCTCTCACGACAATCAAGAATATTTAAAAATTATGATAGTTTAAGGCCTGATTACATTCCAGATGAATTACCCCATAGAGACAAAGAAATATACAAGATCGCTGAAGTTTTATTTGCTCCATTATTAAAAGGAGCAAGACCTTCAAATATTTTTATCTATGGTTATCCTGGAACTGGAAAAACAGCTACAACAAAACATGTTTTAAAGTTAATGAAGGAAAAACTTGTTGCAAAATTACCTATTCCTGTTAATAGTTTAATAATTAATTGTAAGATAGATGATACTAATTACCGCGTTTTAAAGGCTCTTAACGAATTTTTAAACCTAAGAACACCTCATACAGGTTTAGCAGTTTCAGAGCTATATCAAAGAGTTGTAAGAGAATTAAAAAGAAGAAACGAATTTTTCATATTTGTTCTTGATGAAATAGACCATTTAGTTAAGAAAAGCGGGGATGAAATACTTTATAAATTGACAAGAATAAATTCAGAACCAATATCTGCAAAAGTCTCTTTAATAGGAATAACTAATGATCTTCACTTTAAGGAATATTTGGATCCTAGAGTTAAAAGCAGTTTAGGGGAAGAAGAAATTGTCTTTACTCCTTATAACGCAGAACAACTTAAAGACATTTTAATGGCTAGGGCAAAGATAGCTTTATATGAAGAATGTATAGGTCCTGGAGTTATTGAATTAGCTGCGTCATTAGCTGCAAAAGAACATGGGGATGTTAGAAGAGCTTTGGATCTTCTTAGAGTTGCTGGAGAATTGGCTGAAAGAGAAGATTCTCTTAAAATTTTAGAATCGCATGTTAAGAAGGCTTTATCTATAATAGAAAGAGATAAAATCTATGAAGTAATAAACTCTTTGCCTATTCATTCAAAATTAGTTTTATATGCTATTTACTTGCTGCAAAATAAACTTTTAAGGGATTGTATTACAGGCGAAGTATATGATGAATATTATAGATTATGCAGAGAATTTGGTTATGAACCTTTAACTGCAAGACGCATTAGTGATATAATCAATGAATTAGATGCAGGAGGATTGATCAGAACTGTTTTAACAAGTAAAGGAAGATATGGAAGAACAAAATATATCTCTTTAAGAGTAACTCAAGGAGATTTATTAAATGCATTGAATGCTGATGAAAGATTCCATAAATTAATTTATGGTTCTCCTAGCAGTAGATGATTGCGGTTTTACACCTAATTTTAAATTTTTAAAAGAAAAACCCTACGTTCCATTAATTGCTCTTTATTTTAAAAATAATAATATAATTGACATAAAAGTTAAGAAAATAAAAATTGATGGATTGGATGCTACTGAAAAATTAATAGAAATATTAAATGAAAGAAAAGCTGAATTAATTCTTTCTGAAGGTATAACCTTTGGAGGATTTAATATAATAGACTTTGTTGAAATATATGAAAAATTAAAGATACCATCACTTATAATATTGGAAAAGTTACCAAACATGCAAGAAGTATTTGATGCATTAATTAAACATTTTCCAGATTATAAAATAAGAATTGAAATAATTAATAAATTACCTCCTGTAAAAAGTTATAAAGATATATTTTTTGAAGCTATAGGAATAAGTGAAGAAGAAGCAATTAAAATAATAAATAAAACAAGAATCTTTAGTAAACTACCAGAACCTTTAAGAATTGCCCATATATTAGGTTATGCTATCTATAAATTAAAGACGAGCGAATTTTCTTCTTAATTAGACCTAGAAATAAAGAGCGTTTAATTTTAAGTCCTTCATATTTATTACATACACTACTATATCTTCATTTTTGTTGTATTTTACCCATGAAGAATTTGAAACAACTAGACATTGTTTATACATAAAAGATGTAGGAATATCAAAATGTCCAAAAATAAATAAATCAGGTTTTTCTGTTATTATAAAGGGATCATAACCAATTGGTAATAATCCGTTTATTCTTAAATTGGGTACAAGATTTCTTCTTTTAAATATATGTTTTATGGTAAGTTCGATTGTTCTTTCACTATTAAAAGTTTGTAACATATATTTTCTTGCTATATTCTCAAAGTAAAAACCATGTGTAAGTAAAATTTTCCTGTTTCCTATATAAATGAGATTGGGATCTGTAAGAATTTTTATATTTTTAATTTCATATAAGGGCTGTGCAATATCTTTACCGAGCTCAGATAAAGGTATTGAAGGAATTATCACATCTCTTTCTCCGGGAATTATTATTATTTCGATGTCTTTCCTTATTTTATCTAAAATTTTAGCTATAGCTATATATTCTTCTTCAATTTCATCAACTAATCCATAATATTTACTTTCAAAAGAAACCCCTTCTATTAAGTCGCCACATATTATTAGATATTTTATTTTTTTGGCCATCTCTTTATAATCTTCGAATTGACCATTTAGGAAATCTATAAATTTCAAAAAATCTTCCTCCAAAAAGTTTTCATTACCATATCTTATATCGGAAGTTGTTGCGATTAATATATCTTCTCCCTCTTCGCTTTTTACAGTAAATTCAAGTTCCGGATAAATTATATTCTCTGCTAAAATATAACTTCCTGCTTTACTTTTACGAACTTTACCTTCTACAAGTATTATATCGTCTTCCTCTATTTTTTCTATTTCTTTTAGCTTAGAATGCGGAATTATAACTCTAACACTTCCGAATAAATCTTCTATTTCGACAACCAACGAATCGAATCTTCCTTCTTCTACACTAAAAACTATTCCCAACACTGAAACGCTTTGATTCTCAGGACATTTTTCTATATGTGCTAAGTCTATAGTAGGTCTTTTATTATGTATTTTTTCAATCAATTTTCTAGTTTTTAATAATCTATCCTGAATTATACCTAAATATCCACTGGTAGAAGGTTCTATTTCTTCATACTTTTCTGTAACTAATGTTGTCTTTACTTCATTCTTAAATTTTAAAGAAAATCGATTTTTTATAATTTTTTCAGCTATTTCTTTAGTTATTATTTCTCTCCTGCTAGTTAATTCTTCTATAATGTTATTTAAAAAATCTATCGACTTTTTTTCTTGATTTAAAAAATTATAAATATAATCAAGAGCATCAGCTGTTATTAAAATCTTTTTATTTTTAAAAAATTCAACCAATTTTTCTTTACTCGACATAATTAAAAATATATCTTGCCCATTCTATTTGTATTTCTAATAAAAATTTTTCATCGTTTAATATTTTGTCTAATATTTTATTTTCAAGTTTTATTTTTTTAATAATGTTAATTAATTCAAATTTTTTCAATGATAATGGATCATATATTTGAGGATTTTCTTTTACTAAAATTTTAACAATTTCTTTTATCATAAATTATATAATAAAATAGGAGCCATTTTGTATACATTTCTTATTAGCCAAACAATTCCTTGAACCAAATAGTATGCTGTATAAGAATTAACTATTACAGGAATACCTAATTCTATCGCTTTTCTTCTAATTATATATTCATCTTTCAACATTTCTGCATATTTTTCTAAAGTTGTTGAGCTAGGTATATTTATTACTAAATTAATCTTTCCTTCTCTTAGATAATCAAGTATGTTAGGTTTTCTTTCTGGCTCCTTAACTTTATAAAGTACTTTCTTAACAGGTATACCATTATTTATTAGATATTCAGCTGTATGTTCGCTTGCATATATTGTAAATCCTAATTTATGTAATAAATCAGCTACTTTTACTATTTTTATTTTTTCTTCCCCGCCTGCACTTATGAATACGTTTCCTCCTTTTATTGGAATGTTATAACCAGCAGCTAAAAGAGCTTTTATAAAAGCTTCCTCAAATGTTTCTCCAAAGCATGCTACCTCGCCTGTAGAACGCATCTCTACTCCTAATATTATGTCTGCCTCATCTAGTTGCATAAATGAAAATTGGGGAACTTTTACAGCATAGTTTGCTTTATAAGCTTTAATTATTTTTTCATTTTCCAATCCTTTCAATATTGCTTTTGCTGCAATTTCAATTAAATTTATTCCTGTAAATTTTGAAACAAATGGCATGGAACGGGAAGATCTTAAGTTACATTCTATAACATAGACCTCGTTATCCTTGACTATATATTGAATATTAAAAGGTCCTTTAATTTTCAAACTTTTAGCTATTTTTTCTGTATAGCTAATTATTTTATTTTGAATTTCTTTATTTATTCTTATTGGAGGAATAACCATTGTAGCATCTCCAGAATGAACTCCAGCTTCTTCGATATGTTCTATTATAGCTCCTATTATAACATTATTGCCATCGGAAACACCATCTACTTCGACTTCAATTCCATCTTTAATATATTTGCTCACAACCACTGTATTATCTTTAACCAAAGCTATTTCCTTTAAATATTTCCTTAATTCTTCATTATCCCAAATTACTTTCATTGCTTCTCCGCTTAAGACATAAGAAGGTCTTACTAAAACAGGAAAGCCTATTTTACCTACAAATTTGTAAATCTCTTCAATTTCTTTAAATTCTTTCCATACAGGTTGTTTAATTCCTAAGCTATCTAAAAGAGAACTAAACTTTGCTCTATCTTCAGCTTTGTCAATATCTTCTGGATTTGTTCCTAAAATTTTAACTCCTGCTTTGTATAATTTTAACGATAAATTGTTAGCTATTTGGCTTCCAACGCATGTTATTATTCCTAATGGTTTTTCTTTTTCATAAATATCTAGAACCCTTTCAAAAGTTAGTTCTTCAAAGTATAGTTTATCGCTCATATCGTAATCTGTTGATACAGTCTCTGGATTGCAATTTATAACGATGCATTCATCTATTCCTTCCTTTTTTAATGCCCAAACCATATTCATTGTTGCCCAGTCAAATTCTACAGAACTTCCTATTCTATAACTTCCAGCTCCTAAAACGATTATTTTCTTCTTGTTAGAATCAAAATTTATATCATCGAAATCTCCGTTATAAGTTAAATAAAGATAGTTGGTTGATGCTGGCCATTCAGCTGCTAAAGTATCAATTTGTTTAACATAAGGAATAATTTTATTCTTTATCCTAAACTCTCTTATTTTTTCTTCTTCTACCTTTAAACATCTAGCTATTTGTTTATCTGAAAAACCTAACTTTTTGGCTTCTTTTATTACAAAATAAGCTTGCTCATCTTCTAATTTTGTATTAATTAGAACATTTTCCATATCTACAATATTCTTTATTTTTGAAATGAACCATGGATCAATTTTACTATATTTTGCTACTTCTTCTATACTCATTCCTGCCTTTAAAGCTTTAGCTACATAGAATAAAATTTCATCAGTTGGTTTCTCTAATTCATCAATGATTTTTTCTAAACTTTCCAATTCTTCATTTTTATTAGCTATTAAACCATCTTTACCTATATCAAGCATCCTTATTGCTTTTTGAAGAGCTTCTTCAAATTTTCTTCCTATAGCCATAACCTCACCAACAGATTTCATTTGTGTTCTTAATCTTCTATTTACTTTTAGAAACTTCCTAAAATCCCATCTTGGCATTTTTATTACTACGTAATCCAAAGATGGTTCAAAAGCTGCTGTTGTTATATTAGTTACCTTGTTTAGTAATTCAGGCAATGTATATCCTATTGCTAATTTAGTAGCCATATATGCTAAAGGATAACCTGTAGCTTTAGAAGCTAATGCTGAAGATCTTGACATTCTCGGATTCATTTCTATTATATAGTATTTTTCGTTTTGTGGATCTAATGCAAATTGAACATTGCATTCTCCTACAACTCCAACAGCTTTAGCAGCCTTTATTGAAGCATCTCTCAAAATATGATACTCTCTATTATTTAATGTTTGTGAAGGAGCTACTACTATGTTGTCTCCTGTATGAACTCTCATTCCTAAGATATTCTCCATGTTGCATACTACAATGCAATTATCTTTATAATCACGCATAACCTCGTATTCTATTTGCTTTAATTCTCCAAGATATTCTTCAATTAAAACTTCCTTTATTAAGCTGTTAGCTAATCCTCTTTCAACTATTTCTATTAATTCATCTTCGTTAAAAGCATAACCGCCACCTTTTCCTCCTAAGGTATATGCAACTCGTATCATAACTGGATATCCTATTTCTTTAGCTATTTCTTTGGCTTCTTTAACAGAATAAGCACTTTTGCTTTTAGGTACGGGAAGATTGTTTTTTGTCATCGTTTTTCTAAACTTTTCTCTATCACTGGCAATATCTATAGCTTCAACAGGAGTTCCAAGAACTTTAACACCATATTTGTCTAATATTCCAGTTTTGGCTAACTGTACGCCACAATTTAACGCAGTTTGCCCTCCAAATCCAAGTAATATACCATCTGGTCTTTCTATTTCTATTACTTCCTTTACAAATTCAGGAATAATTGGTAAAAAGTAAACCTTATCGGACATATTTTCATCTGTTTGAATTGTAGCAATATTAGGATTTATTAAAATAGTTTTGATTCCTTCTTCTCTTAAAGCTTTCAAACATTGACTTCCAGAATAATCGAATTCTCCAGCTTCACCTATTTTTATCGCTCCACTTCCTAATACAAGTACTTTCCTTATATCAGGTATTTTAGGCATATTTGTTTATCAAATGCTTAAAAATATCGAATATGAAAGTAGTATCATAAGGACCAGGTGAAGCTTCTGGGTGAAATTGTACTGCTATTACTGGCAATTCTTTATGTTTTATTCCTTCAATGGTTTTATCATCTGCATTTATCCACCAAATTTCTAATCCTGTATTTTTTAATTTTTCAGGATCTACAGCATAACCATGATTTTGACTTGTTATATAATTAACATAATTAGTTATTTCTATACATGGCTTATTTTGTCCTCTATGACCATATTTTAATTTAAATGTATCTCCTCCTAAACTTAAGGCAATTATTTGATTACCAAGACATATTCCTAAAGTAGGAATTTTATTTTCTATTATTTCTCTTACAGTTTCTATAGTTTTTACAAATTTTTTAGGATTTCCTGGTCCATTGGATATTATTACTCCTGAAGGATTATAACTAAGAATTTCATCGTAGCTTATATTATAAGGTACTTTAATAACCCGAAAACCTCTTTCCAAAATGTTTCTAATTATGCTTAATTTTACGCCACAATCTATTAAAAC
>Ga0079992_120879_pt1 | contig 12098 bp, 10 predicted proteins | sample FaiFalFF_MnMetaG_3_FD_69197 | JGI IMG/M metagenome (GOLD analysis project Ga0079992, IMG submission 69197) | Freshwater microbial communities from Yellowstone National Park, Wyoming, USA - Fairy Falls B (FF_Mn_B) MetaG (SPADES assembly) (version 2) | ecosystem: Environmental > Aquatic >... | reverse complement strand
AAATTAAAAGATTATAAGCATTTTGATAATTATATTTTATTAGGGATGGGAGGATCAAGTTTATCAGCTTTAGCTTACTCTAAAATACTACCTAATAATAATAAATTAATAGTTATAGATACCGTTAATCCTGATTATATCTACAAAATAGAAGAAATTATTTATAATAAAAATAATCTATTTATAGTATCAAGTAAATCAGGAACTACTATTGAAACTGATACTTTATTTAGATATTTTTTTAAAAAGTATTTTAATAGCAATAATTTTATCTTTATAACAGATAAAAATACCCCCTTGGATTTAGAGATAAGAAATAATTATAAAGATTTGGTAGTTATTAATCCAAATGAAAACATAGGTGGTAGGTATTCCGCTTTTACAGAATTCGGATTAATTCCTGCCTATTTAATAGATATTAACTTAAAAGATATACCTTACGTAATAAATCAAACCAAACAGAATATTAATGATTTAGTAGATTATGAATTATTTAACATTCTACTTTCTAACGTAGACAAAAATTATTTTGAAATAGTTTTTTATTACAATTCTGAAAATAAAAAATATATGGGTTATTGGTTAGAACAATTAATAGCTGAAAGTACAGGTAAAAATAATAAGGGAGTATTACCTATTATCTACCCCATAAAATACACCTATAATGTAAATGAATATACTTTAAAAGAATATAATTTAGAAAAAATAGATAATATATTTTCATATATGTATCTTTGGTTTATTCAAACAGTTTTAATAGCTTCATTAATAGGAGTTAATCCATTTAACCAGCCAGATGTTAAATTATCTAAGGATACCACAAATGAAATCCTAAAAAATAAAATGAATTACAATCTTAAAAATTATTATTTAAAATTAGAAGACTTTGATAAAATAAAAAATAAGATATTTGATTTCATTAAACAAAATATAAACAAAGATATAACTTATATATCTATTCAATTTTATGGGGATTATGAAGAAGTGGATAATTTAGAAGAATTAAGGGAAGAATTAATAAAAGAGTTTAGAATTTCAGTAATATTAAGTTTAGGTCCGAGATATCTTCATTCTATTGGTCAATTATATAAAGGTGGCCCTAAAAAAGGACTATTTATTCAAATTCTCAATTATCCCCAAAAACAAGTATCACTACAGATTAATGATTTATTTGTATATCAAGCATTAGGGGATTTAATTACTACTAAAAAACTTAATTTACCTATCTTAGGAATCCTTATATAATATTATGTTAAAACCTAAAATAAAACATAAAGCAGCTGAAATAAGTGAACAACAAAAATTAGAAAGTAAAAAATCCTTACGAAATTTTATTTTAATTATTGTTTTATTGTATATAGTTTTATCAATTGTAAATAATGTATATAACTCAAAAACTTTATCTAAAAAAGATAAGGTAATTTTAGATGGGTTAGAAATAAGCTTTTATACTAATAAAGACAAGTACGATATAGGGGAAAAAGTAATATTGTATTTAATAATAAAGAATACTACTTCTTCAAAAAAGGAAATAAAATTCAACTCTCCAGATATAGCATATATAACAGTTTTAAGACCAATAAACTTAGGATTAACTAAATATTATATAACAGTTTGGACAAATAAACCTCAAACAAAACAAGTTCCTAATCCTTATTCTATAACACTAAAACCTTTTTAAAAACTTGTTTTCCCTACCGTATGGGAGCAAGTAGATATGAATGGGCAACCAGTTAAAACAGGTAGATACAGATTTATTGTGGAACTAAACACTCCAAAAGAAATAAAGCTCCAAAAAGGAAACTAAAACTTAATTACCTATAAATTACTATAATAATTAATCATCTTAATCACTACTTAATTTCGAATATTTCGAATAAAAACTTAAATGAAATATCCAAAAGAATATTACTCTTTTTCAAAAATAGTAACCAATATTATATCTTTTTCAATATTGTATCTTTAGTAACGTTGTAAACCCCTCCTATTACAGGAAACAATAAAGTACAATAAGGTCCAAGGATTCCCAAAGTACTTAACGTTAAACCTCCTATTACCAACGTATCTATTAATCCATGTATACTTCCCTTCAAGAAACCCAATAGTCCTCCTAGCGTAGAAACTTTAAGAACTATATCTTCGTTTTTTTCACCTAACTTATTAATACAAACATCTTCGATTTCCTTAATATAATATGCACTTTTAAAAGCTCCTGCCAGTAACGGATATGATCCAAGTGTTAATAAACATCCCATTCCTTTAGCTGCTCCTTCTATAAATGAATCTAAGAAAGTATCACCTGGACTATCTCCTGTTATTTTTACAAACCTTTCTTTCCCATCCTTATTAAGATAAATACCCCTAAGAAATTTATCTATTTTAACTTGTAAATCATTTTTTGTATTACTTACAAGTTTATCCATATTTTTTTAGCCACCTTCGTTATCTTTTCTATTTTACTATTTTCTAAGGTTATAAAAATAATCAAGTTTTTCTAAATTTTGCTTTGTAAAAAATTTGTTAAAAAAATTAGGTAGTTATTCTATCTCTAACATAGAAAATTTCTTTAAGATACAAACTTTAGAAGAGTTAACAATTTACAAAAGTAATTAAAATTAATAAATACAAAGCTTCTTTAAAACAATAAAAATAATAATATTTTTAAACACGTATAATTAAGTGAACTCCTTCATTTTATAGAAAGCATAGCTTTCTACTTGAATACATACATAGCTTTTTAGACATCTCACAAGTGGTATACCCCTCATCCACCAGAGCATGATTTAAAGTTTAACTTCAGGCTGTCCCAGCCTTACTCAGTAGCTGATTCTTGAATACGCACACCTTATAAAAGAATGAATGTGATTATCCTTTTTTAGCTACTTTAGCAAGTTAATCCTCTCCTTATCTTCAATCTCTATAAACATCTCTCTACAGCCTTGCATAAATCCTTTTATCTATTACTCTCTTCCTATCGTTTAATACCACTATAAGACGATAAAACATCAGTAATAATGAATGCTTATTGCTATTCAATTCTCTAAATCTCATAACAATTATTCTATTCTCAAACTAAATAGATTTAAATTTTTTTTGATTTATTCCTACCTTATAGAAAATCTATCCTTCTTGCAAAGATTAGGTGAACTACTCCATCTTATAGAAGGTGGAGCTTCCTACTTGAAAGCATGATGGCTTTTTAGGTATCCCGATACTGTCATCCACCAGCGCATGCTTTAAAGGCTTAACTTCGGGTCGTTCCAACCCTACGAGGTATAGGTTTATAGATGCATTTATATCCTTTATTATGTTCCGAAACTGAATACTTATCAAGTCTTTCGCAATTCATCTTGCGGGGTTGGTTAAAAACTAAAATAAATTGATAATATTCTGATTAAATCTGGCATTTTTTAGAGCGTTATGGGCTTCATCTTGATAAGTAATATCTATATTTTTTATAACATTAATTAATAATTTTTTTAGTTTTTCTTGATTTTTAATGAAATTTTGGACAGCTAATTCATGAGATACGGGTTCAATAGATGGGTCATCTTCTAAACCTACATCATAATCAGTAATCAAAGCGATACCAGCAAATGATATTTCTAATTCTCGTGCTAAGATAGCTTCTGGCATTTGAGTCATATTTATAACTTCAAATCCCATTTTAGTGTAATATCTACTTTCAGCTTTAGTAGAGAACCTTGGCCCTTCAATAACAACAACTGTACCTTTAGGATGATAAGATAATCCTAAATTCTGTGCTTCTTTTATTATAATTTTTCTTAAGTACTCTGAATATGGGTAAGCAAAGGATACATGTGTAGTAACAGGTCCTTCATAAAAAGAGCTAGCTCTTTTAGTAGTTCTATCAAATATTTGATCTAAGATAACTATATCCCCAGGTTTTATGTAAGGTTGTAGAGATCCTGCAGCACAAGGACTTAATATAAATTTAACCCCTAATTTTTTCAATGCCCAGATATTAGCTCTATAAGGTACTAAAGATGGTGGGTATTTATGATCTTTCCCATGTCTGGGGATAAAAGCTACTTTTTTAGAGTCTATTTCTGCTATAGCTATTTTATCTGAAGTAGGACCATAAGGAGTTTCTACATTAATTTCTACAGCATCTAAAAATGAATAGAATCCAGTACCTCCTATAACTCCTATATCTGCCTTAAGTGTTTTTTCCATTCTTTAACCCCTTTCTATATTATTTACTTTTATTCCTTTATTGTTTTTTTTATATTTTTTTAATACTAATCTTTTCCTTCTTCCCCTTCTTTAAAATACTTAAGGAAGTCAGTAGGTTTAATTTTATCAAGGAACTGTTTAAACCTTTGTTTTTCTTCATCTTCTGGTAAATTAGAGATACTTTTAACTTCATTACTTTTTTCGGTATATTCTACAATTGGTACATTTTCTAATAAACTCTCATTAACATAGATAGGTGCGTTAGTTCTAACAGCAATAGCTATACTATCACTTGGTCTTGCATCTATTTCATAAGTTTTATCCCTATAATTTAGATATATTTTAGCGTAATAAGTTGATCCCTTTAGTTCAGTAATAACTATTTTTTCTACGGTTATTCCTAAGGATTCGAATATATTTTTAATTAAGTCATGAGTCATAGGTCTTTCTATTTTAAGTTTTTCTAAAGCTATAGCTATACTAGATGCTTCAAAATGCCCTATAACAATAGGCAAAATATTTTTATTTTCTTCATCTTTTAGAATAACTACAGCATCATCAGTGACTATATCTGTAGCTAATTGATAAATTTTCACTTTCTTTAACTTCATAATTTTATTTTTATTAAGGTACTGGGCTATTTATATACCGCCTTAATTTTGGTAGCGTTCTTAACCCAGCAGGCGGTAGTAAGAACGCTATATTGCCGGAGGCGGGACTCGAACCCGCACGCCCGTTAAAGGGCGGGAGATTTTGAGTCTCCTGCGTCTGCCAATTCCGCCACTCCGGCTCCTATATTGTTATATTTTTTACTTTATAAAGCTTTCCCCTCTTATAATCCTACCTACATCATTGAAAGATACCAATACTACAAATACTAATAAAATTACTAATCCTACTTTATGAAAAATTTCCTCCTTATCAGGAGTTATAACAATATTTTTAGTATAAATCCCAACCTTCTTTAATATTAAAGATATCCCAATTAATATATAATTAAATACAATAAATAATAATCTTCCGCCATCTAAAGCTGGAAAATGAAATAAATTAAATAAACCTATTATCACATTTATCAATCCCACTAATATTAAATAATCATAAATCCCTTGATTAGCAAAATCATACATTATCTTAGTTATTCCAATAGGTCCTGCACTTTGTTCGTAAACAGTTTTTAATGGTATATGTCCCGTAAATATACTTATTATAACCTTTAAGTATTTAACAGTTACATCATAAATAGTAGTTATCGATTTATTAAAACCTCTTATAAAATCTACTTCAAAAAATACTTTTGATTTAGGATTAAAACCTATATACGCAAAATTATTTACTTTATCCCATAAAGTTTTTATTTTAAACTCTTTTATTTCATTTCCCCTTTTTACTTTTATGTATAATTCTTTATCTTTTGCTTGATGAATGTAATCTATCATTTTTTGGCCATCCTTATAATCCAAAACTAAATTATCTACTTGTAAGATAATGTCTCCTGTTTTTAAATAAGAATAGGCAGGTGTATTTGGTTTTAACATAAAAACTTCAGTAGTTATAGTAGGATTAAAAAAAGCAAAAGCAAAAAAGAATATAACAAAAGCTAATATATAATTAAAAAATGGCCCTAAAAATATAATAAGAAATCTAGAATGTAAAGGTTTAGCGTAGAAATTTGTTGGACCTACATTATTAGGATCATAATTTTCTCCTTCAGGTAAAACATACCCTCCTAACGGTAATAATCTAAAACTATATTTTGTACCGTTTATAACTTTAGACCATAGTTCTTTTCCTAAACCTATTGAAAATTCCTCCACTTTAACTCCTGTTATTTTACATCCCAAGTAATGACCATATTCATGGAATAATATAATAAAAAAGAATGCAAAAATAACTAACAATATACTAAAAACATTTGAAAATATGTTAAATACTATTTCCATTTTTATTCCTCCTTGATAAATTCCTCCTTGATAAAATTAATTGTGATTTTTTATTTATTTTTCTAAATTTATATCAATATATTTATATCAATATATTCACTATAAAAAAATTAATCGATTACTTTCAGTTTAAGAAGTTTAGAGGAATACTGAACAAAAGGCAAATTTTCAGCATATATTTCTTCTACTTTAACATCAAAATCAAGTTTAATATAATAATATATATTAAGTATTTCAATATAGCCTAAAATAGTATTAGCTTTAATAATAGATCCCCTTGTAATTTTAATATCTTTATTATTAGCTAAGTAAAACTTACCTACTAAAGTAGAAACAATATCTACATATTTTTCATTATTCTCTTCATAAAATATTATCTTATATCCATCTTCTATTCTTTCTTTTAAATTAGATAAATTAATCTGAGAGGATTTACTATTATTTTGATTATTTTTATCTTTTTTATAATCTATATACGATTTAGTATAACTTTTATCTTCGTTTTTTTTTAGATTTTTATTGTTTATTTTAATCTTTAGATAGAAATCATTATTATTTATTTCAAAAGAATTTATTTTATTTTGATTTATTTTTTCTAAAATTTTATCTACAAGATTTAAGTAATTAGAGATCATTCTAAAATCTTCCATTGAAAATTAAGCCTCTTTTCTTTAAATTTATACTTTATTTTTATTGTTTTTTATTATTCTTTAATTAATTTATTGATTTTGTATTATAATAGTATCTGCAATCAATTGTCCATTGTAGTTTTTAACGTATACTTGGATATTTTTATTTAAAACTTCATTTAAAGCCATATTATTATTCAATAAAATATATTTTCCATCTTTCTTAACGTAAATATTTGTAGTTTCATCCAATTTTAAAACTATTTTACTATTATCGTAAGTATATATATTCATATTATTATTATCCATATAAACAACTTTACCATAAAGTAAAGAATTATTAGGATTAGTGTTACTAATATTATTAGTATTTTTGCTAAAATTATTAGCTATATAGTAATCGCTATTTTGGATATTATTTTTATTTGGATTTTCTAAATACTTAGGTTGAAATTGTGCTAAATAGTAATAGTTAGGTATATTATTATTAAATTCGCTTGACTTAAGTTCGTAATATACTCTCCTTGATGGATTATTAACCAACATCATGTTATCGTATGCTAAATAATCTTTATAAGTTTTTAATTCAGGAGAAGCATATGCATAATTAGTTACTGGAGTATAATTATAATAAGGATAATTCATATTATTTGGATCAATTTTATAACTATAAATATATTGGTAATCAACTGGGAGATATCCTACATAAGAAATTTTAACAGGTACATTATACTCATTGTTTTTATAAATAGGGGTATTTTGGTAATTCTTTAGTAATATTTGATATTCAGGTTTATTATTATTATTTATATTTTGATTAACTAAATTAAAGTTATCTACACTAATAGAAGAAACATATCCGTTTTCATAATTTATTGTTACATTAGCACCTTCGTATAATGAAGCTGCACTTATTATATTTCCATTCATATCAATTACTTTTAGATCCTTAGAAATAGGTAGATTTAAAAACTCATTATCAGTTTTAATAACAATACTATCTACTCCAAATCTAACAAATTTACCATTTATAACTTGAGCATATGAAAAATTAATTATGCTTAATACAATTAATAATGTTATGCTTATTATTGTTATTATTTTGTTTAACTTTTTCATTTTGCCTTTCCCCCTCTTTTAAGTTTTTTAATTTTACTTTATCTAATATAGATTTCTCTTTATTATTAATATTCCCTTTTTGCTTGATTTTTATACACCTTATTTTAATAGTAATTTTAAAAAAATATATAATCCATTTTATTTGTTAAAAAAACGTTAAAAATAGAGTAAAAAAAAAGAGAATAAATTAATTTAGGATTAAAAATATCTAATAATGTAGGTATTAATGGTTAGTTTTTTGTGTAGGGGGGTCAGGGATTTCAGGAGTTAAAGATAGAGTTGCGGGAGTGGGATTCGAACCCACGACCTTTGGGTTATGAGCCCAACGAGCTGCCACTGCTCCATCCCGCGATCCTTTTATAATATTCTATAACCTTACCCCAATCCCTTCTTTAGATAAAAAATAAACCCACCCCTATTAGATGAAGGCTAGATAAAGAAATTTTTTGCTGTTTTTCTCCTTCTTTTCATATCTCTCCCCCTAAATTAAAAATAATAAAACAAAGATTATAAGAAGAAGTTCAAGTATAATCTAATATAAAAACTACAAATTGACAATTTTAAAATTTTTTAACCTTTAATGATATATTTAAAAAATATTTAATAATCTCTTTTTCAGTATTTTCAATATATTAAATACTTTTAAAAAAATATTGATAAAAGTAAACAAAAATACCTTTTTATTTTTTTGATATACTTTTTTTTAAAAAGAGGATTTTTAATAAAAATATATAAGATAATAATCCTTGAGACAAAAATATAAAGTCAATTATGAATACTAAAAAACAATATGAATACTATAAATGTAAAATTGATTAGAAACAGTTATTAATAAAAACTTGAATTCCATACATTTTTATAAAATCTTTTATGAAAAATTCTTTAAACTTTTATGAAAAATCCTTTAAAAAGGAGTTCTTAGCAATAAATTTAACTAATTTAGAGAGAAAATAGTTATAAAAAGCACTAAAATATCAAAAGGAAGATATGCTTAACGCTATTGAATATTCACTTAAAATATTGTTTAGCTTACCTTAAGGGAGAATTGGAAGTATTATATTCTACAGTTAAATTTAAATAAATAGTTAAATCTCAATAAGATGAGATTGAAATTTACTTTTTACTCAAATAAAGAAATTAAATTATCTTTTCATTATCATTGTATTTTACAATCTTTTATTTATAACAGCATTAAAAGTAAGAGGTTATCTAATTTTTTACATAATGAGGGGTTTAAATTTAACAATAGGGCTTATAAATTATTTGTTTTTTCTAAAATATACCCTAAACCAAGTATTTCTAATAACGATAAATTTAATTTTGGAAAAGAAATATTTTTTTATCTATCTTCTATTTTAGATGAATTTTTAGTTGATATTTCTAATTCATTTATAAAGAAAAGTTTCTTTAAATTAGAGGATAATATTTTATATTTGAAATCTATAGAAATTATTAAACTTCCTAATTTTAATCAAAAAGAAAATATTATATATCTTTTGTCTCCAATAACCGTTTATAGTACTATAAATAAGAAAACCTATTTTTATTCTCCTAATGAAAATAAGTTTTATGAATTAATAAAACAGAATTTATTAAAAAAATACAAAGCATATTACAAGGACTATAATGTGGATAATTTTGATTTTGATATTGAGCTTCTTAAATTTGATAATAAAAGGGATAAAAAAGTTATAGTTTATAAGAATAACTGTATAATTTCATATGAAGGTATGTATAAAATAAGTGGGAGTGAAGAAATATTAAAATTTGCTTGGAATACTGGCTTGGGATCAAAAAATTCGCAAGGCTTTGGTATGTTTGAAGTTAAAGGATAAGGGGATTATTTTATGTATGTTATAATGGTATATGATGTAACTGAAGATAAAGTTTCTAAAGTATTAAAAACTGCAAGAAAATATTTAAATTGGATCCAGAATTCAGTTTTAGAAGGAGAAATAACAGAAGCCAAGTTATTTCAATTAAAAAAGGAAATATCCGATATTATTGAAAAGGATAAAGATTCAGTAATATTTTATGTTTTACCTACTAAAAAAAATATGGTTAAAGATGTTATGGGAATTCTAAAAAAAGAACAGGATTTTTTTATCTAAAGGATAATTTTATCAAAAAAATAAAAAATAAAATAATTAATGAAATTCTATGAAGAAATCTTTATATATTTTTAAAAGTGGTTATTTAAAAAGGAAACAAAATACAGTATATTTTGAAGAAGTTTTAAATATTGATGATAATATTGAAACTAATAATATTTTTGATGATCCTCTAAATTCTAAATCATCTTTAGATTATGAAAACTTTAACGATAATGTTTTACAAGATTATGATAATTTTTCTACTTCTCAAGATTTAGAAATCCAGGAAGAAATTGAGGATACTCAAAAAAATTCCAAGATAGTTAAGCGATATATTCCTATTCATTCAATTAATGATATTCATATATTTTCAGAGGTTAATATTAATAAAAAGTTTATAGATTTTATTTCTCAAAACAAAATACCTATACATTTTTATAATTATTATGGTTATTATGAAGGTACTTATTATCCGAGGGAATTTTACAATTCAGGCTATATAGTTCTTAAGCAAGCAGAGCATTATTTAAACAATGAAAAGAGGTTATATTTAGCTAAATCTATACTTTCAGGAGCTATTTTAAATTCCCTAAAAGTATTGAATTACTACACTAAGAGAAATGTGATTTAAATGAGGATATAAATAATATAGAATCTATTTTCTCAAAAATCAAAGAAACAAATGAAATAGATAAATTATTAGGTTTAGAAGGTAATTATAAGATAATTTATTATAAATCATTTAATAAGATAATTAAGAATGAGAATTTTTTATTTGAAAAAAGAACAAAGAGACCGCCTACTGATTTCCTAAATGCTTTAATTAGTTTTGGAAATTCTTATTTATACGCAGTTTGTTTAAGTGAGATATATAAAACCAATTTAGATCCTAGGATAGGTTTTTTACATTCTGTAACTTTTAAGAGATTTTCCTTAAATTTAGATATAGCTGAAATATTTAGACCTATATTAGTTGATAGAGCTATATTTAATTTGATAAATAAAAAGGTTATTAATACTACGGATTTTAATGAGGATGTTGGAATTTGTTATCTAAATGAGGATGGTAAGAAAAAATTTCTTAGTTTATTAGAAGAAAAACTATCTACTACAATTAAATTAAAAAAACTTAATAGGAATGTGTCTTTTAGGAGCATAATTAGATTAGAATTGTTTAAGATTCAAAAACATTTAATTTCTGATGAGGAATATAGTCCTTTTGTTATTGAGTATTAATTAAAGTCTTTACTTTACTTTTTTTTACTTTTTTTACTCTTTTATTTTTTTTAATTTTTTAATTTTTTTAATTTCTGTCGATCGGTTTTTGAGTATTCAAAAAAATTGACAAAAGTCAATATTGAATTTTTATTTTTTGTTTATAAATTATGTTTTTTGCTTGGTAATACTGAATCTGTCGATCCCCCAGAAAAATTACCCTACTGAACATCGACAGATATTTTTTATTAAAAATTTATATGAAGGATTTTCCATTTTTTTAGATAGTTATTATATTGGAGCAGATATATAGCATACGAGTTTAGCTTACTCATAGGGGAATTGAAAGTAAGGGAATTGAAAGTTTATTTAATTTTCTTTACCCGAGTTTTTAATTTGATGTAAAGTATAATCAAATGATTCTTTAAGAGTGTTTCCAACCTGCTTTGAAGTAATTAACCTTAGTAGGAAAATAAAACTTAATATAATATATGCTATACTTACTTGTAATCTTATATCAGGAATTATTAGTTGAGCAGTAAATAGGGTAAATAATAGAATTGCATCTATTATTTTGAATTTCATATCTAGTATCATTACTAAAGCAAATAAGCTTTGAGCTGCAGTTAATAATATTTCATGTTTTTGTAATTCATCTAAAATTAAAGGTTTTCCTGTTTTAGAATTTATTAATAGTGAAATAAAATAAACTAATGGAATAAATCCGACTAATAAAGTCCATTGGTTTATTTTAGAAGATACTACAGTGGAGAAAGCGTCAGTGGCTAAAAGTTTATAAGCAAATATAACAACTACAATTATTTCTGGAGATTCTGAAGCAATAGGTGCTATCCATTGAACCATTAGAAATTTAGCAGTATCTGGATCAAAACCAAAATTAG
>Ga0079992_141239_pt1 | contig 12103 bp, 9 predicted proteins | sample FaiFalFF_MnMetaG_3_FD_69197 | JGI IMG/M metagenome (GOLD analysis project Ga0079992, IMG submission 69197) | Freshwater microbial communities from Yellowstone National Park, Wyoming, USA - Fairy Falls B (FF_Mn_B) MetaG (SPADES assembly) (version 2) | ecosystem: Environmental > Aquatic > Freshwater... | reverse complement strand
GTCGGCGCAATCCCTGCTGGCGGGTTGTTTCTCCGTTGCGCCTCCGTGTGCCGATAATCCTTCAGTTTGTTGTTTTGCAGGTTATCGTTCTGCCTCTGCCTTCTTCCCATCGCCATCACCCCTTCACCAATGCGGTAATGATGTCATCTGGCATTGCTACAGCAACATGAAAGGGAGCGCGAAATGGTTCAGACATGCTACTCGGTTAGCCTCAAGCCTTCTTGAGCCCGTTTGTTGTTTGGGTCAAGGGAGAGAGCCTTTTTGAAAAGTTGTTTTGCCCGTTCCGTTTCATCTTTTTGCAAGTGTAGCCATCCCAATGATGCCCAATAATCAGCCTTGTGGGGTGCAAGTTGAACGGCGCGCTCAAAATGCTTTTGAGCCAAATCCAAATTGTCCCGTTGCATAGCGATGAGACCAAGTTCATAATGCAAGGATGCCTCTTCTTTAAGGGCGATGGCTTTCTCTAACTTCTGCTGAGCCTCTTCGTAACGACCCTCCTTGAGTGCTTCCCCTGCTTCCCGTCGTAATTGTTCAACTTGCTTCTGGGGAGAAAGGGGAGGTGAACTCTTTGGCGGTGACGATGTTTTGGGAGGAGGTGAAGCCTGCTCCGTCTGTCGTCCAGAAACAGGTGGCTGGCGAGGAGGAGAAGGAGGGTGAATAGGCTTAGAAGCACCTTTTGGTTTCTCTCCTTGCTTTGGTGGGGTTGCAACAGGTTGCTCCGTCTTGGGCAAGGGAGAGGGAGAACGAGGAATGGTGGGTGTAGAGACAGATGAAGTTGGCACTTCGGAGACGGTGGCAGAGGAACTTTTTCCTCCCTCCGCAGGTGAAGTGGCTTGGTGCCTGAAGAAAGCAATGGCAAGGAAAACCATTAGCGAAAGGAAAGCACCGCCTGCGACTAAGCCACTAAGCCCGAAGAGAGGTATCTTTACTGACTGCTTCGGTTGAGCCGTCAACGCCTGCCAAAACTCCTCTACGCTCTGGAAGCGCTGGGATGGGTCTAAAGCCATCGCTTTGGCAATGGCTTCCGCTTTCGCCAAAGGGATGGATGGGTTAAGTTGGGTGATGGGAAGGAGTTGTGCCTTGCCTGCCTTTAAATCAGGAGCAGGTGGAGGGACTTGACCTGTCACACAGAAGTAAAGGGTGGCGCCTAAGGCATAAATGTCCGTCCGCTCATCGGTTTCGCCTGCCCCTTTATACTGCTCATAAGGCGCAAACCCTGGCGAGTATGCTTGCGCTGCTGTGGAAGTTGGCACACCTCGCCCGCCAACCTTAGCGATACCGAGGTCAACCAAGATTGTCTGCCCGTCGGGAGTGATTTTGATGTTGGACGGTTTGATGTCCCGATGGATGATGGGTGGTGTCTGTCGGTGCAGGTAGGCGACCGCCTCAAAAACGCCTTGAAGGAGTTTTTCCGTTTCCTGCCAACTCAACTGCCCTTTCCTAAAAACAATCTCGTCCAAGTCTTCGCCTTCTATGAACTCCATCACGAAATACTGTCTTCCGCCTTCCAAAAAGTAGTCAGTAACTCTCGGCAAATTGGGATGCCTAAGTTGAGCCAGCAATTTTGCCTCTCTCTGGAAAGTGGAAGGAGACGAAGGGAGGAGGTTCTCCTTGATGGCAACGGGAATGCCCAAAGAAAGGTCAGTGGCACGATAGACAGCACCAAAGCCACCACAACCCAAAAGTTCTTCTATGCGATAACGACCCCGTAGAAGAGTCCCTGGGCTTAGCAGATTTCCTGCCCCTAAGGATGCACCACATTGACGGCAAAAGGCAGCGGATGGAGCATTGACTGCCCCGCAAAATGGACACTGCATCCCTTTCCCCTCCTTCCGACAAAATTCGCGCTTTTATTGCCATCCCACTTCGCTAATCTCCCTTTTTGAGACGGCAGCAAGTGACAAAAGATGCCATCCTATTCTGCAATCCCTATCTTTGCGATAGCAAAATCTCTGTCGCCCAAAGCCTAATCGTTCCATCAATACCCCCCGAAGCCAAAAACTTCCCATCGGGACTAAAGGAAACTGAATACACATAATCCTCATGCCCCTTCAAAGTGGCGACTTCCCGCCAACTCCCTACCTCCCAAACCTTCACCGTCTTATCCTCACTCCCCGAAGCCAAAAACTTCCCGTCGGGACTGAAGAAAACTGAATGCACATCACTCTCATGCCCTCTCAAAGTAGCGACTTCCCGCCAACTCCCTACCCCCCAAACCTTCACCGTGTTATCATCACTCCCTGAAGCCAAAAACTTCCCGTCGGGACTAAAGGTGACTGACTCCACAGAACCCTCATGCCCTTTCAAAGTTGCAATCTCTCTCCAACTCCCTACCTCCCAAACCTTAACCGTCCAATCCATACTCCCTGAAGCTAAAAACTTCCCGTCGGGACTAAAGGCGACTGACCACACAGAACCCCCATGCCCCTTCAAAGTAGCGACTTCCCGCCAATCCCCTACCTCCCAAACCTTCGCCATTCTATCCACACTCCCTGAAGCCAGAAACTTCCCGTCGGGACTAAAGGCGACTGACCACACAGAACCCCCATGCCCCTTCAAAGTTGCAATCTCTCTCCAACTCCCTACCTCCCAAACCTTAACCGTCGTATCACTACCTCCCGAAGCCAAAAACTTACTGTCAGGACTGAAGGTAACAGAAATCACACCATCCCAACGCTTCAAAATTGCGACTTCTCTCCAACCTCCTACATCCCATACATCCCATATCTTCACTGTCCCCTCATTACTCCCTGAAGCCAAAAATTTCCCGTCGGGACTGAAGGTAACTGAGCGAATTGGGGCTCCATGTTTCGGAAAGAATTTCTTCATCGTTCTCTTTGTTAGCCGAAGGATTTCCGCTCGTCCCGCAGTGACACGGGCGCTCCCCTCCCAAATTTCCCAGTTTTCTCCTACTTCCCGCAGGGAACGAACCACATATTCTCCGACGGGCAAATTTTTCAAAGTGAGTGGGACTTCCACATCCATCTTGACCCCGTTTACCGTAAGTCCCTTGATTGGTTCATCACTCAAAATGGTCAAATGCCCCACACAATCTCTCGCCCGAAAGTATTCTTCCACCGTTCGTTCCTTCAAAACAACCACCTTTCGCCTTAACTGCCATTGCCCCCACGAGACAACGACCTCATAGTCGCCCCCAGGCAACCTGACTTCCCCTCGTCCATCCCTCAAAGGCACTTCTTGCCCTCCCACCCTCACCTTAGCATCGGGTATATCCGTGAACACTACCAGATTCCCGAAGGCTGGCTTGAGCCGATAACTTTTCCTGACGACGGACGCATCTTCCACCTCAATCTCTTCCGAAAGGTTGGCATGGGTTTCGCTCCTCAACTCAAGGCGATGCCGTCCAACTGACACTATTTCCTGCCAGATAGGTGTCTTACCGATAAGCCGACCGTCAAGATAAACATCAACTCCCGCAGGCTCTGAATCAACGAACAGAAATCCCTTCCCCTCACCAATCTCTTTTCTCCTCGGCAAAAGGGAAATCCTGAGCGACTGCTCTTTGCCTGCTTCAATGTTCACTGACTGCTCATAAGGATAAAAGCCTTCCTTCTCAATGCGAAGCAGATACTCACCTGCAGCAAGGTCAGTGATGAGTAAACCTTCACCTTTGGTTTCGCCCCTCCTAACCCTTTGCAACCAGACAGTTGCCCCCTCAGGTTCAGTCACTATCCTCAAACTCCCCCTCTCCGCCTTAAAGTGCACCTCTACGGGTTGAACTTGCTGGCTTTGGACGAAGACAACTTTACTGAATTCCGCCATCCCTTCTTTCCTGACGATGATTTCCCTTCGTCCAACTCTGACAGGGATGTGCAAGGGAAGGTCAGCATTAGTGGCACGAACTTCACCATCAACGAAAACTGTCACCCCTCTCTCACTGCCAGTCAAAAGGAGCGTCCCAGGAGGCAAAGGGTTGCCCGCTAAGACAATCTCTCCATATTGCCGATAAGTCTTGCTGATTTCTGGAGTTTGCTTTTCATTCCTTTCCCTCGCTCTCCTCGTGACCATCTCAAACACATACCGATGAGCCTCTTCAACGGTGACGGCACCATCTTTATCGGCATCTGCCTTCCCAGACAAAGCCTCAGCAAGGAAAAAGGTGTAAACGCCATGCCCTAACTTCTCGTCCTCCCAGGAAATTTCCTCTGGCTTGCAGGAGCGAAGTATAACTTCCGCCTCCAAAAGGGCATCCGTCTGCTCACCGAAACGGGACTGTATCTCTATGCCCCTTGCCCCTTCAAAAAGTGTTCGGCAAGCATCAAAGATACAAACAATTTGTTTTGCACCTGAGCGACGCAACTTCTCCAGAAGGAAGGAGACAGGGATAGCCGTTCGCTCTAAAGCGGCAGGCGTGGCATCAATTGGGAGCAGGAAATCCTCTCCCTTATCGCTCCGCATCCCATGACCAGCGAAAAAGAACAAGACTACATCTTGTTCTTTTTGAACTCCAAGCCAACTGTTCAAAGCCTCCAAGATGTTCGCTAAGGTAGGGCGAAGGCGTGGTTGGTTCTTTCTTTGTGCTTCACCTTCGGTCATCAAGAGAACCCTTTCTGGCGAATACCCACCGTCACGGATAAGCGTCTGGGCAAGGAGTTCTGCATCAGCCTCACAAAAACGAAGTTTTCTGACATACTCATAGCCATTAATGCCGATGATTAGTGCCCACTTCCTTGGCTCAGAAGGTTGAGAGTAACCAAGGAAGGAAGCCATCAGCCCGAAGACAGAAATGACAGACAAAACCGCTATCCAAAGCCTCATGCCTTTCACCTGCCCTTTTGTCAGGACTACCTTCAACGGCATAGGTTATTTTATCATTGCAAGCCGAGTGTTTGGGTCACCACCAACCTGCAAAGGAATGCGTGGGTTCTGTCGCCCTTCCGTCAACTTTGAAACTCGTGAAGACACAAATGCCTGTAACTCTGCGAGTGTGACATAACTGTCTTGTGGCAATCTATCTGCTTCTCCCTTTAACCCTTCAAGCAACGCCAGCGTGAAAGCGCCATGCCCCCAATCTTCCCGCTCAAAGGATACTTCCTCACCTGTGCTGGAACAAAAAACCGTCACACCAGATTTTTTCATCAAGCGTTCTACCAGTCGTTCTGTCCCTACCTGCAATTCACCCAAAACCCCACCACTATGGCAAGTGTCAAAGAAGGCAAAAATCTGTTGTGTTGTCTGCTGATCCTGAAGCCAACTTCTTACTATCAGGACTGAAAGCAATAGAAAACACTTTAGCGCTGTGTCCTATTTGTAGTAAAAGTTCAGGTCGGTCGGATTGGGGTGATGAAATAGTGGCACTTAGGATGAGAGCGATGATTGATATTCCAGCACAAGTTCCTTCTCTCATCGCTGTTCCCTCCTTTTCCTTTTCGGCTCATTTTTGGAGCGTGATGATAGTGCAATAGTCCTCGTCAAAGAAGACAGGTTTTTGGGAGGGGTGGGGGGCAATGAGTAGACCCCTCATCCCCTGCACGATGCCTCGCATCCCTTCTTTTTGCCCTCTTTGCCGAAGCAACCGTTCCACCTCCTCTGTAGGCAAGGGAGCGGTGCTGGCATAGACAAGAAACATTTCCGTCCCAAAAGGTGGGACAACAAGGAAGCGGAACGGCTCCTTTTCGGATGGGAAAAGGATAGGGTCATTGCTGAATTGGAAGAAGTTGTCTCGGCGATAAGGGTTAGGCAAAAGCAATTGCCACCTTCCTGATGCGTCAACATAAAAGAGCCAAAGGTAACAGGGTTGGTTTGCCCATAGGTAAATCCTTACTTCTTCCCCTTCGTAATAGACCCCGTTTAACCGCTCAGGGTTGACCTTTACCTTCAACGGTAAAGTGGTGGTAGGTTTGCGCAATTCGTCCAGTGCCTGCTGAAGGGATTCTGTCGTCTTAGGGTAAAGGGCTGCGCCATTCAACTCGTCTTTCACCACACTGACAGTAACAGTTGTCACTGCCCGAGTTTCCACATCCGTCAACTCCAATCGGATAACAACTCGGTGCTGGGTCTCCATAGCCGTTCCAAAAAGGATGGCATCAGCGCCAAAGAGTTTGCCCAGTCGCTGCTTTTGCTCTGCCGTCAAGCCCGATTCCGCTAACTTCCATTCTTTCACCAATTCCTTCAATTTGGCTTCATCAGCTTGCAAGAGGATGAATTTGCCTGACCTTTGTAAGGCATCGGCAAGGAAGGACTGGAAAACAGCCATCATGGGACTGGGTAACTCAATACCATCTTTCTGAACGGAGAAGGCGCCAAAGGCGAGTTTTACCTTCTGTTCCCCAACAGCCTTAGCCAACTGCTCCGCTGCCTGCTCAGCATATCGGGCTAAGGGTGGTTGACCGAAAGACAAAAAGGTCAAAGAAAGCAGGGCAATAAAGACCATACATCGCACCGCCATAGTGCTTCACTCCCCAAAGGCGGTTAGATTCACTTCTCCGACTTGTTAGGGTTTGTCAATGAAGAAGATAACTCGCATCTGGTCAAGGAAATGATACTTCTCGTTCTCTTGAAGGAGGCGCTGAACATCTTCGTCGGAAAGGATTGGGTCAGTGCGATGCTTACCTCCAACCCCAATTGCCCGAAGCACCAAAGGTCGGTCACCAATCCGAGCAACGACATCTGGATGCTTCAGGTCTTTGAAATCTCGCAGGTAGCCAACGATGCCATGCTCAATGACAAACTCACGATTGACTTTTACCGTCCCCCAGACTTCTGTCCCATCGGGCTTACGAATCTTGGGGCACATTGATGGTTTCACCCCTAAACCACGGCAGTCAATGATCACGCCTGTAAAGGGACCTTCACTTACTTCTGGCAAAGGCGGGAAAACGACCTTGGGTGGCTCAGGAGGGACAACAGGCTCCACCTGAGGTGGGGAGAAGCGGGAGACCGTCTCTTCACTAAGACGGGCATCTATTTCTGCTGGCTTGGTTAAGACCGTGTGGGTTAAGGCAGCCAACTCACCTTTCATGGGAATTCGCATGGTCACTCGGTAGGAATCGCCCAAATCTTGCTCACTAACGACCTGTGCCCCCTTAATGATTCCTTCTACACGGGTGCGCACGATGTCGGATGTGACTTCAAAATCCCGCATCATCGCCTCCGCACTGACACGGACACCAGCGACAATTTCTAACAAGTTGCGTTGGGCATCCATGATAGCCCCTCGGCGGGCTAACAAGCGAGCCTGAGTGCGTGGTTTGCCCGATGGATAAACGGCTTCCCCAACCGCCTCCACATAGCCCTGTGTCCAGTTAATCGCCCCATGTTCCACCCGCTCAATGACCGCTGCGACTGCCACAGCGGCTCTTTCCTCCCGCTGAGCAGCCACCAAGATGACCCCACTTAACACCAATGCGACGGCAACTAACCCGACCCAACCCTTCATGGTTCATCCCTCCTTGGTAAAGGGTTTAGCAGTGACCTGCCATACCCTTCTTGTCGTCAATAATATTAGCCTTGAAAACAAGGTTGTCAAAGGTAAGCAGGGCTGACCGAATCGGGCAATTTTCGCTGTCAAACTCAGGTGAGCGCTTTACAAGGCACCCAACATCACCTCCCGCCCACTTGCGCTTTTGCGAAGAACCTTTAATCGGGAATGCTTCCAAGGCTGGTTAAGAAGCCAGCGGAGGAAAACAGATAAATCACCCTTCACCCGCACCCAAAGGCATCCCTCCTTTTTCCCCTCGGCATACTCATCCCTCACCACGCTGACAAAATCCTGATACTTTTCTACGATGCTGGCGAGTCTCAGGAGGTCATCGTAATTCCCCTTGAGCCTCAGGGCTATCGTTCGCCCCTCGGCTGCCTCTAACGCAAAGGCTTTAACTATCAGGGCGAGGAAACCATCTTGAAGGATTCGTTGTCCTGCCTTTTGTAATGCTATCCGAGCCGCTGTGGATAACTGGAACTCAGCGGCGGCAACTTTTTCCAGTCGCCTTGCCACTAACACTTCCCCATCGTCCACCCAGATAGCCTTCAATTCAATATGGGCGTGACAGGTTGAAACCCCACTAATGACCTCCCCAAAAAACTCTGCTTTTGCGGTGCCGACCAAAAGGATTTCGGCACGGCTTTCCTCCCCGACAACCCAAGCGACCTCCTTTTGCCCAGATAGGAGAGCCTGCAACCGCCCAGCACTTCTCACTTTCTCGGCTTGACTTCGGTCAACGACACGAACTCCCTCTTTCCGCAGGATGTCTATGATGGCGAGTTCCGCAGGATGTTCATCCTGCAGAGGACGACCTAACGCTTCCTCGTTTAACAGCACCAAAAAGCGTGGCTCACCCAGTTCCTGATAAAGGGCAGGAACCTGTGAAAAATGCTGGTCAATGGCTTGGAAAATGTCAGCCACCTTCGCCCGTAGTCGCACTCGGTAAATTTCCCCTTCCTGTTGTTCCTCCAATATTTCATAACGACGGACATAGCCTTTAGCGACCGTCCTCACGACATCTTCTTTCACCTCTAAATTGACCATGAGGCTACGGGCTTGAACCCAGACACCAACCCCTTGTTCCACCACCGAACGCAAGGCGTCCCGAACGGCTTCCGACCGATTCTTACCTGACCCTGTCGCTATTAGCCATTCATCTTGCTGTCCTTGAGCCATCATAAGCAGGATCGCTACCAGATTGACCCAGAAAAGAGACCATATCACCTTCATCGCCTTTCACCTCGGCTTTTTCTTTGTGGACATCTCCCAAAGCCTTTCAACTTCCCTCAGTGAAGATGCTTAAACCCAGCATCAAGTCTGATTGATGCCGATGTTCGCCCATTACTTTAAGTTGCTCAAGGACGATTTCGCCAACTTCAAAAACTTGGGCAGTCATTCTGATGTGCCATCACAACAACATGGTTCATCATTGAAACGCCCTGGATGAACTTAACGAGGTGGTGAAGTCCCCAAGAGTTTGCGACTAATGTAGCCGATAGTGCCGTCCCCTAACATGATTTTTGCCCATCCCCCATCGGCAGAAATGCCAATTACTCTCACCATCGTTCCTTTCCGCACGACACGAATAACGGAAAACTGAGTGCCAGGACCAGAACGGACATTGGCTTGACTGACCTGCACATAGCGAATTTTGACTTCAGGAGAAGGTCCGGGAGAGGGCGGACTCCACACCCTTGACGGTTGCGAACCCAAGTTCTCTCTTATTTGCCCTTCAAGTTTCTCCCGCCACAATCCCCATAGAGATGCCACATCCCACCAACGCTGAGGATAAGGGATCAAGGAAATCATAAGCCACGACAAGAGAAGCCCCACAGGGAAACTTGCTAAGGCTGTTACCCGTTCAGAAAAAGGCATCTGCCAACCTTGTTGCCTTATGAGAAACCAAAAACTCAATGAACCGATAACGCTTCCCATCATAGCCCCTATCACGGTGACAAATGTGATAAAAGCCCCGACCTCCACCCATCCTACAGGCTGGACATAAAGCACAACCCCACTCCAAACAAGTCCTATGACGAAGCCAGTAACAGCACTTAAAATCAAACTTGTGGGCACCACCCCATACCTTTCACTCAAATCGCTGCCGAACCGCATTCCGAACTCCATTCCCCTGTAGCCTCCCACGGCTAAAGCACCGATGCTTGCTCCGACGGCTAATACGACCCCAATTAAAATGCCGACAAAATAACCCAAGATCGCCCCACCAATAAGCCCGCCTGCCATCGCTGCACATCCATTTTCACTACTCCCTGCTGCTTGCGCTCCTCCCACTGCACCTGCTATCCCGCCAGCGATAGCCCCAATGATTGCCCCACCCGCTATCAAAAGGAGACCAGCAGCGATGCCTAAACCTAATCCACCTATCGCCCCCGATAATGCTCCCGTGACCGCCCCCATCCTTTCACCGACCCTCCGACCCAAATACCTCAGGTTTCGGACGGGAGGAGGCGTCGGAGGCGGTGGAGGCGGAGGAGGCGGCGGAGGTGTTGGTGGATGAACAGGCGGTTGAATCACCGAAGGTGCTCCAGCGGATGCTTGTAATGCCTTTACAAACTCTCCAACGCTTTGATATCGCTTCGCCACCTCTATCTCCATCGCCTTCATCACTGCATCACTAACCTGCCGACTAACCTTTGGGTTCAATTGATGCGGCGGCACTAAGTGCACACCTTGTGCCCGATCAGGTGCAGCAGGAGGAACTTGTCCTGTTAACAAGTGATACAATGTCGCCCCCAACGCATAAATGTCCAATGGCGGTCCAAACCTTGCCCTCCTACCATACTGCTCCAACGGCGCATAGCCCGGCGTCAAAATAGGCTCCATCGTTTTCGTCTTCTGGGCAATAAACTGCTTCGCTGCACCAAAGTCTATCAACACCGCCCTCCCATCCCTCGTCACCATGATGTTCTGTGGCTTTATGTCACGATGCAAATAACCTGCTTTATGCATTGCCTCTAAAGCCCCCGCAACCTGTGTGATGTAGTCAATGGCTTCCTTTTCATCCATCACCCCTCCCCTCTCAATCAACAAATCCAGCAAGTTCTTCCCCTCAATAAATTCCATCACCATGTATGCCGTGTTGTTCTCTTCAAACACATCGTAAATTTTCACCTTGTTCTGATGCTCTATCTTAGCCAATACCCTTGCCTCTTCAATGAACTCCCTACGGAAGTCTTGATAATCTTGAGGCTTGACCGTAGGCACAGGAACTACATTTTTGCCCTGCCGAACGCACTGACCTGAAAGGAAAAACTCCTTGATGGCGACGGGACGGGAAAGAAGAGTGTCGGTGGCTTTGTAGGTGATGCCAAATCCGCCTTGTCCCAAATCCTTCTCAATCACAAAGCGACCATTGAGAAGGGTTGTTCCTGTAGGGAGGGCAAGGGAAGGAGTTGCTACGCTTGCGGAAGCACCTAAAGGGCTACCGCAACTCTGGCAAACCGTTGCCCCAGCAGGATTAGAATGCTGGCAAATCGGACAAGGCATCATATCCCATCACCTCATCCCGTCATGCTATGAATAGCCGCTTCACCTTCTTCAGCACTCTTGACAGGCTTTTCATCCCCCTACCTCCCAAACCTTTACCGTCTCACCCCCAATCCCTGAAGCCAAAAACTTACCGTCGGGACTGAAGGAAACGGAAGACACAGCACCCCCATGCCTCAAAGTGGTGACTTCCCGCCAACTCCCTACCTCCCAAACCTTAACCGTCGTATCCCCACTCCCTGAAGCCAAAAACCTCCCGTCAGGACTGAAGGAAACGGAATACACACAAAACCTATGCCCCCTCAAAGTAGCGACTTCCCGCCAACTCCCTACCTCCCAAACCTTAACCGTCTTATCATAACTCCCTGAAGCCAAAAACCTCCCGTCGGGACTGAAGGTGACTGACTCCACAGAATTCCCATGCCCCCTCAAAGTAGCGACTTCCCGCCAACTCCCTACCTCCCAAACCTTAACCGTCTTATCCTCACTCCCCGAAGCCAAAAACTTGCCGTCGGGACTGAAAGCAAAGGAATACACAGCACGCTCATGTCCCCTCAAAGTAGCGACTTCCCGCCAACTCCTTACCGCCCAAACCTTCACTACCTTCCAAACCTTCACCGTCTCATCCCAACTCCCCGAAGCCAAAAAATTCCCGTCGGGACTGAAGGCAACCGAAGTCACCCCAACCCCATGCCTCAAAGTAGCGACTTCCCGCCAACTCCCTACCTCCCAAACCTTCACCGTCGCATCCTCCCTCCCCGAAGCCAAAAACTTCCCGTCGGGACTAAAGGAAACTGAAAACACATGATAACCATGCCCCCTCAAAGTGGTGACTTCCCGCCAACTCCCTACCTCCCAAACCTTCACCGTCGCATAACCCCCTGAAGCCAAAAAATTCCCGTCGGGACTGAAGGTGACTGACCGCACAGAACCCTCATGCCCCCTCAAAGTTGCGACTTCCCGCCAACTTCCTTTCGCCACTGAAGGGACTGAAACTTTCGGCGCTGCAGAAACACCCACCGAAGATGTAGCAACACCCACCGAAGGAGAAGTCAGCAACTTCACAAACTCTTCAACACTCTGCGGTCTCTCTTCTACTCTCATCGCCATCGCCTTCATCACCGCCTCCTCTACCTGCCTGCTCACCCTCCC
>Ga0079992_126569_pt1 | contig 12135 bp, 10 predicted proteins | sample FaiFalFF_MnMetaG_3_FD_69197 | JGI IMG/M metagenome (GOLD analysis project Ga0079992, IMG submission 69197) | Freshwater microbial communities from Yellowstone National Park, Wyoming, USA - Fairy Falls B (FF_Mn_B) MetaG (SPADES assembly) (version 2) | ecosystem: Environmental > Aquatic >... | reverse complement strand
CCTCACGTTTCAGCGGCCATACAGCTGATCGGGAGAGGTAGGTATGTGAAGCCAGGTGAGACCATAGACTTCGTATATACAGATGCGGACCACCATAACCCCCTCTGCCGGGTGATAGCATACGACTTCATAGAAGGAAGGGTCAACCCTGATAGAGAAAAGTATCGAGACATGGTTTTGGATGCCGCTGAAACAGTCCTGTCAACCTTCGGCTTCACACGAGAAATATATGGGCTGCCGAGACCAGACAAAAGGTGGTGGCAGGAATTTCGAGAGGAGCAGAGAAGGGAGACCATGCTCGAAGCTGAAACGGAGGAATGGATGTAATGACAAGATATCGATGTGGGTGTGGACGACTCTTCAATACACTACTGGAGTATAAGAAGCATAGAGAAGTCTGTAAGCCAGAGATCAAGATCTAGCCTGCTCCAGTACAGAATGGAAGAGCGAGAGCCACCACTGCTCGCCACGGGGCGGCTTGAAGGCCTCTGCGCAACTTCCATCAGCCTCCCTACGCTAGTGCAAGAGGTTACTAGGGTTCCCCTTCTGATACCTATGACCCAATGGAGCAAACGACCCAGAATGGCCTCTATGCTCCTAAGGAATAGGGCCTACTTGGCGCAGGCTGTATGGTGCCAGTCCTTGAAGGCGTTGTACAGTATAGGCTTGATCTGACCCTCCCAGTTCTCCTGGGTGGATGAGAAGTACATGGGCTTTCCGCATATCCTGCAGGGTACTCGGAAGTTGTCCTCACGGTCTCCCGCGCCTTATTCAGCTGGCGCATAAGGCGCTGCTTATACAGCCTCTCCGCTTCGAGCTGGACGATGCGTTTGAACTCCTCAGAGTTGGAGTTTAGGAGGCGCGCCGCTTTGATGCATGCCTCTGGCCAGTCAAGATCCTCAGCCGCCTGCAGCTTGACGATGGCCATGTAGAGTTCCCTGGGTATCTCGGCCCTCACGGCCCCTCAGCGAAAGCATGCCAGGCTATAGCGCGGATCGGTGCTTATGTCCTCCACCATCTGCTGGACGAAGTATATGAAACCCATAGATTCGGCGATCGAGTTAAGAGAATATATGCAAGGATGTATTTGCCTTCCTTAAAGACAATAGTGTAGAATTATACAACGACCTTCTCTCCGAAATAGGACCTGAAAAGCACTCACGAGGCCATCAACTTCCGGGATCGACCTCCTCATTCACCTTGAAGGCCTGCACATCAGGCCGCATGGCGAGAAACAAAACAGGCGCACTCTGATCATTCTTCTCTGCCAAAGCCAATGATCGGATAACAAATGAAGAGCGCACAGCAGGTTCTTGTTGCCCTACCTGTTACATTATCAACGTTAACATGAGTGTGATTACCATCCAGGGGAGGAAGCGCGATAAGGAGCATGCTCAAATGCTTCTAAGCTCGATAGGCTTCATGATTAAACGGGGTATACCCGAATGAGGACCTCAACCTCGGAGAATTCTTGGAGAAAACGATGTCAATAGAGGCGATTAATGATGCTTAAGGTTTCAGAGCCGCCCTTCTAAGCAAGGCTTAAAAGTTTGCACGCACGAAAGTCTCAAGTGAGGCGTGTAAATGGTTGATATAGATCCAAGCTCTGCGATGTGGGGTTACGGTTTTGGACGTATAGTAGCAAAAAGAGAGGCTGAGGAAAGGGCTCCAAGGCTTCGTGAGAAGGATGTGGAGCCTGCGGTCCTACTCGAAAAATTTGAAATTGAAGGACTACAGGTTGTGGCAACCGTTAGAAATGTTGATGATAGTCCTGCACGAGTATTTAATGTATTTCTTTACGAGCTTTTAAGAACTCCGATTATTGTAGAAAGGAAGGGTTTGCTCCGGAAAAAGACCACAGTTAAAGTAGCTGAAATAGTTAGCAAAGCGATTCGGCCTGAAATATTCACTATTCTCCCAGGACAAACTTTTACTTTCACTATTGACTTAATCAAAGCATTAGATGCACATCAAAAATACGTTCTTGAACTGCATATGGGAGAGCGCAAGTTTTCTCCAGAGCCTTACGTTATGATGGTCACTAAGCTTGGATGGGCCTACCTGTTAGAATTCAACGGAGAGAAAGTTGAGGAAATTAGTACCATGAATCTTGAGCAGGCTGGGATTTTCTGGGGGAAGTTGATAGCGCAAGCCCAAGGCAAGAAGAGTTGGGAAAATATCTACACAAGCGCATCCCTCTATTAAGCTCCACTCTACGATACTTAATCTTATTCCCAATTTGTTTTCTGCGCGCCATGAGCTATCTCCCTTAATGGTTTTATCTCCCCCTCTCGCAATGCTCACCATAAGGGAGGCCAAGAAAATACTCAAGGAATTCCTATACGGCCGAAGCTCGCACCGTAGTAGCGGCACGGTGTCGCCTTTACGCAGACCCTCGTCCTTTATTTCTCAAGCGAAGGGAGCTTGGTCAAATTTATGCGGGGAAGACCCTTAGGCATTAGTTCGTTTAATACCACTATCAGGGCTCTTGCGGTTATCCGTGCAGCTTTTTTAGAGACAATCTGCTTTTGAACATCTCCATCAATATACCTTGAGATGTCTATAGCTAACTCTATGAACCTGGTTAAGTGCTTAGATACCGGTAGCTCCCCTTTAGACATCTGCTCCACTACGAAGATGTACCGGGTATAACGTGGTGTATTGAATGTGGCGAGCATGTATACCGCTACACTGAGCCCTACGGCTGAAGGAAGTTCTAAGACCAGGTCCCTCTCCTGCCTGACTACCCGAGCCATCTTATACATGTCTAGGATGGTTCTCAAAGCTTCATACATCATCGTAGCCCTAACCCCTCTAACGGCGATGAACGCCATGGACCTATAAGAAGGAAACCTTATCTCAAGCCTTCTATTCTGTGAATAGACTAAGTAGAAATAGTTGGCATCTAGTTCGTTCATTTGATCACTACTAGTGGTGCCAAGATACTAAGCGATGTTCCGGTATGACCCCACCCGTGGTATAATGTGAAGGTATCAGGGTCGATATCATAGCCATGGTCAGCGAGCACTAGCACCGTGAAGCCTGCGTTGAGGTAGGCTTTGACTTTTGATAGGAGTCTTTCGAAAGTGCGGTGAAGGAGCGCCGCCACCTCCTTAAAGTCCTTTGTTACAGTGGAATGTATGCTTCTATCAAAATCATCATACCTCTCATACCCAGAGGCGTCGACACGCTGAGCCACAGCTCTAGCAAGTAAAGTTAGGGATGGCTCGTCAAATGCACCTATGAACGTTCCTCGAAGTGCCGGGCATTGTTTAACCATGTATTCATACGTCTTTGTCATACCTCCTGCGTTTACAGCAAATAAAGGCCTAACTCTTCCATCGAGTTCGTATGTAAGAAGGAGAACATCGTGGATCCCCAAGGCATCGCATATTATAACGTGCCTCCGATTTGGCTGCGATGTTGCTAAATCTATCATTTCTCTTAATGCTTCGCATATCCAGGGGCCATATAGACCCTGCCTGAGCCTTTCCAACGCAATCTTACATATTCTCCTGGCTTTCTCGCTCATTTTATATAGAATTGGATTGTCTGTTCGCTTAAGCTGTGCTCCATAGACTCCGTCAATCATGGTAGCAAGTACCATTTCATAAGCCTCTTTTACATCGACGCTCGCTACCCTTCTAAACTCCTGAATATCTTTTAACAGGTCATCTAGCAAGCTACTTATGAGTTGGTAGTCATACAATCCGCTTCACCTCTCTTGGATGACATCGAATCCTCGGAGACCGTATCTTTTGCACATCGCTTCGACATCCTCTTTTTGAAAGCTTTTAGTAAAGTGGCTAGTGAAGCTTATTCCCTTTATAGCTTCTCTGAGCCGCCCAAGTTTACTTATGATTGTATCAAAGGTTCCCAGGATCTCCTCAAATCTTTCGGTAGGTAAGTCTGATAATGAAGCACTGCCACCTTCAAACCTAATGCTTAAGCTCACGGATTTTACGTTGGCTTTCTCCCCTTTAACTAGATGGAGGCACATCATGACATTTTCTAACCCCTCAACTGATATCCCCATGATTTTTGGCTGTCGTGGAGGTGGCGGGGGTGGCGGGGGCCTCTTCAGTTTTTTCAATATGATATACTTCTCTTTGTTGTGAACTTCAACCTCTATGGAGACCTCCTTTAATTGGGGGTCTTGAACTGCGACGGTAAACCCGCTCAGCATGTCCAGCGAAGTTTCGATGTGTTGGACGGAGAGCGGTTTAACTGGTATTTCCGCCCATCCTTTCTTTAAGGCATTTATGATAAAGTTGTAGGATATTCTAAGGCTTTCTCCTTTAAGCATCATATCCTTCGACCTATCTGCCTCTCTTGAGAGATAATCCAAAACGTAAGATTTTAATCCATTTGCGTCCATCAACTGGCATGTGGCTCTTACTGCGTTAAATATCCAAAGCGGTAGATGGGCATACACTTGCTTTGGCTCTTTTAAATCTTCACGACCTGTTGTATGTATCTCATCTACCACAAAGGTGTTGTGCTTCGGGCTATAGGTCACTATTTTGTCGAATAGACTGCAGATGGCGGTAATGTAGCTCGCAAGCTTAGCAGAAGCCAGCGCTGTAGTGAAGCTTTCCACGCGCTTTTGGAGATAACTCATCACTTCGTCTATGATTTCCTCAAACTCCCTCTCAGGCGCCTCCACGAGAAACTCCCTAATCGTTCTGTAAGTCGGCATCATCTCAGCGAGCTGCTTCCTCTTGATCTTAGCCTCCTCAACTGTATTAGCCTTGTAATGCTCAAGAAGTCTCTTCGCAGCATTTACTTCCGCTATGTAGATGCATAACTTCATCAGAATGTCTTTAGCGAGCGTTGGCGTCACCACAGCAAGCATGTTTGGTGAGCTTATCTTGTCCTTATTCGCTATAAGATATTCCTGGATCCTTTGATGGTAACCCTCAGTCTTCCCTAGATCCACTAAGCTAGTTGGATGAATAAGTGTAAGAGTAAAAGCATCGTCACTTAGCTTCCTTACGAACTCCTCAAAGGCCTTCTTTTCATCGAAGAAGGTTTCTACCTTTAGAATGAGTAAACCAATTCCAAGTCTCGTGGCCTCATTAATGATATGGGATATGAAGCCTTCATTTGCGAGATGATTCTCAAAGTATTCAGCCATTTTATGAAGGTCCAGGCTGCCGTCTGATGCCCTAAGTTTCGAAAGCTCGTCCTCTTTCATAGAGTCTATGAATTGCAGTGGATTCATTACCAAGGTCATCACCAAGTATCGTTCTCCACCCCTCTCGATAGGCATAACAAACGGAACCTTATGCTCAGAGATGTTTATGATAGCCTCATGAGCCTTTGTTAAGAGTTCATCATCGACGGCTCCGACCAAGCAGGCCAAGAGTTCTTCTGGTGTTGCGCTCCTAGCTCTCAAGTCCTCTAGGGCGAGCAAATCCGGCCGCCTTACCATGTCCACGATCTTCATTCCGTTCGCTGTGAAAGCTCTAAGGTAAAGCGAGTTGTGTATGAGGCTAGTAACCCTTCTTAATGCTTCGTCAGGTTCCACGTCTATCGCTCTCTTTCCGATGCTGTAAACCCTGTTCCACTCTTGAGCCAGGTCTGGTGGTAAGAGGTGCTTCACATCATCGTGGAGCAGGTACGATGGGCTAATCAACGCCAGCTTATCCCATAACTCATCAGTATGAAGTCTGGTTATGAGATGGGATGTTATCCTCAGAACGTCTCTAATATGCTGCGTCTTTGGAAAGTCCCCTGTTCCTGTGGGCTGCATAAGCTTCTCTACGAAATATATGTAGTCGGGCGTGAATGGAAACGTCTCTTCCAGCTTCTTAAGGTAATTCCTTACTAATGAATCGTCTCCAAGCACTTGCTTTAACTTGGACTCAAGCGTGTTGAAGAGTTCGGCGAACGCTCTTTTCCTATCCAGCTTAAAGCTTAGAAGCCGTTTGATTGCGATACTTACCGCATGCGATGGTCTCGTCACTGCAAGCCCTATCACTGCTTTCCTCCCTGCTCTAGCCTCAAAATCCCTTACCGCATTCACTAGATCAACCTTCTCCCTCTCAAGCTTCGTAGTTGGTTTTATGGCATCTATGTTCATGCTCAACCTACGCCATGAATCCACATCTTGTTGAGCCGAAGCATACACCAGGGTTGCGGGAACCCTGTTTGCCACGGCATCGATCAAGTGCGTTAACAAAATTACGATCTTTTTTACCGAAGAAATCTTTTCTATGCTGTCAGAGTGTACGGAGCGATTCACAGCAGCATAAACTTCATCAACCAATATGATGAGGTTAAGTCTGTTGTCGAAGGCTATTGTAGCGAGCTGGGCGGCTGCTTGGATGGGGTCGAGCTTCCTTAAGCTCACGATCTCTTTGGCAACGCTCTTCTCACCTTTGTACTCAGATGCTTTAGCTACGGTGTCTATAAGAGACTCATAGGGGGAATCCTTTTCAATAACCCACAGCATATCCAATGGGACTAACATTGTACGCAATGCCCTCCCTGGTTTGTACCCACACTTCTCGAGCTTCTCGGTAACCTCGTGAAGCTCCGGTCTTTTTGCAACCTCATCCCACTTTGCTGCTACGTCTGTAAAGAGGTGCCAGAGCAAGATTAGGAAATGGGTCTTGCCAAACCCCATCTCTTCCACCAGGGGCAGGACTTTACAGCCGTACTGATTCAGCCCACTTAGAGCCTCGCTCAACGCGCCCGAAAGGGCGTCATGATATTCAGTCGACCATAGGAAGGTTAACGAGTCTTTAACTTCAGAGGGGATTGATAGGGGCACATTATGTAGCTTATAATCTATTAAAGAGCCTAAGCTTATCGCTAAGGTTTCTGGAACCTCCACGTATTGGTGGGCGAACTTAGATGGCTCTACGAATTCTTCAAGCGTGACCATTCTTTTAACACCTCTTCAAGAGTTCAAGAATCACTTGCTCCACGAATGGTTTTGCCAGCTGCGTTATGCCAGCATCCTTAAGCTCCCCCTCACCCGCGGTTCTGATTTGATAGATGGAGACGAGGGCGTCTCTCTTCCCTACAACCATCCTACCAAGTATGAAATCGGCTGCCTTGATCGGGTCACCCTTTACAGGAGACTCTACTATTAGCCTCACTATCTGAGCGGCCCTGCCTGCAACCGACTTGCCGAGCACCTCTACTCTGCCCCTAACCTCCTCGAACATCGGCTTGCCATATAACACGTTAACTCCATCCTTTATTTTCACGAGGCCGAAGCTCCTCAGATTCCCTACTTTCAGCCCCATGACCTTACAGATCTTCTCTGCAAAGTCATAGTTAACCTTGGGTTCTTCAGAGTATCTTGTGGCCTCCCAAAGCACGAGGTATGCTATCGTCTGATTATCTGAGGAGATAACGTCTCTTATCATTTCTTGAGTGAATCCGGCCTTCTCTAGAGCCTGGTAGAGCAACCATTCAGCTCCTAGGTATAGGGCGGCTGGATATAAGAAGTCCCTAAAGTACGTTGCCATCCTTCTGAACCTCTCAACCTCAAGTCTATCCCTAAATTCTTGTTCGTTAAGGGTCATTTGAGTAGGTCTAGCTATTTCATACTCTGGATTTCTCACCTTCGTAGCTCCAGCGATAGCCCCCGCGAGAGTCATTACAAGAAGCTCCCAACCCTTAGCTTTCGAACTTAACGCACTTTGATACGCATCCACAACTGAACTCAATATGGCCTCTCTGATCGACCTATCCATAACCAACTCCTCAGGTGCCCTTAGCCCCGTAACAACATACTCTGTCCCCTTTCTAGCGACTAGAGCTAAGGAGGTGAAGAATGCTGAGCCTGCTCGAGCAACCCTTCGCTCAGCCATCTCCGTCCTCACTGTCCAAGCCTTCGAAACCGTGAAACCCGATGCGTAGAGGGCGCTAGTTATCCCCTCCCAGGCCTGAGGATCGCTATGTGTAAACCACACAATTAAGACTCCGTCGTTACGTAGCGTCTTGTTGGCACTAGAGAAGAAGCGCCACATCTGCTCTATATACCACTGGGTTGTATGAGGTCTCTCAGGTACGTCTGGCCCCTCGACCCCTCTTCTCGATATCAACTCTCCTTCTCTTGGAACGGTTGGAAGTATGGGGCTCCATCCATCGACCCACAGTTCAACCCTGCCTCTCTCTTTATCTCTATTGAAGAGAAGACCCCCATCTATAGCTGGCTTCAATGACCTCCTGAGGAGTTGCCAGAAGAATTCACTAAAGTCTGCGTAGTAATGCTGATTTAAGTAGGGTGGATCAACGTTGATTACATCAGCAGTCTTCTCGCCAAGCACCTTATCTAAATCCCTCCCGTCAGCCATACACACATATACCCTATCCCCAAGACCATTAAGCCAACCACAAAGGTTCTTGAGCACTGGACATATACCCCCGTGGGTAGCAGTAGGCTTCTCGACACTAGGCTCAAAAACCCAATTAAGAGATTTTTTGAGATCCGTAACAATAGGGGGCATTTCACAGTATTCGAGACCAAGGTCGACTTTTCTTGTTCTTGCATAGTGGTCTAAAAGTTCTCTAATTGTTTTCGTGCTCTCATCCCATTCTGTGGTAATATTGTTAAAATTCATCAGTTTATCGATTCCAAAGGCTAGATAAGTTGCTACCGCTAATCCATATTCGCCTTTCTCCTCAATGAGCACCTTACATCGTTCACTGACATATTTCAGCAGTTTGAGGAGTAGGAGGAGCTGTCTTGGGTTGAAGAGTTGGTACCAATATTCTATGCCTGACTCCTTAAGTGGGGCGAATACTTCATTCTCCTTGGGTATGGCTGTGTCTGGTATATATTCTCTCAACTCTTGAATATGCTCAACGAGTTCCAAATAGGCTTTTGAAAAACCTTCGTAATCCTCCTCACCACATGGTTTAAAACCCACTTTCGTCTGCTTAATCAGCAAAATATGAGTGTTCTTAAGCTCTTCGAGCATGGATTTCGCTTTTGCCGAGTTACCTTTTAAGGCAACATCTAGGAGGCGGTTGTGTCGATTAACCCAATCCCTAAGAACGCTCTTCCTGTCCAGCGGTGTTCTCGTTTCACAATAAATACACCTGAGCTTCTCGAACCCAGCAGGCCCTTCGGATATTGTGGTGCCGAATGTTTTCTTTCCCTTATCGGCCATCAAGGAAACGTAAGGTCCATCACTCCCAAGCTTGTCGCTGTGAATGATAGGCACAAGCCCACCACAAATTGGACAGCTATATCCACGCGCTATAATATAATTTAAAGCATCTTCTGCATAATATCTGGTCAGCTCTCTGCTTGTCCATTCTATCAATTCCTTTACCTCTCCCTTGACATCATGATAAAGTTGAGGACCGTATTTAGCCGGGTATTCGAGGGTTGCTTTTAAGATAAGATAGGCCACAGGGTTGTACTCCATAGCAATACTCCTGAAGCCAAGCCTGACAGCTTCGAGTGGGATGCTCCCGCCACCAGCCATAGGATCAACAACGGTGATTCCGGCCGGATCTTTACCAACTTCCTGGATCAGGACCTTATTGATTTCATCGCGCAGCGGTTCTGAGTGTAAAAGAATGGGGAGGATATTTTGAGTTGCCAATTGCGTTATATTCGCCAACCCTGAAAGCCGTCTGAAATGTTCAGCATCAAAATTGGTGGGTAAAACTGAAGCTAATGTCAGCAAACGAGCTGGTGCGGTAGGTCTCCTAGCAGGCCATGGGTGAAGATTAGCCAGCTGTGGTGTACCCACATTAAGAACCTTAGGGGCGATACCATATTGCTCTAGGTAGGAACTCCTATACTTGCTCCTAGATAACCTAAAAGACATTTCAATCGCCGCATGCAGGTTTGCTTCAGAAAGAGGTAACCATTTTTCAACCAACCTATTATTTACCATTCACGCGCAACCTCCTCAGCATCAACAGATTTGCCAACCCTGAGCATACGAAAGTCCTCACTATATTTTCCTGCCGTTCCCCTAAATGATATCTCGAGTGCGGCATAAAGACTCATCTCTGGGAGATGTGAGCATTTCTCAATTAATCTCTCACGATCATCTAGTCGTTCCAATATAGGTTACCTATTGTAGGGTAGCGACGGTCACTTAAGATGCTTTCCTCTACTTCTTCTCATAGACGCAACAGGCGCAACCAGCCCTAACGTAATGTCTCTCGCTCGCTGAGGAGTTCAAATCTTGGTTTTTGCAGGTCGATCGAAGCGCTAATGCTGAGTTCCAAAGACCGATGGATGAGGACTGGTGGTCAAAGGCTCACGGGCCAGCGATAGCCCGTGCGACATCTGAAGCGACCTTTAACCTCATTGCGCAACAGATGGCCAAAAAGATAAGCCTTGTTCTCAAGGGAAAGTAGGTTGGACCTGAAAAACAGTCCTGGGGAGGTCCTTGCACACAGGTTCGAGCAGATTCTGTACAAACTTGCCCACGCATCTAAAACATTGAGTGAGGCAAACGAAATAGCTCATCATATGTTAATCAGAATCAAGGCTATAACTAATCCAACGAGCGAGCTTAGGTTGAAGGTTGTCTCCCTGCCTGACATGGAAATATTGGGTAGACAATTCACTTCAAGGATCATGGCTATCAAACAGGACCTTCTTCAAATGGAGGAGCTTTCTCACTCCCTGGCTTCAGAGATTAGTAGCGGGGGCATTAAATGTCAAACCTGTAAGGGTGACGGGGTAGTCGCTGAAGAAAGAGTTCAAAGAGAAGACGACCACTTTATTGTTCCTTATGAGGAGTACATTCCGTGTAGTGATTGTAAGGGTTTGGGAGTGCTGAACCTGCCAGCGGACCTGCTGCGTAGCGCGTACATATTAGTGGACAACTTAAAGTCTACTGCGAACTTGCTACGATAGGATAAGTGGCCTTTTACGGCAAGAAGGAAGGAAAAAAGCCAAGAGCCTACCTAGGCTTGGTCGCAGCCCACGAACAACCATTTGAAGAATGGTTCTCCGAAACAATACTATCCGATGCTGTGAGAAAAGCTGTCCCCGTTAACCTACACCCGAACTTCCGGTTAATACACAAAAAATATGGGCTGGAACTCGGGGAATCGCTGCTTTATGCGCTTCCATGTCTCCACCAGCTCCCTATCGGAGAGCTGGAGGTTAAGGGCTGGCAACTCTTGCCGGATTAGTTTCTTCAGCTCTGACACGTGGAGTTTTATCTTCCTCCCCATCCCGAAGGCTTTCCAATCTCCCCTATATCGGCCATTTGGCTGTGATAGCAAGGCATCCTGCGCCTTGCCCGCTTCGGTCGCAAGCTTAGAGAGGGCGGCAGAAAGAGCTCTTAAGGCCCACACATTTTCGTCGCCATTTATCTTCATCAGGAGGTTCTCCTTCTCGTGCAGGGCTTGGAGAAAGGTCTTCAAGGCGAAGTCGTCGCCTCTGCGCACCCTAGCCAGACTCTCCCTGATGGTGAGGGAGAGCTCACGGCACTGCGCATCCCAGCCGAAGGAGGCGATGTATTCTCGCTTCCTCTTCTGCACCAGGCGACGAAGCACTCTAGCGTAGTGCTCTACCGCATTGAGGGCGACGACTCCAATTAGGGCTTCATCTAGCGCCTCCTTTGTCCCCAGGGTCAGGACATATCAACCTCCTCACCTTTGAGAACACGCCTAGGTAGCTCTTTCCTTAAGTGGTCAAGCCGGGACCTGACCCTTTCTAGTGACTCGCGTACTTCTTCTATTCCGAGTGGCTTTACACCTTCTTTGTCTACTATTACTATTATGATATTTATGGGCCCGCCGCAGTCAAGACAGATCTCGCTGACCGCATCGATCACGTATGCGAGGAGTGAGGCCGCCTGTTCAGTGGTGATATCCGGACAGTAGAGGTCCTTCATGAGAATTTCAGCCACGTCTGCTCCCGAGCCGTAACACTCCCACACCCTCATTTCACGAGGATAGATCTCACCGGCATCCACAGCCCATAAACAAACCTCATTCATGTCCGCTATGCCCGCGATCAACATCTGCCTTCCCTTCACAGACTCTTCTCCACCCCCCTTGGCCAGGGATTGAAATGCCGACGTAAAGCACCACAAAGCAACCCCCTACAATGGAGAACTTTGGCCAAAAACGATAGTAGTTCGCTAGGATCGTGAAAGAGACTTCTGACGAGAAGTTCATCGAAGCCCTGAA
>Ga0079992_132916_pt1 | contig 12153 bp, 7 predicted proteins | sample FaiFalFF_MnMetaG_3_FD_69197 | JGI IMG/M metagenome (GOLD analysis project Ga0079992, IMG submission 69197) | Freshwater microbial communities from Yellowstone National Park, Wyoming, USA - Fairy Falls B (FF_Mn_B) MetaG (SPADES assembly) (version 2) | ecosystem: Environmental > Aquatic > Freshwater... | reverse complement strand
TTAGCTCAATCTGGCAGAGCACCGGACTCTTAATCCGGGGGTTGCAGGTTCAACTCCTGCACGCCCCACCACCCTGACCCCAGAAATCCCGCTTTCCCGTAAGCCAAACTTCCTGCCTGCCGTTCCCTGAAATCTTTCCCAAACTCAGATACTTTTCGGCTTACCAGACCATTCCGGACAGATTTTGGCACCACGCGGCACCGAAAGGCATTGCTTATTACCATCCACTTCGAGTCTTGATATATCCAATTTCTCCTGATAGACATGCCTTTTTCACAACTCCTCCGCACCCCCTTTTTCCCGTCAGGACCAAGAAACAGGTGCCGGGTGTCGGGTCCCAGGTACCCGGACCCGGGACCCGGTACCTGAGACCCGATCCCTTTCTATTCTGCATCATGCATACCCCGTGTTTCGAAGCGTGAGCCAGGCATTCCGCCTTATTGCCCTCCTGCCTTATTGCCCGATTGCCCTGCCGCGTCCCGGGTACCCGGGACCTGGGACCCGATACCGGGTGCCTGAATGGAAGGCTGGCTCAGGTTCGGACAAAGGGACAGACGATGGTTCAGGAGAAAGCCCAAGTCGCCCGGACGACCGTCTACGACTCTCGGAGAGTTCGCTCCGGAATCGGCCTTCCTTCATCGGAAGGCCCCTGTCGCTCGTCCATGTCCTAACTCATGTCCGAACCTGAGGCATGCCCCTGGGGCGGGAAGCGACTTCTCCCCGACTCCATGAGGCAGTTCTTCGTTTCCCGGCAGAGGCGAGAGGATTCCGTCTTTCGGCCCGAATCGCCCTATGATAGGTCCCCTCCCGGCAGAATCGTCGCCATGAAACAGGGGTGGAACCGTTTCCTCCGGGGTCTGGGTTCGCTGGGCCTGGCGGGGGCGCTGACGGTCCTCTACTTCGGTCTGCAGGGCGTTCGACCCGGGACGGTCGTCTTTCCCGAGGGCGACCCCTGGATCGTGGCGGGCCTCCTCCGGTGGCACGCCACCGAGACGGCTCACCGGACGTTCCGATTCACGGAGCCCCCCTTCTTCTATCCGTACCGGGAGCCCGTCTACTACACGGAGACCTTCATCGGACCGGGCGTCCTCTTGGCCCCCTGGCACGACCGACCGGCGTATGTCCTGTACCATGCGGCCTTTATCGTCGGCTTTGCCTTCACCCTCTGGAGTGCCGCCTGGTGTCTGCGGCGCATGGGCTGGCCCCTCCTGGCGGCCTGGGGGACGGCCGTCCTGTGGACCTGGAATCCGACCCGAACCCTGAACGGACCCATCCACCTGCATGAAGTCTGGAACGGCTTCCTCCTCATCGCCGTCGGGAGCCTCTGGGCATGGCTGACGACGGGGCGTCTCCGCTGGGGCCTCTGGGCCTTCGGGGCGATGGGCCTTCAGTTCTTCTTCGGGGTCTACTTTGCCGTCCTGGGCTTCATCGTCCTGGCCACGGTGGGGCTCCTCGGCCGGTGGCTCGGCGTGGACGGGCGGACGTGGGTCCGATGGCTCCTATGGCTGGCCGTGACGGGCGCCTTCCTGGGACTTCTCTCGACTCCTTACCGACGGCTTCAGCGACAGGTCCAGTTCTATCCGGACCCGGCGCGGTACAGCGGGACCATCGCCAGCATGGTCGCCCCGCCCGTCGAGGCGACCTTCGGGGAGTGCATAGCCACCTCCTGGGCCGCCTGGTTCGGGGAAGACCCCTGCGTCGCCGGCTGGGCCGACCTCGGCCTGACGACCTTTCCGGGCCTGACCCTGTGGGTTCTGATGCTCCTCAGCCTTCGGTACTGGGCCGACCCTCGGGTCCGCTGGGGGTGGGTCGTCGCCGGGGTCGCTTGGATATGGCTCCTGGGGCCGACGGTGCGGCTGACGCCGTCCGTTCCCCTTGTCTCGAACCCCCTCCTGGCGGGCCTGGTTCGGTGGGTCCCGGCCCTGACGGGCCTGCGGGCGTGGGTCCGGTTCGCCCACTTCGTGCACATGGCGATGGCCTGGAACGGGGGAATCGTGCTTCAGTACCTCGGGGCCCGGGGAAATCGCCGGAGGGTGTATGGGCTTTTGGGTCTCCTGCTGGTCTTGGGGGTCATCGACCTCCGGCTCCGGCTTCCGGTCCATCGGGCGGGGCCGCCGGTCTTGAGGGAGCCCGTTCATGCCGGGATTCGGCCGGGGGCGACGGTCGTCGAACTCCCGGCCTCGGTGACGGGGCGCCTGTGGTTTCAGAACTACCATGCCATGACGAGGGCCGTCGAGATGGGTTTCCGGACGCCGGAGGGGATGGGGGCCTTCCTGCCGCCCCTGGCCCAGCGCATCTCGGGCCTATCGCTCCACGGCGTGGACCCGGATGCCGTGCGGGTGTTGCGGACCGTCGGGGTCGATACGATCGTCCTCCACTGTCACGACTACCGTCGGTATGCGGACAGTCGGGACCGCTGTGACCGGGACCGGCGAGCCTTGGAGGCCGGTGGATATCGCGTCGTCTACCGGGACGGACGGGACGTCCGACTGGCCGGGGACCGGCCGGCGGCTCCCCTGCGGATGTTTTATGACCGCATCGACCCCCGCTGGCTCCATCTGGAGGGGGTGGACACGGCCCGGGGGTCATGGCGACTGCATCTCCGGGTCCTGGGCGGTCCCGTCTTCGTGGCCTTTCCCCGGGCCTGCTATCCGGCGAGAGTCCATCTGTATGGGGGGGACCCGGCGGGTCCCGCTGGACACGTGTATCCGCTTTTATTATCTGGCCGTCGAGCGCTTCGTGCTCTATGTCCCGGAGACGCCGGGGACGACGCACGTCGGTCTGGAGGCCTCGTCCGAGCGGGTCCTGTGGCGCCTCCGGGTGAGGTAGCACTCGATGCTTCGATAGAGGGCCTCGGCCCAACGGCCAGCCGGCGGGGTCTTCGGAGTGGTCCACTGGGCCCTCATAAAGACCCGGAAGGGTGCCTGTTTGACACCGCGGTTCGATGAGTACTCTGTCAAGATATGGATGCAGGATACAGGATGCACAATGCAGGATAGAAATGGCTCGGATTCCGGTTACCTGGTACCCGGGACCCGGTACCTGGCACCCCTACTCCATTCCCACATTTCAAATCTTAACAAAGCACTATGCCTCGGGGACAAATTTCACATGGATTCGGTTGGGGTCCACCCCTATCGCTCGAGTGATGCGGATCGCATTGCGAACGCAGGCCTGGGCACTGAAATTCGTAGCGATGTGCCAGCTACCGCCCAGCTCTACGGAGCCTCGCAGGCGGCTTGGGTCCTTTCCGATCAGGGCCCCTAACGGAAGCCGACCCAACTCCTGCAACCGGGGAAAGGCCCATCGGGCGACGGCGACCAGCAATCCCCGCCAGCTATCCACTTGTTGCACTGCGCCGTCTGGGAAGCGTACAGATTGAGGCGGCCGCTGGCCAGGCTTCAATTGTCGCCACAATGACTCCAAGGAGACGGAAAGGGAGCCCTCAGGGGGTCGCACGATCCATGGAGGCATTGGCTCCACGGTGGGCATCGCCGGTCGCCAGAGAGCCATCAGCTTTCGGGCCGCATCACCGAAGTCTTTGTCTGTCAATTGAATACGAAAAACTTCCCTCCCGCCCATTTCCCGCAGATCATGCAATTCCCAAACACGGCCATCCGTGATAACGTAAAAGGGGACCTTCTTTCTCCAGCAGTAGCGGAAACCTTCTTCTCGAGCCCGCTCAATGTTTCCTCCCAAAGACTTCACCTCCACCATAACAAGGGGCTGACCTTCATGCTTGAGGGCATAATCCGGACGACCGGTTTCCGTCCGGAACTCAGGCTCCACGACGTCAGGATCTTCCGTGTCCCACCCCAAGGCTCGCAAGATGGGGTCCACGAGGGCATATCGGGTCAACATCTCATTGGCCCGGAGAGCCCGCTCATGCTTTTGAATGCGTTCCCGCACCTTCTGAATGGTATCCAATAACGCTTCCATGCCCAGCCTCCCACCCTAAAATAGTTCCTGAATAGTTTAAGGTAGTGTCCAAGTCGTTGCTAATAGCGGCAAGACTTACCCGGGGGACGGGGTGTTTTTATGGCCATACGGGAGTCGGGCAGGAAGGCAGTACGGCAATACGGCAGTAGGGCAATGAGCCGGGGACGGGACTCGTGGAATCGCCGAATGCATCCAATGACTTGTAAGTGGTCAGCAATGCCACCACCTGCTTCAAGTCCGGCCACTTATCCCGGGAATAGCCGTGCCCCGGCTCCTCCGGCCTCTCATACTCCCCCTCGACACGGAGCTCGGTGGTCCATCCCGGACGCAACAGACGGTCCAGGGGCTCGTGGGCAAAGAACTCGGGGGTCAGGTAGAGGGGGACGGCTTACAAAGCCCAGGGCATTCAACACCATCGCCTGTGCCGCTTCCCCCACGCTGACCTGACGGTCGGTCGGCCCCACCATCCGGTCGATTGGCCGACAAGCGCGGCCACGATACCCAACACGATACCCAAATGGTCCAATCGTTGGGTTGCATAGGTATCCTCCCAGGGGGAGGATACCCCAAAATCCAACTTTTGTCTCCTCAAGGTGCGGAAGTGGGGTTAAGTGCGGAATGTGGGTAAAAAAATTGGGTAACGTTACGGTCCCAACCCGTGACGGCTCCGGACGGAGAGAAGCAGAAACCTCAGAAGGTCACCGGCGCCCCCCTCGGCCGACCCAGAGACGAAAGGTCCAAAGCCGCCAGACGGCCTCCCCCACCTGCCGCAGGCCCAGTTTGGAACGGCCCGCCACCCGCGCCCGAAAGTGAATCGGGACCTCCGTGACCCGGACGCCCAGACGCTGGCACCGCAGGGCGACTTCGACCTGGAAGGCGTACCCGTCGGACCGCAGGTCCTCGATACCGATACGTTCCAGGACCTCCCGTCGAAAGACCTTGAACCCGGCCGTGGCGTCTCGGACCTGGAGGCCGGTCACCCAGCGGGCATACAGGTTGCCGAACCGGCTCAGCCACCGGCGTCCCCGACCCCACCGGGGATCGGTACTCCCGCCGGGCACGTAGCGAGAGCCGACGACGACATCGGCGCGTCGGGCCTCCTCGAGCAGGCGGGGCAGGTCCTCCGGGGCATGGGAGAGGTCGGCGTCCATCTGGACGACCCACGAGACGCCGTCCCGGAGGGCCCGGCGGAATCCTGCCCGGTAGGCCGATCCCAGACCCATCCGACGGGGCTGATGGACGACGACGACCCGGCCCGGGTACTGACGGACCAGGGCCTCGGCGACTCGACCGGTCCCATCGGGCGAAGCGTCATCGACGACGATGACCTCCCAGGCGTCGAGGTTCAGGGCCGCCAGACGGGCGACCAGGACGGGCAGGTTGTCGGCCTCGTTGTACGTAGGGACCACGATCCCGACGGACATGGAGGGGTCGCTCCGGTCGGCGGGACTCCTCGGGTCCCGGGACCCGGTAACTGTAAACCCACTCATCGAGCCTGTATCCTATACCTGTCTTCTGCGTCCTATCCCTTCATGATTCTCCGTTTTAAAAGCGGTTTCAAAGGCCCTCGGTCATGGCACCGGCCGTGAGGCCGGTGTCCCCGGTCCGAGCACCGCCGGGGACGACGGTGTCTTTGGGCTTCGGAAGCCATTTTGAAAGATACTGCACTGACGGGTCCGGTCCGTGAGTCTCGAAGAGCGGTCCCAAAATCGTCTCTACTCTTGGGCCCTCCTGGCAATGGGAGCGTTCGCCCTGGGGCTCTCCTGGAGCGTGATCGCCCTCCGCCGGTTCGACGGTCTATACGGCCAGGACGCCTTTGCCTATTACGACTACGCCCTTCGGCTCTGGGAAAGCCTCCGCCAGGGTCGTCGGCCACCCCCGTTTTTCTGGCCCGTCGGCTATCCGGCCCTCATGGCCGCCCTTTTTCCCCTGACGGGCGTCACGTCCCGGGCCGGTCAGGTCATCAGTTCCCTGGCCGGGGCCGGGGTTGTCCTGTTGAGTGCGGGCCTGGTCCGACGGCTCTTCGAGCAGGAGGGAGCCTCTCGGGAGATGGCTCGGTGGGCGGGGCTTATCGCCGGGGGAATGACCCTGGCTTCGGGTCAGTTGGGGCACTGGAGCCTCACGGTCATGAGTGACACGGCGGCCCTCTTCTGGGGGACCCTGACTCTCTGGGCGGCCGTCCGCTACGGCGACTCGGGCCGCCTCCGGTGGGTCCTGCTTACGGCGGTGGCCCTGGCCGGGGCTGTCTTGACTCGATGGGTATACGCCCTCCTCGTCCTCCCCGTGGGGCTCTATGGGGCCTGGGTCGTCCGGACTCATGGACGAAGGGTCTTGGCCCACGCCCTGTTCGGCGGGTGCGTGGGTCTGGCCCTCCTGGTTCCACCCATCGTCTTGTTGCATGGGAGCGACGGGACCCCGCCGTGGCGGCATCCGTGGTGGACCGGGTGGTCACTCGGGAACGCCCTGCGCCGGACGTTGGACACCGTCGACGGGCATGCCGAGTATCCCCTTCCGGTGGCCCTGTTTTACGCCAAGGCGGTCGTCTCGCCGCGGGCCCTATTCCCCTTGTGGACGCCCTTCTTCGTCCTCGGCCTGGGGGCGGCCCTACGGCATCGGTGGGTTCGGACCCTGGCCCTGCTTGGGGGGTGGGGGACGGCGATGTACGGGTTTCTGGCCGGAATTCCCTATCAGAACTTCCGTTTTGTCCTGGCCCTTCTGCCGGCGACGGTCGGCTTCACGGCTATCGGCCTGGACCGGTTCGGGTTCGCCGGCCCGACGCGACCTGCAGTGCCTCGATGGCGTCGGTGGACCGCCGAGTTCTGCCTGGCTGTCGGTTTCCTCGGGAGCCTGGCTTACAACGGTCGCGTGGTCTGGGCCTTCATCGACCGGAAGGACGCCGACGTCGCCGTCGCCCGGTGGGTCGAGCAGACGGTCCCGGCAGAGGCCCGGGTCCTCGCCTTCGGCATCACGCTGACCTTACGGCACTACACGCCCCGAGACGTCGAGGAGCTCTACGGCTTGACTCCGGCGGACCTCAGCCGTCGGGTACGTGAAGGGCGGCCCCTGTATCTGGTCGTTCCCCTGGAGGACCTGGGCCGCCAGTGGCGGGGACGTTCCCCGGAACAGAACTACCGGTGGCTTCGGGACGGCCCGGGTCTGATACCCCTCGGGACGTTTCACGGTTACACCCTCTTTCGGGTTCGCGGGAGATAGGCCCGTAGCATCGCTGAGGTCTCACCCGTTTTGGGGGGTGAGGTAGAAGGGGATTCATCGGCTCCGTAAAGTAGGGGGGATAGAAACGAATCTCCCGAGAAGGAGGGAGCCCGATGAATCCCTTGAATGGGGACGTTGTTCCAGGGATACCGGAAGTCGCAGGCCAAGACGTTGGCCTGGGCGGTGGGACGGGCCCCGCTGGGGGCGGTGGGGGCGGCGCTGGCCCGGCGGGCAGTGGGGTGAACCGGCTATGGCGTCTGTGGGCCCATCCTCGGGTAGACATGAGAGGGATGCGGGGGGACAGGTCGTCGACCCCATAGGCTTCCACCCGGGGTGGAAGCCATCGGACCACCTGCCCAGTGTCCCTTTCGCTCCATTCCGCCAGGGCCACCGGCTGTCCCGTCCCCGAGTCGACGGCCCCCACCACCCCCTGCGTCTTCCCCCCATACCGCACGCCCGTCCCGTCCACGCCCAATCCCCGGACCCGCCGCCGGTACCGTCCCCACCGCACCCACCTCCGATTCCCACAGCCCCCACACACCCCCGGCTCCCCCGCCGGCTGGACTCCCACCTTCGGAATCCGTATCTTGATGCCTGCCATGAGGGTCCTCCCGGGTGAGGGTTTCTTCCCTTTTTACCCAGTGAGGACCCCTCTTTTCCACCTCACCCACCGATTTTGGAACAGGCACGGGAGGGGAACGATGAAGTGGGTCACGCGCGGGAACGCCAAGCGGGTTCCGCCGGATTCCCCTCCGGGCGTAGCGCCGCTAGACCCAGTCCGTACACCGGGCGGAGGGCCGTAGTTCGGCGAAGGCGGCCGCCGCCTGCGGCGACATCCCCCGCCGGCCGTAGCGGGTGACTTCGATGAACGTGCCGTCCGATCCGGAGAGGCGGACGGTCACCTCGCGGGCCGGCGTCGCGGGGGAACCTGGGCCAGGACCGCTTTGATAGTGGCCCCGGCTCAATGCTTCTTCCCAGGGCTACCTACCTTGGCTTGCTCATCCAGGGCGGCCCTAATCCCCTTGGCCAGCTTCTCGACCGGCCCCTTGCCCCAGAAGTGCGCAAAGTAGAATGGCGGCTCCTCGCCGATCATGTGGTTGTGCAGGGCAACGATGTGGAATGTCGGCCTTCCGCAACGCCCGCAGTACCGGTTGTACTTCCGTAGCGGTCATGATGAAGTCGCCCACTACTACGGCCAGTTCGTCGGACCCGCTGAAGGCCGCCCAGGTCGTCAGGCCCATCGAACCCGCAACTTTGACGCCGTGCATCGTCCCCTCGCGGCCGATTGTCACCTTCACCACCCCGGCTTGCGCCTCAGCCTGGAGGCCGAGGACCTTTTCGATGCCAGCTTGGTCGATCTTCCCTTCCTTCGGCACGTCGCTGGCCCATCGGTTGGCAGGCTTGGGGTTTTCTGTGCGAACCTTCTTGATCGCGTCCCACACGGACTTGACTCCCTTGGCCAGCTCCTCCGGATTGCCCACGCCGCTGATGTGCATGAAGTACACCTTCGGATCGTCGTAGAAGAAGTGGTTGTGCAGGGCACTCACGTCCAATCCAGCGGCGAAGGCGGCATCCATGGCCGGGGTCACCTCGTCCTGAAAGACGACGATATCGCCCATCACCATCGCCCCATGCTTGGCGGGCGTAAACGCGGCCCACGACGTCAGTCCGGCGAATGGATGGAGATCCACCCCATCCACCCTGACCCGCACGTCGGTCCTAGCCCAGGCGATGCGAGCGACACCGTCTGGGGCGGTGGTTGCCTTGACCCCCGCCGCTTTACCGATCGTGTCGGCGTCCAACCGCTCCTCCGATTCGGCCTCGGAAAAGAACCGGACGCCGGTCCACGTTACCATGAACGCCGCGGCGACGAGCAGTGCCCTGGATCGCATCCTAAGGACGGCTCCCTTCATCGCCCACTCCCATTGGCATTTTTTCTCGACCCAAGTATCCACGGCACATTGGTACATTCTAACCCACCCCCGCGCAAGAGCGGAGTTCTCCATCCCATCCCGCACGGTAGCGCGGGATGAGGTCGAGCGGCCCCGTTGGGGTGAACGGGGGCGGGATTCTCGGTGGGGCATGCCCATGCGGGACGACGGCCCCCGGTCCTTCCCAGGGGCCCGTTAGACACTCTCGGAGTCGTTCCTTATCCTGAACGCCGGGCATCCCACCGGTGTCTCTATGGCGGGGACTTTCTGGGCGGGTGGAGGTCGGGAGGCGGAAAGTGAGTACGCTGTGGCGCCGCGTCTGGGGGGGTATACGGGTCCTTCCCGAACGGCCCTTCGGGGTCGACGGGGTGAGTTTGCTGATGGCCGTCGCCCTGGTCGGGCTTTTGGGGGGCCTTATCGGCTTTGCCCGGGAATGGGTCGCCGCTCCCCGACCGGGGGTGGTCATCGACCTTTCGCCCTGGGCCCTGCCGAAGTATACGTTCTTCTCGCTGGTCCGGGGCCTGCTGGCGTACCTGCTGTCGCTGAGTTTTACGATCGTATACGGTTACTGGGCGGCCAAGGACCCGACGGCCGAGCGGGTCCTGATCCCCCTGCTGGACGTCCTGCAGAGCATCCCGGTCTTGGGTTTTATGCCGGGGCTTGTCCTGGCGATGACCGCCCTTTTTCCCTCGAGCCATGCGGGGTTGGAATTAGCGGCCGTCGTCATGATCTTCACGGGACAAGTCTGGAACATGGCCTTTAGTTGGTATCATGCCCTGCGGTCCGTGCCCCGGGACCTGGTCGAGGTCGCTGAACTTTATCGGCTGAGCGCATGGCAGCGGCTTCGGTGGGTAGAGGGGCCCTTCGCCACGGTCGGCCTCGTATGGAACAGTATGATGAGCATGGCGGGGGGATGGTTCTTCTTGATGGTCAGTGAGTCTTTCGTCCTCGGGGGGCGGGACTTTCGGGTGCCGGGCTTGGGTTCGTACATGAGCGAGGCCGTGGCTCGAGGAGACATACGGGCGATGGTCCTGGCTGTCCTGGCCATGGTTCTCATGATCGTGGTCTTAGATCAGTTCCTGTGGCGGCCCGTCGCGGTATGGTCTCAGAAGTTTCGGATCGAGGAGGTCGGTTCGGGGGGAGAAGCGCGCTCGTGGTTTCTCGAATGGTTTCGGCGTTCCGCCCTGGGGCGTTGGTTGCGCCGTCGGATGCGTCGGGTCCGGGATTCGGGGGGAGGCCGGATGAAACGGGAGTCCCGCCTCGACGTCCTCTTCCGCCCGGCCGTCGGCCGGGGGCTATCGAAAGCCGCCCTGGTGGGACTCCTGGCGGCCCTGGGATATGGAGGCTGGGCCCTTTTCCGACTCTTGGGGTCCGTGCCGCCGGAGACGTGGCAGGCCGTCTTCCTGGCCGCTTGGGTGACTCTGGGACGGGTGCTTCTGGCGACGGGCATCAGCACGCTATGGACGGTTCCGGTGGGGCTTTGGATCGGGCTGTCGCCGGAGCGGTCTCGCGTGCTTCAGCCGGTCGTCCAGGTCCTGGCGGCCTTCCCGGCGCCCATGCTCTTTCCGGCCGTCGTTTGGCTCCTGACTCATTGGGGGGTCCCCCTGGCGTGGGGGAGCGTCGTACTCCAATTGTTGGGGACGCAGTGGTACATTCTTTTCAACGTCATTGGGGGGGCTATGGTCGTCCCGGGGGACTTACGGGAGAGCGTAGACGTGTTTCGGGTCGATGGACTCCGGCGCTTCTGGACCCTGTACCTTCCGACCATTTTTCCGTATCTGGTGACGGGATGGGTTACGGCCGCTGGGGGAGCGTGGAATGCGAGCATCGTCTCGGAATATGTGGTCTTTCGGGGCCGGGTCTTGACGACCTTCGGCTTGGGGGCTCAGATCAGCGAAGCCGCCGCCCGGGGGGATTTCCCGGCGTTGGCCGCCGGCGTCGCCCTGATGGCGGTCGTCGTCGTGGTATTCAATCGCCTCGTCTGGAAAAGGCTGTATTCCCTGAGCGAGCGGCGTTTTTCCATGAGCCGGTGAACCGCCTCGGGAGATGGAGCGGATGGGTGCCGGGACTCAAACATTCCCGACAGGGGAAAGCCTTTACGAAGTACGGGACGTAACCCATGAGTTCGTCACGCGGGAGGGGACTCGGTTGCGCGTGCTGGAGGATATTTGCCTTGTCATCCGGCCTCACGAGGTGGTCGCCCTATTAGGTCCCTCGGGGTGCGGGAAATCGACCCTCCTGCGGGTCCTGGCGGGGCTGGTCCAACCGACCCGGGGAAGCGTTCTCTTCCACGGCCGGCCCCTGCAGGGGATTAACCCCAGCGTCGGCTTTGTCTTTCAGACTTTTGCCCTTCTGCCGTGGATGACGGTCTTGCAAAACGTTCAGCTTCCCCTGAAAGCGCGAGGACTCCCGGCCGATGAGGTGCGCCAACGCTCTGAGGCCGTCATCCGTCTGGTCGGGCTCCAGGGTTTCGAGAACGCCTATCCCCGAGAACTTTCGGGGGGGATGAAGCAACGGGTCGGAATCGCTCGGGCCCTATCCATCCAGCCGGAGGTCCTGTTGATGGATGAGCCCTTTAGCCAGGTGGACGCCCTCACGGCGGAGAGCCTGCGGGCCGAAATCATCGACATCTGGTTGGCTCAGGACCGGCATCCGTCCTCCATCGTCATCGTGAGTCACGACATCCAGGAAGTCGTGTACATGGCCGACCGCATCGTCGTCCTGAGCGCTCGTCCGGCCCGGGTCCTGAGGGTCGTCGAAAACCCCTTGCCGCGCCCCCGGGATTATCGGGACCCGGCGTTCCTCGAGTTAATCGACTACCTTCACGAAGTCATCGTCGGCCATGAGATACCCGACGTCCCGACGCCCCTCCCCCCGTCCGAGTCTATCTGGGAACGCCTGCCCGACGCCAGCACCAGCGAGATCATCGGTCTCCTGGAGTATTTGGACGCCCGGGGAGGTCGGGAAAATATCTTTCGGATCGCCGCCGAGACGAGCCGGGAATTCGGTCGCATCATCGCCGTCGTCAAGGCGGCCGAGATGTTGAACCTCGTCGAGACGCCCCGGCAAA
>Ga0079992_124875_pt1 | contig 12153 bp, 10 predicted proteins | sample FaiFalFF_MnMetaG_3_FD_69197 | JGI IMG/M metagenome (GOLD analysis project Ga0079992, IMG submission 69197) | Freshwater microbial communities from Yellowstone National Park, Wyoming, USA - Fairy Falls B (FF_Mn_B) MetaG (SPADES assembly) (version 2) | ecosystem: Environmental > Aquatic >... | reverse complement strand
CCTTCTTCTCTTGCTCTCTGAATTATTTTATCGTCCACATCTGTAAAGTTTCTGACAAAAATCACTTTAAATCCTTTGAATCTCAAATACCTTACAATAATATCAAAAGGAATAAAACTCCTGAGGTGTCCTATATGCATCCTATCATACACTGTAAGTCCACAGACATAAATTCTCACTTCCCCCTCCCTGAGAGGTATGAAATCTTGATAAACTCCACCATAAGTGTTTTTGACCTTCATTTTTTCTTCACATCTTTTCTTTATTTTCCCTTATTTTTCCTTTCCCATTTCATTTTTCTTCTTTTATTCATTCTTCTTTTATTTTTATTTGTTTTGCATCTATCCAGAGACCTTCTATATCGTAGAATTTTCGCGCCTCATCTTCAAAGATATGCAATACTATATCTCCTGTATCAACTATGTTCCAGGGTGATTGAGGGTTGAAATCAGAGAACAGAATAGAAATTCCGATTTTATCTGCTTTTTCTTCTATCTCATCTATTATGGCTTTTCTGTGAGTACTGCTATCTGCTGTGCATATTATAAAAAAATCACCAATGTGATTAAAATTTTGCAAGTCTATTACTACAATATCTCTTGCCTTCTTTGATAAAATCAAATCAACTATTTTCCTTACTTTCTCATCAATTACATCACCTGACAACTTCTCTCCCAATTTAAAAAATTTCTTTTTATCCATCAAACGAAAAATCCAGAACCTACGAAAATATCTTAAGATAATTTTATAAATTTATAATTATAATATATATAATAGGAGAATAATTTTTGTAGCAAAAAAATTCTGAAAACGAAAGTTAGAAAAAATGAGAACGAATTTTCAGAAACGGCTCTTCTTATTTTTTTTCTCAATAACAATATTTTTTGCGGAGGTGATAACTCCGAACGCTCTCGCTCAGCAGAGACAACAAGATGGGGAAGAGAGATTGGTGTTAGAACCTCCTAAAATTACAAGTTTCATACCAGAACGCACTGCAAGAGAAAAACTGAAAATAGAAGGAAAAACATGTCCCAATTGCAATGTGGTAATAGAGATAAATGAAAGCAGGGTAGAGACATCAGGTGGAGCGGATGGAAAATTTAGAGCCGAGGTAAAACTTGAGAAAAATAAAAAGAACATATTGAGAATATATTCACTCTCGGGTAAAGCAAGTTCAGATTTTATAGAATACAGTATAACTCATGCGGATCTCCCTCTCCCTAAAAATTTGAATGAACCCCCGAGTGTGGATAAGGATTCCATACCTCCTTATACTCGTGAGACTGGTGTGGTGATTTTTGGTAGAGCTGTTCCTTTGATGAAAGTAGTCGCAAGAGGTGGTTCAAGTCCAGCAAGTGGTATGTCAGATAAAGATGGATACTTTGAACTTCTTGTGTTTCTGAACTTTGATACTTTGAACGAAATAGAAATATATATGGAAGATGAGAAAGGTTTTCTTTCTCCGAGGGAAAAAGTTGAAATATATCAAATATCAAAAGCCCCTCCTGCTCCAAGATTATATGATGCACCTGCGGCTACAAATCTTGAAAAGGTTAGCCTGAAGGGAAAAACGATCCCTACTCTGAAAGTACTTGCGGAACTTAAAGCTGGTGGAAAGTTTGAGACGGTAGCCACAAAGAAAGGAGAATTCGTAATAGATGTTCCTCTGGTGCGGAACTCCGAAAATGAGATAAGCTTATTTACTGTTGATCCTGCGGGAAATATTTCTGCACCGACAAGATTGAAAATAATTCAGGACTCATCTCCCCCTCCGCCACCAATTATAGAAAGCTACCCTTCAAGAGTAGTTGAGAATAAGGCGACAATATCGGGCAGGGGTGAGGCGGATGCGAAAATAATAGCGAAAATATTTGATACTGAAAAAGTGGTGGGAACGGTAGGAAAAACCGGAGATTTTATGGTAGATGTTGAGGTTTTGAAATATGAAAGACAATTGAGAAGAAATTACATACATATTATCTTGGAAGATGAGGCTGGAAATAGGTCTGAACCAGCTCTTATTATAATTGATAGACTACCAGATATAAGGAAATTTGTCGTTGATGCTGGGTTCAGCTTTCATACTTTTCACAACTTTGTAGGAAACGAATACTTTGAAGGAGGTATTAAAACTTCTCCGTATAAATTTTGGGGGTTTGGTCTTGAAGTTGAATCTATATATATCTTTCAAAGACGCAGCGGATTGGCATTAGGGTTAGTAGCAGGTATGTATCCTCAAACATCTCAGAAAATAGAAATGAATATCCCCCCTGATTTTCGAGGAGAGGGAGAGCTGGATAAGGTATCTTTTTTCAAGGGATTTATTGCTATTTCTCCAAAGGCTGTGTTCTTTGCGGAAAACTTTGATTTATTTTTCGGAATAGACGTCGGGAATGTTTTTCTGATAAGAGGAGCAGCGGAATACAATGCAATTGAGGGGAAATATAGGAGAGAAAATAGATTATTTAATGCACTCATGCTGAGGCTATCTGGGAAAATAAAATATTTTCTGAACCCAGCTATTGCTTTATTTTTTAGTCCGTCCGTAGGTTATGCACCAATAAAGAACGCAAATGAGTTTGGGCATACATTAGATGCTGGCGGGGTAAGTACAACATTTGGGGTAAGTTTTAACTTATTCTGATTAATTATTTTTTTGTTGTTGATTATATTTTTATTGCTGAGTTTCTGCTTTTCTTTTGAGTTCTATCCAAGGATTCTTTCCAACAATTGCAGTTTTATATTGGAGCTTATCTGCTGCAAGCTTTAAAGCTCTGAAAGCATCCTCTTGTGAGACTCCATCTAATTCAAATAAAACTGTTCCTGCTTTTACCCTTGCCTCATATCCCACGACATCTCCTTTTCCTCCTCCCATTCTTGTTTCGGCAGGTTTTTTAGTCACGGGTCTCCACGGGAAAATTCTTATCCAGAGTTTTGCGCTTGAAGGTAAAGACCTCAAAATTGTAAGCCTGCAAGCTTCTATTTGCCTTGCAGATATTCTCGCTGGTTCAAGGACTTTCAGACCCCATTTCCCAAAAACAACAGTGTATCCTTGTGAAGCTTTTCCTCGTGTTCTTCCTTTTCTCCATTTTCTGTATTTTAATTTTTTTGGTTGGAGTAATGACATATTTTACCTCCTCCTTTATCTTTTTTTTATCTCATAAGTGTAAGTCCGACGCTATCAGATGTTAATTTTGATATTTTTGTTATAAGTTTTGGATTTAGGTTTTTTCCAAAAAGTTCACCATATCTTGCCTCTTTTTGCAAAATTGAACCTTTTTCTTTTCCATAGAGTAAATCCATATAGAATATAACGGCTACAAATTTTTTATATGGGTCAAGCTTTTCAAAGACATCGCGGCTTATGTTCAGAGTCTCTCTTATTTGTTCGGAAACATCATAAGGTAAAGAAGAGAAAACAGAGTAAATCAATTCAAGGTCCTGAGGGGCAAGTCCCAACTTTTTAAGTAGTTGAGGATTTACCTTATACAGAAGCAAAGATACCTCATTATATTTTTGTTTGAGAACTTTATCATCTTTTTTTTCTGTTGATTGAAAATAGTTTTCAATAGTTTTCTTTGCGACATCATATTTTCCTCTCTTTATAAGAAAATCAACGTATTCAACAAGATAATCCGGGTTATTTTGTGAAAGTTCAAATGCTCTTTTGTAATTAGTTTCAGCTAAGTCTTGATAACCCGGGTTTTTTGAGTAAAGTCTTGCGAGCTTTATATAAGCTTCTTGATTAGTTTTATCGTATTTTAATACATTTTCCAAAGCAGAAATCAAATCTTGTTCCTCAACTCCGATTTTTTCTAAAAGAAGGACATAATCGTATCTTATTTTTCCATCTTTTGCGAAACGGGAGTCAAGTGAAAAAAGTTTATCATAAAAGCTCTTGGCTTCTTTGAGTTTTGATTTATCATCGGATTCAGAAAAGGCTCTTGCAAGATACAAAAGGGCACTATCGGAAAAAGGATTTATCTCTAAGGCTTCTTTTAGTTCTCTTATTGCTTCTTCTTTTCTTTGAGTTTCAGCATATGTTCTTCCAAGCAAAATTTTGTATTCTGCGAGAGTTTTTCTTAATTCGGTATCATATTTTATTTCCGGTTTTTGTGATATAAGTTCAATAGCTTTTCTGGCAGGTTCTGATGCTTCGTCATATCTTTGTAATTCAAAAAGAGCTAATGCCCTTTTGTAATATGGGTCGTGTCCGCCTTTTTCACCTAAAATATCTATTGCTTTTCTCAAAGTTATTTCAGCATCTTGAAATTTCATCATAGCCATATATGTATCTGCAAGCTTGATATATGGTGCGGCATCAGATGGTGAATAATCTATCGCTCTCTTATACATATGAACTGCGTCCTCATATCTTTTTTCTTGTCTATATATATCTCCCATAGCGATATATGGGTCAGAGAAATTTTCTTTTATTTTAACGGCAGACCTGAATTTATCAAGGGCTTGGGTATTGTTTCCTTTCTTCATAAGTGCTAATCCTTCTTCATAAAGTGAAAGAGCTGTGCAGAAATTATCAAATTCTTGAACTCTTGCAAGAAGTCTTTCTGGGAGGCAGAAGTATTTTTTCAAATCTTCTAATCGCTTTTTTGGTGAACAATCTCTTGCTGAAACTTTTACTGATATAGAGTCTACTTCGGTCCATATTTTATCAACAAAAGATTGGTATATATCTTTTACATCTTGAAGAGCTAATTCTCTTATATCTTCGCTGAGTGCATTTAGCTCTGATTGAGCTGATACATACGCATTACAGAAATCTTGCTCTTTTACGTTAGATAAACCCTCCCTTATTCTGATATAGCTCATTACAACATCAGATATTGATGGCTTTACTGAAACTTCTAATTTGCACATAAGGTCATAGCCGTCTTTATCTTTGTCGCCTTCTTTACAATATGGTTCTTTTTCGAGCTCTTCAACCTTCTTCATTAGAGCTTGCTTTGAAAAGACAAGAAATTTTAAAGATTCTACATTTATCATTATTAGATAAGATTCGTCTCCGATATCAAAGTCAAACCTTGAAGAAGTTCTGAGATCAGATGATAGATTTGTTGTTTTTTGTTTTTGCATAATTGTTCCCTTTTTTTTATCAACGACCTTTGCGGATGAGGTAATTCCTAACTTTGTGATAACCGGTAGCAGCCTTTCAAAGTTTTCTTGCGATATATTTTCCGGTCTTTCTATTTTTGTTTGAACATCAAAAACATATTTTTTTGGTCCGCCACACGATATAATAAAGAAGGAAAGAAAAGAAAAACCCGTAAGAAACAAAAAAAAGTAATAATTATGATTTTTCATCTCTTTTCACCTCCCTTTACAATTTAACAATTTAATAACAGTTTATTGTTTAAAAAATAATTTATTAGTCTATTGTTAAAAATTTTTCAAAATTAACAAAATTATTATTTTTTATTGCCCTGTCGCAATCATTTTTTATTTTTAGAAAATTTATTTGCTTTTTGTCTTTGCCGCAAAATTAAATTTAGTCCGCCTCTTTTTTTCTTGCTATAATTATGGCATTATAATAAAGATGGTAGCCTTCTACATGCTCCTCCTTGCAAGGTCTTTTATAAGGAACCTTTCTCTCTTGTGCATTAAAGGTGCAAGGGAGGTGAGAGAGGATGTAGAAAAGGTTATGCCCTGATGGCTTTGCAGGGCCGCCCTGAAAAGGGGATTTTTCTCATTGCGACAAAGCTATTCCTGTATCTTTTAGTTTTTCTATGACATCGTAGGGGGTTTTTGTTCTGATTATTTTTTTGTCAATCAGAGACTTTATTTCTTTTTCCGAGCTTTCTGTCCAGAATCCCCATTCTGCGAGTATAAAATTTGCTCCGATATTTGATGCAAATATGAAGTCATTTATGCCGTCTCCCAAAACGAATAAAGGTTCTTTTATGGGAAATACACTTTTTATTATCTCAAATAGCTTTGGACTTGGTTTTTTTGCGTCAAATGTATCTCCACAAACTATTAGGTCAAAAATTTGTGTTATTCCGAGCTGTGAGAGTAAAATTGATGTGAGATGCTGGCTTTTATTTGTCAGAAGTATTATGTCCCACTTTGATTTTTTCAGAGTGAAAATCAGCTCAATATTTCCCTGATAAATATAAGTTTTTTTTGCTATGTTTTTTCTGTAATTTGAAAGAAAATATTTTAGGACTTTTTCTAATTCTTCTGTTCTTCCTAATTGATTTAGTGTTTTTTCTATAAGAGGCTTGACACCATTTCCTATATATGAAAGTGTTGTTTGAAAATCTATCTCTCCTATTTTGAACTTTTTTAAAGTTGAGTTCAAAGAGAAAAAGATGTCTTCTGATGTATCAAGTAAAGTCCCATCAAGATCAAAAAATAAAGTTGGCATTTTTTATTTTGTTTTATTTTATTTTCAGTTTGTTTTTTATTTTATCTTATTCTCCTGCAATTACCCAAACTACATTATACTGATGAAAAGGTGTCCACGCGTTAGCAACCCCTCTTCTTAAAGATTTTCTTATATCCATTTTATCTCCGACAAGTCTTTTTACTGATTCTATCATTCTTATGAGTCCGGTTGCTCCCGGAGGATTTCCGCAAAGGGCACCACCGGATGCATTTACGGGTAATTTGCCTTCTTTCAGAAGGGACCCATCGTGTATGGGTTTTACAAGTCTTTTTTCTGCAATAAGTTCAAGTGCTTCAATTGACATAAGTTCTATATGAGGGAAGCATTCCATTATTTCTGCAAAATCAACCTCTCTTTTTGGATTCTTTATTCCGGAGTTTTTATATGCTTTCCTTGCTGCATATCTTAGTGAGTTAATATGAGCTATATCCTCATAACCTGGGTAATATGGACCTATATTTGTTCCGAAACCGTCTACCCACGCTCTTCTTTGCTTTGTTTTAGCTATATCTCCTCTTGCGAAAATTATAGCAGCTGCTCCGTCTGTTCTTGGTGGCATCATAAGTTTTCTTATGGGTTCAGCTACATATTGAGAAGATAAGATTTCATCTAAAATAACTTTTTCTCTTATGTGGGCATCTTCATTATCAAATCCATTTCTTCTATTTTTTATAACTATTATTCCGAGTTCTTCTTCACCTATTCCGAGTCTATCCATAAAAGCTTTTGCTTGTAAAGCTGTGAAGTTTATCCAGTCTAATCCTGTTTTTTCAAGGTAATTCGCTTTTGTGTATAAATTTGAGAAAGTTCTCATGTTTATTTCAGAAGATTTTCCATATCCGACCACAAGAGCTATTTTACTTTCACCAGTCATTATTTTTGTTACTGCGTATACTGCTCCAAAAGCACCATCTATATTCCTCAGAAAAGTGTGGCTTTGAGGTTTCAAACCGGATTTTTCTAAAAAACTTGAAATTTTCGTGTATGAGAACGCGCACTCAACTACATAATCTATATCTTTTGGATCTATTTCAGCATACTTTATTGCCTTTTGAGCAGCTTCAACCGCAAGCTCTACATCAGAAAGTGGGGACATCTCCTCCTGTCTTGATATACCTATCCCTATTATCCCTACTCTCAACATAAAATTTTTATGTTAATCTTGTGCGATAAAATTTTAGATTTTACATCACATTTTACCTTTTACTTTTTTTACACCTTTACTTTTTTGTCTTTTACCTTACTATCTTGAACTCTATTTTCTGTGATTTTTTTACCTTTGCTCCCGTTGTTATTTTCCCATCACTTTTATCACATTCAGCTGTGCTGCCAAAGTATACGTTATACGGAACTTTCTCATATACGCTCTCATTAAGTGGTTCTAAATTTTCTGAACAGTATATATCTACAACATCTAATATGTCTGCGACAGCAAATATTTCTATATTGTAGTTTCCCGGAAATGTCAAGGATACTTGGAAATCATTTACTACCAGCCCATAGGCTCTTCCTTCTTTATTCATTTTATACACAAGTTTTTCTTTCTGCCCGCCCAAACTTGTGAATCTCAAAACAAAATAAATATCATAAGGTGCATCATCAAAGGCTAAAATATGAAAACTTACAGTAACTCCACCATCAAATGAGCCCCCTTGCGGATCTTTGCCTAAATTATCTTTTGCTTCTACATAGATTGAAGGGGAGGATTTGAATGAGTGCACATCGGCTATTTTTTGTATATTTATTTTCCCTGCACTATCTTTTACTATGATAGAAATTGAGAAACTTCCTTCCTTTGTATAAGTATATGATGTTCTGAATATATATTTTGAACCAGAGGCTATTATATATTTGTTAGGGTCAAGTTTTTGAGCGGTGCCATCGCCCCACTCAACTATAATATAGTCTATTTTATCTCCGTCTCTGTCGCTTACACCTATAAGTATCTGAACAGTAAATGGAGGAATTCCGATAGCCATATTTTCATTTCTATAAATTTCCTTTTCTGGTTCCAATATTTTTTCTACTTGTCCAAATATTGTAGGCGGAGAATTCTCGGGAGATGCTGCACCAGAAAAAACAGAAATCACAATCTCTACAGAAGCTGAAAGTGGATATGGGGCGAATTTATTATCATCCAGAACCAAAACTTTTAATGTGTAATCACCTTCATTTATATATCTATGTTTCCCATAGCATGAGTTTGTTTCCTCATTACTTCCATCTCCCCAGTCTATTATGACTTTGCTTATTCCGTTTGTGTCTTTGCATATCGCTTTGAAATAAACGATGCTTCCAGGAGAGAATTCTGAAGTTATTTCTGCAAAATCTTCATCTCTTGCTGTTATGGGATTTAATATTGTAGGTCTGTCATTTGTAATTATTGTTGTTTTTGCTTGGGAGACTCCCGAGTCATCCATGCCTATGATTTGAACCTCAAATACTCCTAAACTCTCATATGTTTTAGTTACTGCGACTTTATCACCTTTTATGCTGTTTGTAATATCTTCCTGGGTTCCGTTTCCGTAATCTATAATGAGTTTCTTTATTTTGCCGCGGGATGGAATAACTGTGATATTGAATGAAACTGTGAGAGGGATTTCTCCATAAGTTTGAGAAGGTGAAAGTAAAATAAACGGTCCCCCTTCTGGAGGTGGTTTCTCATTTGAGCAACGAATAAAGTATAATAATAACAATAACAAAAATAAGGAAAAAATAGTGATACTGGATCTCCTCGCCACAAAATTAAATTTAGTCCTCATTTGCATACTTTTCTCCATTTATTTGTCTTTTGAGTTTCGCCATATATATAGCGTTTATACCCCATTCGTATCCTTTATTACCATATTTCCCACCGGCTCTATCAATAGCCTGATTTATATTTTCTACTGTTAAAACCCCAAAAATTATCGGGATTTCTGTTTCTAACATAACCTTCAAGATACCTTCTTGGACACCTTTGGCTACGAAATCAAAGTGGTATGTCTCCCCTTTTATGATGCATCCCAGAACCAATATTGAATCATATTTTTGGGTTTTTGCTATAAATTTTGCTGCTATTGGTATCTCAAAAGATCCAGGAACATATATGACATCATAGCTTATCCCATTTTCTTCTAATGCTCTTTTTGCCCCATCAAGAAGTCTTGATGTTATGAATTCATTGAACCTTGAAACTACAATCCCTATCTTTATTGTTGTTTCATTTTTTGATTTCTTTTTCTCTTCGTTCATATATTTTATTAAAAATCGAAAATAGCAACTTTTTTGTTTGTTTTTTGTTTTTAATTCTTTTCAATCTCTGAATTCTGCTTTTTCTTAAATGGAAAGATCAAGAGATAAAAAACAGAAAAATCTATAAAGTGTGAATTGCCACATTACAAATTTTCTGATATGGAGATAAAGAAAATTCTCGTTGCAAATAGAGGAGAGATAGCAAGGCGTGTAATATACACTTGTAAAAAACTTGGGAAAAAAACTGTTGCTGTATATTCTGACGCAGATAAAGATTTACCTTTCGTTGAAGAAGCAGATGAGGCGATAAGGATTGGCGAGCCTCATCCTCTAAAAAGTTATCTTAATATCCCGGCAATAATAGAGGCAGCAAAGAAAACGGGTGCTGACGCAATTCATCCAGGATATGGTTTCCTTTCAGAAAGAGAAGATTTTGTTAAAGCTTGTGAAGATGCAGGGATAATTTTTATAGGTCCAACAGCAAAAAGCATGGAGATAATGGGAGATAAAGCTACTGCGCGAGCTTTCGTAAAAAATCTTGGAATTCCTATTCCACCTGGAACTGATATTTTGAACTCTCCCGAAGAAGCCGAGGAATTTGCAGAAAAAATCGGATACCCTGTTCTTATAAAAGCTGCTGCTGGCGGTGGAGGAATAGGTATGATGAGAGTAGATAGAAGGGAGGATTTGAAAAAAGCTTACGAGACCGCAAAATCTCGTGCACTTTCAGCATTCGGAGACGATAGAGTTTATATGGAAAAATACCTTGAATCTCCACACCACATAGAAATTCAGGTTCTTGGAGATGGGAAAGGAGCTGCAGTGACATTTCCGGAAAGAGAATGTTCAGTTCAAAGGAGACATCAGAAAGTAATAGAAGAGTCTCCATCTACTTTTGCAGATGAAGATTTGAGAAGAAAACTCAGGGATGCTGCAAGAAAAATAATGTCTGAGCTAAAATATAAATGTGCAGGAACGGTTGAGTTTGTTGTAGATAAATACAAGAATTTTTATTTTCTTGAAGTTAATACGAGATTGCAGGTTGAGCATCCAGCAACGGAAGCCATAACGGGATTTGACCTTGTTGAGTGGCAGATAAGGATAGCGGAGGGAGAAGCACTCCCGAAGGAGGAGGATATAAAGTTTCAAGGATGGGCGATAGAGGCAAGGGTATACGCGGAGGACCCGATAAAATTTTTACCATCTCCGGGAGAAATAAAGAGGTTGGTTGAACCTAAATCTTCAAAGTTCAGCTGGAATTCAGAAAATGTAAGACTTGATTGTGGTTATAAAGAAGGGAACAAAATTACTCCTTTTTATGATCCGCTTATTGCAAAGTTAATAGCTCGTGGTAAAACCCGTGAAGAAGCGATTGAGAATATTTTGAGAGCTCTTGATGAGTTCATAATTGAGGGTCCAAAAACTAATATACCATTTTTGAAAGAGGCTATCAATTCACCGCTTTTCAGAAATGGAGGATATGATACACATTTTATTCCACGCCTCCGGGGACTTGAATAAGGACTGTGAATGGTAAAGTTATAGATACATCTGAGATTTTCTTTTTTGAATCATTACCAGATGATCCTCTACTTTTAACAATTACATTCTCAAAAAAATTTTCTTTGTTTGAAAAAGGAGATAAAGTTCTTGTAGGACTATCAGGTGGGAGGGATTCGGTTTTTCTTACATACATACTTTCTACCTATAAATCAAAATTTGGCATATCAGAAGTAGTTGCTGCACACTTTAATCATGGAACACGGGGAAAAGAATCAGAAAGAGATGAAAAATTTTCTGTGTCATTTTGCGAAAGACTTGGAATAAAAATAATTGTTGGCAGAGCTACTTTACCTTTAAAATCAGAGGATGAGATGCGTAGAGAAAGATATAAGTTTTTTGATGAATCAGCTAAAAAGTGTGAAGCTACAAAAATAGCAACGGCTCACACACTTGACGATAATTTTGAAACTTTTCTTATAAACCTTGTAAGGAGAAAAGGTTTTTTCTCTTTTGGGATATTTCCTAAAAATTATTCTCTGTGTTCGGTTCCGGTTGTTCGTCCTCTGCTTTCGGTGAAAAGAAGTTCAATAGAGAATTATCTCAAATCAAAAAATATAAGCTTTGTTTCAGATACATCAAATCTGGATCTCAGATATCTCAGAAACAGAATAAGAGCTTCTTTATATTTAATGCCGCAAGAAATTTACGATAGCATTCTTGAAGGCTTTTTGAGATTTTGGGCAAGTTGCTATGCTGTTCAGGTTTTTCTTTCAGAAACATTTCAAGAAAACAAAGAAAAAATCCCTCAATTTTTAAGATTTGAAATTGAAAATTTCATCAAAGGTGAAATAAAAAGTTTTGAAGATATAAAAAAATTTATTTCAGATATAAAAAGAAAAAGAAAATAAACTTATGCTTTACATTCTATATGCTTTTTTGGCAACTTTACCTTGGTTCATAGTAAAATTCACGATAGGGCATACTAATCCAATTTTGCAAACATTACTTAC
>Ga0079992_124081_pt2 | contig 12161 bp, 14 predicted proteins | sample FaiFalFF_MnMetaG_3_FD_69197 | JGI IMG/M metagenome (GOLD analysis project Ga0079992, IMG submission 69197) | Freshwater microbial communities from Yellowstone National Park, Wyoming, USA - Fairy Falls B (FF_Mn_B) MetaG (SPADES assembly) (version 2) | ecosystem: Environmental > Aquatic >... | reverse complement strand
CGGGATCCCCACTCCGCCTTCGATGCCGCCTCCCGGGAGTATTCGTTTATGACCACAGGCCCTGTCTCCCCCCTCTCTTTCGCCGGAACTCCGCTCTTCTTCAACGCCTTCAACCGCGTGGAAGAGTTCCTAGAGGCCAACGGATGGGCGGATCTTTGGCCCTCGTGAACCCCAACCCCACAAGCTTTAATCTGAGACTCCAATCAACTCCCGACCTTGAACCAAGAACGCCCAGCCCACCTGAACTACAAGGTGCTGGGAAGCCTTCCAGGGGACGCCCAGCCTGGAAAGCCTCTTCCTCAGGCTCTTTGGGCCCGCTCCCCGAGGCTAGAATGGGAGGGTGAGCCTTCCCCTAAAGCGCGTGGACCTCTTCACCGACGGGGCCTGCCTGGGGAACCCGGGGCCCGGAGGGTGGGCGGCCCTCCTCCGCTACGGAAGCCAGGAAAAGCTCCTCTCCGGCGGGGAGCCCTGCACCACCAACAACCGCATGGAGCTAAAGGCGGCCCTCGAGGGCCTCCTGGCCCTAAGGGAGCCCTGCCAGGTCCACCTCCACACCGACAGCCAGTACCTAAAGCGGGCCTTCGCCGAGGGCTGGGTGGAGAGGTGGCAGAGGAACGGCTGGCGCACCGCCGAGGGCAAGCCCGTGAAAAACCAGGACCTCTGGCAGGCCCTCCTGAAGGCCATGGAGGGCCACGAGGTGGCCTTCCACTTCGTGGAGGGCCACAGCGGCCACCCCGAAAACGAACGGGTGGACCGGGAGGCCCGCCGCCAGGCGAAGGCCCAGCCCCAGGTGCCCTGCCCGCCCAAGGAGGCCACGCTTTTTTAGCCCCAGGCGGAAAAGCGTTATACTTGGGCCATGGAGCCCCGTGGCCGGCCGGTGCTGGAAAGCGCCCTGAACCGGGAAAGCGCCCACTTCAAGGCCAACAAGGACGCCTGGGTGGCCCTGGTGCGGGAGTTCAAGGAGAGCCTGGACAAGGTCCGCCAGGGGGGCGGGCCCAAGGCCGTGGAGCGCCAGCACCAAAAGGGCCGCCTCACCGCCCGGGAGCGGATAGAAAGGCTTCTGGACCCGGGGACGGAGTTTCACGAGCTCATGGCCTTCGCCGGGTGGGGGATGTACGAGGAGTGGGGCGGGGCCCCCGCAGGCGGGGTCATCACCGGCCTGGGCACCATCGCCGGAAAGCTCTGGATGATCATCGCCAACGACGCCACGGTGAAGGCCGGGGCCTTCTTCCCCATCACCGCCAAGAAGGTGATCCGGGCCCAGACCATCGCCCTGGAAAACCGCATCCCCACGGTCTACCTGGTGGACTCCGCCGGGGTCTTCCTCCCCCTCCAGGACGAGGTCTTCCCCGATCAGGACGACTTTGGCCGCATCTTCTACCTGAACGCCCGGATGTCGGCCCTGGGCATCCCCCAGATCTCGGCCATCATGGGCAACTGCGTGGCCGGGGGGGCCTACCTCCCGGTGATGACCGATGTCCTCATCATGACCGAGGGCTCGGGGCTTTACCTGGCGGGGCCCGCTTTGGTCAAGGCCGCCATCGGCCAGGAGGTCTCCTCCGAGGAGCTGGGCGGGGCCAGGATGCACCACGAGGTTTCGGGCACCGTGGACTTCTACGAGCCCACGGACGAGGCCGCCCTGGAGCGCATAAGGAAACTCGCCGCCCTCTACCCGCCCTCGCGCCCCGCCCCTTGGGCCGAGGCCAGGAAGGAGCCCAAGGAGCCCCTCTACCCCGCCGAGGACCTCTACGGCCTGGTCTCCCCCGATGGCTCCCGGCCCTACGACCTCAGGGAGGTCATCGCCCGGCTGGTGGACGGCTCCGAGTTCCTGGAGTACAAGGGGGGATACGGGGAGACCCTGGTCACCGGCTTCGCCCGCATCGGGGGGTACCCGGTGGGCATCGTGGGCAACCAGCGCCTCATCCTGAAGAAGCGGGGCCGGATTGAGGTGGGCGGGGTCATCTACGCCGAGGCGGCCGACAAGGCGGCCCGGTTCATCCTGGAGGTGAACCAGATGAACATCCCCCTCCTCTTCCTCCAGGACGTGACCGGCTTCATGGTGGGCAAGGACTCCGAGCAGGCGGGGATCATCAGGCGGGGGGCCAAGCTGGTGAACGCCGTCAGCAACTCCGTGGTCCCCAAGATCACCGTGATCCTGGGGGGGTCTTTTGGGGCCGGCAACTACGCCCTGGCGGGGAAGGCCTACGCCCCCCGGTTCATCTACGCCTGGCCCAGCGCCAAGTACGCCGTCATGGGCGGGGCCCAGGCGGCCAAGACCCTTCTGGAGCTGGAGGTGGAGAAGCTGAGGCGCCAGGGAAAGGAGCCCTCGGACGAGGAGCTCAAGGCGCTTTACGAGCGCATCAAGGGCCGCTACGAGGAGACCCTAGACCCCCGGTACGCGGCGGCCAGGCTCTGGGTGGACGGCATCATCTTCCCCCACGAAACCAGGAAGTGGATCGTAAAGAGCCTCGAGGCCTGCGCCCTGAACCCGGAGCGGGAACCTCTTCGGGTGGGGGTCTTCCAGGTCTGAGCCCCATCCTGGGGCCCCAAGGGAGGGAAAAGATGGCCACGGTCAAGTGGGTGGAGTGCCCCCGGGACGCCTGGCAGGGGTTTTCCCGCTTCATCCCCACCGAGGAGAAGGTGGCCTTCCTGAAGAATCTTCTGGAGGCGGGCTTCCGCCACCTGGACCTGACCAGCTTCGTCTCACCCCGGTGGGTGCCCCAGATGGCGGACGCCGAGGAGGTGCTAAAATCCCTCCCGCCCCCCGAGGGGCGCACCTACCTGGCCATCGTGGCCAACGAGCGGGGCCTGGAGCGGGCCCTAAAGGCCCCCAACCTGACCCACGTGGGCTACCCCTTTTCCCTATCGGAGACCTTCCAGCGCAAAAACACCAACCGCTCCCTGGAGGAGTCCTGGCCCCTGGTAAAGGCCATGGTGGAGGGGACCCGAGGGAGGCTCGGCCTGGTGGTCTACCTCTCCATGGCCTTCGGCAACCCCTACGGCGACCCCTGGAGCGTAGAGGAGGTCCTGGAGGCCGTGGCCCGCTTGCGGGAGCTGGGGGTGGAGGAGATCGCCCTGGCCGACACCTACGGGGTGGCCGAGGCCGCAACCATCAGGGAGGTGCTGCGGGCGGCGGTAGCCCGCTTCGGCCCCGAGGGCCTGGGGGCCCACCTCCACGCCAGGCCCCAGGGGGTCCTGGAGAAGGTGGAGGCGGTCTTGGAGGCCGGGATCACCTGGCTGGAGGGGGCCCTGGCCGGGGTGGGGGGGTGCCCCTTCGCCGGGGACGAGCTCGTGGGCAACCTCCCCACGGAGGTGGTCCTGCCCTACCTGGAGAGGCGGGGCCTCCGGACCGGCGTGGACCTGGCCCGGCTTCCCCTCCTGGCCGAGGAGGCGGCCAGGCTCAAGGCCCTTTACGCCTAGGCGGCCTTTTTAAGGTAGATGTGGGGGTCCGTGGGGTTGGCGATGGCGTTGACCCGAGCGATGAGCTCCTCGGGGGGGAGGCTTAAGAGGGCACTCATCTCCCCCGGGGAGACCACGGCCTCGTAAAAGCGCTTGGCCCCCCGCTCCAGGAGGAGGGCCATGAGCTCCGCCAAGGCCTCCTCCCCCCCGGGGAAGGCGGGGCCGAAGGCGTCGGGGACCAAAAGGTCCTTCTTGCCCCCGTGGATGAGGAGGGCGTAGCGGGCCTTATCCCTCCGGTCCTGCCAGTCGGTGATGAGGTAGACCTTGGCCTCGGGGAAGCGAACCCCCTTCAAGGCCTCCTTTAGGGCCTGTAGGGTCACCCTGGGCGCGCTGCGCAGGCCTAGGCGTTCCATGCCCCTATCCTACAGGAGTTTGCTGGCGTAGATGACCTGGCCGGCGTGGTGCTGGGCGTGCTCCACCAGGTGGTGGAGGACGTGGGCCCGGGGAGCCTCCACCCCCTGGTTTCCCACCCGCACCAAAGCCGCAAGGTCCGCCTCCTTCACCCCTCGGAAGGCTTGAAGAAGGGCGTCCCAGGCCTCGCCAAACCGGGCCACCACCGCCTCCTTGGGCTCCTTCTCCCCCTGTAGCTCCCACTCCCGGCCCCTTTTGGCCCACTCCGGCAGAGGAAGGCCAAGGGCGTAGGAGCCCAGGCGCAGGGAGCTTCCCGTGATGTGGCGCACCAGGCCGCCGATGGGGTTCGCCCCCTCCTTGGGCCGCCACCAGAAGGCCTCCTCGGAAAGGCCAAAGGCCCACCGCTCCAGGTGGAAGCGGACCTCCTCCAGGCCCCTTATCCAGGCCGAGACCGCCGGGGGCACCCCCGGCACCAAGGGTTCCAGAAAGGGCGCGCTCATCCTCCCATGCTACCCTGGTTGGGGTGGGAGGGCTTCTCCGCCTCTTCCAAAGGACCCGAAGGCCAGGCCCCTGCCCCGTTTGCGGGCTTCCCCGGCCCCTGGCGGAGGAGGTGCGCCGCCACCGGCGCTTCTGCCCCCACGTGGCCTTCCGGGCCTGCCCCTTTGACCCCAGGAAGGGCCTATACCGCTTGCGGCGATGACCCCAGAAGAGGCCTGGCGCGCCCTGGAAGAGGACCTGGCGGACTACCTGGAGAGGAAGGGCGTTGTCCCCTCCTGCCGGGCGGGGTGCTTCGCCTGTTGCTTCGGCCTCGTCACCCTCTCCCGCCTCGAGGGCCTGGCCCTCCTCCCCCACCTCACCCCCCTTCAGAAGGCGCGCCTCCTGGAGGAGGGCCCGAGGCGCCTGGCCCTCCTCCAGGAGGGTAAGGACGACCCCCGCTTCCCCAGCCGCTTCTTCCAAGGCCGCACCCCCTGCCCCCTTCTGGAAGAGGGGCTTTGCGGGGTCTACCCCCAGAGGCCCCTGGCCTGCCGGGGCCTCCTCACAGAGGGGGACCCCAGGCTTTGCGCCCCCGAGGCGACCCCGCCCAAGGGGCACTTCCTCCCCGTGCCCTGGCGCATGGCCCGCCTGCGCATGGAGGCCCTCTGGGAGGAGGAAAGGAGGCGCTTCGGCCACGCCCTCATCGGGGAACTGGCGAGCCTCCTCTACCTCCTCCTCAAGGGCCTTCCCCAGGAGCGGGAGGGGGTGGAGGCCCTTCTTGGGGAGCTTGGGGTGCTTGGGGGAAGGTGGGGGTACCAGGTGCTCTAGGTACCCCACCGCGGCAAAAGCCGCGGTGGGGGCCCCAGAAAAGCCCTTCCACAGCTCCGACTTGGGCGCCCCATGTTGCGAAACCAAAGTGCGGGCACTTAGGCCCCTTGGGTGGGGACCCTTTTCCAGATGAAGTAGAGGGCGTAGGCCACCAGGCCCAGAAGGAGGGCCCAGGCCCCAGGATGGGACAGGCGAAGGAGGCTGAAGCCGGCCCCTAGCAGGATGAGGAGCGTGGCCCAGGCCTTGGTTCCCCGGGACATGCCCCGGCCCTCCCGGTAGTCCCGGATGAGGGGGCCCACCTTGGGTAGGCTCAGGAGCCAGGCCTCGAGGCGGGGGTTGGAGCGGGAGAAGAAGTAGGCCGCCAGGAGAAAAAAGGGCGTGGAGGGTAGAACCGGGAGAAGGCTTCCCAAAAAGCCTAGCCCGGTGAAGAAGAAGCCCAAGGCCAAGGCCAACCCGCGCACCAGGTCCAGTCTAGCCCTTTACCCACCCCGCAGAAAAGGAAAGGCGGCCCCAAGGCCGCCTTTGGCGGAGGGGGCGGGATTCGAACCCGCGAGACCCCTTGCGGGGCCTACCGGTTTTCGAGACCGGCCCGTTCAACCGCTCCGGCACCCCTCCCTGAGCCGGGCGAAGAAGTCCCTTAAAAGCTTAGCACACTCCCCTTCCCGAAGGCCACCCCGCATCCTCCCCCCCTGGCCGTAGCGGGTGAGGGCCCCCTCCTTCAGGTTCTCCACCCCGTAGACCACCTCCACCCCCGCCTCCAGGAGGGCGTGGTGGCACATGCGGCAGGGCTCCAGGGTCACGTAAAGCCGCCCTCCCCTGGCCCTTTTCCCCAGCTTCCGCAAGAGGAGGGTCTCGGCGTGGGCGGTGGGGTCTTCCATGGCCTCCACCCGGTTCCGCTCCCCGTGGACCTCCCCCTCCAGGACCAGGACCGCTCCCACCGGCACCTCCCCCTCGGCGAAGGCCTTCCTGGCCTCCTCGAGGGCCAGGCCCATGTAGCCCTCCTCCGCCGAAGGGGGAAAGAGGCCCAAGACCTCCTCCACCCGCCCCTCCGCCCCCCGCACGGGCCAGAGGGCCCTGAGCTCCTTGGGCACGCCCTTTTCCGCCAAAAAGGCCGCCAGGCGTTTCCGGCCAGAGGGCCTTTCCAGGTGGTCCCCGGGAAGGGGCCTGCGGAAGCCCTTGGGGAGGGGGATCTGGGGACTGGGGGGGATGAGGAACAGGGTCCCCAGATACCGCCGGGCCAGATACCCCCCGGGAAGCGTCCCCGCCCTGCCCTTCAGGGCCTCCTCCAGAAGGGCGATGAGCCTGGCCTCGGGGCGGAGGTCCAGGGCCTCCAAAACCCGCCTCAAGGCCCGCCTCCGCACGGCCTCCGGGGCCTTCAGGAGGGGCAGGGCCCGGAAGGCGGGCACGAAGAAGCGGGGGTCGGGGAGGAGGCGGACCTCCGCCACGCCTTCCAGAAAGGCCTCCTCCTCCTCCCGGGCCTGGGCGAAGCGGGCCAAAGCCTCCCTGGCCCGGGGAAAGCGCTCCAGGATCAGGGGCAAGACCGAGAGCCTCAGGTAGTTGCGGTCCAGGGAAAGGTCCCGGTTCGTGGGGTCCTCCCGCCAGGCCTCCCCCAGGCCCAGGAGGTAGGCCCGGAGCGCCTCCCGGGTGAAGGGGAGGAGGGGGCGGACCACCATCCCCTCCTTCTCCCGGATGCCCAGGCCCCGGGCCGTGCCCTGGAGGAGCTTGAGGAGGACGGTCTCCGCCTGGTCGTCCAGGGTGTGGGCGGTGAGGATGGCCTTGGCCCCCACCTCCTTGGCCACCCGGTGGAGGAAGGCGTAGCGCACCTCCCGGGCCAGGGCCTCGAGGTTCTCCCCCCTCTCCTTGGCGATCCGCCCCACCTCCACCCGCTCCCCGTAGAAGGGAAAGCCAAGCCTAAAGGCCAGGTCCCGCACGAAGAGGAGGTCTTCGCCGCTATCCGGGCGCAGGGCGTGGTCCAGGTGGGCCACCACCGCCCGCCTCCCCGCCCGCCGCACCAGGTGGGCCAGGGCCACCGAGTCCCCGCCCCCGGAGACCGCCAGGACCAGGGGGTCCTGGGGGGCCAGGCGAAGAAGGCGCTCCCGAAAGGCCTCCTCAAGGACCGACAAGCCTCGCCACCTCCGCCTTCAAGGTGGGCAGGCAGCACCTCCCCCGGGGGTTGCGCCATTCGCAGGCGCACCTTCCGGCCCTCACCCCCGCCTCCACCTGGGCCACCGGGTCCTCTCCCCGGGAAAGGGCCTCCTGAAGGGCCTCTTTGGTCCAGTCAAAGCAGTAGCACACCCAGGAGGCCCCTTTGTCGTAGACGGGAAAGCGCACCTCGGCCAGGGTGTAGACCCCCTCCTCGCCGTAGTAGACCACGGGGCAGGCCGGGTCCTGGCAGAGGTAGTGGGGGCTTTGCGGGTCCAGGCGGGCCAGGGCCTTCCCGGTGAGGAAGTTCTTCACCGTCTTCAGGGGAACGGAAAGCCCCTCCTTCCCGTTAGCCGGGCACAGCATGCCCCCATTCTAGGGGCTAGAATGGAGGGAGGAGGTAAGAGGTGGGCTTTCTGGAGGAGCTAAAGGCCCTGGTGCCGGGGAGGGTCCTCACCAAGGAGGCGGAGCTCGCCCCTTACGAGTCCGACGCCCTCACCGCCTACCGCAGGCGCCCCCTGGCCGTGGTCCTGCCCGAGAGGAAGGAGGAGGTGGTGGCGGTGGTGCGCCTCTGCCACCGCCACGGGGTCCCCTTCGTGGCCCGGGGAAGCGGCACCAGCCTAAGCGGCGGCTCCCTCCCCGTGGAAGGGGGCATCGTCCTGGCCCTGAACCGCATGAACCGGATCCTCAGGCTGGACCCCAAGGCCCGCATCGCCGTGGTGGAGCCCGGGGTGGTCAACCTGGAGGTCTCCAAGCAGGCGGCCCCCTTCGGCCTCCTCTACGCCCCGGACCCCTCCAGCCAGCCCGTCTCCACCATCGGGGGCAACGTGGCCTTCAACTCCGGGGGGGCCCACTGCTTGAAGTACGGGATGACGGCCAACCACGTCCTGGGCCTGGAGATCGTCACCCCTCAGGGCGAGGTGGTGCGCCTGGGCGGGGAGGGCCTCGAGGGCGTGGGGCCGGACCTCCATGGCTTCTTCGTGGGCACCGAGGGGCTTTTGGGGGTGGCCCTGGAGATCACCCTCAGGCTTCTCCCCAGGCCCGAGGCCTACCACACCCTCCTCGCCGCCTACGACAGCCTGGAGAGGGCAGGGGAAGCGGTGAGCCTGGTCATCCGGGCGGGGCTTTTGCCCGGGGCCATGGAGATCATGGACCGCCTGAGCATTGAGGCCGCCGAGAAGGCGGTCAGAGCGGGCTACCCCCAGGCCGAGGCCCTCCTGATCGTGGAGCTGGAAGGCCCCAAGGAGGAGGTGGCGGAGGAGGCCAGGGTGCTCCACGGGGTCATCCGGGAAAGCGGGGCCTACGAGGTGCGGGTGGCCAGGAGCGAGGCGGAGAGGCAGGCCATCTGGAAGGGGCGCAAGGCCGCCTTCAGCGCCGTGGGCCGCCTCTCCCCCGACTACATCGTCCAGGACGGGGTGGTGCCGAGAAGCCGCCTGGGGGAGGCCCTAAGGGAGATCGGGAGGCTTTCCCGGGCCTTTGGCCTCCGGGTGGCCAACGTCTTCCACGCCGGGGACGGCAACCTCCACCCCCTGGTCCTCTACGACGGCAAGCGGCCCGGGGAGCTGGAGCGGGCCGAGGAACTGGCCGGGGAGATCTTAAGGCTTTGCGTCCGCCTGGGGGGGTCGCTCACGGGGGAGCACGGCATCGGCGTGGAGAAGAAGGCCTACATGCCGGAGATGTTCGCCCCGGAGGACCTCCTGGCCATGGAGCGGGTCAAGGCCGCCCTGGACCCCAAGGGCCTGGCCAACCGGGGCAAGGTCCTGCCGGAGGAGGTCCATGCTTAGGCCCACCACCCCCCAGGAGGTCCAGGAGGCCGTCCTAACCCACCCCCGCCTGAGGCCCAGGGGGGCCGGCACCAAGCCCGCCCTCTCCAGCCCCAAGGAGGGCGAGGCCCTTTTGGACCTCTCCGGCCTCAGGGGGATCCTGGAGTACGAGCCCGAGGAGTTCGTCTTCACCGCCCTGGCGGGGACCCCCTTGGGGGAGATAGAGGCGGCCCTGAAGGCCCACGGCCAGTACCTCCCCTTTGACCCGCCCCTTTTGGGGAAGGGGGCCACCCTGGGGGGCACCGTGGCCGCCGGGCTTTCCGGGCCCATGCGCCACCGCTATGGCGGGGTCCGGGACTTCATCCTGGGGGTGCGGTTCGTGGACGGGGAAGGGAGGCTGGTCCGGGGCGGGGGCAAGGTGGTGAAGAACGCCGCCGGCTTCCCCTTCCACCGCCTCATGGTGGGCTCCTTGGGGGCCTTCGGCGTCATGGTGGAGCTTTCCTTCAAGGTCTTCCCCAGGCCCCGGGCCACCCGGACCCTGCGGGCCACCATGAAGGGCCTGGAGGAGGCCTTAAGGGCGGTGGAGAAGCTGAGGCTTCTCCCTTTGGACCTCCTGGCCCTAGACCTCCTCCCCCCGGCCACATTGGAGCTCCGCCTGGGGGGCTTCCCGGAGAGCCTTAAGGCCCGCCTGGAGAGGCTGAAGGCCCTCCTTGGGCAAGAGGAGGGCCTAGAGGAGGTGGAGGAGGTGGCGGAAGAGGAGGCCCACTGGCAGGCGGTGCGGGACCTCCGCTTCCTGGAGGGAAGCCCCATTCACGCCAAGGTGCCCGCGGGGCTTGCCCGGATTCCCTTCCTGGAAGGCCTTCCCTTAGGACCCAGAAGGTACCTGGACGGGGGGGAGGTGCTCTATGTGGGCCTCGAGGAGGAGGGCCTGAAGGCCCTGAAAGATGCAGGGATCCCTCACCTGGTCCTAAGAGGGGCCCAAGACCCCCTCTCCCCCAAGCCCCAGGACCCCTTCTTCCTGGGGGTGAAGGGAGCTCTAGACCCCAAAGGCCGGTTTCCCCTAAGGTAGGTCTATGCAGCACCAGATCCCCCTAGAAGAGCTGGGCCCCAAGGGCCAGGTCATGGCCCACGCCATAGAGGCCTGCGTGCACTGCGGTTTTTGCCTGCCCACCTGCCCCACCTACGTGGTCCTCCAGGAGGAGATGGACTCCCCCAGGGGGCGGATCTTCCTCATGAAGGAGGTGCTGGAAGGAAGCCTGCCCCTGGAGGAGGCCCTCCCCTTCCTGGACCGCTGCCTGGCCTGCCAGGCCTGCGTCACCGCCTGCCCCAGCGGGGTGCCCTACGGGGAGCTCATCGCCACCTTCCGGCTCTGGAGCGAGGACAAGCGCCACCGCTACCCCCTGGAGAGGGCCTACCGCCTGGCCCTCCTGCGCACCCTCCCCTACCCGGGCCGCTTCCGGCCCCTTTTGGAGCTTGGGGTAAGGCTCAAGCCCCTCCTGAAGCCCCTCCCCCTGCCCAAGGCCCTCAAGGCCCCCATCGCCCTCCTCCCGGACCGCCTGGAGAAGGAGGAGCCCTACCAGGAGGTCTACCCCGCCAAAGGGGAGCGGCGTGCGCGGGTGGGCCTCCTTCTGGGGTGCGCCCAGAGGGTCCTGAGGCCCTCCATCAACCGGGCCACCATAAAGGTGCTCCAGGAGAACGGCGTGGAGGTCCTGGCCCTGAAGGAGCAGGTCTGCTGCGGGGCCCTAAACCTCCACGCCGGGGACGAGGAGGGGGCGAGGGCCTTGGCCAGGCGGAACCTGGAGGCCTTCCGCGACGTGGACTACGTCATCACCAACGCCGCCGGGTGCGGCTCGGGGATGAAGGAGTACCCCCTTCTCTTCCTGGGCCAGCCCGAGGAGGAGGCGGCGCGGCGCCTGGCCGCCAAGGTGAAGGACCTTTCCGTGATCCTGGACGAGCTGGGCTTCCTCCCCCCTCCTCCCCCCAGAAGGCCCCTGAAGGTGGCCTACCACGACGCCTGCCACCTGGCCCACGCCCAGGGGGTGCGGGAGGCCCCGAGAAACCTCCTAAGGGCGGCGGGCCTCGAGGTCCTGGAGCCCAGGGAGTGGGAGCTCTGTTGCGGAAGTGCCGGCACCTACAACCTCTTCCAGCCGGACCTGGCCGAGGCCCTGGGCCGGAGGAAGGCGGAGAACCTGAAGGCCACCGGGGCCGACCTGGTGGCAACCGGCAACATCGGCTGCCTCACCCAGATCCAGGCCTACCTGGACCTCCCCGTCCTCCACACCGCCGAGCTTCTGGCCCTCCTCTACGAGGGGAAGGAGCCCCGGGCCTAGGCGCCCAGGTTCTGCGCTTCCCATGGGCGCACCCTGCTTGACATGCATACTTTTTTCTGCATATGCTTAACCCATGGCCCTTACCGTCCGCAACAAGGAGGTGGAGCGCCTGGCGGAGGAGGTGGCCCGCCTGGCGGGGGAGACCAAGACCGAGGCCATCCGCAAGGCCCTGGAGATGCGCCTAAGGGATCTGGTAAGGGATCTGGAAAAGAAGAGGCGCTTTGACCGGGTCCTCCGGTTTTTGGAGGAGGAGGTCTGGCCTCAGATTCCTCCCGAACTCCGGGGAAAGGGAATCCCTAAAGAAGAGCTGGAGGAAATCCTCGGGTACGGGCCGGAGGGGTACTAATGGTCCTGGACACCTCCGCCCTCATGGCCATCCTGTTCCAGGAGGAAGGGCACGAGGCCATTCTGGAGCGCTTGAGGGAAACCCGCCCCCACAGGATCGCCGCCCCCACCCTGGTGGAAGCAGGAATCGTCCTGGGGGCCCGGCTCGGTTTCGAGTGGGTACCCCTTCTCCTGGAGCTTTTGGAAGAGCTACAGGTAGAAGTGGTCCCCTTCACCAAGGAGCACGCCAAAGAGGCCATCCGAGCCTACCAACGCTACGGGCGGACTCGGCACCCCGGGGGCTTAAACTTCGGCGACTGCCTGAGCTATGCCCTGGCCCGGGTGGAGGGGGAACCCCTCCTCTACAAGGGCGAGGACTTTGACCGGACGGACCTGGCGTGGAAGCCCTCCTGAAGGAAGCCTTCTTTCACGCCCTGAGGGCCACGGACCCCTACCGCCTGGCCCAAAAGGCCCTTCCCCCATGGCGGCC
>Ga0079992_133939_pt1 | contig 12175 bp, 10 predicted proteins | sample FaiFalFF_MnMetaG_3_FD_69197 | JGI IMG/M metagenome (GOLD analysis project Ga0079992, IMG submission 69197) | Freshwater microbial communities from Yellowstone National Park, Wyoming, USA - Fairy Falls B (FF_Mn_B) MetaG (SPADES assembly) (version 2) | ecosystem: Environmental > Aquatic >... | reverse complement strand
AACTTAGTTTCAGCTCTGATAGAACTTGGATACACTCCTGTTGTCTTTGAGAAAAAAAGCAAGGAGGAATACTTAAACGACCCAAAAAATCAAGAGTTTTTTGAAAGATTTGTTGAAAAAGAAAAAAAAATAGAAGTAGTTTTCAACTACCAAGAAGATGATATAAAAAAAAGAGCCCGAGATCTTGATTTCTTTGTTCTATCATCTGGTATAAAACACGATTTATTTGCAAAGCTTGGGGTAAATTTTAAATCTGAACTTGATTTCGTTTTTGAGAACTTACCTTCAAATTCAAAAATTATTCTTATAACAGGAACGAAAGGTAAAGGTAGTACAACAGAAATTACCTCTCAAATTCTCCGCTCATGCAAAATTCCTCATTTTGTCGGAGGGAACATAGGAAAAGTAGAAGGAAAAACTTCAACTCTTGCAGACGCTATATTCTCAAAAGTAGATTTATTTGTTTTTGAAATTTCCAGCTTTCAGTTAAGGTCATCAAGAAAAGTTTTACCTTACTGCCTATCAATAACATGTATTACAAGAGATCATTTTGATTTTCATCCGTCATTTTTTGACTACTTTCATTCAAAAATAAAGTTTGCAGAAAAGTCAAAGTTTCTTGTGTATTCAGAAAATTTCAAAGAGCTGTCAACAAAATATGAAGTCGCAAAAGTAGAAAATTATGATCGCATTTTCACAAGAATATATACTTTGGAATGGATACAAAAAAACTATGACGCTAAAACAGAATTTATAACTATAAAAGATGAAAACAGAAAGGAAATAATAAACTTTGATGTCCGAGAAATTTTAAATTTTGAAAGCGAAGAGGAACCAATAAAAACAGATGAATCTTTTAAAAGTAATTTATTGTGCGCTCTCGGGAGCGTATTAACTTTAATTGAGCCACAAAAATTATCAGAAAATATAAAGCAAAACAAAATTCCGTATATTAAAAGAAAATTCTGCTTTGAGTATCTTGGCAAAATAAACATAGAAGGAAAAACAATTCATTTTATAAACGATTCAAAATCTACAAACCCGACATCTCTGAAAAACGCAATACTATCTGTGAAAGAAGGAAAAATTATTTTAATTGCTGGCGGAAGAAAAAAAGGTTTATCTTTTTCTGATGTCGGAGATCTAATAAAAGACAAAGTTAAAATGACTTTTTTGATAGGTGAAGCAAAATATGAAATAGCAGAAGAAATAAAAGACAAGGTAAAAAATTTCTTAATTTGCGAAAACCTTGATCAAGCTGTACAAAAAGCAATAGAATTTGTTGGAAACGAAAAAGAGAATAATGAATACACAATTCTTTTTTCTCCGGGTTGCGCTTCCTTTCCAGATTTCAATTCAGCAGAGCATAGAGGAGAAGTCTTTGAGAAAATATTCCATAAGGTAAAGCAAAAATATGAAACCTAAAATGAAAATCTATTTCCTAATTTTTTGTTCTTTACTTTTTATAGTCTCCAATATATGAATCCTTCTCTTTCAAAAACACTTTTTGAATATATTCCTTTGACATCAACAAGTACAGGCGGATGAGTCATTATTTTCTTGAAAAAATCTGGTGTGATTTCAAAAAATGGCTTGTGCTTTACAGCAACTATAACAACATCAAATTTTTGCAAAGAATTTTTTTGCAGAAAATCAATAACACTATCTTTCTGACCGAAACTATTTTTGTTCATAAGTTCAATTCCAAATTCAGATTTTACATGATCAGGTTCTGCATAAGGGTCATAAACTTCTACATTAACCCCATAATCGCAAAGCTCTTTATATATATCCACAACTTTACTTTCTCTTATGTCTGATATATTTTCTTTGAAAGTTATTCCCATAATAAGAGCCCGGGAACCTTTGACTTGTTTTCCTGCCTTTATAAGAAGCTTTATTGTGTTCTCAGCAACATACTTCCCCATATAATCATTTATCCTTCTGCCAGCAAGTATAACCTGCGGATGATATCCAAGCTCTTCTGCCTTAAAAGTAAGATAATATGGATCAACAGAAATGCAATGTCCTCCAACAAGCCCCGGTTCAAATTTAATAAAATTCCACTTTGTTGATGCAGCCTTTATCACCTCTTGAGTATCAATACCCATAATATGAAATATTATAGAAAGTTCATTGAACAAAGCAATGTTAAGATCACGCTGAATATTCTCTATTACTTTTGCGGCTTCAGCAGTTTTTATATCGGGAGCTATATAAACCCCCGCCTTCACAGGGAATGAATACATTTTAGCTAAAAACTCAGCAGTCTGATTATCTTGACCTGCAACAACTTTTACAACCTTATCAAAAGTATGATCTTTATCTCCTGGATTTACTCTCTCTGGTGAATAACCAACTTTAAAATCTACTCCGCATTTTAAACCAGATTCTTTTTCTAAAATAGGAACACATATTTCTTCTGTCGCACCGGGAAAAACTGTTGATTCAAATACAACATAAGTTCCCCGAGACAAGTTCCTTCCGATATCCTCTGAGGCAGATATAAGAAAAGATAAATCCGGGATTTTATTTTTGTTCACAGGTGTTGGAACTGCTGCAATAACTAAGTTACACTCACTTATTCTTCCGGGAGAAGATGTAAATTCAAGATTATTTTTTACCTCGCTCAACTCTTTTTCAGAAAATTCACGAGTTGAATCAAAACCCGAATTTAGTTCTTGTATTCTCTTTTGGTTTCTATCGTAACCTATGACTTTAAAATACTTTGCAAAATTTACGGCAACATGAATGCCAACATATCCCAACCCCAAAACACATATTTTCTTCTTTCCTGAAAGGAAATCATCAACAGATGGAAAAACAACATCCACCTCAGTAAGCTCCTTCTGCTTTCAGAACAACTTTTATTGTCTTCAAAATTATAACTATATCAAGCCATATTGACCAGTTCTTCATATACCACAGAGAAATTATGTTTTTATCTATATGAGATATGTTTGCTCTCCCCATAACCTGGGCAAGTCCCGTAATCCCAGGCTTTATGTATTTTGACCATTCAAGATAGTACTCAGCACAAGTTTGAACTTCATGAGGAGGTTGCGCACGAGGACCAACAAGACTCATATCTCCTTTTATTACATTAAATATCTGAGGCAATTCATCTAATGAAAATTTCCTCAAAATTCTACCAACACGGGTTACTCTTGGATCGCGCCCAGGTATCTTCGCGGTATTCAAATAAACTTCTAAATATTCAGGGTGTTTTGCAAGGTATTCTTTGAGAATTTCTTCATTATTTACATACATAGTTCTGAATTTGTAGCATTTGAACCTTCTACCACCTTTGCCTACCCTTTCGTGCGAAAATATAATCGGTCCAGGTGAATCAATTTTTATCAAAACCGCAATAATAACAATTACAGGTAGTATAAGAAAAAGGATAATGATAGATAGGATTTTATCAAATAATTCTTTTAGGAGCCTATTGAATGGGTTCGCAAGATTATTTTTTACGGAAAGAAAAATAGTCTGTTCCCCAAAAGAGTGGTTAAGGTCAATATTTACAGGCAAACCGAACATGTCGGGAACTATTGCAACAGAGGGAACGAATTTTTGAAGGTGTGAAGCCAAGGCAGTCAAAGCCTTATCTCCCAAAGAAGGAATAGCTAAAATGACCTCATCAATCTTTGTCTCCTCTATGATGTTCCATATTTCACAGGTTTTTCCTATCACAAGCACATCTTTTCCTCTGAACTTTCCAACAGGTTTGAACTGTTTAGTTTTATCATCATCTAAAAAGCCAATTATATCATATCCAAGTCCTCTTTCCATATCAAGAGTTCTAAGAATTTTCAGTCCTCCAAGACCAGCTCCTATTATTACAGCTTTTTTTCTCAAACCAAGTATCCAAGATAACTCTTTTGTTATATTTCTGAAAACTATAACAAGAAAAGCTGATAAAGCCCAAAAAACTGATGTCCAAAGAATAGAAGTTTTGCCAATAGAGTATGTAGAGACAAAGTGATAAGATATTCCCGCAACTACACTCACTTTGAGAACTTTTGCTATCTCGTCCCAAAATGGAAACCTTTTCTGATAAAGATGTCCAACGAATGCAAAAAACGAGAATATAACTGCTGACATCAAAAAATCAAAACTTACCCCAAAAACAAATTTCATCAAAGCATAAGCTGAAAATAATGCTAAAATATCAGATAGAACAAATATGGAAAAGGAAATAATATTTTTCACAAAAACATACTCTCTTTCCGGTAGTTTTGAAGGTGTAGCAAGTAAGATATCCATAACTTGAGCGGAGATACCATTACCATTAAACCCATTCCCTGTTCCGTTCAAAACACCGTTACCTTTGGTATCTTGGATTTGCTTTTCAGGAAGTATTATTTTTTTATTATCAACCTCCTTACCAAAACCAGATACCTCATCGGACTGGTTCTGCAACATTTGAAAGCTATTTTAAAAAACTATGTTTTTGTTTTTCTTTTTACTATTTTTTTCAGTAAAAATTTTTAATATTATTCAATATTTTTATTATTGTTTATATAGGGTATTAGTCTGGTTAGGTTTGTCATCGGGTAAGGTTTGGGGATTGATTTTGATTTGCATCATTATTTCCATCATTTACGATATTTAATATTCCTCCTTCAAGGTTGTATGCATCAAAACCCAAGTTTTTGAGTTTTATTGTGACAGCATAGCTTGTTGTTCCAGCATTACAGAAGACAATAATTTTATGCGTTTTTTTGAACTTCAAAAGCTCTTTCCATCTTCTTTCTATCTCCTGAGCTGGGATATTTATTGCGCCCTCAAGGGTTTTTGTAAGGTACTCTATTTTATCTCTGACATCTAAAAGTATAACATTTTCTCTTTCCATAATATTTTTTAGATCATCAAATGTTATTTCAAGTTCTTCTTTTTTATTTCCATTTTTTCTTTTTTTGACCTCAAAAAGTTCTGACACTCTTTTACATTTTGAGCATATCTCAGATGAAGAAGGCATACCACATATAGTACATTCTTTTATTTCATCGGCGAATTTCATCTTGTCTTCAACTGCACCTTGGTTGATTTTATTTTGGTTGATTTTACTATTTAGCTCAATCAGTGGTATCAATTTTTTGCGAAAAACTGAAAGGAGCCTAAATTTTATATCTGGTTGTTCCTTTTCCATCTCATCCAACCATTTTTTTATTCCTTTTATAGAGGTGAATTCTCCGTGAGGGCAGCTACAATCTTGAACTGGCAGTTCATTTAAGGCAACATAATATAAGTCCTCAATTTCTGGTGTTGTTATGAGAGGTTTTATTTTTCTTGGTTGGCCAGGAACTAAGGGTTTAAGAACTGGTTTTAACCTTGCTATACCTTCAAAATCTCCTGCAAAAAACAGAGACATCATAGTAGATACTGTATCGTCAAGGTTATGACCCGTAGCCACAACATCGGCTCCGATCTTTTTAGCCAGTGCAGTGAAAATATTTCTTTTTATTGTTCCACAAACTGAACACATTTTATCTTTGTATTTTGTTATAAGGAAATCATCAATAGTATATCCTTCTTTTTCTTTTAGGTTATAAATTTCAAGGGGGACATTGAGCATCTGTGCTAAATCGATTACTTTTTTTTCAAGGTTATCGGAATAATATTTTATTCCAAGATTTATATAAAATGCATATATTTTTTGGTCGGGGAAGGCTTTTTTGAGGGCGTGTAGAAGTGCTACGCTATCTTTACCTCCGGAGACTGCTACTGCTACCCTTTCTCCTTCTCTGAACATTTTGAATTCTTCAACGACTTTTTTCACTCTTTTTACAAAAAAATCATTGAAGCAGTCTTTACAAAGCTTTTGTTTTGCATAAGGAATATTTATTATTGCGGTTTTCTCACATTTGCTACATTTGCCCAGAGGTTCAAGTTTTATATTTATTCCACCCAGACCACATTTACCATAGTTTATGTTGAAAACCTCAACCTTGAAGTTCATAATCTGCTCTTGCATTTGGTTTGATCTCATACCTTAATTTTCCAATCTCAACTTTTTTACTTGATTTTATTTTTCACAATTTGATCTTCCTAATCTTTTCAATTTATTCATTTGATAGAAAAAAAGTTTGAAAATCTATTTTTTCACTGAAAACCATAAAATAAAGTAAAAACTATTTTTGTTTTTTGCCGGAAGAAACGAATCTTTTTACAAGATAAGAAATTACAAGAGGATTTGAAGGAAAATAAATATGGCACCATGAAGCTAAAAATTTTTCTTTCAAAAAACCTTGGTATGATAGAAATTTTCCTGAAACATCATATACTTCAAAAATCTTCTTGTAGTTTTGAATCTTTTCCTTATTTATTATTTTACCGTAGTGGAACTCGTGTCCCTTTATTTGATATTTTTTATTATTGTTGCTCATGATTTGAATTTTTCTCCATCCAAGAGCTTGCAATCTTTCCTCTACTGATATGATAAAATCAAAAATCCCAAGCATATTTGTTTCTTTACCTTCAAAAATTATTTTCTGAGAAAGAAGCTCAAGACCGCCACATTCCGCAATTACAAAACAAGATTTATCTAAAATGTGCCTTATCTTCTGAGAAATTTCCGAGATGTAATCTGAATATATCTCTGGGTAACCTCCGGGTATAAGTAAAAGGTCTATGGAATCTTCAAATGAACTTTCAATCAGGCTTTCATCTATCATGATAACATCTGCTCCCATAAATTTGAGCATGAATATATTTTCAGGGTATATGAATGAAAAAGGTTTGAGTTTTAAAACTCCTACTTTGATACCAGAAAGTTTATTTTTTGTAGCTCTGATAAATCTTTCTTTCCAAGATTTATTCACTTTGATCTGTTTTTTTGATGAGCTCTCAAATATTTTAAGAATTGCCTTTACATCAAAGAATTTGAAAAAAATCTCTGCAAGACTTTTTTTGCTCAGGTTTTGTATTTCATCAGCTAAAACTAATCCGAGATGTCTTGATGGGAATTCAAGTTGTGGAAGTTTTGGTAAAGCCGCAAGGAGCGGGATTTTTTCTTTTTTGAGTGCCTGTTTCAGAAGTTCAGCGTGCTTTTGTGAGCCAACTTTCGTAGCAACAACGCCTTTCAGATCTAACTCATCTTTGAACCCCTTGACAATTCCCCTTATTGATTCTCCCAAAGATTCTGCGTTTATACACAAAATAGATGGTGCGTAAAGTAAATTTGCAACAAAAGATGTGCTTCCTTTGTATTTTTCTCCATCAAAAATCCCCATTACTCCCTCTATAACATTAAATTCAGAAGCCTCTTTTTCAAAGAGAAACTTTACGAATTCAGGAGAACTCATAACAGGGTCAAGGTTAAAACATTTTGTGATTGTTCTGTGATATGACGGGTCTATGAAATCTGGACCAACCTTGAAAGCAGAGACATCAAATCCCATAGAAATCAGTCCCGCCTCTATGCATAAAGATGTTATAGTTTTTCCTGAGCTTGAAGAAACTCCCCCTACTACAACTCTTTTTATTTTTGGCATAAAATGATAGACTGCAAAAATTTTATGTGTACCCTAACTATCAATTACAAATTGTTCTATAATTATTTCTGCTTTACTGCTTTGATTTCTTTGAATTCTGAATGACCTACAATACTTATTTCTTCTAACCTTACTATTCTTGATGCATCAAGTATTTCAATCTCGAGAGGTAATCCTTCGCTATCAAGATGTAAAATAACTCCCTCCTTTAAATCTATTGAATCATTTGGTGTTCCTTCTCGTAGCTCTATCAAAATGATATCAGCTTCCTTTGAATATTTTATCTTCATAAATGCCACCTCCTGCAAAATATCGGTTTAAGTAAGGGAAATAAACTGTGATTAATACTGGTGTATAGTCTTCATATTCATATATTGCCCTGACCAAGTGCTCGCCATATCTTCTGTGAGCTATATACCTATTTCCGTGCCCTTTCAAAACTTCTTCGGGAAAAATTAAAGTTTCTAATACCATGCTTTCTTTAATCCCCCATTTTTTCATCCTTTCAATCGCATGAAAAAGGAAAAGAATTTTTATAAATTCCTCTTTAACTTTTATTGTATATATCTCTCCCTTACCATGTTTTTCCCTTTTTATGATTTTTATTTCCATTCCTTCATTTACAATGGATAATATATAAATTGCCCGAATTTTTCCAATACTCACAAAATCTAACATAATGTGATGATAGTTCAAATATAACAATTTCTCTCCCTGCATGCTTTTTATCTCCAAACTCATCAATATTCTTCCCTACGAATAAGTTCTGGTTATTCCACAATTTAATAATTATACAGCTATCTTTCGGGTAGATTTAAAATCAAAAAGCATTTGATATTCTATTTCTCTAAGCAGAGACATCAAATCACATAGAAATCATTCCCACCTCTATGCACAAAGATGTTATAGTTTTTCCTGAGTTTGAAGAAACTCCTCCAACGACAACTCTCTTTACTTCTGGCACAAACTGATAAAATACATAAATAACAGCCTATTGCTAATAAAAAGCTTTTTAGAAAAAAAGATGGCTCATGCCTTTAAGTAATCGGAAAACGGAAGCTACAAATTACCCACATAATAAAAGCTTAAAAAATCAGATTTACTCTTGCTCTACCTTTTATAAATGCTTTTTCACTCAATAATTCCGATAACTTAAATGGTAGAGCCAAAAAGATAAAATACTCAAATAAAAAAAGTAAAATTAACTAATAAACGGCATAACTTATTCTGCAATAAATGAGTAAAATACAAAACAAAGATGATGAAGAAAAAATCATAAAATATATAGATAGCATAAGCTTTTTAGCAGGTTTATTTGATATTGAAATAAAGGTAAAACCTATGCCGATACAAGTTGACATAAAGAAAACTTTCCTTATAAGACCTAAACCTATACAATTTAAATCAACACAAGGAAAACTTTCATATTAAGTTTCAAAAAACTTTACTAAATCTTTCAGCTTAGTTGAAATCAAAGAAAGTTCTTCTGATATAGATTTTACAGCGGAAACCATTTTACCAAGTCCTTCCAAAGCCTCTGTTATCTGGGAAACATTCCTTGCTATCTCCTGCGATGTACTTACCTGCTGCTCAAATCCTGATGAGAGCGATGAAACCTCCTCAGAGCTTTTCTTTGAATAATCTTCTATCTGTGAAAATCTACCCTTTACTTCACCCATAGAAGAAACTATTTCAGAAAAACTAACCGTTATATTCTTCATAAAAGCTGACACTTCATCTATTGTTTGAGATATTTTTGATACAAATTGATTTATTGATTTGAGTTCACCCATAGTTCTTTCTGCAAGCTTTCTTACCTCCTGAGCAACTACCGCAAACCCTTTTCCGGCATCCCCTGCCCTTGCTGCTTCTATTGATGCGTTCAGCGCTAAAAGATTTGTCTGATCTGCTATATCCTCAACAGTAGAAACTATGTCTTTTATTTTTCCTATCTCATCTGAAAGACCTTTGAGTTTATCTGAAAATGAAGAGAGCTCATAAGAGAAAATCCTTATTTTTTCAGAAAGTTCAGACACACTCTTTATACCTACAAGAGAAATATCAGATGAATCTTTTACAAGTTTTGCAACCTGCTCCATTCTTCTTCCTACCTCCCTCATAGTAGATGAAAACTCCTCAATAGCATTTGAAATTGCTATAATGTTACCAGAAATCTGACCTGATGTCGTAAAAATATTCCCGACCTCTCTATATATCTTTTCTGAAATCTCTTTAAGTGTACCAGCAAACTTTACAACCTCCGAGATTACCTTTGTTATCTCTTCTGACGCTATATTCCAAACCTCCGCTATTTTGCCAACCTCATCTTTTTGTTTTATATTGACCTTGCTTATTTTACCTTTTGAAAGAGAGGCGAAAACATTCAAAAACCTCTGCAAAGGAGTAGTAATAGTGCCAGCAATAAAAAAACCTACTAAAACCAACACGAACAAAATCGCAAGTGAAACTACCAAATTTATAAGCGTAGCTTGAACTACACTCCATGTTTTAGGAAATCCAATTATAACTGCTCCCAAAATCTCTGAGCCATCAGAAGAGAAAACCGGTGAGATAGCTAAAATAAATCTCCCTCTTTTCACCTCCATACTTGGATTTTCAAAAAAATCTCCGGGTAAATATATTTTGTCTAATTCGGATTTATCTTTGGTATCTAAATCGCTTTCCCACTTTACAAATTCTCTTACATAACCTTTTTTTATGTAGACTTTTGCAAATTTCGCTGTACCTGAAAGTAAATCAGTTAAAGTTGATTGAGCACCTTCTTCTGTCTCAAATTGCAAAGAACTTGAAAGTCCTTTGGCAACTAATGCAGCAGTATTAGTAATAATTTCGTCTTCGTGTTTTTTGGATTGAATATAAGAGTAAGTGGAAGAAAAAACAAAAAAAATTAGAACAGAACTTATAAGAAGCAAGACAATTTTTGTTTTTATACTCATCTTATTCCCACCCCGTCTTTAATTCGGAAATCTCACCTTTTTACCTCTCACATAGCTTTCATTTTTGCTTCTCTTTATTCTACTTTTGCGTGTGAGAAAAAAGTTCCATCCCAATCTTTTGTGCCTTTGTAGTGACAATTTGCGCAGTCTTTATCTACATTTGCAACGATTGATTTCTTATCTGGCATTGAGAAGCCTTCCCATCCCCATCCACCAGTTTGACCATATTCTTTCTTTTTGTGCATAACTAAAATTAATCTTGGTTCTTTTCCTGCTTTATCTTTGAAGTTCACAAATACAATGAGCGAGCCCTCAGGAAACGGTGGTGGTTCTTTTCTTTCTTTTATGTATTCTTTGATGTGCTTTTTGAAGTGTTCATAAGCCACATCGTTAAGATATGTTCTGTGGAGACCCGGAACAATTGCAAAGAGAGGATTACCTTTGAGTATTTCTCCTTCCTCCACAAGGTTTAGTTTTTCCCAGTTTTCCGGAAAAGGAACTTTTTCCTGTGAATGAAGAACCACCCAGCCGAAAAATAAAGATATAGCAGCAACAAAAAGTATCCTCATACCTCTGACCTTCATTTTTATACTTTTTCCGCCCATGTTTTTTCACCTCCTTTTTTATTTTTTTGTTTTTTGATTAAGCTGTTTTGATTTAAAATGAAACCTTGATAAGTCTTTGTTCCATAAAGACTTAAATGTGATAATATATATATATATATATATATATATATATGCATTATTGCAAAGTTTTTTGCCTTTGTTTTCAAGTTTATTTTTAATAAAGGTGTCATAAAAATCAATTTATTATAATCATTTTACAAGTTTTTTTGTTTTTTCTTTGCAAGATTTTTTGAAAATCGCTCATTAATAACTTTTCACTTCATGCTTTTGATATGATAAAGAGGCTACTCACATTAGAGGATTTATCAAAAACAGAACTTGCCGAGTTAATAGATAGAGCAGTTGAAATATTCAAATCAATCAAAAGTCAAAGTAGCAACACAAAAAAAGGAACAAAAAAAACACGGAAAAGAGAAAATGACTTAAATATAGATAGTGAAAAACTCAAAAATAAAGTTGGGATGATATATTTTGAGAAACCTTCTACAAGAACGAGAATTTCGTTTGAAACTGCAATTTATAAACTCGGCGGAAAAGTTATATATTCATCACCACAAGATACCCAGATATCAAGAGGAGAAGATTTGAGAGACTTTATAAAAGTTGTTGAAGGGTATGTTGATTTTGCAATATGCAGAGTAAATAGTCATAAAACATTAGAAGTTTTTGCAGAAAACTCACAGATACCAATAATTAATGCTTTAAGTGATTTGAGTCATCCAACGCAGATAATTTCTGACCTTGCAACAATAAAGTTTTTACTCGGAACATACGAGGGAAGAAAAATTGTTTTTCTCGGAGATGCAAAAAACAATGTAGCAAGGTCATGGATAGAAGCTCTTTTGGTTCTTGGAAATTTCCAGCTTGTTTTCAGCTGTCCGCCGGGATACGAGCCAGATTTCGGTTCAGGATACTCAATAGAACACGACCCTCAAAAAGCAGTCCAAAAAGCAGATGTAATATACACAGATGTGTGGTTTTCTATGGGGCAAGATTATTCGGAGGAAAAAGAGAAAAAGATGGTAGCATATAGAGTTGATAGGTCAAAAATCTCCGATGCAAAGATTGTTATGCACTGCCTACCTGCTCACAA
>Ga0079992_136996_pt1 | contig 12177 bp, 23 predicted proteins | sample FaiFalFF_MnMetaG_3_FD_69197 | JGI IMG/M metagenome (GOLD analysis project Ga0079992, IMG submission 69197) | Freshwater microbial communities from Yellowstone National Park, Wyoming, USA - Fairy Falls B (FF_Mn_B) MetaG (SPADES assembly) (version 2) | ecosystem: Environmental > Aquatic >... | reverse complement strand
TTTTTTTTTTTTTCTCTTTCCGCGGGAAAGGGGAAAAAAGGGGAAAAAGGGGGCCTGGCGAAAATTTTTTTTTTTTTTTTTTTTTTTTTTTTTTTTTTTTTTTTTTTTTTTTTGGCAGGCGCACAAAGGAGGTGGCGTCTATGCTGCACAAAGGACCGACGGTCTATCGCCGCATCGTCTTTCCGACCGCCGCTTTGGAGGCACGGGCGCGCTGGAAGGCGGTCAATGGGAAGTCAGGAAAGACGATGTTGAGAGTGCGCGTCTACTACCTCGATGACCAGCGCGTGCGGGAGTATCCGCCAGCGCTGTTTCGCTATTCGTCCGACCCACTCAACGCGCTGCTTTTCTCCCGCCAAGCCGCCATCGAGGAAGCGATGCGGGAGGCAGCGGAGGCGGCTGTCACTTATTCCGTCTGGCTCGGACTGGCTTTGCAGGACGAAAACACGCTCCTTTTCGACGGCATGACGCACTTCTTCAAGTTTGATCCCGGCGCGTCATCTGCGACGACCATGCTCTTTGGAGCGGAGCGAATGGGCGAATGGGCGCTTCTGTTGCAAGTCGGCTGCGCAATCGCCGAATCGGAAATCTGCCGTCACTTCGCCGACAATTGGCGTCAGCACGAGAGGGAGCTCGGCGCGTTCCTGCAAAACTGGGCTTATCGCCCAGAGGAGCGCGTCGCCGAAGTCGTTGTCTTCAGAGATGCGGACGGTCAATTCGCCGTCAAGGACGCGCGCGAGGTCGTGCGCGTCCTGCCGTAGGTGAAACGACGAAAGGAGGGATGTCTATGCGCGGACCGAAGGTGACGCGGGTTATAAAAATCGGTGCGATGACAATTGGAGTCGTCGCGTGGTGGGAGAAGCGTGGAAAGGTAGGGTGCGTGCGACTGTCGGTTTCGAGAAATGGCGAACCGGCGCAAAGCATCATCGCCGACTATAACGACTATCCGCTGCGCAACAAAGAAGCGCACAGCGGAAAGCTGGCGAAAATAGCGTTCTCGTTGTCGGCAGAAGAGCAGGCACGACGCATCGCTGACACTTTTATTCGCCGCCTTGGATTAGCGCTCCAGAATTCGCTGACCGAACTCTACCAGGATTTCCAAGACGCGTCGTTCTGGCTGAATCCGAAAGACGCATTGACAGCATCGTGCTGGTTCAACAGCCTACGGCGCGCTGCCGAGTGGGCGAAGCTTATTGAGACTGCTCGGGAAACGATCGCTCACGAGCTGTTGAAACTCGCCGGGTGGACGCATCTCCTTGAGAAGGAACGCGAAGCCGGCGGTCGCCTCGTCGCTGTCGCGGCTGACCGTGGCGACGAACCGGACTATCTCGTTGACTTGAATTTCGACTTGGGCTTCTCCGATTACGCTGCTTAGGCGAAGGACGCGAATGCGCAAAACCCTGCGGCGCTGCTGTCGCTCGGTTTCGAGCGATGGTGGCGCCGCAGCGCTCTAAAGGAGGTGTTGCCGCATGGTCGTCAAAGACAGGAAGGTCGTCAAAATGGGCGACTTGACGCTCACGATTGAGGGCACCTGGATGACGACTTGGAAAGATGGCATGGAACGCGGCGAAGAAACCCGCGTTCGTATCATTATCCGTTGGGCAGGCCAAAAAGCGTGGAGCGTCAGTTTTGTCGCCGACGAGGGCACTTTATCGCCCTACGCCGGCGGAGAGCTCGCGCGTCAATACGGAGCGGCGATGGCAGATCGCCACGCACGGCATTTTCTTCGCTGGCTTGGCCTCTGCTTCAAGGACGACGCGTGCAGCCTGTTCAATAGCCTCGATAGCGCCTACTTGTTCAACCCAGAGTATCGCCAGCGCCCAGGCGCTGTGGACACTTGTTGGCGCCTGGCGCGCGTCGGCGTCATCGCTAGCACCCTTGCCATCGTCTTCAACCAGCTTCGTGCTGCCGTCTGTAAGTCCTTCGTCTTTGAGGCGCAGAACTACAAACGATACGCGCCACTAGGCATCTTCGCCATTGTGGGCGAGTGCCTCCGCAACTTCGCCAATGCCGGCGGCAAGGAACTTGACCTTGCCGCTGCTTTCGTTGAGCTGGCGGAAAAGCGCCTGAAGGAGGTGAGCGTCGGTGGAGTGGGTTGAGAAATCGGCACGCTTTAACAATCTGGCGCTCACGGTGCGTGCTCGGTATCGCCGCCTTCCGTTTTTCGGCGAACCGAGCCATTGCACCGAAATCAAAGTCGTGCTGACGCTAGATGGCGCAGAGCGTTCTATCGTGCGTGTTGCGCCGTTCCGCTATCCAAAAACGCCACAAAGCGCCGAAGAGGAAGCCAAGCGCGCCGTGCGCCGGTTCCTGCGGTGGCTTGGCTTTGCGCTGGCGGACGATACGCCACAACTGATAGCGGAACTCAACGCTGAATATGCCTTCCTGCCGACCAACGAGCGTTCATTGCCCAGTCTAGATTGCGTCGCTGGATTAGGCGGCATCCACGATGTCTTCGAGCCGTTCTTCTACGCCTTCGTCTTCCTGCTGATGGCGATACAGGCGTGGAAGAACGAACTCGGCACGGAGATGGAGATGTCCGCGCTCCGCGCCCAACTCGGCGAACGGCTGCTCCAGTTCGCCGAGCAGGACGCGAACTTTGTTGACCTAACACCGAAGGAGGTGAGCGCCGATGGAGTATCCATGCGCTGAGAAGAGCGTGCGCTTTGGTGATTTGACCGTCGTCGTGCGCGCCCAGTGGCATCGCTGGCCGGATTGCGAGCCACCAGGCGGCACAACCGAACTTTCGGTTACATTGACGCACGATCGCATAGAGGGGAGGATCGTGAGGACAGCGCCATTCAGAAAAACCGACTGGCCATTGCGTGGCCTAGAACACGAAATTGCGCGTTATGCGAAAGCCGAAGCGGAGCGAGCCGTCAACGTGTTTTTGCACTGGCTGGGCTTGGCGATGACCGGCGATATGTGGGGGCTCTTTATGGAACTCGACGATCTCTACCGTTTCCGTCCCATTGAAGGCTTGCGCGAACCGACTGTGCTGGACTTTTTGAGCGGGCTGCGCGATGCCGGTCGCATCGCGGAGCCCTTGTTCGTGGCTTTCACGCATCTGCTGTGTGCAATCCATGAGTGGCGCTTTCAGAACAACTCGGAAATTGATGCGACAACGATGCGTGTTCGCCTCGGCGAATGGCTTCTCGCCTTCGCCCAAGAGCGCGATAAGCGCTTTGCCGATTTCACGCCAAAGGAGGTGAACGCCAATGCCTGAAGTGCCCGTGAGCGTCGCATTGAAGATGAAGCGGCTCCTGCACGAAATCTGGCAGGAGTTCCAGGAGCACCAGCCAACCTGCCCGAAGTGCGGCGTGCTGTGGGCAGAATACGGCTGGGACCACGAATCTGATTACGGCGAGCGCATCAGCGCCGCCTGTGAGGATGGACATGAATTCGTCATCGACTTCGATGACGACTTCATCATCGAGGAGGTGGTGCGCGATGACGATCAAACAGGTAAATGAGATGCTCGACGAGGTGGAGTGCCAGCTTGGCGAAGAATTCTGTCGCCGATTCTGCTTCTGGCTTCAGACGGAAGACGGCAACGATGGCGTCCGCAGAATCACTGCCGTCCAAGTGCGCGACCGAGGCAACGGCTGGCTCGTTGCGACCTTTCCCGTCTCCAAGACGACGACGGCACAGGAATTGCTCGACGCTCTTCGTCGCTGGCTCCAGGAGAAAGGAGTGAAGGCGCATGAATCCTGAAGCCACTGTCGCGGAACGCCAAAAGTGTCGCTTTTGCCACGCAGAAGCAGAATGGCGCGTGGAAATCGGGCATACGCCGTGCGACCTTTGCGAAGCGCACTTTCGCCAGTTTCGCGGTCCTTGGTGGACGCTCTGCGTCATCGCTGGCATCCGTTATGTCGAAACACGACTCACAGACCTGTCAGCGCTTCCGGCTGACGAGGTAGTAAAGCCAGAAGATTTCGCCGCCGACCGTGACCTTTAAACCGCGCTTCGCCTTCGGCGCGGCTGGTGGCGGCTTGTCGACATCCCGCACCCAGATGTCGACCTTGCCGCCGACAATGGGCATATCGAACTGGATGTCTGGGCGCGGATCGGCGGCGTAAGCCTTCAACTTCTTGACAGCTTGCGACTCCGCCCACACCTTCGCTAAGTCCAGGACGAGGTTCAACGGCAGCATACTTTCGTCGCCTCCTATCCACGAATAAGTTGAGCGCAAGGGAGGTGTAGCCGCGATGCTAAAAATTTCCGTCGTCCTGACCGAGCCTGAAGCCGCCGCGCTGGAAGAACTGGCGCGGCGGGCGGGCATCAGCGTGGAAGAAGCGGCGGCGAAAGCCGTCCGCTTCGTCTTGCGAGAAGTCACAGACTGGGCGCTTCATCGCGCCCGACAAAGCGCTAACGGAGGTGAGGAGCGATGGCGCGTAGTAACGCCGTTCCCAAAAAGCGCCTGAATTGGCGCGCCGTCCGAGAAGCCGCTGGCTTGGTCTTCGGTGCGGCGGCCTACTTGCCGACCTACGGCATCGCTTTTGCCGCTGCCATCGCGGCGAAGGTGATGCACGGCGTTGTGGAGTTAGCGCGTCGGAGCATTGTCGCGGCAGCGAAGCTCGTCTTCCTGCCGCTGGCGGCACTGGCGTGTCTCGTCTTTCCTGACAAGGACACGCCTGTGCGGCGCATCGTTGAGGGCGCAAAGGCGTGGTGGCGGGAATTTGCATGATGCCATTAGGAAGGCGCAAAAAGCCAAACCAAAGGAGGGTGATGTGCGATGAAGCGCGTCGAGGCAAATCGCTTGCGCTTTGAGATCGGCGAACTTGCCGGCTACCTGCCGAGCGAGTTTGTCTGGGAGCAGCGACTACTGAGCAAGATCGCTCACGGCGCCGAGTTCTGCTATTGCAAGCAAAGCAGGCGATCTCGGCAAATCGATCGCTTGCGCTTTATCGTTGACGCGGGCAGCGTCTTCTGCGATGTGGAACCGCACGATCTTCCGAATGACTGGGATGTGCCCGTCGATGAGGCAGTCGCCAAGGCAGTCGCGGCGGTGAAAAGGATCGTCACCACCGAAGAGTTCCAACACTTCATCAACGCGTTCCACACGCTTCGTTACCTCGAACCGTTCCTTGAACGCTGGTCCGAACGCGTGCGCGGGCAAATCCTTGATTGCGCCAAGGCATGGGCATCTGATGCCGCCCGCCGAGTCGTAAAGGCAAGCCTCAATGCGGGAGAGTGATCGGCGATGGTTACCCGAGAGCGCATTGTCAAAGCGCTGGAGAACGCCCTTCAAAACTTCGGTCACGCTGACGAACCCAAAACCTTCGCTGAAGCGCTGAGTCACTGGACGGAGCACAGTTGCTGCGGGCATCTCGTCGCAACGGCGATTACGCGGGCAGTAGAAACTCTGTCAGGACGATGCGACCTTGCGTGGTATTACGACCCTTGGGTGAGCGATGACGCCGACGCTAAGCCTTACCTGATCGCGTTCGTCCTTGTAGATGTCCGCACCAAAGAATGCCTGACGCTCAACACCGTCAACCCAACGCCGCACGCCGTCTTTCCCGTGGAAACGATGGACGACGCCATCGCAGCGGTTGGCTACTTCCTATCGCTGCTTGGCGTCGCCGTAGAAGAACAAATCTCGCAAGGAGGTGACGTGCGATGATCACGCGTGAGCAAGTCGTAGAGGCTCTGGAGCGAACCTTTGAAGGCCTCAGCGAAGCAGGCAAGCCGCTCACCTTCGTTGAAGCGCTCGATCACTGGACAGAGCGTGGTTGCGGTGGAGATTGTGTTGCAGAGACAATCATGCGCACTGTGGCGATCTTGTCAGGGCGCGAACTTGCGTGGTATTGCAACCCGATGGTCAGCGAAGACCTGGACGCATACCCATACCCGATCGCATTTGTTCTGGTTGATATCCCGACACAAAGATGCCTAACTCTCGGCGGCGTCAACAACACGCCGCATGTCACCTTTTCCATTGGCACCCTGGACGATGCTGTGGCAGCGGTGGGCTATTTCCTGTCGCTGCTCGGTATTGCCGTCGAAGAGGAACTTCTCTTGTAAGGAGGTGACGCGCGATGGTCACGCGCGAGCAAATCAAACAAACCTTAGATCGCATCTACGACAGGGAGTATGGCGATGGTGTGACCGAGGCAAAACTCGTCGAAGGCATCACTTTCTGGATGCAGAACGCCGAGTATCCCTTTGATGTCATCGAGACGCTTGTTGAAGCTGTCTACGAGCTGTCGGGCAAGCCACACAACGCGCTTGGCTGGCACGCCGAGCCATTGCGGGACGAGTGGAGTTATACGGGAGAAATCGCCTTCGTGCTGGTGGACGCGGAGAGTGGGCGCTGTCTGACGCTCCAACGGTCTGATCGCCCAGAAACCGAAGCATGCATCTCTGTTGCTCTGCCGATCACAACGGAAGAGGAAGCAGTCGATGCCGTCGCCTATTTCCTGCGGTTACTTGGTGTGCCCGTGGAAGGATTAGAAGGAGCGGCATCGTGATCGCAGGGGAGGTGATAGCGATGGGCCCGATCGCGCGCAAAAGAGAGGCGACTTTGAAGTGCCCAGTCTGTGGGCGCTTTGCGTTGCACACCTACTACGACGACTATCGTCCCGGCAAGCCCAATGCCTACTGGCAATGTCACCGCTGCGGCGCCTGCCACTACTTCTGTCCCGTCCATCGCCGCTGGAATGGTAGCCGTCCATCGGACGCTGCCGATGGTGGTTGTGTATGCCGCTATTTGCCTGACGAGGAAGACGACGAATAGGCGCTCCGTCAATCCAACAGCGTTGCAAGGTCTTTGGACGCCTGGAGCGCCGCTCGCACCCGCTCAATCGGCACCACGAAATTGACTGTCTGTCCTGCGCCGCGCGTCAGCATCCCAACCCAATACAGTTGCCCATCATCCTCCACCACGAACACACCCCCACCGCTGGAACCTGGCGCTGCTGTCGTCGAAGTTTGGTAAAAAGTCTTGCCGTGCAATAAGCGCCCGACCGCGGCGATGATGCCGCGACTGACGGAATTCACGAACTCGCCATAGAGCGACCCGACATGCCAGCACTCTTGTCCCACCCAGACGCTTCTGCCCTTCGGCAGCGGCACTGCGGAGTAGGGAAACAGGTCGCCTTCGTAAACTTCCAAGACGGCGACATCATCGCCACCATCCTCTTCGCTCTTCGTGGCGAACACGACCTTTGCCAGCAACCGCAGTTCGCCCGTCTTTCGTCCGTCCTTGACGCGCTCTAAAACGACCCAAGCATCGCGCCAAAGCACTCGCTTGCCCTTCTCGTTCTCGTCGTCCTCAATGATCTGTTTCAACTCCTCGATGACATGGGCGGCAGTCAGGACATAGGTGTGATCGTTGTGCTTGAAGACCGTCCCACTACCACGAACGCTGTAGGTGCCCATTTCCGAAGAGAGTTCCGCCACGACTTGCACGCTCGTCCCTAACAACCGCTCCTGAATTTGCTGTCGCAGAGACGCAGGCGGTGCTGCGACCGCCAAAGTGACGACAGCGCAAAGCAGCAAAGCGCACCGACGCATCGTGCGTCCACTCCTTGACGAACTTTCCCAGATGCGACGCCGCTTCTGACTTCTCGTTTTTCTGCTTTTCTTGCTGTGTTAAATTGCCCACGCGAGAATATCCGCGCGCGCCCAAAATTTTGGCACGGGCAGGATGGTGAAGGTGGTGGCGAGTGGCGAATAGCCGATGAAAAAGGAGGTGACCGATGATGCGCAAACAGAAGAAGGTCGTGACGCGAGGGCAAATTCGGGACGCTCTGGAGACGACCTATCGCGAGTATTTCGGCGAGTTCCGTGAGAACGCCTTTGCGGATGCCGTCCAAGGCTTCCTGGATGGCGAGGTCGATCCAGTCGAGATCGCCGAGACCATCATCGGCGTCGTCCATCAGCTCGCCGAGAAAGGCAAGCACGACTTGGCGTGGCACTGGGAAGCGCTACTTGCCGACACCGAGGAGCGCACTTACAGCGGCTCATTCTCCTTCGTCTTGGTGGACGCCCACACCGCTAAATGCCTAACCTATCACCGCATCGCTGGTCAGTATCCTGTCGCAGGTTACACCTTTCGCGTTCGCACCGTGGAAGATGTCGTCTCCGCGGTCGCACACCTGCTATCGCTCCTTGGCGTCCGCGTTGAATTTGACCGACAGGAAAGCGAAGGAGGTGAGGAATGATGGAGCGAAGATTGCTGCACGGCTACAAAGTCGTTGCCGTCGTCAGCGAGAATGAATTCGCTTCGCTTCTGCCGCATCTGCGGCGCGTTTACCGCATCGGCGAATGGTATGACGACGGACCGTTCTTTCTCTGTCGCACCCGCTACATGGCGCGTTGGATTGCTACCTATTTCGCCGACGCCGGCGACTTGGCGATCTTCCGCGCCGAATACGAACCTGTCCAGCCACAGCCGACGCTGCTGCCTGCACCAGAACTGGCAGGTTCGGAAGCGGCGGAACGTTGGCGTCGGGCGATTTACCAAGACCCAGAACACGCTGACGCCGTGGACGGATTGCCACAGCGCTGCATCCGTCCCGACTCCATCGTCTTGGCTTGGCGCTTTCGCTTAGTCGGCAAGCCGCTGGCGTTCCTGCGCGATGGCGAATGGGTCGCAGGACCTGGCGGCGCCGAGAAAGTCGGCATCAAAGAGGAGGTGTTGTGCTATGACCCATGACGAGATTCGCGCGCTCTATGAGCGCTTGGATAAGAAATATCATCCGGCGTATGTTGACCCAGAACAAATGGAGACGCTGCGTCAAATTCGCCACTCCATTGAGCGGATTGCCGCGGAAGCGGCAGAGAGTGGCGACTTCCGTTGGTCACTTCGCTTGTCCACCTTAGACTCGCTGCTGCGCATGTCGGAAGACTTCGATAAGGAGCGCCGCTATGACTTGGCGCTCCTTTCCATGGTCGTCGCCTTGGTCTATGCGTGGATTCTCAGTGAAGAGGCGCTGACGGAGAACGCCATTAACTTGCAAGCGAAGAACACCGATGGGAGGTGATGGCGATGAAGAAGCCGCGCCCAAAAGTCTTGCGTTGTCCGTCCTGCCGAAAGCCGATCGAGGAGGTCTACATCCTGCACACGACTTGCGAGCGATGGACCGTCTACAAGCGGGAAGATGGCACGCTAGCGGCCTATCGCCGTTACGACACCATCGGCGACACCGAGTATGTCGAGTTTGACTGCGGTTGCAACTTCTCTGAAGGGCACATCGAGAAGGTGCGTCCAATTTTGCAGGCGCTGGAAGCCATCGAAGAGTAGGTGTGTCGGATGCAGCAATGGGCTTGCCTGTTCATCTTCCGACCCATGCCTGACGAACGGCAGGAAGAGTTGCGTGCGGTTGTCGAAGGGTGCGATGTCATCTGGATGTTTGCGCAATATCGCGATGCGACGGAAGCGCTCAGACCATTGAAGGACGCGCTGAAAGGCAAGACTCTCGTCCTCTTTCGGGAAATGGTGACGCTTCCGCTCGTGCCAGAGCGCCTCGCTGAACTGAAATTGTTCATCGACGAAGTCGGTTCTGCTGCGGAACGCATCGTGATCCATTACCCGCGCCATCGCATCATCTGGGATGCGGATTTAGAGCGGCGCTTTACGGTTATTCGAACCGGCGAGGCCATGCCCTACATCTTTGTGATGGACTTTGCAACGCAGCGACAATTGCGCTTCATCCACTACCAAGCCTACAACAAGCATCTGAAAGGTTCCGATGTCGTCGACAAACTTCGTCACCTGCCGCACATCGTCGTCGGCGATGGAGACGGTGCCATTCGCGTGCCATTCATCGAGGTCCTGCGCTTGCAGGCTGCGTCGGAGCTGATTGTGCACCCGACACGCGCAGATGCCTATGCTCGCTTCCTTCTGCACGGCATCTTGCTCGGATGTGTGCCCGTCCTGCTCCTGACCGATGCCGAGATGCTGTTCGTCTACACGAACGCGGCAAGCACCGACAAATTTGCGGCGTTCCGAGAACTCTCTCGGTATTTTCTCGTCTGTCCCGACGAAGAGTCCTTCCTTGCGACCGTCGCGCGCCTATTTGCGCACCCGCAGGAAATTCCAGAGCATCGTCAGCGCGTCTATGAATTTCTTTTGCATCACCGCGATCTATGGTGCCCTGAAATCGTCTATGAAGCTTTCGCCGAACACGATTTGTTCTTGCCTGCCGATTTGACGCCTGCGTCGCATTTCTCCAAATCGGACATTCACTTGTATCCGACAAGCAAATGGTCGCAAAATCCGCCGTCCAAGCGCTTCGTGTGCATCTGATCGCAGAAAGCGCAGAAGAGGGAGGTTGGTAGTATGTCGGATTGGTTCGCCGTGCTGGATAGTCTGCTGGAGCTGGTGCCGACTGGCGATCCTGAGCAATTCAGAGCATGCTGTCCGTTTCATCCTGATGTGCGTCCGTCTCTTTACATCCACCTCGGTAAAGGCGTCTGGTATTGCTTCGGCTGCCAAGAAGGCGGCACGATGATGACGCTTCTGAGGCGCCTTGGCGTTGAAGCGACAGAGTCACCTTCGTCAACTGAGCAGCCGACTTTACTACAAATCTTGCGCGATGCGCAGCAGTGTTTTCAATCTACTCTGACGCTGCATAGAGTCGCAAGGTATTACCTGCAAAGGACAAATCGCGAACGCTTTTGCAATATATTCGGGCTGGGCTTTTGCGATCCGCAACGGCTACGCGCCAGCCTGTCAACCAAATACACCTACGAACAACTCGTCCAGGCAGGCTTGCAAGCTCGCAGCGGCTATGTCTTTTTGGCGAACCGCATCACCATCCCAATTTACGACACCAACAAGCGCTTAGTTGCCTTTGCCGGACGCGCCCTCTCCGATAATGTCCGCCCGAAATATTTGAACACGCCCAACACCGTCCTCTGGAAGAAGCGGCACATCCTGTATGGCGCCCACTTCGCTACGGACCTAATCAAAACGCAGCGCCAGCTCGGCAAAAAGCCCGTCCTTCTATGGCTCGTGGAAGGCTACTTCGATGCTATGCATCTGCTCGCCGCAGGCATCCCTGCCGTCGCTCTTTGTGGGACGACGCTTTCGATTACCCAGCTGCGCTGGCTGACGAGCCTTCCTGTGACGATCTGTCTCGCCTTAGACCCAGACGCGGCAGGATTAACGCGCGCTCTGGAAATTTTTCTGACCTTGCGCGTGTATGGTGTGAAGGTCGCTGTTTGTCCGTTGCCGGAAGGCAAAGATGTTGACCAATGCGATCCGCACCTGCTAAGAGAAAGAGTCATCAGTGACGCGGCGACAGCGTTCGCCAACCTGTTGCTCCATGTCGATTATCCGCCGATGAAGTTAGCTCGTTGGTTCGTGCGGCTGCCGCGTCGTGACCGCAGTGACCTTTACCGCGCTTTACAGTCGCACTCGCCCGTCTATGCGGCAGCTGTCGCTGGGGCAATTCGCGCCGTGAGCCCACGCCGCCAATGCGTTCCTACCGCTGGTGTGACGCTAGCCGAACTGTTGCTATCAGCTGTCGCTAAAGGCATCGTCCCGCAGCAAGAACTTCCACGCGATCTTCCTGACCAACTGCCGCAAAGGCTGCGTGGCATCGGAAAGCACCTGCTCAGCGGCGAGCCGCTTGGTGAAGAAGACGCAAAGACCCTCGCACGGCTACTTGCCTCGCCACTTCAGACCTCAGGGCGCGCTTTGCTAGCGGCATGGAAAGTCGAGCAAGCGCGTCGTGCGGTCATCCGCATCTTAGAGGAAGCAAAGACAGCGCCAGAAGAAGCGTTACCCGCTTTGGAGCAACGCTTCTTGGAAGCGGACATGGCGCTTCGGCGAGCCCTCGCCGAACGCGATGCTGCCATCGCCACCGACGATTTTCTCGCCGCCTTGGACTTCTGAACTTGCCGACGAACCCGAAGGCGCTTCCTTGCCTTCGGGCAAGAAGACCATCCTTTCAGCAGGAGGTGTTGTCGTATGCCGCAGCTTCAACTCACCCTGCAAGGTCGCACCATCACCATCCAAGCCAACCTTTCTGGCTTGGTGCGGGTCGGCGACGGCGAACGCTACAAGAGCTTCGCCTTGCCGAAACTCGCTAAGGCAGTCGCCTCCAATCCCAGCGCCATCTCGGTCGAAGAGACCGAGAACGGCGCGATTTTGCGGTTGCCGGACGGGACGGCGTTCGTCTTGCGGGCAGACACTCTGGTCATCACGCCCGCCACGCCGTCCGTGCC
>Ga0079992_143518_pt1 | contig 12182 bp, 10 predicted proteins | sample FaiFalFF_MnMetaG_3_FD_69197 | JGI IMG/M metagenome (GOLD analysis project Ga0079992, IMG submission 69197) | Freshwater microbial communities from Yellowstone National Park, Wyoming, USA - Fairy Falls B (FF_Mn_B) MetaG (SPADES assembly) (version 2) | ecosystem: Environmental > Aquatic >... | reverse complement strand
TCTCCTTGGGAAGTCTTTTGCAAGGGACTTCTCTCCTTTGCGCCCTGTGATGGTGCAAGGGAAGTGGGAGGGGATAGCGAGCAGGTTAGGTCCTGATGGCTTTGCAGGGCCGCCCTGAAATGTTACAAAGCCGACAAAGCTACATTCTTCTCAAAAGAACTTTCACAGCAGAGCTTATACATATTGCAACTTCTTTTGGTTTCCTCACTTTTCTCAAAGCATCAAACAAAAGCTCAAATTCTTCATAGCTAAAAGAACGAGAGCGAGAAAAATTAGATAAAACATCAAAGTACATACATACGAAAGAAGGATTTTTTCTGAGCTGATCTTTAAGTTTCTCAACTCCTTTCAAAACCAAAAAAACAAATGGAGAATGTCTATCAAACTTTTCACAGTCTGAGTAATTGAGCGACTGAGAAATAAAATACACTTTTTCAAGGTCTTGAATTTTTGGATTTTGTATGAATTTTTCAAGAAAGTCTTCAATCTTTTGGCATAAAAAATCATATTTGAGACCTGCCATTGAGGCGGTTTCATGAACCACAGCAAAAAATTCCACATCGTTTTGCTTCTGCCAGTCTATTTTTTCTATCTCCGCTTTAAGCGCAGGTTGAGTCAAAGAATTTGTATAAACCAAAAATCTATACCATTTAAAGCGTGCCTTTGGGTCTTTGGAATTTGTAAGATAATCAAAAACACCATTTTCATCTGCCTTTCTTATTATTTCTAAAAAATGCTTACGAATTTTATTTTTCGGGTTAGCCAATCTTTCGGCATCATAAAGAGAAAATAAAACAAGGACATCCTCAAAATCTGAATTTGAGAACCTTCCATCTTGTCTTTGGATGGTTTCAAGGTAGCCAACAAGTCTTTCAACTTCAAGTAAAATCCCATCATATATACTTGTTTGCTGAGAAATAAAAAAAAGAGGGAAAATAAAAAACACAGACCAAAACATATTTTTAATTTAGAGCAAGTTTTCAAAATTTTCTGATTATTTGATAAAAATTGTGTCATCAAAATTTGAGAAGTGATTTTATGATTTCAGCTACGACTGGGTTCATAAGAGTAATGGCAATAATAGTCAATACGATAAGGGAATTAAGCTTCATATCAGTTTTTTGTATTTGAGATTCAAGCTTTCGGATCTGGGATTCAAGATCTGACTTTACTTTATCTATTTTTGCACTGAGCTCTGCCTTAGCTCCTTCTATCTTCGCATCAAGCTCTGCCTTGATACTATCTACCTTTGCATTAACCCCGTCTATCCGCGCATTAAGCTCCGTCTTAACTCCTTCTATCTTTTCAATAAGCTCTGCTCTTACCCCTTCTATCTTTTCAGTAAGCTCCGCTCTTACCCCTTCTATCTTTTCAATAAGCTCTGCTCTTACCCCTTCTATCTTCGCAGTAAGTCCCGCATTAACCCCGTCTATCCTTGCATTAAGCTCTGATTTTAATGAGTTAATACTTTGCTGTATTGCTGATGTTCTTTCTTCAAAGACATTTTTATTTATGAATTCTTCTCTTATTGCACTGAGGAGCTCATCTTTTGTTGTTTTCCATTTGATTTCAGTAATTTGTGATATTACTTCATCAACAGCTCTCACAAAAGCTTTCGCCTCTGCTTTACCGAGCTTACTTTCTAAAACCTCAGTAGCTTCTTCTGACAACGACTTCTTCATATTTTCTCATCTCCTATAAAAAATATAACTACAAAAAAATTTAAAAACAAATGAAAATAAACAAATAAATGATTTCCATAAACTAAAATTCTAATTTTCATAATAAAATGAAATCTAAACGATTATTATTGGTATTATTGCTTTTTTCTTCTTCTTTTTCTTTTTTTTCTTTGGTGTTTTCAGTTTGTCCTCAAAAATCTGACTCTATATACGAAAAAACTCTTGATTTTTTTGAGAAAAATTTGGACCAAACCGCACTCTTTGATTACACTATGTTCAGAAGAATAGAGGGAAAAACTTCCACCGGAAAAAGTATTTTTGATTCTGTCCAAGTGGGCTATATACTATGGCAATTTTCTGAGATAACAAAAGACAAAAAACTAAAACAAAAAAGTAAAAACCTCGCAGAAAAGATTTTTTCATCTGTCTGGGAAAATAAAAACAAAAAGGGAGAGTATTTATGGGGATACGAAAGCTTGGTCGGAACGGAGGGAATTAAAGAATTGGAGATTCCAGATATAGATACTACCTCCGTAGTTTTAGCTATTTTCAAAATTACAAATTTCAAAAATATACCAAAGGAGTTTGTAGAAAGTCTAACTCAATTCATAAGAGAAGATGGCACAGTAAAAATCTGGATTGCTGGGAGTCCATATGCAGAATCTGGGGATGTAGGGATTGCAGCAAATGTTTTATGGGCTTTTTCAGTGTACGACATATACAACGAAAGAGTTGAGAGAATATGTAAATTCATTCATAACTTTGTTTCAAACCCCCAAAATTTCAAAGATATATGGTACAGAGTATATTACCTTTCAGATTATCTTGCTCTTTACAACATAGTGAGGGCGCTTCCGTATATAAAATGCCAGAATAAAAATGAGATTGAAGATAAGATTGAAAAAATTTTAACCCAAGCCCTACTTTATGACAAAGATTTAAATATAACAACAAGGTGCGCTATAATTTCATCGCTTCTTAAAATGAATGCAAAACCTGATAAAGCAGAAATAAAGAAAATACCTGAGTACCTGAACAAATCAATAGAAATGAAAGAAACTGAATACATTTATGCAGGAGATCCGGAAAGAAAATATCTTTTTGGAACAAAAGCTCTATCTTGCGCGCTATGCCTTGAAGCCCTCTTTTTGTCAAATCAATAATATTATGGTTTTATATAAAAATAGAACACAAAAGATAGAACAAGAAGATAAGAAAACATAAGAGCTTTCAGTTTTTCTGTGAAGAAGAAAAATAAAGATAAGATCAAAGAGCTAAAAACTAAAAACCAGAAAAGTCTTGGAACCAAAAATACCCAAACAAAAATGCCCAAAAAGTTCAAGAAAAAATTTATAACCTTGCCTTTCTCTCTCCCAAAAAAAGTAAAGATATTCAAAACTTTGCCTTTCTCACCCTCGTAATCTTTTAAGTCCTTTGATGTAGCAGCCAAAGACAAAGATAAGAAAAGAAAAAGAGAAAATATAAAATCTGTTTTTCCAGAAATCAAGCCTCCCTGCAAGAAAACCAAAGAAGAGCCGCACGCTATGAACAAAGATGAAAAAGGACTTTTTCCCCATCTCAAAGGTGAATACAAAATTGATAAAACAACACACAAAATGCTTATAAGAAATACCCAAAAATCAACAAATAATGTCGGAATAGGAGATAAAAAAAGAAATAAAAACCCGAATTTTTTGAAATCCTCAGGTCTCGCAAGTCCTCTCACCAAAGGTCTTGATCTATTTGTTATCTTGTCTATTTCAAGGTCATAAAAATCATTAAGAAGTGAATTCCCCCACCAAAGAAAAAAAATTGAAATCGCACAAAAGATAAGCTTTAATATGATGGGGATAGAATGTATTTGTTTTGTTCCCCCTGAAAAAAATCCCATCATCAAAACCGAAATAAAGAAGAAAAACTGAGGGAATCTGAAAGAATAAATTAAAGCCTTGAAAGTCTGCACACTTTTATTTTAGTTCCTCTGCACTTCTTATATTTTATTTTAATCAAATTTCAAACTAATAGAAATAAACTTTGGCTACAATCTTCAAAAAGTCCAATACCTGCGATATTTTCCCATCACTTTCAAATTTCAAACCACTGACAAATTTTGAAAACTCACCAGAAAGCAAAACTTTTTTTGCTAAATCCAAAGTTTTCTCATTTCTATAAAAAAAGTTTGAAAAAAAATAGAAGATCAAAAATCTTCTGAAAAGAGAAGAGCTATAAAAATAAAAAAGAGACCGAAAAGATAAAAATAGAGAAGAACTGAAATTCAAGTCACCTCGCAAAATACGAGAAAGCATTATCCCTTGGTGAAGGGCGGATGAAATTCCTTCTCCTGTCAAAGTATCTACTCCATATGAGTCCCCAATGAAAAAAACATTTCCTTTTTTGAATTTTGTCTTTGGATTGAACTTATTTATAACAAAAAATTCTCCTTTGTTCTCAACTTGGCTTTTATTGTTATTATTATTTTGATTTTCTTCTTTTTTTTTCATCTTCTCTTTTATTTTTTGGAGGTCTTTGTTGAGGGACATAAAGCCTATATCAGAAAAACCGTAGCCATCAAATTTCCAAAACCACACAAACTCATCTCCAAAACTTTCAATAGAGAACAACATCTTATCTTCTACATCCTGATTTTCAAACCACCTTACAGCCTTGTAGGAATCTCTTTTAAGGTAAGAACCCATAGCTATCACAAGTTTTTTGCACTCAACATAACCTTTTGTTGTTGAAACTAAAATTTTTCCGTTTTTTTCTGAGTATCCCAAAAATTTCACTCCTTCTTCAATTTTGACGCCGTCTTGCTTTGCTTTTTTGAAAAGCGCAAAATCCATATCTACTCTTTTTGTCACCATAAAATTCTTATCAGATACATCAAAAATTTTCTCACCTAAATCAGAGGAAAAGACAATCTTTTTTATTTTCTTTGCAGGAAAATCTTTGCCGGGAACAAGTCCGAGTTCTGAAAGTAATTTTACAGCTTTTGGTATAAGTCCTCCACCGCAAACTTTATCACGAGGGAAATATTCTTTTTCTAAAACCAAAATTTTATTTTTTTCAGGAAAACTCAAAGCAAACGAAAGACCCGCAGGTCCGGCACCAACAACACATATATCTACTATCTCTCCCATGGTCTTTCAAACCAATTTAGTAATTCTAACCCCAGAATTCAAAAAATTAACTCTGGGTATCTTCAAAAAACTTCAAATGAAAATCCTATTATTATACCGCCGGCAACATCAGAAAGCCAGTGGTCATTCACAAGAATTCTTCCCGCACCTACAATAAAAGGTAAAGAATAAAAAACCGCAGAACATAATTTGCTTTCACAGACGTCTTTTGCTACGGTGAAATAGACTGATGAGCTCGCTTGGGAATGTCCTGACGGAAATGACCGCCATCTATTTTCAAATCTCAAAGGAGAAAAAGAATATTGGTATTCTGCCCAAGCTGGTCTTTCCCTTCCAAAAAATTTCAGAGATTGGACTATGAAGGTAGTAAAAGCCAAATTGTAAATAGCTCTCATAAACCCCAACCTCACTTTTTCGTTACCTGAAACCAAACCAAAAATATAACCTGCAAAAGAGAAAGGAACAAGAAAAATTCCTTCACCCAAAAAACTCATAACTTCTCCTACATCTTTCGTTTTATTATAAGAAGATAAAACAAGGTTTCTTACATATTGATCAGCCAAAGATAATGGTATAGCAGCGGTTAAGGCTACCGCAGTTCCAAGAATTACTTTTGGAAACTCCTCCTTTTTTCTTTGGAATTCAAAGGATATGTCAGAAGCCAGAATTTGCGATACAGATTTTTTTTCGCCACCAAAAGAAAGCGGGAAAGAGAAAATAGAATAAGAAATAAGCCAAAAAATCAAAGACAAAAATAAAAACCGAAAAAAAATACCAAACTTACTCCATGCTCCCATCTTTTTTCACTCCATGCCTTCTTCTTTTCTCATCTTGATATTTTCTTGAATCTTTTTTGACTTTATATCCTCCATTTCACCGGCTGACCATATTATTTTTGGCGTTATAAATATAAGTAAATTAGATTTCTGAACTCTTTTTTGAGACGATCTGAAAAGGAAACCTACGACGGGTAAATCTCCCAAAATTGGAACCTTTGCTCTTGAAAGAGAGCTTCTTGTTCTCATAAGACCTCCAATAACTGCTGTCTGACCATCTTCTACTAAAATAGAGGTTGTTGAGGTTCTCTTTATTGTAGCTATACCGAGCTGCTGAACCGCAAGTCCCGGTGGTGGCTCTTCTGCAACATCTGAAATCTCAACTGATATATCAAGAGAAAGCTTTTTTTCCTCTTTTATAACATGAGGGGTAATTTTAAGTATTATTCCTATATCCTGTCTTTGTATAGTTATAGTTGGCACAGCAGCGCCTCCTGGACCAGCAGCAGTTATTATTTGACCAGTTGGGAAGGGTACATTTGTAGCAACTCTTATTTCTGCTTCTTTATTATCAAGCGTAAGTATATGAGGGGTTGAAAGAATATCAACTTGTGTATCAGTTGCGAGAGCGTTCAAGATAGCGGCGAGAGGCGGTAAAGATATATTTTGCCCACCAACTTCAACACTCGCAGGCGGTAAAGAAAATCCAAAAAGAAGCCCAGATATATTAGCTATATTAGTAGGATCTATTATCTGAAAAGGTAAAGGAGCTCCAACAGATCCTCCCAAAACAGCTATACCTTTTCCTGTGGTTCCCTCCATTCTAACTGATATATCTTTTCCACCGAGAAAAGATAGACCGTATTGAGCAAGCCTTGAAGAAGAAATTTCCATAATAACAGCAGAAACAAAAACCTGCAATCTTTCTACATCTATCTTACTTATTATATCTTTTATTTTTTCAAAGTCTGGTGGAGAAGCTATGATTATGAGTGAGTTCGTAGATTTATCTGCGGCTATTCTCACCGGTGCCTGAACAACCTGAGGTCCCGGTTGTTGTCTTAGCCCACCACCTACTATATTTTGTAAAATAGATGAAACTTCCTCTGCTTTTGCATATTTGAGATAAACAACATTAACCTCTCCTCTCTCCTCTTGAACATCTACCTTCTCTATAACTTTTTTGAGATACTCTATATCATCGGGTTGAGCTACGATTATTATAGAGTTAGTTCTCGGTTCAGCTATAACTTTGGGTTGCTGCTGAGGTGATACTGCAACACGGGGGATAGATGGTATTATTTGAGTTAAAATATTCACGACATCTTGCGCAATAGAGTATTTGAGCTTTATCATTTCAGTGGTAAGAGGTGGAGGAACATCTATTTCATCTAATATCCGTGTTAATCTTTCTATATTTGCTTTTGTTTCTATGAGTATTATTGTGTTTGTAGGCATGTAAGTTTGTAAAAACGCATTACGGGAAAGCAGATTTCTGAGAACACCTGCAACTTGGTCAGCATTTGCAAAACGAGGAGTTAAGACCAAAGTCACATACTCTTCTGATGGTAGCAGTTTTTTCTCTTTTATTACGGTTTTTATTGGGCTTTGACGAGCCTCAGCAGCAGGAACTATTTTTACGATATTCCCAACTTCAACCTGCGCAAGGTCATTAGCATAAAGTATAGAATTGAATATCTCAAGCGCTTCCCTTTTTGTAACAGGTCTTGGAGAAATTATTGTAACTTTTCCCCTTATTCTCTGGTCAAGAAGATAGTTTTTTCCAGACCATTCCGAAATAAGTCTAACAAGGTCTAATATGTCAATATCTTTGAAGTTCATAGAAACCCTTTCTTGTGCTATTGATGAGTAAAATGGTAGAACACAAATAGCAAAAGAAAATATCAAAGAAAATATTAAAGATAAAACTTTCGTAGGTGAGAGAAATTTCATTTTTCTTAATTTAACAAAAAATAACATCTATATAATTAAAATCGGCTTGCGGTAAGCTTTTATTTCTATTATATTTTGACAAAAGTCGCTCTTAAAACATTAGGTATTTTCCTTATACCCTCAATAACATCATCGGAAGGAACAGAATCTATGTTAACAAGAGCAACAGCTTTTCCACCAGATTTTTCTCTACCAAGGTGTATTGAAGCAATATTTACCCCCCTCTCTCCAAGATAAGTTCCTATCCTTCCGACAACGCCTGGTTTATCTTCATTTTCAAAGAATATTATATTCCCAACGGCTGGGGCTTCCACACGCATGGAATTAAGCTCTATAATCCTATGTTCTCCCTGAAAGACAATACCGCCAATTGAGAAAATTCCTTGCGATGTAGAGATTTCAACTTTAACTTGAAATTGAGCTCCACCATCTTTTAACACGGTTTCTCCAAATAAGATTCCTTTTGATTTTATAATATTTTCAGAGTTAAGCGGAGTTGCCAATTCCTCACCAAACATATTTTTCGCAAATCCCCAAGCTACACCAGCTCTCACAATATATGTTTCGTCAATTGTGGTTGATATTTTTATTTCCTTGATAGGGAAAGGATACGCTTGTGCTAAAAAAGATGCGAGTTTTACTCCAAGCTCAAAAAACTGAACTTTGTCCTCCGGTATTGGGAAGAAATTAACTGCGTCTTGAATAATACCATACTTTAAAAATTTGACAATCTTTTGAGCAATCTCAACAGATACATTTCTTTGTCCCTCTATCGTTGAAGCTCCAAGATGCGGAGTGACGACGACATTATCTAAATGTAAGAGAGGATTATCAGGGTCCGGTGGCTCTTTTTCAAAGACATCTATTCCAGCTCCCCAAACTTTTCCCTCTTTTACATACTTTGCGAGAGCCTGCTCATCTATTATTCCACCTCTTGCACAGTTTATAATTATGACTCCTTCCTTCATTTTCTGAAATTCCTTCTCACCTATCATCCCTTTTGTTTTATCGCTGAGTGGCACATGAACGGTTATTATATCTGATTGTCTTAAAAGTTCATCAAGATCAACCTTTTTGAACCTTTGATCATCAACATAAGGATCGTAAAATATAACATTCATTCCGATAGCCTTTGAAATTTCTCCTACTTTCTTTCCTATGTTTCCAAGTCCAACTATTCCTATTGTTTTTCCTGAAAGCTCACGCCCTACAAACTTATTTTTCTCCCATTTTCCTTCTTTTAAAGATTTGTGAGCCTGCGGGATCCTCCTTGCGGTAGAAAAAATCAAAGCAATTGTATGTTCAGCTGTCGTTATAGCAGCGCCCAAAGTATTCATTACTATTATTCCTTTTTCTGTTGCAGTCTTTACATCAATATTATCTACACCTATCCCAGCCCTACCCACAACTTTGAGGTTCTTTGCGCTATCTAAAACTTTCTTGGAAACCTTCGTGGCAGATCTCACTATTAACGCAGAATACTCACCAGATGATAGGAGTTTTATTAATTCATCTTCTTCAATTTTCTTTCTTTCATCAACTTCAAAATGTTCCCTCATTAAATCTATCCCAGCCTTATCTATCCCATCACAAGCAAGTATCTTTTGTTTTTCTGTGTGAGCATCACTTACTTTCATCTCCCTAATTACCCCCTTTCAACTTTCTAATTTTGAAAAGGGACAATAAAAAACGAAATTTTCAAAAGTTATTTTTTAAATTTACAGAAGATTTTTTACCAAAATCTTAAACTAAATCTTAAATTAAAAATAAAAGGTGAGAAACTATGGATGGAAGGTTAAAGGATATATATATAAAGTTTCAGGAGATAAAAAGAAGTCTTTTAACACCAGAGGATATTGAAATCATAGAAGGAGAAGAACTAATAAGGATTTCAGGATGGGGAAAAATCAAATCCGCACTCGGTCTTTCAAATGAAATAAAATTATCAGAAAGAATAGAGACTGGAAATAACGGTGTCAAGAAAATATTGTGGAGATATATAATAAGAGTTTCCACACAAGACGGTATATTTTCAGAGGGTGAGGGAGTATGTTCGTCAGATGAATTAGAAGGTAAGCCTGAAAACTTTATATCATATATTGCACAAGCAAGAGCCTTGAGCAGAGCAATATCATTCCTTTTGGGTATAATAAATATGTCCGCAGATGAAATTTTACCCTATCCGACAAAAAAGGAAAAAGTGAAGGAAGGATTAGCTATTCCAGAAGAGATAGCAGAAGAATGGCACAAAAAAGAAAAAAGCCTTGAAAAAGAAATGAGAATATACTCGGATGTTCTCTCTACACAAGAAGAAAAACAAAATTTATATGAAACAAATAAAGCAAAAGTCGGAGAACCAGAAGAAGAAATGAAAATTGAGAAAAAGAAATTAACCTCAATACAAAGGCGTGAAATTTTCTCACAAATAGGTGAATTTTTAAACAGGCTTGGAACCAAAACTCCCGAGGAAAAAAGAGAGTATGTTTCAAAAATTTTGAAAAGGCAAATAGTGAAATCATCCGAACTCCAAGACGAAGAACTCCTACTGCTTTATGAAACTCTAAAAAGAGAAGTAGAAAAGAAATTAACAAGATGAAAAATCAGCTTGACAAAAAATAAAAACCAAATTAAAAATTCAAATTAACAAGATTAAAAAGTCAAGTACAATAATGAATGAAAGATTGAATGAAAGATTAGGCTTAAAACATATAGAAAATCTAAAAGATATAAAATTAGTTTCAAGAGAAAGAGCTCGGGAACTGGACTTGATAGCAGAGAAAGAATACAGCATTCCAACTTTACTCCTTATGGAAAACGCAGGAAGAATGATTTCAGAAAATGTATTAAAGATTATATCAGAAAAGGGATTTGAGAATGTTGTAATTATTGCGGGAAAAGGAAACAACGGCGGAGACGGATTTTGTGCAGCAAAACATATAAAAAATCAAAGAAAAAAAATAGATATCAAAATCATAATATTAGAAGATGAGAAGAAGATAAAAGGCGATGCACTCGTAAACTTCCAGATAGTAAAAAAAATGGGAATACCAGTAGTCCAGATAAGAGAATCCGATGAACTAAAAAATATCTTACCAGAAGAAGGAATAGTGATAGACGCAATTTTTGGAACCGGACTTTCAAAAAATATAGAAGACAAATTTATTTTAAATACAATAGATGAAATAAATCTTTGGAAAGAAGCTAAATGTGAAAAAGACAAAAAAAGATTTGTTGTAGCAGTTGATATACCATCTGGGCTTGATTCAAATCAGGGAGTACCTCGCCCAAAAGCAGTAAAAGCAGATATGACAATAACATTCGCACCAGCAAAGGTAGGATTATTCACTGGCGATTCGGCAAAATTCACAGGAAAAATAATTATAGAAGACATAGGAATACCCGTAGAGCTTTGGGAAAACTCTGAATTCACCCTGATAGCAAAAGAAATAGTAAGAGGAATTTTGAAAGGAAGAGATGATCTTTCACATAAGGGAACTTATGGTCACCTTTTATGTATAGTGGGCGGACTTGGCAGAGCCGGTGCAGCTGTTCTTTCAGGAAAAGGTGCTCTCCACATCGGAACAGGACTTGTCACAATCATAACTCCCGATGTAGTTTATAATCCAATTGCGTCAGGAGCAAGAGAGTTTATGGTGATTCCAGCTCCATCTCAAAATAAAACCTTTTCAGAAAAAGCTTGCGAAGTTATAGACGAACATATTGAAGGCAAAACAGCAATTCTTATAGGACCAGGAATCTGGGATGAGGAAGGTAGCAGAAAAGTTCTAATACACACTATAAACAGAGCAAAAGAGAAAAAAATACCTGTTGTAATTGATGCAGATGCGATAAATATACTTTCTCACTTAGATTTAGGAATTCTTGACGGTGTATCCGGAGTTATAACTCCGCACCCCGGAGAAGCAGCTCGTCTTATCAAAAAAACAACATCTGAAATTCAAAAGGATAGAATTCAAAGCGCAAAAGAAATAAGTCAAAAAACAAAACTTGTGTCAGTTCTCAAAGGTTTCAGAACCATAATAACAGATGGAGAAAACTTTTTCATAAACACAACCGGCGGAGCTGAACTTGCCACCGGGGGAACAGGCGATGTACTGGCAGGAATAATAGGTGGACTTTTAGCACAGGGATATTCTTTGATGGAGTCAGCAGTTGCAGGTGTTTTTATTCACGGACTTGCAGGAGAAATTGTATCAAAAGAGAAAAAATTCAAACTTTCACTTGCAGAAGAAGTAGCAGAAAACTTGGAAAGAGCCTTGGCTGAAATCTTTTCTGTTTAAGCTTTTACTTTTTAAGCTTTTAATCTTTTAATCTTACCTTTCGACGATAACTTGGGATTGAACAAATTTTTTTCTATTCCCTTCAAAATTAAGAAACCATCCCATAAAATCACCTCTTTCTCCTTTAACTATTGACATTATGAGATAAAATATTCCCTCAACAGCTGCCTCAAGGTCGTACTGCGATGCAATAGGCGGATGGTCTGGGTGTGTGTGATATATTCCGATTATATCCAAATTTTTCTTATCTGCTTCATCTTGAATACGGATGAAATCAAGAGGATCAAGGATAAACCTTATTGGATTATCGCTTAAATTCTTTGCTTCTTT
>Ga0079992_132421_pt1 | contig 12199 bp, 10 predicted proteins | sample FaiFalFF_MnMetaG_3_FD_69197 | JGI IMG/M metagenome (GOLD analysis project Ga0079992, IMG submission 69197) | Freshwater microbial communities from Yellowstone National Park, Wyoming, USA - Fairy Falls B (FF_Mn_B) MetaG (SPADES assembly) (version 2) | ecosystem: Environmental > Aquatic >... | reverse complement strand
AATTCAATAAAGTTTGAATATGCTTCACCTATCGCTTTTATTGGAGTATAAACGTATGAATATTTAGAACCTATTTGCATGTAAATTGTATTATTCAGACCCTTTATGAAGACCATTTTGTTAACCATTAAGAATAAGCTATTAGAATAACCAATTTCAATAAAATCTCTGTATAATTTATGAACTATTTTTTCAACTTCGCTTTCTAAAACTTTTATTTCTATTTCGCTAACTGAATAATAAATAATATTAATTATACTAATAGTGGAAATCAACATGATGATGGAAAATAAAAGAAGTCCTTTTGTAATTAATATTTCAATTATTGCCCTATCCATAATTTACTATTAAAAAGTCTATGTTGATTTTGGAAATATATAATATTACAATATCTCCTTTATTTACCAAAATACTTTCTATTTCATTGTTATCAATTAAAATTTTTAATGTTGTGTTATAAAAAATTGGTCTAACGAACTTTTCAAAGGTTTTATTTAGCATGATTTTTAACTCAAAAGTACCTTTAAGAAAGACTTCTTTACTAAGATTTAAGAAGGATAAATAAACGTTATGACTAGTTATTCCATGCATTTTAGTAGAATTTCTTTGTATGCTTAATTTAGGTAATATTTCCCAACTATTCCAATCAAAATATACGCTTAAAACATCATTATTTTTTGTATATAGTTGTTCTAAATTATAAATGTTGCTTAATTTTTTATTAAATTTTATTATGAAATATTTTATTTCAAAATTAAAAATTTCATTTTGAATAATTATAGTTAAATCAATTTTTTTATATTGGGAAATATTTATAAAATTGTTTCCTATGTTTAATATTTTTATGAATCTATTTTCTGTTGAAAAATATGCTTGTTTTATAATAAATTCAAAAGTTTCTTTTATATTTTTTATATCATAGTTTTCTATAACTTTTTCTTTATAGTAAAATAAATTATAAGATAAAAATGAAGTAAAAATTATAGCAGATATTATAAAAGTTGATACAATTAATAAAATTTTATTTATTGGAATATTTAAACTCATATTTTTACATCTATTATTAAATCAGATAATTGTGAAGGTAATAAAATTGTTTTAAAATAGCTTGGAATTACTTTTATATATATTTTTTTGTAGTTTTCCTGAATATCTACATTGAAAATTGTTTCACCATTTGAATCGGTTACATTATAAGTTACTAATTTATTATCAACGAAAAGCAAAACTAATGCGTTTTTTATTCCAGTAAAGTTCTCAAACTCTACAACTTTGATTTTTAATTTTAATTTGTTATTGGATAAGCTTTTCTCTTTTATTAGAGTAGCTAATTTAATCCATTTTACTAAAAATTCGTTACTCTTATATAATGTGCCATTTCCTTTAAATTGTGCCTTAACTTTTAAGTATCCAGAGATTTTTTCTAAGTTATTTATGCTTTCATAATTTAAAGTAACTTTAATTCTACCTGAACTATCAGAATTTCCTAAGCTTTTGCCTAAATCAATAAAGTTTAAAGAAAATACATTCTCTTTAAATAAAACTGGAGATAAGTCATCTGACCATATCAATTGAAAATCTAAGTTTATATCATTTTGGGTATGATTTACGCCTACTAATTCAATAAGCAAATTAGATATAAATAAAGAAGTAGTGTTACTTCCGTAAAGATTTCTAACTTCTTCTTTATATACATAACCATTATTTGATAATTCGTACCAGCTCCATTTTATTTTAACTGTAGTTATTGTGGTTATTGAAAATTTCCCAAATAAATCAGAAATTCCTAATCCATAATTACTTTCAGGATAAACAATAGAATAGGTTTTTCTTACATCTATTAATTCATTAAACTGTTCTGAAAAAGTATAATTTAAATATTTAATTTTATAAATGTTTGTTCCTTCTCTTTTTATTAAAAGATCATTAACAAGAATTGTATTATTTATAAATATTTGAGTTTTTCCATTATATATAGGCTTATTGATATAAGGTTTTCCTTCATCTACTTCTACTATATTGTTAATTTTAATTGATTCATAAGGTACAAATTTTACATTAGGATTATTGTTTATCTTATTAACTATTTGTAAAGAGTTTTTAGTTAAATTTCCAGAATATGTTGTTGTTTCTTGCGAAGAAGAAACATCGTTATCTGTTATATACATTACAATTGTTGAAACTATTTCAGTAGGAACAATAGTTGGTACAATACCTCGAGGAGTTAAAAGAATAGCGTATGTATTTGGACTAAACCTATCTTCTATTATTATATTTTCTGAAGAATTCCACTCAAGTAATTTATATCTTTGGTCTAAAACAGCCTCAAGCTGATATCTGCCTGTTACATATATTGTATATTCTCCACTGGAATATTCTGTGCCATTAAATCGTATTTTTCCTTCATAGTAATTATTATAAACATAAGTAAAAGGTGGATCGTAATGAATGTATATAATATAAAATGTTAAATAATATCTTACTCCCACTTCAACACCTTCATCAAGAATTTGGTAAGCTGGCTGAAGATTCGCAATTAAGGAATAGGCTACCAAAACATAAAATAAAAGATATGCATAACGATTTTTCATAAAATCATTTTTAAAAAAAGTATAAAAAAGACAACAAAACTTTTTATCTTACTCTATAAAAATTAAAAATGATAAGCGGGGGTTCCCGAGCCAGGTCAAAGGGGCAGGTTTGAGGTACCTGTGCGCTAAGCGCTGCGTGGGTTCAAATCCCACCCCCCGCATAAATAAATAATTCTCTTGACTGTATAAGCAAGTATTAAAAGCCCCGGGAGGGATTTGAACCCTCGACCTTCCGCTTACAAGGCGGATGCTCTACCAGCTAAGCCACCGGGGCTGGATTTTTATTCTATAATAAAATAAAATAAAAGTATTTAATATTTATAAAAGTGGTAACCGAGTTTCAGCCTATTCAAATTTTAGTTGATTTTTTTATAATGCTGGCTATAGGTAATTTGGTTATTTTATTTTCAAAAAAGCTTAAGTTTTCACCATCACTCTTGTTATTAATTACAGGTATATTGTTAAGTCCTAATACCTTTGGTTTAAATATATTAGGCAATTCAGGAATTTTATTCTTTTTCCTCTATTTGAGCTTTTTCTTCGTTATATTAGGCTTAGTACTGGATTTTCCTTTATTAAAAATTCGTGAATATTCATTCATAATTTTTATAGTAGCAGTAATTGAAATTTTTTTCGTAACAGTTTCCTTGTATTATTTTAACTTAATTTTCTTTAAGTTAAGTATGTTAGATTCATTTTTTATAGCTTTTTTGATAACAATTACAAGCCCAATTATTTTATTTGAAATTGTTCATTATAAGTTTAAAACAAAAACTTTAATGACAATTATCCAAGGTATTATATTTATAGAAAACTTAACAGCCATATTTTTTCTTTCATTATTAAATATTATATTTCCTGAATATGAGTTAAGCAGATTTGAATTTTTCTTTAGAATTTTTTTATTAACAGCATTTGCAGGTTCTTTAATTGTTATAGGAGGCTATTTTATACCTAAGCTCATTAACAAAATTTACCATATGAAAGATGTACTATTCATTTATGTCTTAATTTTAATTAGCTTAATTGCTATTGGAGGCATCTTTATCGGAATAAGTCCTTACACTTTAATTTTTATCTTAGGAATGATAATTGGTGTAACTAAAGCTAAATCAACAATAAATGAAATTATTTATCCTTTAAATAGCATTTTCTCTATATTTTTCTTTATTATAGGAGGCTTGTTGGTGAATATTTCTTATTTACCTTTATTTTATCCTGTAGTTTTGTTCATAATTGCAATTAGTTCCCTAATAAAATATCTTTCAATTGTTTATCCGCTATTAAGTTTTGGGTATGTATCTAAAAAGAGTTTACCGCTTATTTCATTCATGCAGCCAGGCGAAACAACTTTAATTATAGCCTTAATTGCTTATTTATCAAAATTAATTAGTGATTTTGCTTTTAATTTAATTTTTTTCATTATTATATTTATTTCAATTTTTAATTATTTATTTTCGTATTTTATTAAAAAATTTATAAAAGAATAAAATTTTGTATGAATATAAATATTCTGATTTCTTTAAAAAATAAAATCGCAACTTTTTAAGTTTAGAATGAACCAGTTTTCTATTTGTTTTTAGAACTAAATTATAAATTTCGAATTAGTAAGGCCGAAAAATTAGCTAATATTTATAGTTATTTCAATAAAAATTAAAAAATGAAGGAAATATTACTTGGAAAAACATTTAAAGGATTTGAACAATATTACGTTATGAAACGGGAAAAGTATTGGGAAAATAATGATTCTTATTCAATAATAACATTGAAAACATATTGAAATTTTTCGATAAATTAGTCAATTTATATAACCTCTTTACATAGATTGGAAATTTAAGAAGAGAAAGAAGCGTAAAGAATATTCATTCACATGATTTAATTAATTTTAGTTTTTTAGTTTTATTTTCTCAATTTTCTCCCTGTATGAATTAGAAAAAATTTAGGTTAGACTAAGAATCATGTTCTAATTTTTCTTTTTGTTACGCAAAAGATTTATTTTTAAGGTCAAAGATTTATTTTTAAATGTAACATGTCTGTTAAACAGACAAAAATTGTTCATAAGGACAAAGGAGTTTATAGTTTTAGTAAATTCCATAAACCTGTAGAATACGTCGATTTAGGTGAACTGGTAATACTTGAAACTGAGGATGCTGTTGGAGGCCAAATTAAGAGTGAAGATATGCCATTAGAGAAGATTGATTGGAATAGAGTTAATAAAGCTACTGGTCCGATATATATTAATGGAGTAGAAAAGGGAGATACGCTTGTTATTGATATACTAGATATAGAAGTGGCCAACGAAGGTGTAATCTTAGTTGTTCCAGGTACTGGTGCTCTTGCTCAAAGAAGTTTTAAGCCAAAAGTTAAAATTGTAAAGATTAAAGACGGTGTTGCTCTCTTTAATAATGTCGCTATTCCTATTAAGCCTATGATAGGTACAATAGGTGTAGCGCCTGAAGGTGATGATATCCCCACAAGTACACCGCATAAGCATGGTGGCAACCTTGACTGTATAGAGGTATGCAAAGGTGCTAGACTATACTTGCCAGTATCAGTTAATGGGGCATTATTTGCAGCGGGAGATTTGCATGCTGTTCAGGCTGATGGTGAACTGTGTGTTTCGTCGATAGAAGTTGAGGGAAAGATATTATTAAGATTCAATGTAATAAAGGGAAGAAAGCCTGAGTGGCCAATAGTCGAGTTTGGAGATCACTATTCAATTCTTGTGGCTGATGAAGATTTGGATAAAGCTGTTGAAATTGCTACGGAATATGCTGTTAGAGCATTAATGAAAGCAAAGAAATGGAGTTTTGAAGAAGCTTATATGTTCAGTAGTTTAGGAGTAAATATAGCTATTAACCAAGTGGTTGATCCAAAGAAAGGTGTTAGAGCTATATTATCTAAGAATGTTGTCTCAATTTATGATTTGCTTAATCCGAACCAGTAGACTAAGATATATATGAGTTCAGTTAGATTATCTGACGAAGAATTAATCTCTGAAGCATTAAAAATAGTTAATGCAGCAGAAAAGAAAGGTATCATACTCAGGATACTAGGTGCATTAGCTATTAGGATACATACTAAAGGCTTAGAAGAGTTACATAAGAGATTACGTAGATTAGGAGATGCTGATAGTTCCTTTACTGATATAGATTTAATAGGATACTCTTCTCAAAGAGCTGGTATTAGACAACTTATGGAGAAGGATTTATCATTTAAAATTTCTAGGCAATTTCTTTTATTATATGGAAGGGATAGGCTAATCTATTATCATCCTCAAGACCTATATTATGTAGATATTTTCTTTGATCAACTGTATTTTAGTCATACCCTACATTTTGGTAAAAAGGGAAAAGGTAGGCTTGAACTGGATAATCCTACAATAACTGTTACAGATCTTTTATTAGAAAAGTTACAGATACATCAAATAAATGAAAAAGATATTAAAGATATCATTGTTCTATTAAGAGGTCATGACTTTGGAAATAATGATATGGATACAATAAATTTACAATATATTTCAACCATTCTAGGAGACGATTGGGGTTTCTGGATGGATGCTGTTGAAAACTTAAAAAAGACTATTAAGTATGCTGAAAAATATTTTTTACAATCTCTGATTACAAAGGAAGATTTAGATGATGTGGTAGGCAAATGTTCAAGATTGCTTGATTTTTTGGAACGATGCCCTAAGACTAAGAATTGGGAGAAAAGAGCAAGGATAGGCGTAAAAGAAAAATACTGGAGAGATGTAGAAGAACTCTATAGATAATTTTATCCCGAAGTAAAAATAAAATCCTTAACCTTATTATTTTCAATTTGAATTAGAACTCCTCTTAATATTCCGTTATGATACTCGCTTCCAGGATTAAAACATATTGTCTTACCTATTTTCGAGAATCCTTTTGCTTCATGTACATGTCCATGTAAGCCAATAAGGGGTTGATAAATCTCTATACTTCTTCTAACAGCCTTACTACCAACTGGTATAACCATTAGTTGACCTCCAGGTCCTATTTTAGGTTTCATATCTTTATCCAACTCAGGAGCTAAATCTATGCCTGAATTATAAGGAGGAACATGAATATTATAGATTAATTGAGAATCTCTATTAACGTTCTCCATTAATCTGTTAATTTTTTCTTCTATTTCTTCCTCAGAAATATCTCTTGGACATCTCCATGGGGTGATATTTGAATATCCTAGACTTAACATCTGAAACTTATCAGATAACTGAACGATTTTCTCGTTTGGATTAATAATAACAGTTGATGAATTGAGTATTGGGTCAATTGAGTAACTATCATCATTTCCAGGCATAATGAAATATTTAGCTTTTTTACCTTTAAGTTTAACTTCAGCATATTCAACCCATCTCTTAATTGATTCTTTTATTAATTCATCAAAGAGTTGTTCCATTTTAGACGTATCTTGTATTATGGCTTCCCAATGTTCTTTAGTAGTAATATACGGATAAGATCCTGAATCTCTAATTTTCTGAAGAATTTTCTCTAACTGTTCTTTATTAGTTAAGATTTCCTCTTTTCCACCTATTTTACACATATAATGATTTCCAAGATCATATACTGGAACTATAAATTTGCCAGTAATATCTCCACCTATAATAGCTATATCGCATTTATAGAATTCAGCGGAATTTAAGAATTTTTTGAAGCAGACATCGCTACCATGGATGTCTGAAGCGAAGAATATACGGATTCTATCTTTTGACATTTCAATTCCTCTATTTACATAAATTATCAATAACTATTTAAGTTTATTCTGTAACCTAAAGATGATTTTTTAATCTCTAAAACAGCCTTATATGAATCTCAAGCATGTATAAAAAATTGATTTTATTTAATTTGCTAATATTATTCTGGAGGTAATTCTTTAAATGATAGTTCTAGAGGTAACCCTGTCTTCCGGTGATATATTGAAGATATGAAGTATACTGTGATTCCTATCAAGAATAAACCTATTGTGAAAGCTAGAATGGACGGGTTTAATTCACCTACAAAAGCTGGAGATATACTTGCATATCCTAAATAGATTGATAGAATAATAGATATTATTGCAAGTATATAGAGGATTGGAACGGGACCAATTCTAGCTCTAACTATTGGCGGCGCTCTATCCCATATAGCTTTTCTTCTTATTGGAAATAATAAAGCAGCTATAGAAGTTATTATTTGCATTATCATCCATCCAAAAACTATGTAAGCAAAATATTGGAGTAAAGGAGTCCACAGCCATAATGCTTGAAATATTATTGCAACTATTGTTACAAAAATTAAAGCAGCATATGGTGAATGATATCTTATATCAACGTTTGATAAGAATGTTGGTACAACTCTATCGAATGACCATGCAAAGACGAATCTTACACTTGAAGCTATATAAGTTAATATAGCTCCTAAAATCATGGCACCCCAGCCAATCATCATTATTGCATATATTCTAGGATCTGCGACATATTGGAATAACCACATGAAGAAAGGTTCTCTTGCTAATGGATATTTGTCACTACCTATTGCATATAGGTAAGAGAGTGCTCCTAGAAATTCTCCACCCATTCCAATATATGAGACTTCATAAGTTAACCATGTAATTAATCCAAAGACTAAAACTGCTCCAACTATAGCTATTATCTGTGATTTATGAACTTCTTTAATCTCTCCAGCAAGATAAATTGAGAAGTTAAATCCCAGAAAGTTTATGTACGTAAAGGTTAATCCTAAAAGTGTTGCTGATAACAGAAAGTTACCTGGGTAGCCTTCTTTTACAGCCTCACTTATTATAGCATCATATGATGTTCCAGTTAACGTACTAAATTTTTCTGCAAAAGCTGTTTTACCAACGGCTAGTAAAACTACAGCATATGTTGCTAAACCGACCAATACTAATATGAAGAATGCCAATAAAACTTTTGTGGTAAATTTAGCTCCTCTAGAAATAATAAATGCGCAGATTAGATAATAAATCACTGCGAAGATAAATGTAAACTCGTTTGATGAAACTGTGGTTGCAAGATCTGGTAAGCCATTTGCTTCAAGTATAGCTGCAAGATCATATTGTGTAAACCATGGAATGTATGCTCCTGCAACACTTAAGATGACCATGAATAGAAAGAAGTTTATGGCATAGCCAACGGATGGGTGAAGTATTCTGCTAACCCATATGTAGTCTCCTCCAGCTCTAGGCATGGATATAGAGAATAATGCATAGAATAGTCCTATAATAATGCTTATCGGTATAGCTAATAATGCAGTTGTTGGTAGATGTGCTCCTGGATATATTATTGAGGCCCATACACCGTAGACTAGGACAGCCATGGGAGCCATAACCATAATATTGAAAATCATTGCATCAAAAGCAGAGATATTCCTTATAAGCCCTGATGCTCTTCTGGCATAAACATCTCCGCTCATGCTTGTTCGCCTTATTTTTATCTTATATTTTCAGGTATATAAACTTTACTAAAAAAATATACAACGATAAACTAAACATTTAAGTTAAGGATCGTGACTGTTGTGTTAATAGGTTTGGCTGATAAAATTTCTTAAGTTTTCTTACTCATATGCTAATAAATTGGCTTTTAATAATAAAATTAAAAACTTAATATTGAAAAAATACCTAATAGCACAAATTAAAAGATTGTTTGTTTTACAACTTTTGTATTTTTTTAAGATAGGAACAATTACATATAGCAAATTTGTTAATTTTATAAAAGGTTGAAATCTTGCTTTTAGGATATGTATGAAAAGATTTAAATAATTTAAAATAATTTTTTCATAAGCATGACAACACTGTTTCTTCTTAGCTCGAATGAAAACTTTATGGAATCAAAGAGTAGAAATCCAGTATTGGTGGCTAACTTTTTATTTCTTGATGAAGTTCCTTATTTTCTTCATTCTCGTATTCCTAAGAAATATAAATTAGGTTTATTCCCTACGCAATTTTTCTGCTTACCAAATGAGATGTATAACTACAAATCAATAATGAATGCAATGAAATATTTCAAAAAGGAGTCTCTGCTTTTTTCAACACTGAAAGTAGATCGGTATTAAAATGTTAGCAGATATAGGAATTTTTGGCTTAGGTACCATGGGAGAAAACTTATGTTTAAATCTTGTAGAAAAAGGCTTCAAAGTTTCTGTATATAATAGAACCGAAGAAAAGACAAGAAAATTTTATGAAAAAAATAGATCTTCTGCCATAATTCCTACATATAATTTAAAAGATTTTGTAGAAACGATAAAAAAACCCAGAAAAATTATTTTATTAATAAAGGCAGGAGAGCCTGTAGATGAGGCAATAAATCATTTATTAAAGTATGTTGAGAAAAATGATATAATAATCGATGCAGGAAATTCGCATTTTAAAGATTCAGATAGAAGATATTTAGAATTAAAAAAAGTTGGTGTAAACTTTTTTGGTGTTGGAATTAGCGGAGGAGTAGAAGGAGCTAGAAAAGGATTAAGCATAATGGTAGGAGGAAGCAAAGAAGCATTTGATGAAATAAAAGAAATTCTTGAAAAAGTTTCTGCAAAATATGATGGAGAATCTTGTCTTTCTTATTTTGGAGAAGGTGGTTCAGGACATTTTGTAAAAATAATACATAATGGAATTGAATATGCTATAATTGAAAGCATATCAGAAATATTCTTTTTGCTTTCCAAGTTTTTTGATTATGAAAAAATTTCTGAAATTTTTGATGAATGGAATAAAGGTATATTATTTTCTTTTCTTTTATCTGCTACTGTTAATATTTTAAGAAAGAAGGAAAACGGAAGATTTTTAATAGATTATATTCTTGACAAGGCTGAACAAAAAGGTACAGGAAAATGGAGTGTGGAAATTTCTTTAGAAACAGGAATCCCGGCTCCTGCAATAGCAGCTGCAGTTTTCTCAAGATATATTTCTATGATTAAAGAAAGCAGAGTTAAATATTCTAAATTATATAATTTATCTAAAATAACTAATTTTAATTTAGATTTAGAAGATATTAAAAAAACTCTTTTAATTTCAATTTTACTTTCATATATTCAAGGAATTTATTTATTAAAAGGATCTTCATTTTATAATTATAATATAAATATTAGCGAAGCGTTAAGAATTTGGAGAGCAGGAAGTATAATTAGGAGTGAAATTTTAAATTTATTATATAAAGAATATTTAAATTATGAAGATATATTACTTTCAAATAACATTAAAAATATCATATTAGAAAGTTTTCAAAGTTTTTTAAAAACATTATCTTTTGCTATTAATAATCATTTACCTTTTAACGTCATTTCTGCTAACTACAATTACTTTACAATGATGATCAATGAGAAGCTTCCAGCCAATTTAACACAGGCTTTAAGAGATTACTTTGGTGCACATGGTTACAAAAGAATAGATAAAGAAGGATATTTCCATACTGAGTGGTATTAAGAAGCTTTCATAAGTCTTTCTTTTTCCTCTTCTACAATTTTTAAAACTTTTTCATAAATTCTCGTATTTATATATCCTTCATTATAATAATGTTCTAATTTATCTTCGTCTATTACTTTAACAATTCCTTCTTTATTTTTAACCACATCGATGCCAAAATCTACATATCTTACGCTATTTTCATAAAATTCAACAGGTGTGGAAATATTAACATATATTCCTATTAAATTACCATCCTTTCTAAAGTATCTTAATTCACTTGCCATTGATCCTAATTTATATTTTGCTATACAATAGTCTCCAAACATTTTTTTCTCATTTAAACCATCATAAACACCATGGCCCATGATTCTTCTTAATAACTTTATTTCTTTTTCTTCTGCATTAACTTCTATTATTTTTCCTGGTGTCAAATTAACTAATTCACCATTCGGTAAATAATGTTCAATTTTTAATATTTTGCCAGGTTTTAGATACGTTTGAATTATACTCTGAATTAATTTATCTTTAATTAATTCTTTTGAAGGAAAAGCAGGTAATAATTCTTCAGCAAATCTTATTAATGCTTCAGATTTTTCCCCAAAGTTTCTAAGATAATGATGTTCTTCAATTGTGGGTAATACGCTATCACGTATTTTATCTAGAACTCTTTTGGCATAATAAGTTAAATAAACTTCTGCATAACTATATCCACTTTTTATTTCACCTACATTTTCAGGTTTAACATTTACCAATTTTTCTTTTTCGTTTATTAATTCCAGAATTTCCTTTTTAACAAAATTCTCATCAACATTAATACATGTTTCAAATATTTCTGCACCCCAACCCAAGGGTAACATACTTTCTATTTCTTTTAATAACACCTTTCCTTTTACTGTATTCATCATTACATGAGGCATTTTTATATCACCGTTTTGAATTAACATTAAAAACTTACCTATTATACATAATCCTACCCAGAAGTTTATCGGTTGCTTAAATACTGGCTCCCTTACGGAAACTATTAATTTTGTATTTAAAGGAAATTTTCCAGGAATATATCCTTCATATTGCCCTACTGTTATTTTTGACTTGCTATCTTCATTTCCTATAACTTCGCCTACAAATACGCTTCCTAAATTTATCTTTGATTTATTTACTATTATATCTTGAAGTTTATCATCGAATAT
>Ga0079992_144614_pt1 | contig 12213 bp, 10 predicted proteins | sample FaiFalFF_MnMetaG_3_FD_69197 | JGI IMG/M metagenome (GOLD analysis project Ga0079992, IMG submission 69197) | Freshwater microbial communities from Yellowstone National Park, Wyoming, USA - Fairy Falls B (FF_Mn_B) MetaG (SPADES assembly) (version 2) | ecosystem: Environmental > Aquatic >... | reverse complement strand
GGAACCAAACAGCGGTTCCCCTTGCGAAGCAGGGGGAACCTAACGGAGGGGGTCTTCAAAAAGTGTCGTGCAATGAGCGTACACGGGGGAGGAACTGCGCCTCCCTCCCCGCGTGCGGGGAAGGCTGGGGTGGGGGATGATATTTAAATCTTTACGCGTAGGCACTCGCTAATCATTACACCCCATGCAACGGCGCACAAGAGCAGCAGGAATCGCCAACTGGGTGGTGTATTAGGATAGTATGGTTAAAATATGTGGTGTTGTCAAGTGGTAGATACTGTGGTTTGGAAGGTATTTAACCACAATATGTTGTGTACATACTATATGTTGTGGTATAAGTGAGGGTTAAGGCACAACCTGTGCTACTTGATTTTGGGGGGTAGCGATCGGGTATAATTAATGACAGTCAGAATGGGTTTGACCCATTCTGCTGAAAACAAAAATTTTTAGTAGTAAAACCACCGTAGTCGGTGGTTAACAAAAATTTACATAGGAGGTATAGAAGAATGAAAAAAACATATTTTGTGAATTTAGTTCGTGATTTGATTATAAAATTCACTTTTGACGAAAAAGATATTTCGACTGATGCAAGCAAAGGCTCCCCAAAGGGAGCAAGGATGGTTAGGCGAAAAGTTCGATTCGCTCAGCTTTCCACTACCATCATCCTGTTCATTAGTTGCAAACTACTTGACGAGATTATCTCCGAGGTCATCTCCTCGATAGTGTCGATAGTGGCCAACTACATGAGCAGGCTCCTGTAGGGGAGCCTGAGCGGGGCAGGGGTATCTTCCTGCCCCGTCTAAATTATAGGATACACCTATGGCAACGGTTTACACAGAGGCGGATGCTTCACTGGAGGTGCTGCAGGGTAGCACCATCGCCTTGATTGGCTACGGCTCGCAGGGGCATGCGCAAGCGCTGAACTTGCGGGATAGCGGGCTGCAAGTGGTGATCGGCGTGCGGCAGGGTGGCTCGTGGGAGCGGGCACAAGCGGACGGCTTCCCCGTGATGCCCATCGCAGAAGCGGTGGCGCAAGCGGATGTGATGATGATGCTGGTTAGCGACGAGCAGCAGCCGCGCGTCTACACCGAATCGGTGGCCCCCCACCTGCGCCCAGGCGTCGCGCTCGGCTTCGCACACGGCTTCAATATCCATTTCGGACAGATTCTGCCGCCACCCGATATCGATGTGTTCATGGTCTCGCCCAAAGCGGTGGGTCCGCAACTGCGCCGCTTATTTCTGATGGGGCAAGGCGCACCCTGCCTGATTGCGGTGCATCAAGATTACACGGGGAATGCCCACGCCATAGCGCTTGCCTATGCCCACGCGCTGGGCGGCACACGCGCGGGCGTCTATGAGACCACTTTCCGCGAGGAGTGCGAGAGCGACCTGTTCGGTGAGCAGGTGGTGCTGTGTGGGGGCGTGCCTGCCCTCATCAAGGCTGCCTTCGAGACCCTCGTCGAAGCGGGTTATCAGCCTGAAGTCGCCTACTTCGAATGCCTGCACGAGCTGAAGCTGATTGTGGACCTTATCTACGAGAGCGGCATCAGCGGCATGCAGTTTGCGATTTCCGACACGGCGCAATACGGCGCGCTGACTCGTGGACCGCGCCTGATTGGGGACGCGGTGCGGGCAGAGATGCGCCGAATCCTGCAAGAGATTCAGACGGGTCAGTTCGCGCGGGAGTGGCTGCTGGAGAATCAGGTGGGTCGCCCCGTGTTGAACGCGCGGGCGCGTGCCGAAGCGGAGCATCCCATCGAGCAGGTGGGGCAGATGCTGCGTGCCCGCATGAGCTGGCTGAAGCCACCATGAGATACGCACTGTGCAACGAGGTGCTGCGCCACCTGCGCTTTGATGCGGCATGCCAGCTGATGGCGGAAGCGGGCTATCAAGGCGTGGAACTGGCGCCGATGTGCTTTGCCCCCTCGGTCGAGCAGATCGATGCCGCCATGCGCGCCGCCATCCGGCACACCGCACACGCCGCGGGACTGGAGATTGTGGGGCTTCATATGTTGCTTTGGGGGCAGGACGATTTGCATGTGGCACATCCTGACCCGGCAGTACGCCGACGCACCGCCGACTACCTCGTGTCGCTGGTGGAGTTTGCCGAGGCGGTTGGCGCGCCCCTGATGGTGTTCGGCTCACCGAAACAGCGATCGACCATTCCCCCTCTTACACCCCAGCAAGCCCTCGCGCTCTGGCTGGACACTTTGCAACCTGCCTTGCGTCGGTGCGAGCAACTGGGCGTGCTGATGCTGCTGGAGCCGTTGCCGCCCTTCGAGACAGATGTGCTGAACACCCTGGCAGAGGCGGTGGCGGTGCTGGACGAGCTGCGCCACCCCTGCTTGGGCACACTGCTCGATGTGAAGTGCGCCCTGAACGAGACGGACGATGTGCCTGCCCTCATCCGCCGCTATGCACCCTATCTGAAGCATGTCCACCTGAACGATCGGGACATGCGTGCGCCCGGCTTCGGACCGACCGATTTCGCCCCGATTCTGCAAGCCCTGCAGGCAGTAGGTTATAACGGCTGGTGTTCCATCGAGCCGTTAGACTACGCGCCTGACGCAGAGCAGGTGGCACGCGAGTCGATCCGCTATCTTCAAACGCGCCTGCCCCTCGAACCGCCCTAAAGACGGGTATACTCTTTATTGTGGAGACCAAGCCGGCTATACCCATAGAGGAATTGACCCCGCGCCAGATAGTGGCGGAGCTGGACAAATACATTGTGGGTCAAGCGAAAGCCAAGCGCGCGGTCGCGATTGCCTTGCGCAACCGCTATCGCCGTCAGAGCCTGCCGCCGGAACTGCGCGACGAGGTGATGCCCAAAAACATCCTGATGATTGGTCCGACGGGTGTGGGCAAAACGGAGATTGCCAGGCGGCTGGCAGCCCTCGTCAAAGCGCCCTTCATCAAGGTCGAAGCCACCAAGTTCACCGAAGTGGGCTATGTGGGGCGCGATGTCGACTCGATGGTGCGCGATTTGGTGAATGTGGCAGTGCGCATGGTGGAACAGGAGAAGATGGAGGAGGTGCGCGAGCGAGCGGAGACACGCGCGGTGGAGCGCATCGTGGAGCAGATGCTACGCCCACGCCGACGACGCAACCGCCAAACCGTGCCACCACCCCTCGAACTGCTGCGGCAAGCCTTCGGCATCGAAGCAGAAGAGGAAACCGGGGAGCCGGAAGAAGGTGCCGAGGCGGATCGCCGCCGCCTCAAACGCGCCCTCACCGAACAGGTGCGTGCCGGACTGCGCGACGACGAAACCATCGAAATCGAGGTCGAAGAACCCGTTATTCCCTTCCTGCAAGTGTTCTCCCCGCAAGGCATCGAAGAGATGGGCATGGATACCGACAGCTTCGCCAACCCGTTCCTGCCCCAAAGCCGCAGCCGACGCGTGGTCACGGTGCGAGAAGCACGCGAACTGCTCACCCGCCAAGAAGCCCGCAAACTCATCGACCGCTCCAGCGTGATACGGGAAGCCATCCAGCGTGCCGAGCAAACGGGCATTATCTTCCTCGATGAGATCGACAAAATCGCCGGCTCACGCAGCCAGTACGGTCCCGATGTGAGCCGTGAGGGCGTGCAACGCGACCTGCTGCCTATCATCGAAGGCTCCACCGTCATCACGAAATATGGTCCCGTGCGCACCGACCATATCCTCTTTATTGCAGCAGGCGCGTTCCACATGAGCAAGCCGTCTGACCTGATTCCCGAGCTGCAGGGACGGTTGCCCATCCGCGTGGAACTGGAGCCACTCACCGCCAACGACTTCGTGCGCATCCTCAAAGAGCCACGGAACGCGCTGACCAAACAATATCAGCAACTCCTCGCCACCGAAGGCGTGGAACTGGAGTTCACCGACGACGCCATCGAGGAGATTGCCCGCATCGCCTACGAGGTGAACACCCGCACCGAGAACATCGGCGCACGCCGCCTGCATACCGTGATGGAAAAGCTGATGGAGGACATCTCCTTCGAAGCCCCCGAACACGCAGGCGAACGCATCGTGATCGATGTGGACTATGTGCGCAGCAAATTGAGCGATATCGTCAAAGATGTCGACCTGAGCCGCTATATTCTCTAAGTGGCACCCGCCCTCAAGGACGGGTGAGAATTGAAACAAACAAAAAAATCAGGAGGGATGACAAAGATGACCAAGCGTGTGTGGAACTTTTCGGCGGGACCGGCGGTGCTGCCCCTGTCCGTACTACAGGAAGCGCAGCGCGACCTGCTCGCTCTGCCCGGAGTGGGCATGTCGGTGCTGGAGATAAGCCACCGCTCCAAATGGTTCGATGCAATTCGGGAGGAGGCAGAAGCGAACCTGCGCCAGCTGCTCCGAATCCCCGACCATTACCGTGTGCTGTTCCTGCAAGGTGGCGCCAGCCTGCAGTTCGCCATGGTGCCGATGAACCTCTTGGGCGGCGGCTCCGCCGATTACATCATCACCGGCTCATGGGGCGAAAAGGCGTTTCAGGAGGCGGTCAAAGTGGGCAAGGCGCGCATCGCATGGTCAGGCAAGAGCGAAAACTTCACCCGCACACCTCAGCCCAACGAGCTGGACATAGACCCCAACGCCGCCTATGTGCATTTCACCTCGAACGAGACCATCCAGGGCGTGGAGTTCCAGCAGGAGCCGCCTGTGGGCGATCGACCGCTGGTGTGCGATGCCTCATCCGACTTTCTCTCGCGCCCCATCCCGATTGAACGCTACGCGCTCCTCTACGCCGGCGCCCAGAAAAACGCCGGTCCAGCAGGAGTCACGATTGTGATTATCCGAGAGGACATGCTGGAGCGCACCCCGCCCAATATGCCCGCTATGCTCGACTATCGCCTGCAGGCAGAGCATCAATCGGTCTACAACACGCCACCCGTGTTCGCCATCTACATCGTGATGCTGGTCACACGCTGGCTGCTGCATGAGATTGGCGGGCTGGAACGCATGCAGCAGATGAATCGCCAGAAAGCCAGCTTGCTCTACGAGGTGATTGACCAGAGCGACGGCTTCTATCGCGGGCACGCTCATCCCGAGAGCCGTTCCGTGATGAATGTCACCTGGCGATTGCCGAACGAGGAGCTGGAGAAGACCTTTTTGCAGGAGGCACAGGCACACGGGTTGTATGAACTAAAAGGGCATCGCTCCGTGGGCGGTTGTCGCGCCTCGCTCTATAATGCGATGCCCCTCGAGGGCGTGCAAGCGCTCCGCGACTTCATGCTCGATTTCCTTTCCCGATACAGAAGTCGCGCAATCTCCACTTGAACGGCGCCATTCCTGCCTATCGCGCTGCCAGGCTCGACCGTGTCGAGGTGCTGCGCCGCGAATAGCCTACACGCCGCGCAGAATCATCTCGATCGATTCCTTGTGCAGCGTCTCCTCCGAGATAATCTGCTGGAGGTCGTTCGCCAGCCCGTAATCGCCCAGTTCTTCGGCTTGGCGAAGACGCTGCTTGTAGCGTTCGATGGTTTCGGTCTCCGCTTGCAGCACATTCTCCAGCATCTGTTTCAGGTCGCGAGCCGCAGGCACAGGGCTGGGAACGGTGGTGGGGACACCGCCCAGCGCGGCGATTTTGCTCGCCAGAAACTGGGCATGGCGCAGCTCGTCGGGCACCTCCCGCAGGAAAAACTCCTTCATCTCCTCGCGATAGATGCCCGTAACGGTGGCGGCGTAGGTGATATAGGTGATAATCGCTTGATACTCGTTCGCCAGATCCACATTCAGCCCTTCTATCAACGCCTCTTTGGTTGCCATAGCGCTCCTCCACTGAAGAGATTGCCGCTCCCTCGCAAAATTCCTGCTTCAGGGCTGTTCGCGAACCTTATTTCCCGATACAGAAGTCGCGGAATATGCGGTTGACCAGTTGTTCGTCGACGGTTTCGCCTGTGATTTCGCCGAGGGCGAACCATGCGCCCCGTAGGTCAACCGCCAGCACCTCCAGGGGTAGCCCTGCGCGCGTGGCTTCCAACGCGCTGACCAGATGTTGGCGTGCCGTTTCGACAGCTTGCACATGGCGTTCGTGCGTCAGTAGCAGGCTCTCCTCGCCGATGCCCGTTAGGTTCACCGCTTCCAAAATCGCCTCGCACAGCGCGGGCAGCCCCTCCCCTGTGAGCGCCGACACGCGCACGGTAATGCAATTTTCCCCCACCCCAGCCCTCCCCATCAACGGGGAGGGGGATGCAGTTTCTCCCCCGTGTACAGGAGAGGTAAGGAGGGGGGCAAAGGGCACCAAATCCGCCTTGTTCCAGACCAGAATGCGGGGTTTGTCGGCGGGCAGGGCGGCGAGCAGGGCGCGATCGGCATCCGTAAACCCCTCGCTTAAATCGCACACCACAAGCAGCAGGTCGGCATGCTGCACGGCGCGGCGTGTGCGCTCGATGCCCAACCGCTCGACAGGGTCAGGGTTCTCGCGCAGCCCAGCGGTATCCAACACCACAATCGGCACACCCTGAATCGAAAAGGCTTCCTCGATGAGGTCGCGCGTGGTGCCTGGAATGGGGGTGACGATGGCGCGCTCCTCACCCAGCAGCGCGTTCAACAGCGACGATTTGCCCACATTCGGTCGCCCCACAATCGCCACGCGCACCCCCTCGCGCAGCAGCCTGCCCGACCGGGCACGCCCCAACAGCTGCTCCAGTTGCGTCTGGAGTTCGCGCAGTCGTGACGCAAAGGCTTCCCGATCCAGCTCGCCAATCTCCTCCGAGAAGTCGATGGTGGCTTCCACTTGTGCCAGCAGGGCAAGTAGGGTGTCGCTCAGCGGGCGCACGGTTCGGGAGAGCGCGCCCTCATGGAGGTACAGCGCGGCGCGGAGCTGGCTCTCGGTGCGGGCGCGTATCAGGTCGGCGACCGCCTCGGCTTGTGCCAGGTCCAGCTTGCCGTTCAGAAATGCCCGCTGGGTAAATTCGCCCGGTTGCGCTGGTCGCGCACCCTCGCGCCAGATGAGTTGCAGCACCCGCCTTAGCAGTAGCGGGCTGCCGTGGCAGCTGAACTCGACCACATCCTCGCCCGTGTAGCTGTGGGGCGCGCGGAAGGTCAGCAGGAGGGCACGATCCAGCACCTCGCCCGTTTCAGGATCGCGAATCGTGCCGAAATAGATGCGGTGGCTTTGCAGCGGGCGCTGCGTGGCGCGTGCCCGCTGGAAGATGCGTGCGGCAATCGGGAACGCTTGCGGACCGCTCACCCGAATGATGCCTATCCCGCCTTCGCCCGGCGGCGTCGCCACCGCCGCGATGGTCTCACCCGTTTGCATCCCCCTTTATTTTACATCCCCTCGCCATCGGTTCCCCACTACGGGGGAGTGAACCAAGCCGAATCGGTTCCTCCATCAGACAGGGAGAACCAGCCGAAAGCAGCCGATGGCGAAAATCCCCAGATTATCTGAGGATTTTCGCCAAGCTGAGCGGTATAATTTCACCCATGATGTATGCGCGGTGTCTGGTGGGACGGCTGAAGCGGCTGCTTGGCGTGATGCCCGCCGTCTATCTGCAAGGCGCACGGCAGACGGGTAAGACTACACTGGCAAAGCAGCTGCTAACGGAGGGCGTACTCCAAGATTATGTGAGTTTCGATGACCCCCTCGTGCGAACAGCAGCACGCGATGACCCGGTAAGTTTTGTACGCAGCTTGCGGGTGGGAACTGCCATCGATGAGGTGCAGCTCGTCCCGGAGGTGATGTCCGTTATTAAGATGCGCATCGATGAGGCGCGTGCGCCGGGCATGTTTTTGCTCACAGGCTCTGCCCACCCGTTGGCGAACGCGCAAGTGGCTGAGGCGATGGTGGGGCGGATGGTTGCGCTCCAGATGCTGCCCCTCTCGCAAGCCGAGATGGAGGGCAGCACCGTTAACTGGGTTGAGCGGGTGTTCACAGAGCCACCCCTCAGCGCCCGCTATCCCGATTCGGCAGATCTGAATGCTCGGATGGCGCGTGGGGGCTACCCTGTGGCGGTAGCGAACGACGACCCGCGTACCCGCACCGACTGGCTACTCAGCTATGTGGACGCGCTGCTCACACGCGACCTACGCTTGCTGGGTGAGGTGGAGCGTCGGGACGCGCTCCTCTTGTTGTTGCGCCTGTTGGCGTCGAACCCGTGCGGGGTGGCGAATATCGCGGGGCTTTCGCGCGAGACAGGCGTGGCGCAGGCGACCCTCAGCCGCTATTTGAGCCTGCTGGCAAACCTCTTCGTGGTGCATGTCGTCCCCGCATGGTATGCCAATCTCGGCAAACGACTGCTGAAAGCCCCCAAACTGATGCTGAACGATACAGGGCTGGCGGTTGCGTTGGTAGGCTACGACGAGACGCGCCTGGAACGGGAGCCTGAATTCGCGGGCAAGCTGCTGGAGAATTTCGTCGGGATGGAGCTGATGAAGCACCTCCACTGCAGCGACATGCAGGTGCGACTCTATCACCTGCGCACCGACAAGGGTATCGAAGTGGACTATGTGCTGGAATCGGCGCAGGGCGAGTTGGTCGGCGTGGAGGTCAAGCGGCGCCGAATGCTGCATCCAGAGGACTTTCGGGGCTTGCGCTGGCTGCGAAGTGTCGCTGCGGATAGATTGCGGCTCGGCGTCATCTTCTACACAGGCGAACGGAGCCTGCCAATGGGCGAAGGGTTATGGGCAATCCCTGTGAGCGCGCTGTGGAGCGAGCCGGTGTAGTCCCGTTTAGCTCACCGTGGCGATGGCGAATCGGTGGCGGGCGCGCATGACCGCCTCACGCAGGGGCTGATGTTCTGGACGGGTGAGATCGGGGTCTTGCTCCAGCAGCCGAAATGCCTCCTGACGCGCCACCTCCAGCAAGCGCATGTCCTTCACTAAGTCCGCCACACGGAAGGAGGGCATTCCGCTCTGGCGTGTGCCATAAATTTCGCCTGGTCCACGCAAGCGCAGGTCCTCTTCGGCGATGAGGAAACCGTTATTGGTGCGGGTCAAAATCTCCAGTCGGCGTTGCCCCTCCTCGCTCTTCGGATTGGCGATGAGGACGCAGAAGGATTGATGCTCGCTGCGTCCCACGCGCCCGCGCAACTGGTGCAGCTGTGCCAAGCCGAACCGGTCGGCATCCTCCACCACCATCACGGCGGCGTTCGGCACATCGACCCCCACCTCGATGACAGTGGTGGAGACCAAAATGTCCAGCTCGCCGGCACGGAACGCCTCCATCACCGCCTCTTTTTCCGCGGGCTTCATACGCCCATGCAGCAGCCCCACGCGCAGGTCGGGGAATACATCCTTGCGGAGGTGTTCCGCCATCTGCTCGGCGGCACGCACCTGCAGCTTGTCCGATTCGTCAATCAGCGGGCAGATGATGTAGGCTTGTCGCCCCTGCTCGACCAGTTTGCGCACGCCTGCGTAGACCTTCAGCCGCTCTTCGGGCAGCTTCCAGTGGGTTTTGACCGGCTTGCGTCCCGGTGGCATCTCGTCCAGAATGGAGACATCCAGCTCGCCGTAGAGGGTGAGCGTGAGGGTGCGGGGGATGGGGGTGGCGGTCATGACCAGCACATGGGGCATGATGCCCTTGTCGCGCAGGGCAGCCCGCTGGAGTACGCCGAACCGATGCTGCTCGTCGATGATGGCTAAGCCCAATCGGGCGAACTCGACCCCCTCCTGGATGAGGGCGTGCGTGCCGACCGCCACCATGCCGCGCCCGGTGGCGATGCGCTCGCGTGCCTGCCTGCGCTGGCGGGGGGTCAACCGTCCCACCAACAGCTCCACCGTGATGCCCAACGGCTGAAACAGCCGATGCAGCACCAGATAGTGCTGTTCCGCCAGAATCTCGGTGGGCGCCATAATCGCCGCTTGATACTGGTTGTCCACCGCCGCCATGATAGCCGCTGCTGCCACGATGGTCTTGCCTGACCCCACATCGCCTTGCAGCAAGCGGTTCATCGGGTGCGGGCGCGCCATATCCGCCCAGATTTCCTGAATCACGCGCTTTTGGGCGTTGGTCAGTTCAAAAGGTGCCAGCTGGCGCAGCCGTTGCATCAGGCGCTCGGCGTCGATTTGCATGGCGATGCCCCGCTCCTGCATCAGCTGCTGACGCTGCATGCCAATACCCAGTTGCATCAGGAAGAACTCTTCGAACACCAGCCGCTGCCGCGCCGGCTCGATATGCTCCATGCTGTCGGGGAAATGCACCTGCTGGATGGCTTCGTGAATCGGCATCAGCTGCAGTCGGTCGCGCAGGGTGCGTGGCAGCACTTCGGGCAGCAGATGGGCGTGTTGGATGGCGTTGTACATAATCTGGCGCATGCGCTTCTGTCCCAGCCCTTCCGTCAGCGGATAGATAGGCACGACGCGGTTCGCATGCAACAGTGTGTCCATCTCCTCCTCATCGCCAATATCTTCCCATTCGGGCGTCTCGATCTGCAGCCCCCATCCGCTCTCTTTCACCACGCCGTACACCACGAGGCGTCGATGGCGCACGCGCAGCAGCACATCCTTCATATAGGGCTGGTTGTACCAGACCAGTTCGATGGCGCCGGAGCCGTCGTCGATATAGGCTTTGGTGAGGGTCATATTCTGGCGCACCTTGAGATTGTCCACCGTGACGAGCTGACCCGAGAAGGTGGCGGCTTCGCCGGGGCGTGCATGGCGAATCAGGCGGAAGCGCGTGCGATCCTCGTAGCGGCGTGGCAGATGATAGAGCAGGTCGTTCAGCGTATAGAGATTGAGCTTCGCCAGCAACTGCGCGACCTTCTCGCCCACACCTTTGATATACTTCACTTCGGTCTCCAGCGTATAGCTGCGCACCCCTGTCATCCCATCAAAATATACCCGACCGCGACCAATGTGGCAGGAGGACAAGGCTTGGGGGCGTACGCAGAGGATAGCATGGAGCATGCGAACCTGCAAATGCTGATAGCGATAGGCGCCATCAGTGGGCTGATTTTGTGGGGCATCGGGGCAGCGCGGCGCGGACGCCCCATCTTCATCCGACGCATCGCCGGGCTGAACGCTATCGACGAAGCGATTGGTCGCGCTGCCGAGATGGGTAGACCGCTCCTGTTCCATCCGGGCGTGGGCGATGTGCAGACCATCAGCACACTTGCCGCGCTGGGCGTGTTAAGCTATGTGGCGCGTCAGGCGGCGCGACTTCGTGGCGACGCTGGTGTGTGTGATGGTCTATTTCCTGTTCTCGTTTGAGCATCGTTCGAAGCCCGTGCAGGGTGCGGCACGGGCAGGTCGCTGGCTGCTGATGCTGAGTTTTGGAGCGTTTTTCGGCAATACGGTGATGACACGCTTGGCAGTGTTTCTGGAGCGGGTGGAATTCCCCCTGCACGACTGGCTACGCTTGATATAAGGCACGGGAAAATCCCATCCGCTGAAGGGCTACAACCTCACAAATGGCTGGATTTCTTTGCGGGATAGCCCAACCCAGAGCCTGCTCGTGGAGTACGAGTTCTCAACCCGACTGGAGATGTTTCAATCCCTCACAGGTAGGCTACAAACGGAAGTCGCGCTCGCGTTCACGCATCACCAGTCCTCGTTTCAATCCCTCACAGGTAGGCTACAAACCTGAACAGCCTGTACCTACCAAGAAGACTAAGAAGTCGTTTCAATCCCTCACAGGTAGGCTACAAACTTCTCGCAAAACACAACAACCCGACTTTTGATGACGGTTTCAATCCCTCACAGGTAGGCTACAAACGTCGCCGTTGGCGCCGTTGGCGCCATTCGCATTCGTGTTTCAATCCCTCACAGGTAGGCTACAAACAACGCATGTTGCAGCTGCTCATCGAACGCGGCGATGTTTCAATCCCTCACAGGTAGGCTACAAACACGGTGGAAGGTCTCCTTGCTGCTGTGGCGTTCCGCGTTTCAATCCCTCACAGGTAGGCTACAAACGTTTGCCCTTCGTTGTGTCCAGCGTTGGATACAGCGGTTTCAATCCCTCACAGGTAGGCTACAAACCACCGTTCACCAACCCACTATACCGAATTGGACCTTGTTTCAATCCCTCACAGGTAGGCTACAAACTTGCCCAGCCAACCGAGAGTCCCAAGGACCTTTTCCGTTTCAATCCCTCACAGGTAGGCTACAAACGGGCAGCTGCAACTGCCCTTGCGGCCGCGATCAATGGTTTCAATCCCTCACAGGTAGGCTACAAACAGATTGAGCGAGGCGGGAGAAAAGATTATCTACCCGGTTTCAATCCCTCACAGGTAGGCTACAAACCAACCCCTCCAGCGGGCAGGCGACAACACCTGCCCGCCAGAGGCATT
>Ga0079992_126315_pt1 | contig 12222 bp, 10 predicted proteins | sample FaiFalFF_MnMetaG_3_FD_69197 | JGI IMG/M metagenome (GOLD analysis project Ga0079992, IMG submission 69197) | Freshwater microbial communities from Yellowstone National Park, Wyoming, USA - Fairy Falls B (FF_Mn_B) MetaG (SPADES assembly) (version 2) | ecosystem: Environmental > Aquatic >... | reverse complement strand
TCTGATCAAGGTTATGGAATTGTTATTTTTGGTAATCCAAGTCATCCAGAAGTAATTGGGGTTGTCTCATATATAAAAACTAAAAAATTCTTCATAGTGCAAAAGCCAGAAGATGTTGATTCTATACCATATATGAAAAAGGTTGCTGTTATATCTCAAACCACCCAGAAGCTTGATGATTTCATAGAAATCGTAAAAAGATTAATAGAGAAAGGATTTGAAATAAGAGTTTTTAACACTGTCTGTGAGGTCACAGTAGATGCTCAGAAGGAAGCAAAGGAAATAGCCAAGCTCTCTGATGTTGTTATAGTCATAGGTGGTAAGATGAGCTCAAATACAGAAAAACTCTACAAAGTCTGTAAAGAAATAGTTGAATCTCATAAAATTGAAACTGCTGATGAACTTGAATTAAGCTGGATTTCGGGAAAGGAAAAAATAGGTATAGTAGCTGGAACTTCCACACCTGACTGGGTTATATCAGATGTCATAAAAAAGATAAAAGATTTATCTGAAAGCAAAAAAATTCAAATAGTAAAGGTTGGTAAAAAGAACAAGTTTTCTGCCGAAGTGGCTAATTGGGATGTCTGATTGACCGAATTTCAAAATTTGCCTTTACTACCATTTTCTTATCTTTTATTTGTATATGCTAACATTTAATCTTTATATTCTTGATATTTTAATTTGAAAATTCGTTTAAAACTCGGAAAAATCATTTTTAGAGGATTATAATTTACTTTATTTGATTATTCTTGTTAATTATTAATTTTTAATGAGGTGCGAGAAGGTTATTGGTAAGATTATCGCAAGTTAATAAGACAAATTTATTGATAAGTAATGTGAGGGAGGATATTTTTTTAGAAAGAAGAAAAATAATTGATTTATTACGAGATAAGAAAATAAATAGAATAATAGGAGAATTTATACGAGAAGTTAGAAAGGAATTTTTAAAATAAAGTAAAATGAAGACGGAGCAAAGAGAGGAGCAATTTGGTATAAGAGATATAATTTTTGCTTTCAAAAAAAACAAAAAAACTTTTGTCTTGTCTTTTATTGCTTTTTCTTTTTTTGTTGCATTTTCTCAGTTCATCTTTCTGAAAAAGGAAAAGAAAATCACATACTATGAAGCTAAGGGCTCTGTTAGTTTTGGGAATTTTTCTTATCTCCCAGCCATAATGCAAAAACTCGGAATTAATATGAATGAGATAAGTCCGGACCTTGAATTTGAATCAAAAGTGATGGTATCAGATGAAGTTTTAGGGAGAGCTTTTGATATTCTTCAAAAAGGAAATCATACCCAGGATTACGATGAGAGCAAAAAAAGATTTATAGGAAGTGTTAGGGGTAATTTATCGGTTTCAATAGATCAAAAAGAAAAACTTATCACTATAACTTTGGTCTGGGGAACAAAAGATGAAGCTGTTCAGATAGTGAACGCCATTTTAGATGCATATTATGAATATTCGCAGGAGCGTTTCAAAAATGAAGTATCGCGGGCTGTTGAGATGGTTGATGTTGCTTTGTCTCATATTGAGGATCTTCTTTCTCGTTCATACCTTGATTTTGCATCTTTTGCTGCAAAGACGGGAATTGTTGATGCAAAGTATCAGATAAAGCTTATTTTTGATTCTATGCAGGTTCTGAAAGACAAACTCAGAAACATTGATGTAAAAATAGCAGTATTCAAAAATACACTTTCTGATATAGACCTAAAAAAGAAGATAAGTGCAGAAGATATATTTGCTCTTTCTGAAATTGAAGGTGTGGAGAAATTATATGAAGAGTATAATTCACTTCAGATGAAAAGAGACGAGCTTCTTACCCAATATACTGAAAGACATCCGAAAGTTTTATCAATAGATAATCAACTCAATTCAATCGTTGAAAGAATGAAAAGAATAATATCATTTGAAATAAGAAGGTTACAACTTGAAAGAGATGCTGTGATAAAGGAAATAGCGCAAATAAATGAAAGTATATTTAATTTTTCAAGCCAATTTGTTGAATACCTGAGAAAAAGAGACAAGATAGACCTTATAAACTCTCTGTTTTACAACTATTACGAAGGGTTGATGAATGCGACTTTGCTCGGTGGTATAAGGTTCTCTATGATATCAAAGGTTTCAAAACCTGAATTTGCAGTTGCAAGATCATCAAGAGGAAATAAGCTATCATGGATTATTTTCCTAAGCTTTATTGTCGGATTAGTTGCTGGATTTGTATCTGTTTATGTTTCGGAGGTATTAGATATGAAGTTCCGTTCGGTTGATGAGGTTGAAGAACTAATTTCTGCTCCTATATTGGGAATTTTGCCGAGATTTCACGATGAACCTTCGCGTCTTGCATTTGAGCAAGGTATTGAGGGGATAAGAATAAATGTGGAACTTCTTTCGTTGAAAAAAAATATAGCGATTTTCTGCTTATCTTCTATCTCTTCGGAAGGGAAATCAACGATATCTTTTGGTCTTGGGAAATCTTTTGCCGCTTCCGGAAAAAAAGTTGTGGTTTTGGACCTTAATCTCAGGCATCCAGCTCTCTCAAATTCGCTCGGATATGAAAGTTCCCACGGTTTTGTTGATATCGTAACTTATGACTTGAAGCTTGAAGATGTCTTAAAGAAAATAGATGAAAACTTTTACTTTATCCCCGCTGGAACTCGCCATCCTTCTCCCTCATCTTTTCTCTCTCATCAGAAGGTAAAAGATTTTATAATATCTTTGAAGGAAAAATTTGATTATGTAATTGTTGATTCATCTCCAATCCTTGCGGTCTATGACATATTGAATCTGATTCATTTGTCTGATTTTAACATTTTAATTATGGGAATGGATAAGATTTCAAAGGTTCACGCAAAGAGGGTAAGTACGCTCATCCGACAAGTCAGAAGCAAGATAGATGGTGTTGTTTTGAACTTCGTAGATGAGAAAGTTTCTCCTTACATAAAATATTATGTGTATAAATACGGATATTATTACTACTATTATCAATCGGGAGACAAAACTAAAAGAGACAATAAAAAGAGAAAGTAAAAAGTAAAAAATAGAGATTAACTTATACTTATCACTTTGTATATCCCTTCTTCAACTTTTTTATACGGAATGAGTGAGCAGATATGATGTTTTTGAGGGCATTCATTCTTTCCAAATAGGGAACATGGGCGACATCTTAATTTCCCGTATTCTACAATATATGTCTTACCATAAGGTGAAAATCCCATATGAGGTGTTGTTGAGGTGAAGATTGCAACGCATGGTATGGAGAGTGCATTTGCTATGTGCATTATCCCTGAATCAACGCTCACTACACAGGAGGATTTTGATATGAGGTAAATCAGATCGGGTAGCGATAGTTCTCCAAAAAATTTTTCTCCTCCTTCAATTAGTTTTGAAGTTTCTGGTTTTTCACCAACGACTGCAACTTTGAACCCATTTTTTTCAAGCGACTTTATAAGCAAGGAACATTCTTTTTCAGACCACATTTTTGTTCTCCAGCGAGATTCAGGAGCAACACATACTATTTTTTTCTCCGAATCTTTTTTCAAAAAGTTTTTTAATTTTTCTGATTCAGGTGATTGCGGAGGGAAAATTTTAGGATTAATATTGATTTCAGAATTGAGATCAAAAAAATAATTTTTTTCTTCTTCTGATGATTTTAATTCTGATTTTAGGATTTCCAAAGATTTTTCTTTAAATCTCTGAACCACTGGTTTTATTTTTGAGAAATCTTTAAGTAAAAGTGCTTTTCTTCTCTCAATCCTTTGAGCGTCCCATACATATGTCCTTTTTCCCGCAGGGTCTAAAAACATTCTTATGATTTTTGTCAAGATTTTATCTTGAAGGTCTAAAATAAAATCGGGTTTTATTCTTTTTGATTTTTGTAAAACTTTTACTAGTTCACTCAAAGTTGAATCCTTCAAGGTTATTATCTCCTTGATTTCAGGATTTAATTTGAGTAATGGTTCATATTTTTCTTTTGTTATGAAAAAAATATCAAAATTTTTTTTGAGTATCTCTACTGCCACCTGAGATAGAACAACATCTCCAAGAGAGCTTAACCTTATTATCAGAACTTTTTTCTTTTTATTTGTCATTTGTTGCCATCATTATCTTCTTCCTCACTTTTCTTTTTCTTTTTCTTTTTCTTTCCATTTTCTTGTTATTTTAGTGAATTTTTCCTCTTGATTTTTGCTAATTCTTCTTTTATTTCATATACTGAAAGAAAAATTAAAGATAAGATTATTATGAGTGCCCAGATTGATGTTTTTACTCCTAAAAATTCAGGAGTCTGACATATATTTCCTTCGCATATTTCTTGCTTACCTATTTTTGTCTCGTTTATTATAAGAACTATATCTGCCATTATTGCTGGTATCGTTGGGAATATTGAAAGCATTTTTATTTTCTCGTAAAACAAGCTTATTACAAATATTACCCCTGTGCTTGCAAGACTGTATCTTATTATCAGACATAGTTTGCAAGGTAGATTGCCTTGCACGAACTCGACCCAAAAACTCCCTAGAATTCCTGTTGCGCACAAGATAATTCCTAACAGGGATCTCTTAGCCCTCACTTTCCAAAAATTATTTATTGTGTTTTGAGATTTCCGCAAATTCTGAAAAGTTGGAAGGTAAAAAGAAAGCTTGCATTAAAATAATCATAAAATTACGAACCTAAAATATATAAATTAGATGAAGGTAGCAGAGATAAGGCAGAGTTTTCTTGATTTCTTTGAAAAGAGAGGGCACAAGATTTTGCCGTCTTCTTCTCTTGTTCCTTACGATGATCCAACTTTGCTTTTTACAAACGCAGGAATGGTTCAATTCAAAAAATATTTTCTTGGAGAACTTGAACCAGATTATATAAATGTTGCAACATGTCAGAGGTGTTTGAGAGCAGGAGGAAAACATAATGACCTTGAAAATGTCGGTAAAACTGCAAGGCATATGACTTTATTTGAAATGCTCGGAAACTTCTCTTTCGGTGGATATTTCAAAGAAAAAGCAATAACATTAGCATGGGAGTTTGTCACAGAGTATCTCAAAATACCAAAAGAAAAAATATTTGCAACTGTTTATGAGGAAGATGATGAAGCTGAAGAAATTTGGCTCAAAGAAACAGATGTATCTGGTGTTTTCAGAATGGGAAAGAAAGATAATTTCTGGACGATGGGAGATGAAGGTCCTTCTGGTCCATGTTCTGAAATAATTGTAGATAGAGGAGAAGAATTTTCAAAAGACCATAATTGTTCAGGTCCGACTTGTGGTTGTGATAGATATCTTGAGATATGGAACCTTGTTTTCATGCAGTACAACCTGAAAAAAGATGGTTCTTTGGAACCTCTCAAGAGGAAAAACATAGATACAGGAATGGGACTTGAAAGAGTTGCTTCTATTTTGCAGGGAGTGGAAACAGTTTTTGATACAGATGTTTTTTTGCCTCTGAAAAAGGTGGTAGAAAGTGAAGTGAAAGATTTAGTAAATGATAAGGTATCTTTGAGAGTTGTTCTTGATGCAGCAAGAGCTGCTGCTTTTGCAGTAGCGGATGGAATAATGCCATCAAATGAATCAAGGGGATATGTGATAAGGAGAATAATACGCAGAGCTTTGAGATATTCTATGAATTTTATAGATGTACCTTTTTTGTACAAGGTTTCAGTTGAGTGTGCAAATTCCATGGGCGATTTTTGGAAACATCTCAGAGACAAAAAAGATATTATAGAAAGAACAGTTAAAGCGGAGGAAGAGAAATTTTTCGGGACACTTTCAAGAGTTCTTCCTTTATTCATAAGAGAGGTTGAATCAATAAGGCAGGCTGGTCAAGAAGAAATACCTGCCGATATTGTTTTTATGTTCTATGATACTCATGGACTTCCAATAGAGATCATGAAGGAAATAGCAGATGAGAAAGGTTTGGTCATAGATGAGCAAAAGCTTTTAAAAATAATTGAAGAAAGAAGAAAAATCTCAAAAGTAAAAAGAGAAGATGATATTGAAAAGAAAATCATTTATATCATATCAGAAAATAATTTGAAGTCTAACTTTGTAGGATACACAAGTTTAGAGGTGGAAGGGAAAGTTCTTTCTATATTAGATGAGGGCTTAAATTTTCTGAAAAAAGCAGAGAAGGGCAAAGAGGTATTTTTAGTTGTTGATGAAACTCCTTTTTATCCGGAAGGTGGAGGTCAAGTTGGAGATAAAGGTAAGGTGATTTGGCAGGACGGATTTGCAGAAGTTAAAGATACAAAAAAGGTGGGAGATATCATATTGCACAAGATAAAAATATTGGAGGGAGATTTGACGGAAGGAATTCGTGTTCTTCTTTCTGTTGACAACTTTTTGAGAGAGCAGACTGCGCGACATCATACAACAACTCATCTTCTTCATTCATCTTTAAGGAAGATTCTTGGAACTCATGTGAGGCAGATGGGATCTTTAGTTGAACCATATAGGTTAAGATTTGATTTTTCTCATCCATCTCCACTTTCTTATGAGGAGCTAAAAGATATAGAATCGCTTATAAACGAATGGATAATGTCAGATTTTATTGTCCAGCATGAATATATGGAGTTTTCCAAAGCTTTGAGAGAAGGAGCACTTGCATTTTTCGGAGATAAATACGGAAAGATAGTCAGAGTCGTAAAGATAGGAGAAGTTTCACTTGAATTGTGTGGAGGAACTCATCTTGGTCGCACAGGGCAAGCCGGTATATTGAAAATTGTCAGAGAAACGGGAGTTGCATCAGGGATAAGAAGGGTTGAGGCAGTAGCAGGCTGGGAGCTTATAAAGTATATATCAGATAAGGAAAAGTTCATTCAGGAGTTGGCAGAAGTATTGAAAGTTTCTCCACAAGATATATTACCTAAACTCAAAAATATTCTTGATGAAAAAAAGCAGCTTGAAGATGAAGTTCGGTCGTTGAGAGCAAAGATTCTCGCTTTGTCTTCACAACCTACTATAAAAAGTATTGATGGGATAACTTTTGTTTTTGACTTTCTTGAAGGTTTTGACAGAAAGGAGCTCTCTGAACTTGTTGATAGATTGAAAAACAAATTCCAAGACTCTGTTATTCTTATTGTGGGGGAGAAGGATGGGAAAATTTCTATTGTTGGTGGAGTTTCTGGAGATATTGGAATTGATGCGAGTGAATTTGTTCGTGAAATATCAAAATTTTTGGGTGGAAGTGGAGGGGGAAGAAAAGACTTCGCGGAGGGTGGTGGTAAGATAAAGAAATCAAAAGAAGAAATTATTGAATTTGCAGAAAAATTGATTTCCAGAAAAAGTTAATTTCACAAAAACTAATTTCTCAAATTGTTTCAGTGATTAATCTTATTTTAGCTTGAATTTTTGTGAAAAATGAAATTGTAGTAAGGAGATAAACAATAAATCAGATATGAAAACAAAAGTCAGAAAAAACAGAAAATTTCATACTGATAAAAAGCTGAATGAGGGAGCAAAGTTGAAAAATATCCATAAGTCATCACGAAATAGTAAAATTATAAAAGAGGATAAAAAAGAAGATAAAAGTATGGTGGAGAGGAGGAAAGAAAAGAGAGCAGTTGTTGAACTTGAAGTCAGATATTCTTCACAAGAGAGCTTTGCAGTAGAGTGGATAACTAATATATCAAAAGGGGGGTTATTTATAAAGTCTGAAAATCCACTCCCTCCTGGAACTCCTTTAAAAATAACCTTTTCTGTTCCGGGGAAGGATATACCTGTTCAGCTTGAGGGTGTTGTTAGATGGTCAGCTCCACCGACTTCCCCTTCTGTTGTCCCAGGGATGGGAATTGAGATAGTTAAAATAGATGAAAGGAGCAAAAAAATATTAGATTCTTTTGTAGATGAAATTTTATCTTCCCGCAGAATTTGATCTATTTTTTCATTCTATTGTTTTTTGATATTTTGCTGTTTCTTTTCTCTAATTTGCTGTTCTTTTTTTTATATAAAATTTCAGTACGCCGTTTTCTTCTTCTGATTTTATGATTTCATCACCCGTTTGAGCACAGAATGCTGGGAAATCTCTTTTTGCACCAGGGTCGTCCGCTAAAACAAGAATGATTTCCCCTGGTTTTAAAGTTTCAAGAATTTTTCTTACCTTTATAACAGGCATAGGACATTTCAAACCTCTTGCATCAAATTCAAAGTCAGGTCTTATTTCTTTTTCAATTTCAATTTTTCCCTCTTTTTTTTCTCTATTTTCTTTTGATTCACTCATAATATTACTTTCTCCTTTTTCAAATTTAGTCAAATAAATAGTGTTATTGCGTCTTTTGCTTCAGCTAAAAATGTTGCCGCTCCCACTATATCTTGAACCTCGTCTATAAGTTCGTCTTTTGTGATACCAAGTATTGAACAAGAAGTTGAGCATGCGTAAAATTTAACTCCTGTTTCCTTTGCAGCTTCAAGTAAATCCTGCAATGTTGGTGATTTCGTTTTTTTCATCAGTATCTTCATAAGAACTGGACCAAGTCCTGCAAAATTCATTTTAGATAGTTTAAGAGAGTCTAATCCAGATGGCATCATAACTTCCATCATCTTCTGTATAAAATTTTTACCTTTGAGTTTTCTATTTTTCTTTATCAAAGAAAGTCCCCAGAATGTGAAGAAGACGGCGACATCCATTCCCATAGATGCTGCTGTAGAAGCTAATGTTAGGACTGCAAATGCTTTATCCATATCTCCTGAAAAACAAATTATTCTGAATTTGTTTTTTGGGGTAGGAAATCCTTCTGTCTGAATTGTGTTATTTTCCATGATTTTTTACCTCCTTTCTTTTTCTCAATTTTTTAATCTATACATTTTAGGTAATTTTGGGAATAAAAGCTATTTTCTCAATTTTTGATAGACTTATAATCTATTGCAGTTGGTTGGCACATACTTTTTATAGCTTGTTCTAATGCTTTCTTTTCTGATTCATCTATATTTTGTCCCATCCCCTTTCCGTAGAACTGATTTTCCGAAGTTATTCCATCTTTTGAGATTATTGAAATTTTTATTGCTATTTCGGAAATGTAAATTGGGTTTCCCTTGAAATCTTTTCCCTGATACACTGGATTTTTTGAAATGTCTGCTATAACTTTTAATTTCGCATTATCTTCTTTTTGCTCTATTTTGAGGTTTGCAGAATTCAGACACCTTGATATCTCATTTTTTAAGAGCTCATATTTTGATTCAACAAAAATTGTCCCACTATCAAATTTCAATCTTTCCATTTTTGAGGCTCTTATGTAAGGTGTGGATGTTTTTATGATGATTTGATTTTCCCCTGGGACTGCAAAAACTTTTTCAGATATCCTTGATTTTCCATTTTCATCTGTTATGATTTTTATTTTTGTTTCCCCGAATACTCCTTTAATTTGTGCTTCTAATGGCATCCAAGCTACTGGTTTTTCTTGAAACTTTACTTCTGCGTCAAACGAAATAATTGTTAGCGGAGATGAAAAATAGCTATTCCCTCCGGATATTTTGATTGATATATTTGAAAGTTCATCTATAAGTTCGCTAAATTTTCTTTCTACAATTGAACTATAAGATTTTCCAAACAGTTCAAGTGTTGAAATTTCTTTTCTCATGTTTTGGATTCCGCTATCAATTTTGCTTAAATTCTCAACTATTTTTGAGGTATCTATTTTTTCTGAATTTGCCATATACTCTTCTGTTTTCCTTATGTTGAGCAATATATCTCCTTCAATTTGAGATATTTTTTTTATTTTTTCTCTTGAGAATTTTCCGACATCAAGAACTGCTAATGAATACCATATACCTGATTTTTTATCTAAAAATCTTTCCTTTATTATGACACCTTCGAGTATTCCTTCTATTTTGCCTTCCATTTTCCTTGTAGCGTATTCTCCGGACTTTTCCGTTCCTTGATATTTTTCTAAAACAGATTTTTCCTCAAATGTTTCCTTTATTTTTACTTGGATTTGCTTTATGATGTCAGCTCTTGCAGAGTTATCTGCTCCGTCTTTATCGTATCCTGCTCCAACTCCTACTATAAACTCACTGCTTTTGAACTCTTTATATGGATTTTCAATCCAATCAGGAAACCTTTTTGATCCACAGTTTTGTGAGACAATAGAAAGGAAAAAGAAGAAAGAAAAAAGTATCGGTAGATAAAAAACTTGATAGGCAATCCTCATATTTGAATTTTAGCTAATTTATAGAAAAATTTGGTTTCTGATAAATATTTTATTGAATGGAGTATAGAGTGGAAGAAGTTGGAGGAAAAGAAGAAGTAAAAGCAGAAGCTGGGGTTATACTCGGAACAAAACCAGCAACTCCATCCGAATTTTTCATAGCGGTAAAAAGAGATTTTCCCTTACAACTTGATGATACAGTATGGACAGAAACGAAAATAAGATCACCAGAAAATAGCAGCGAACCCATAACTGTGAAATTTTACGGAATTTTGGACTCAGTAGAAAGAAGTTACGAGGGACTTGATTTTGATTCAGATATGTATTACATACATGAAATTCCGGTTGAGGAAAGACATATTGCTCGTGTTAAAATAACAAAAATAGAGCCAGAGATTTTGATACCTCCAAAACCTGGTGCCCCTGTTTTTTTGGCGAGAGGAGAGGATTTCCTCAAAGCTGTTGGAGCTGATACGATGAAGAGGAAGATTCCTGCTGGTCTTTCACTTGCACAAGATGAGGTAGTTTATATAGACCTTGATTTTGTAGATGGGGAAAAGGGAGCTCATATTTGTATATCTGGTGTATCTGGTGTTGCGACAAAAACATCATACGGAATATTTTTGTTGCACGAAATAATGAGAGAGAGTAAAAGAAAAAGGGGGAATGGATACGATAAAAAAGGGAAATATGCAGCCATAATATTTAATGTCAAAGGGGAGGACCTTCTTTTTATAGACAAACCGAATAAGAAATTTTATGAAGAAATGTTGGATGAAGAAGGTAAGAAATGGAGAAAAATATCGGAAGAAATATATTCCGAGTTTATTGCGAACAAAAAAGGGTTTTCTGTTTTTGAAGTAAAAATTTTTGCTCCTCCTAAAAAAAATGTTAATGTATTGGTACCGGATGTTTCTCAAAGACCAGCGACGGAGGTAAGACCACTTGCTCTTACATTTTTTGATTTTGCAAAGTACCAACTCATAAGATATTGCATAAGTGAGGATGATAGCGAACAAATAAGAGGTCTTGTAGAGCAGATTGCAGATTTACTATATAGTAAAGCGGAAGAAACAGAGGAAAAGATAAAGCAAGGTGTAGTATCAAAAAGTGAATTTGATGGTTCTGTTTTTTGGGGACAAAATAAAAGATTCAGGGATCTTGAAGAATTCTTAAATTACTTGATGCGTATTTGGGGAGATGAAAGAGATATTCTTTATCCTAAAATAAAAAATTATCATTATTCAACTTTCAGAGCATTCCTTTCTCGTTTTCATAATTTTATCAAGTTTGCTGGACATATCATAACACCAAAAGCTAAATCAGGAATATCTGATAAGGGAGGAGATTTTGATGAGGTAATAAATCTGACTCCTGGTAGTATCTATGTTATACATATAGGAAATTTGCCAGATTTGGCTCAAAGATTTTTGGTGGGTTCTATGCTTTCAAGAATTTTCAACGAACAAGAGAAGGGAGCAGAAAGGAGAGTTATTGTTTTTCTTGATGAGTTATCAAAGTATGCTCCGCGGGAGGGAAGTTCTCCTATAAAATCTATTCTTGAAGACATCGCAGAAAGAGGGAGAAGTTTGGGGATAATTCTTATAGGTGCTCAACAAAGTGCGAGAACTGTTAGCAAAAAAATAATAATGAACTCTTCTATAAAGGTTGTTGGTAGGATGTCACCGGAGGAAGTTTATTCACCGGAGTATGAATTTTTATCGGCTGAACTTAAAAAGCGTCTGACGGTTTTTCAGCCGGGGAGACTTATTTTATATCAACCTTCTGTTTTTGCTCCACTGCCTGTGAAATTCCCTTTCCCATTTTGGGCTACGAGGTCATCAGAGGTTATGGAAGATTCTTCAAAATCGGAAAGAATAGAAGAAGAGCTTAAAAAAATTTATGAGGAGGAAATTTTCTGATGCTGAAAGTAGGAGATAAATTGCCAGAATTTGAAGGCGTTTTGACATCAGGAAAGAATTTGTCATCAAAAGATCTTTTAGGTAAGTGGGTTGTACTTTTTTTCTTTCCGAAAGCTTTTACACCAGGTTGTACAAATGAGGTGTGTAGTGTAAATGACAATATTGAAAA
>Ga0079992_133719_pt2 | contig 12223 bp, 14 predicted proteins | sample FaiFalFF_MnMetaG_3_FD_69197 | JGI IMG/M metagenome (GOLD analysis project Ga0079992, IMG submission 69197) | Freshwater microbial communities from Yellowstone National Park, Wyoming, USA - Fairy Falls B (FF_Mn_B) MetaG (SPADES assembly) (version 2) | ecosystem: Environmental > Aquatic >... | reverse complement strand
TGGGTCGTGTGATTGGCATTGAGGGGAATGTGGCGCGTGTGGTGATTAGGACAGTGGTGTGAGGTGATGGGCGATGATGAGCATGACGCAGTTTGAGAGCTTGGTGGTGCCTGGCATTCGGGGTGAGTTTTACGCGGCGTATGCGCGTCGTGCGCAGGAGGCGGTGTATCCGCGGATTGCGACGGTGGTGCAGGGTGACAGTCCGTATCTGGATTTCAGTTGGCTGGGTAATGTGCCGCGTATGCGGGAGTGGATTGGTCCGCGGCAGCTCAGGTCGCTTGCGACGAGTGCCAACTATCGTGTGTACGACAAGGTGTTTGAGGCGTCGTTGTCGATTCCGCGTCGTGCGATAGAGGACGAGCAGTTGTCGATGATTATGCCGCGTGTGCGCGATTTGGCGAACGAGGCGGTGCGTCATCGTGAGGAGTGGGTGGTGACGACTTTGGCGCAGGGTACGAGTTTGCCGACATTTGACGGGCAGCCGCTGCTGGCGAACCGTGGTGGACCGAACAATAACCTGACGAGCAGTCCGCTGAGTACGGCGTCGTTGCAGGCGGCGATATCGGCGATGATGCAGTTTGTGGATGATCAGGGTGTGCCGTTCGGGGTGGTTCCTGACACGCTGCTTGTGGGACCGAAGTTGATGTGGGTGGCGCGTGAGTTGCTGGAGAGTCCCGTGGTGGTGTTGTCGGGTGGCGGTGCGACGAGTTATCGGAATGTGTTGCAGGGATCGCTGAACTTGGTGGTGTCGCCGTATTTGACTGGGGCGTATGACGATTACTGGTTCGTGTTGGACACATCGCGTGAGATGCGTGCGGTAGGCGTGTACGAGCGGACGGATGTGCCGATTGAGGTGGTGGTGTTGTCGGATCCGCAGACGAGTGGTCATGTGTTTTTGCATGACGATGTGTTGGTTGGTGTTCGCAAGCGCGAGGCGGTGTTTCCTGGTGCGTGGTTCACGGTGTATGGGGGCATTTTGTGATGCGTGTGCGTGTGCGTGGTGTGCCGTTTCGTGGGGATGCTGGGTACTGGCGTTTGGGGTATTGGGTTCCCTGTGACGATTGGGTGGTGTTGGAGGTGGATGCGGAGGTGTTGGCGTTGTTGCGTGGGTTGCCTGAGTTGGTGGTGGAGGTGTTGGAGTCTTCTCTGCCCGATGGGGTAGGCGACGGTTCCCCGCCGCCGTTGTCTGCCCCGCCCCCGCCCCAGTTTTCGTCGTCTGAGTTGTCTGTGGCTGGTGGTCGTCGTGGTGGTCGTCGTGGGGGGTGATTAGGTGTATCCGCCTGGGGTAGCGGATGTGCGTGCGGCGTTGGCGCGTGCGGGTCTGGGGAGTCGCACGGATGGGGAGATTGAGCGCGCTCTTGCGTGGGCGAGGGCGCGCTGTGAGTTTTATGTGCCGCAGTTGGCGAGTGGCGGCGCGGATGCGCATGTGCAGGCTTATGCGCGGAGTTTGTGTGTGGATTTGGCGGTGTATTACTTGCGTGAGGAGGTGGAGGTGGACGACGAGGGGGATTTGCCGTTGCGGTTGAGGCGTGTGCGGGAGCGTTTGGAGCGCGAGTTATCGGAGTTGGGTGCGCGTGCGCAGGCGCAGTATCGGGTGTGGTTGCAGGAGCGTGTGGGTGCGCCGCCTGCGCCGCCAGGGCTCAGTGTAGGTCGTGGTGGGGGTGGTGGTTGGGATGCGGATTGAGTTTGACGGTGTGCGTCAGGTGGCGTCGTTGGTGGGGCGTTATGGTGGGTTGTTGGAGCGTGCGCGTGTGGTGCGGGAGTGCAATCGGTTGATGGAGCAGGTGGTGCTTCGGGAGTGTGTTCGGAATTTTGAGCGTCAGGGGTATGAGGATCGGTTTGGCGCGTTTCATCGTTGGGCGCCGTTGTCGCCTGTGACTGTGTTGTTGTCGGAGGGTGCGGCGCTTAGGAAGGTTGGCGGGGGTCGTGTGCGTCGTGGGACGGCGACGACGCCGACGGTTGCGGTTGGGGCTGGTGGTCGTCGTCGGGTGCGTCGGACGCAGCACAGTAAGGTGTTGTTGGACACGGGTGTGTTGCGTGCGAGTTTGCAGGGTGGTCATGGGTTTGTGCGTCGGGAGTTTGGGGATGTGTTGGAGGTTGGGACTCGGATACCGTATGCGCGTGTGTTGCAGGAGGGTGCGGTGGTGCGTGTGACGGATCGGATGCGTCGTGGGTTGTATGCGCGGACTGGGGTATGGGTGCGTGCGCATCGGTTTGTGATCCCTGCGCGTCCGTTTTTGGTGGTGAGTCGGCATGCGGGTGAGTTGGCGGTGCGTGTGGTGCGTGAGTATTTGGAGGGGTTGTTGCGGTGAGTGTGCGCGGGTTGTTGGAGTATTTGGCGGAGCAGATTGAGGCGGGTTATGGGGGGTGGGTGGTGGATTATCAGCAGGCGGAGCGGAGTACGCAGCTGAGTACGACGGCTGGTGGTGTGGTGGTGGTGCGTCCGTTGTCGGTGGTGTTTGCGCGGGAGTTGGAGCCTTTGGCGGGGAGTGTGGGCGGGGCGTCGCATTATGTGGTAGTGTTGGGGTTCACGGCGTTTGCGGCGAAGCGTGCGACGCCGCTTGAGGGTTATGATGAGATTCTTGGGTTGTATCGGTTTTTGAGTTCGCATTCGATGCGTCGTGGCGGGGGTGCGTATGTGACGATGGAGGAGGTGAGCGGTCTTGAGTTCACGCAGGAGGCAGGTCAGGTCGTTGGCGAGTGGCAGCAGCGGTATCATTTGCGATACGAGCGGTGATGCGGTACGTTATGCGCGGAACGAGTTGGGTTATGCGGTATGGCATCCCGATTATGGTTGGGTGGGTGCGGGTGAAGTGGTGGCGTTGGTGGGCGCGTGTCCGTTTGGGTTCGTAGAGGTGGTGGGTGATACGGGTGCCGCGTCGTCCGACGGTTCTGGTGCGAGCGTTGACGGAGGCTGAGTCGGCGCGTTTGGAGGCGTATTATCGTGCGCATGCGGAGTCGTTGTATGGGTATGCGTGTCAGTTGACGGGCGGGGATGTGGCGCGTGCGCAGGATTTAGTGCAGGACACCTTTTTGCGGATTGCGGAGCGGTTTGCGTTGTTTGATGAGGCGCGTGAGTTTTTGCCGTTTGCGCGGCGGGTGATGCGGAATTTGTGGATTGATCAGGGTCGCAAGCGTGTGGTGGCGACGGTGCGTTTGTGGGAGGAGCGTTAGATGCCGTTGATGACGCAGCAGTTGGTGGGGTTGGGTTCGATTGTTCAGTCGCATGTGTGTTGGTATCGCGATGATGGGGGGTTGGATGTTGCGTCGCCGTTGGCGGCTGTGGATGCGGTGGCGTCGGTGGCTCAGGGCGGTGTGGCGCGTGTGCGGGTGCAGGTGCATGTGGCGGAGTGGGAGTATCTGGCGTCGTTTCGGTATGCGTTGGCGTATCGTGTGTCTGGGGACGGGGGCGGCAGTTGGAGTTCTTGGGAGTTGGTGGGGGACAGCACGGCTGGGGTGCGTGTGTGGGATTCGGCGTATTTTGTGGACGGGGCGTCGGTGGATGTGTCGCGGTTGCCTGCGCCTGCGAGTGGTGCGGTGTTTGTGGCGGGTGAGGCGGTGGAGTCGGCGCGTGCGACGGGCGTGCTATCGATGGCGGAGGGTCGGTACACGGAGTTGGAGTGGTGTGTGCGGTTTGTGGGTGCGAATGTTGGGGAGTTGTATGCGTTCAAGGTGGTGGCGGTTAGCAGCGCTGGGGATTCGTATTATGAGTTGAGCGCGTACCAGGTGTATGCGCAGGTGGTGATTACGGCTCAGGAGTCGGAGGATGGGACGATGTTTTTCGAGCAATACACGCGAGCGGGTTGGGGTTTTGAGAAGAGTAATGAGCGTTCGGGTCGTTGGGTGAAGGCGCAGCAGAGTTTTAACTTGTTGCGTCGGTTGCCGATTCCGAATGTGGAGCAGTTTGCGTATGGGGGTTTCCGTGGCACGGAGGTGCCTGTTGGGTATCGTGCGGGTCGGTTTAGTGATCAGCGGCTAACGATAGAGTGCGAGCTGACGCTGGATACGGTGTCGTTTCTGCTTGCTTGCTTTTTTGGTCAGCCTACTACTACTGGTACTGGACCTTACACCCACGCTTTTTATTCCAGCGCGAATCCGAATAAGGCGGGTCGGACGCTGACGGTGTGGCAGCGGTTGCATGATGCGGCGTTGGGTGCGCCTGCTGGGGAGAAGCTGATTGGTTATGGTGGTGTGGCGATTGAGACGATTCGGTTGCGTGGGGAGCAGGGTGCGCGTGGCGGGTTGTTGAGTGTGGAGGCGTCGGCGAGTTTTCTGAGTGCGGTGGAGGCTGCGGAGGACGGGACGATTTGTACGGCGGCGTATGGGGGCGAGTTGCCGTTGGTGGTGGATGATATTGTGTTGACTTTGCGGGACAGTAGTGGGGGCGCGCCGCAGTTTGCGCCTGATGTGGCGCGGATAGATTTGACGCTGAGTCGGACGGTGTTTGTGCGTTACGAGTTCGATGGTCGGTATATCCCTGTGGGTTATTATTGGCGTGAGCCGCGTGTGACGGGTTTGGAGTTGGAGGTGTATCGGACGACGAATGTGCCTGTGCGGCTCACATGGGGCAACAGTGGCGCGGAGCCGTTTGTGCCGACGACGAGCGAGAGTGGTCGTCGGTACGCGCCGAGCGGTACGGCGTCGGCGTTGGTGTTGGAGTTTCGGTCGCAGACGAACGCGGCGCACAAGTTGACGATTGAGATTCCGAATTTGCACTTTCTGAGTGTGCAGGAGCGGAGTATGGACGGTGCGGTGTATGATACGCTGATGGTGATGCCTGTGTATAGCGCGAGCGACAAGACGAATTTGCGCAAGGTGGAGCTCATCAATGCGCAGTCGGCGATTATTCCTGCGGATGCGTCGATTCAGCAGGTTGGCGCGTCGGTTACGGGTGTCTATTCGCCGTACTGAGGGGGTGATGGGTGATGGCGAAGCGTGCTGGTGCTGATGTTGTGGTTGAGGAGTGCGTGCAGGCGTTGGGTCGTCCTGTGCGTGAGTTTGGCGGGTTGGCGTTTCGTCCGTTGTTGTTTGGGGAGCAGCGTGCGTTGGAGCGTGGGTTGCAGGAGTTGTTGGGCGAGGAGGCGTTTTTGTTCACGATGCCGCTTTCGTTCACGGTGCGGTTGCAGCAGGCGCAGGGTGGCGTAGTGATGGACGAGTCGTTGCTGCGTGCGCGTGCGTTGGCGTTGCTGCGTGCGCATGGGGAGCGCGTGTTGGAGTTGCTGAGTGCGCACACGGGTCATAGTGTGGAGCAGCTTAGTCGGTTGACGGCTGGTGAGTTGTATGAGGCGATTCAGCACCTTTTGGAGGTGCGCCCTTTGGAGTGTTGAGTGATTGGATGGCGCGTCGTGCGCCTGTGGATGGGGAGCGTGAGTCGGTGGACTGGTTGGAGGCGGCGTGTTTGCTGCGTGCGGTGTACGGGTTGGATTTGCATGGGTTGACGACTTTTCAGGCGATGTTTTATTTGGCGGGTTTGCCGCGTGTGGTGGAGTTGACGAGGGGGTTGTAGATGCAGCGTGAGTTGACCTTGTTGCTTCGGACGCTTTACGATGATCGGGGCGCGCGTGCGGTCTTGGGCGATTTGTCGCGTGTGCAGGAGGCGTTGCGTGGTACGGAGTCGTCGGCGTTGGGTGCGGGTCAGGCGTTGTCGGCGTTGTTGGCGGGTGGGGTTGGTGGCGCGGTTGGTGCGGGGTTGATGGCGGCGCTTGGGTCGGTGCAGAGTGTGCTGGGTTCGATTACTGGGTTGGCGGAGGGTTTTGTGCGCAGTGCGATTCAGGCGTCGATGCAGATGGAGCAGCTGCGGTATGGGTTGGCGACGGTGTTGGGGGCGTGGAACGAGATTCGTGATGCGCAGGGTCGTGTGTTGACAGGTGCGGAGCGTTATAATGCGTTGTTGTCGCTTTCTGGGGAGTTGATGCGTTCGATTCGCGCGGAGGCGAATCGGACGATATTGGAGACGGCGGAGTTGGTGGAGTTGGTGCAGACAGGGTTGGGGTATGCGTATGCGAAGGGTTTGAGTGCGGATCAGGCGGTGCGTGTGATTAGCGCGATTGGTCAGGCGGGGAAACTCATGGGTTTGTCGGGACCGATGTTGGTGCAGGAGGTGCGTGCGTTGCTTGGCGGGGGTCGTTTGGAGAGCAGTCAGGTAGCGTTGTCGTTTGGGATTACGCGGGAGATGTTGGAGCGTTCGGGTCAGGAGTTGGCGGATGCGTTGCTTCGGGCGTTGTCGTCGGTGACGGATGCGGCGTCTGTGGCGGCGGATCGGTTGGATGTGCAGTGGAGTACCTTGACGAGTCAGGTGCAGGAGGCGTTGGCGCAGGTTGGGGATGGTTTGACGGGCGGGTTGGCGCAGTTTTTGCAGCAGCTTAATCAGGTGCTTGGTCAGTTGTTGGAGTCGGGTGTGTTTGAGCGGTTGGGGATATTTTTGCGGTTGTTGTGGCAGGGGTTGGTGGAGGGTGTGGGTTCGTTGGTGGAGGGTTTGCGTGGGGTGTGGAGTTGGGTGCGTGGTGTGGTGTCGTCGTTGGTTGGGTCGGTTCGTTCGTGGTTGGAGGCGTTGTGGAGGGCGTTGCCAGCGGGTGTGCGTGATTTGTTGGGCGGGTTTGCGTCGGCGTTGATGCCGCCTGCGTTGCGTCAGGGTATGTGGTTAGGCGGGGCGATTGTTCAGGCGGTTGAAGGATTTCGTGCGGCGTGGGATGTGGCGGGGATGATGGTCGGTCGCGGTGGCGGTGGCGGCGGCGATGTGCGTGTGGTGCCGCGTCGTGTGAGCGTGGGTGGTGGTGCGGATGCGCGTGCGGCGCGGGAGCGTGCGGCGCGGGATCGTGCGCGGGAGCGTTTGGCGCGTGAGGGTGCGCAGGCGGCTCAGATTGAGCGCAGGTTGCGTGCGGGTGCGTATGAGGAGGCGTGGTCGGGGTTGTTGGAGCTGCTCACGCCTGAGACGGCTGAGGTGCTTACGCCTGTGTTGGAGGCGATAGAGGTGGAGTTGGCGGGGTTGCGTGCGGCGGAGGTGCTGAGCCAGATTGGGAAGGAGACATCGGGTCGGTTGCGTGAGGCGTTGTCGGCTCAGGCGTGGGCGGAGTATCGTCGCGTGTTGTCGGGCTATGCATCGCGTCGCGCGAGCGTGTTGGTGCGTGGGTTGGCGGAGCGCGAGCGTGCGCGTGAGGCGGAGGCGGAGCGTGCGGCGCAGTTGGAGGCGCGTCGGCGGCAGTTGCTTCGGGGGTTGTACGCGGCGTTGGGGGATGAGGATGCGGTGTTGCGGATGGAGTATGAGGATGCGGTGCGTGCGTGGTTGGAGGCGGGCGTGTCGCCGTTGTGGGCTGGGATCTATGGCGCGGTGCAGGTGTACGCGCCTGTGCAGCGTCGTCGTGAGGAGTTGCGGCGTCGGGATACGGAGGCGTTTTTGAGGCAGTTGCGCGAGTTTGGGGAGCGTGCGCGTGCGGAGGAGTTGCGCAGGTTGACGCGGCGGTATCGTGCGGGGTTGTTGAGTACGGAGGATTATGCGCGTGCGTTGCGGCGGTTGGCGGGCGCGGGTCGGTTGGACGAGGGTGGTTTGGAGACTTTGGCGGCGGGGTTGCGTGGGTCTGTGGAGGCGGGGCTGCCTGAGGCGCGTTTGTTTGAGGATGCGGAGTCGTTTCGTGCGCGTTGGTTGGCGGCGCTTAGCGACATGCGGGCGTATTGGGGTCAGTTTTTGGAGGGTCTGTTGCGTCCTGAGGAGTACGGGCGCGTGATGGAGGTGTTTGACGAGTTGGCGGTGGAGTTTGAACGGCGCTTTGTGCGTGTGGCGTCTGCTCGTTGGTCGGAGTTTGTGGAGGGTCTGGTGGGTTCGTTGGCGAGCGGTGTTCGTGGGGCATTTGTGGGGTTGTTGGAGTCGGTGATGGCAGATTTTCGGCGGTTGGGCGAGGGTTTGCGCGGGTTTTTTGAGGGGCTTGTGGGGCTGATTCGGCGTGCGATAGCGGAGTTGGTGTATGAGCGTGTGATTCGGGCGTGGGTGGAGCGGTTGCTGGATTGGTTGCAGCAGCGTTTGGGCGGGCTGGGTGTTGGTGGCGGCGGCGGCGTTGGCGGCAAGGTGAATGTTGGGGATGTGTTGACGAGTATTGCGATTGGTGCGTTTGTGAGTTGGGCGGGCGGCGCGTTGGGCAAGTGGCTGGGTGGGATATTCAAGTTTCAGGCGGGCGGTGCGCTTGTGCCGCGTCGTGTGGCGTTGGTTGGGGAGCAGGGACCTGAGTTGCTGGTTATGGGTGCTGGGGCGTATGGGGGTGTGTATCCAGCGTCGTTGTTGGAGCAGGTGCGTTTTGGTTCGGGTGCGCCGAGCGCGGTTCAGATTACGGTGCAGGTGTCGGATTTCAGTGAGGTTGGTTTGGCGCGTCGTGTGGCGACGGAGGTGCGTCGTGTGCTGCGGGAGCGTGGGGTGTGAGGGATGTTTCGGTTCGGGGATGCGGACTTGACGCCGTGGGTGAGTCGGGTATCGGTGCAGGAGGAGTATGAGGCGGTGGTGTTAGAGCGTTGGGGCGCGCCTGGGCTAATCGTGGGTGCGCATCAGGCGCGTGGGTGGCGGATTACGGCGCAGGGGTATGCGTTTGGGGAGAGTTTGTCGGAGCTCAGGCAGGTGCTTGGGCTGGCGAAGCGGTTAGGGGTGCAGCGGTTGCAGTTTGACGAGTCGCGGGTAGTGCCTGCGTATTTGGAGCGTTTTGTGGTCAGTGATTGGGACGGCGGGCTGTTGATGCCGAATGTGCGGTTGGAGTTTGTTGGGGTTGGGTACGCGGAGGACGCTGTGGCGCAGGCGTTGGTGTTTAGTGGGGCGTCGGGGACGACGAACTACGCACGGAACGGCGAGGTGGTGAATCGTGGGGATTATGAGGCGGCGTTGCGGGTGGAGTTGGATTTGACCTATCCTGCGAGCGAGCGTACGGACGAGCATCTGGATGTTTTTTTAGGAATTTATGAGATTGGGGTGTCGGATCCGCGCGAGGTGGAGCGGACGTTTATTTTTCGTGTGCCGACGGAGACGCGGCGTGGGGTGGTGGTGATTGACAGTGGTGTGGAGCGGTACGGGTTGTGGTATCCCGACTGGTATCGGTTGGTGGATATTGGGGAGCGTCGGGAGTTGCCGCGTGTGCCTGTGTCGCGCACGGCGTCGGGTCGGTGGCAGGTGTCGTTGCAGGTGAAGGCGTTCAACAACGGGTTGTATGCGTTTACGGTGCATGAGGCGCGTGTGCGTGTGTTGCAGCGGTACAGTCAGTGGTGATGGGTATGGACGGGTTGCGGTTGGCGTGTTATGTGCGTGAAGGTGGCGGGGTTTGGCGTCGGGTGTACGAGTGTGAGGGTGATGTTGGGCGGTTGTCGGTGCGTTGGGTGCGTGGGTGTGCTGAGCGTTTGGTGTGGGAGCGTGTGTCGCCGTTGCCTGGTGAGGTGTTGGCAGTGGTGGATGGGGAGCTGCGGTTGCGACTTGTGCGTGTGGATGTGATGGCGGGTGAGGTGTGCGTGTGGCGTGGGTATTTGGTGCGTGCGGTGCATGGTGGGGGTGTGTATCGGTATGAGTGTTGGGGTTATCGGTTGTGGTCGCCTGATTGGGTGAGTTATCGTGTGTGTGCGGGTGCGCGTGCGGACACAGTGTTTTTGGATGTGTTGCGTCAGGTTCTGGGGCGTTCGGGTGCGGTGTTGTGGGATCAGCCGTGTGGGTGGTATCAGGCGTTGTGTGGGGTGGAGTTGCCTGCGCAGTTGTTTGTGGAGTCGCCTGTGGGTGAGGTGTGGGACTGGTTGGAGCAGCGGACGGGTTATGCGGTGGTGGAGGGTGAGCGTTGGGATGTGGACCCTAACGCGGGGTATGCGCACTGGTTGGTGGATTGGGGCGCGGGTGAGGAGTTGTTGGTGGTGGAGGTGTCGGATGCGGATGTGGTGTGGGATGTAGACTACAGTGGGGTTGCGACTCGGTTGCGTTTTGTTGGGGGTGCGCCTGCGGTAGCAAATCGGTTGAGTAATGGTCGGTTTCGTGGGGAGTTGTTGTCGGGCGGGTCTGTAGTGTTGGCGGATGACGATTTTGCGTTGCCGTGGCAGGTCGTTGGGGGCGTGTGGTTGGAGGATGGGGGTCAGCTTTCGGGTAGGCGTGCGGCGCGGTTGGAGGCGGGCGGGAAGTTGGTGTCGCCGCCGTTGCCGAGACCTGAGTTGGCGTATGGCGTGTGGCGGGTGCGGTTTTATATGACGGCGAGCAGCAGCAGTGCGAGTGTGGCGCATGTGTGGGTGGTGGTGAACGGGGTGCGTTGGTATCGTGCGACGGCGACGACGCCTGCGCGGAGCGGCTACCATTTGTGCGAGGTTTATTTGCCGTATTCGGACGGGTTGTTTGCGGCGGGCGCGGATGTGCGGTTGGAGCTTGAGAGTGTGGGTGTGGCGGATATTGACGGGGTGAGTGTGGAGGATGCGGCGTTGTCGGTTGACGGGTGGGAGGTGTCGGATTTGCAGAGTGTGGTTGGTGACGACGATTTTGTGGATTGGACGCGGTTTAATGGCGCGTCGTTGGTGGCGGGTATGTTTGGGGGTCAGGCGTTGCGTTTGGGCGCGGGCGATTTTGCGGAGCGCAGGTTTTTGCATCCTGAGAGTACGATGCTGTGGGTGCGTGTTGGGTTTTACGGGCGTGTGCCGTCTGGGGGTGCTGGGTCGGTGCAGGTGCGTGTGGAGGCGTATTTGGGCGGGAGTTGGGTGGTGCGTGGGTCGTGGACGGCGTCGCTTAGCGGCGACAGTTGGCAGTGGCGCGAGCAGACGGTATTGGTGGACGCTGTGCCGATTGATACGCCGATGCGGCTAATCGTGGCGCATGCGGGTGGTGCGGCGGTGGATGTGGATGCGGTGACGGGGTATTTTGCGCCGTCGGTGTCGTTGCCGTCGTATCCGTTGTTTGTGGAGTCGGTTGGCGCGTTGGGGGAGCGTGTGGTGCGGTTGTTGCCGCGCGTGAACTGGAATAACGCTTATGATTGGGCGTGTACCTATGGGATTAAGCAGCGTGTGCGGTTTGAGCCGAAGTTGAACGGGCGTGTGTGGTTTGATTTGGTGGTGCAGGATGATTTTGACACGCGGTGGACGCATGCGTTGTTGGAGGTGGGCGGGGTGCGGTATGTGATGCCTGCTTTGCATCGGGCGTATGCGGAGTATACGCGGTTTGGGTTGGCGTTGGATGCGAATGAGGTATCGGAGGTGTGGGTGCATTTGCTGATGGAGCGGTTGTCGTGGGGGGACAATCGCGGCGCGGGGTTGGTGGGTGCGTATTTGGCGGTGTATCCGTATGGGTCGCGTGTGCCGAGTATTGAGCCGTGGCGTTTGGGGTATGGGGGCGAGGTTTTGGAGTCGCGTTATGGGGAGTTGTTGAGCGATGAGGCGTCGGGTTGGGCGCGTTGGGTGCGGGACAATTGGGCGTCCGTGCGGCGTGAGGTGCGGTATCCGTTTCGTTCGGCTGCGGAGCTTGATCGTGTGCGTGGGGTGTTGGAGTCGCGGTATGGGGAGCCTGAGTCGGTGGTGGAGGTGGTGCTGCCGTATGATGGGGATGCGCGGTTGTTGATGCCGCACAGGTATCGTTGGGTGGTGGGCGGTCGTGCGTACAAGGTTGCGGAGTTGGAGTATCGGGATGGGGTGTTGCAGGCGCGGTTGGGTCGCGCGGTTCCGAGTTTGCCCGATCTGATTCGTAGTTAGGTGTGGGGTGTTAGCGATGCAGGAGTGGACGGGTCAGTTGCCGAATTTGGGTGCGACGGCGGCGATTATTTGGTTGTTGGTGCATATATTTCGGGTGTTGTTGCCTGATTTGATTATGCGTGTGATGGGCGAGTTGGACAGGCAGCGTGTGGAGTATTTGAGCGCGTTGTCGGAGTTTCGGAAAGAGCTCGGTGAGCAGCGTGCGGTGTTGGAGCGGTTGACGGAGGCGGTGGAGCAGTTGTCGCGTCGGTTGGAGGGTAAGTGACATGATGGTTGCGTATCTGGGCGCAGACGGACAGATTGTCGATGTGCGCGAGGCGTCGCCCCTGCCCGTTCGGGTGGCGAACGCGAAGCCTGTTCTCGCCGACACCCTCCTCGTCGCCACAACTACCGTCACCGACACCGACAACCGCGACCTGCTGGGTAGCACAGCAACCGAACTGCCGACGCTGGATGGGTGCATGCAGTACCGCAAGCTCGTCTGGTTCTACTTCCGCGCAAGCGATGCTGCCACCACCTACCGCGTTCTCGCACGCGCGACTGACCATAA
>Ga0079992_129550_pt1 | contig 12238 bp, 11 predicted proteins | sample FaiFalFF_MnMetaG_3_FD_69197 | JGI IMG/M metagenome (GOLD analysis project Ga0079992, IMG submission 69197) | Freshwater microbial communities from Yellowstone National Park, Wyoming, USA - Fairy Falls B (FF_Mn_B) MetaG (SPADES assembly) (version 2) | ecosystem: Environmental > Aquatic >... | reverse complement strand
AACATCTTCGGCAAATGGTGGAAGTGGTGGTGGTGGTGGAGGTAGTGGAGCAAGGGCTGTACTTTTCTGTGCAGTTGTTGCATCAAGTTATATAATTACAATTGGTGCTGGCGGTTCTGGTGGAACAAGCGGAACTTGTACAACAAGAAGTACTTCGGGTAGTGCTGGGGGAACAACAAGCATTTCAACAATATCAGGTTTTGTTATCCTTGATGTTATTGGTGGTAGTGGTGGAGGTGGTGGTGCTGGAGGAAACCAAAATGTAACTCCACATTATGGTGCTGGAGGCAATGGTGCACCAACCCCAACAAATCCAACCGTTTACATTCCAAATACATTACAGAATGGGGTTGGTGGTGCAGATGGTGGATTATACGGTACAAATGGTGTTAATGGAATTTTAAACCGTTCTTTTGATATTGGTATTGTATTCAATGGTGGTAATGGTGGCTCTGCTGGAAGTGGAAGTAACGGTTTTGGTGGTGGTGGTGGTGGAGGTGGAGCAAGTGGAAGAGCAAATGGTGGAAATGGTGGAAATGGTGGAACAACAATTGGAGCAAATGGAACAAATGGAGCAAATGGAACGCTGGGTTCTGGAGGTGGTGGAGGTGGAGGGGGAGGTATAGGAGGTGGAACAGGTGGTACAATCAATCAAACTACATCTAACCAAACAATTAAAAATCAAACAACTGTTACTGAAGCTAAAGATATTATTTCTGTAAAAGTGGATGTAATTGAAAATAAAACTGTGAAGACAATATCCGTAGAAAAATTTGGTATAAAGGATATTTCTATTGCAGTTAAAAATAGGGCAACAAATATTGAAATAAAAATTCAAAGTCTAACAGTAATACCAGATTATCTAAAAGCAGGAGCAGGTTATATACCTATAGTAAAAGGTGTAGTTTATAATTATATAAATATCTCTCTAGCAAATTTGAAAAATGAAAATTTGGAAAATGCTACCGTTAGATTTTAGGTAAATAAAACTTGGATAAGCGAAAATGATATAAATGTAACTACAATAAAACTACTGCACTATAAAAACAATAGTTGGGAACAATTACCAACAAAGCTAGTTGGAGATGATAATTTAACTGCTATTTTTGAATCTTATATAAAAGAATTTTCCTTGTTTGCAATTGTTGGAGAGAGGATTACAAAAGTTACTCCAGTTGTTGAAAAGGAAGTTACTAAGCTAAGAAAATACGATTTTATAATTTTATTGGTTTCTGTAGTAGCAATAAGTATAGCAATTGCCATAGTACTTATTTACAGGAGAAAGCAATTTTTATAATCTATTATTTTTTAGAGTCAAACTTACTTATTTATTTCAAGAAGACATAAAAATTCTTTTGGCATCTTTTTACCAAAATTCTCTTTTCTAACTTCTTTAGAGATGTTGCAAATATTAAAATATATGTTTGTGTTTTCTTTAACAACTTTTTCCAAAACTTCTTTCAAATTGTTTTTATAATAAGATATTTCAGGTTAGGAGACTCCAAGATATTTTGCTGCTTATTTTTGACTCATCTTAATTTCTTTATCATCTCTCTCGCTAAACTAGCCCTTAAAGCTTGGAATATTTTTTTAGAACTAAATTTAAATGTAACACTATAACATGTTATATTATAATACTTTTACAGCATGTTTTGTTATTTCCAAATTACAACTTTTATGTTCTTCACACCAAGCCTCACATCTTTCAGCCCAACTCTTATCTTCATATTTAAATCCACATTCTTCACACATCCAATAAGTATTGACTTTAATTACCATAGCTATCCACTTTTCACAACCAAATTCCAAAAACATAAGCTAAAGTTATTAGAGTTATATGGGTTAAAACTGAAATAATCCCAAGAATCCATGCCCATTTATGTATAATATTAAACCATTTGCCCCATAGTTTAATCAATCTTAATGGCATGATCCTGCAAGTTAAGAAAATAAGTAAAAAGAATATTGCGCTTATTGTTCCAAACCAAAATCCAATGTATTGACCAAATATTATTGTCGCCATGATCTACTGAAAATATTTATAATTCCTTATATTTAAATATCTTTATATAGTTAATAATGAGGTTTAAGAGTTGGTACTTGATTCCTATAGGAATATTGCTTCAACTTCTTCCATTTGTAGGAGCGATATCAAGCGGTAGTTTACCTCTTGGATGGGGAGGATTAGCTATAGCAATTATCGGATTTGCATTGTTAATTCTTTGTGGTATAAGCCTTATTCCAATGTTTCTACTTATCTTTAAAAAGACAAGAAAAATTGGCGCTATAATAAGCATAATTGCTGGTATAGCTATTATAGCGACGATGCCATTTGGTTATATAATCACAATTTTCTTGATTATTGCTGGTGTTTTAGCTCTATGGAAAAATATATAAAATCTTATAGTTCTTTTTATTTTTACAATCTCTATAAAATTTTCTTTCCAATATTCAATAAGAAAAGTAAACATAAACCTCTTTTGCTGAATATTTTTGAATTTATACCTTTTGAGTAGCTAGTAAATTTCTTCTTTTGAGTAAATTTTAGTATTAGCTGGCTCAATTCTATGAAAAATTCTGTTTAAACTCTTTTTCTACTTATATTTTAGGTTTATATCTTCTCATGAGCAATGAATTTGAAACCACGCTTCCTGAACTAAAAGCCATTGAAGCAGCTGCTATCATTGGGTTCAACAATATTCCAAAAAATGGGTACAATAGTCCGGCAGCTACTGGTATTGCTGCAACATTATAAAAGAATGCCCAAAAAAGATTTTGTTTTATTTTTTTTATAGTGTATCTGCTTATATCTATAGCTTTAACCACATCTCTCAAATCATCTTTAATCAAAATTATTTCTCCGGTTTCCATTGCAATATCAGTTCCAGAACCAACTGCAACTCCTAAATCAGCCTGAGATAGCATTGGAGCATCATTTATTCCATCACCAACAGCTGCAACTATTCTTCCTTCTTTCTGAAGCTTCTTAATCTCATTAGCTTTATCAACAGGCAATACTTCCGAAAGCACATAATCTATGTTTAACTGATTTGCTATAGCTCTAGCAACTTTTTTGTTATCACCAGTAATAATTCCAACTTTTATTTTCATTTTATGTAAAATTTCTACAGCTTCCTTGGAAAATTCTTTTAAAGTATCAGCTGTAGCTATAATTCCTATTGCTTTTATCTTCCATGCGACTATAACACAATTTTTTCCATCTTCTTCCAATTCTTCAATCCTTTTCTCAAAATTGTCTATATCTATACCATTTTCTTTCATGAATCTTCTGCTGCCGACAAAAATCCAATTTCCTGAGTATTTTGCTTTTATTCCTTTACCAGCTACTGTTTCATATTTCGATGCTTTTGGAATTTTTATTTTCAATTTTTTAGCATAGTTAACAATTGCTTCTCCAATTGGATGCTCGCTACCAATTTCAGCTATTGCAGCAATTCTAATGACTTCTTTTTTATCATAAGATTTATTAGGGACAACATCAACAACGCTTGGTTCCCCTTTTGTTAAAGTTCCGGTTTTATCAAAAATGACTGTATCTACCTTATGAGTTTTTTCAAGAGCTTCTGAACTTTTTATTAGAATTCCATTTTTTGCAGCTAATCCACTACCGACCATTATTGCTGTTGGTGTTGCTAATCCAAGAGCACAAGGACAAGCGATGATTAAAACTGCTATTAAGGCGGTTAAAGCAAAAGTGAAAGGCATTTTTGCTATAAAGTACCAAAACGCAAAAGTTATAATTGATATTATAATAACACTTGGAACAAAATACTGGGAAACTTTATCAGCTAACTTTTGAATTGGTGCTTTTGAAAGCATCGCCTCTTCAACAATTTTAATGATTTGTGCTAAAACGGTTTCTTTACCAACTGCTGTAGCTTTAATTTTTATTAATCCAGTTTTGTTTATAGTCCCACCTATAACTTTATCTCCTTTTCTTTTCGTAACTGGCATGCTCTCGCCGGTAATCATTTTTTCATCTACTGAAGAAGTTCCTTCTATTATTACTCCATCAACTGGAATTTTTTCTCCAGGCTTAACAATAACTATATCCCCAACTTCAACATCTTCAACAGAAACCTCAACTTCTTTACCATTTTTAATTACAGTTGCTTTTTTAGGTTGCAATCCTATTAACTTTTCTAAAGCAAAAGAAGCTTTTCCCTTTGCCACACTTTCAAAATATTTTCCTAAAGAGATGAAGAAGATTATGAAAGATCCTACTTCATAATACAAATCATGAGCTCCGTAATTTCCTAGATTAAACCAAATAGAAAAAGAAATTGCTAAGCTATAAACATAAGCTACAAAAGTTCCAATAAAAATTAAAGAGTCCATGTTTGGAAGAAGTTTCGACAAGCTTTTTATTCCAGAAATGTAAATTTTTGAAGCAGAAATTATTATTGGGGTTGCAAGTAATAATTGAAGCAGAGCAATTAATGAATCGTTTTCTGAAAATGGGATTGGTAAACCTATCATTCTTCCCATTGTCAAGTAAGATAAAGGTATAAGGAAAATTAAGGAAATCAATACTCTTTTCTTCCAATCGTTTATTTCTTCTTCTCTAATTTCTCTTTCTCTTTCCAAAGAAGTTTCTTCCCTAGCTTTAAAACCTAGATTTTCTAAGACTTTAATTATTTGATATACTTTAACCAATTTTTGATCAAATGTTACAACAATCCTTTTTCTCTCAAAATAGCTTTTTATATCTTTTATCCCCTTTATTTTCATTAATTCGCTTTCTATAAAGTTAATTTGTTTTTTAGAAGAAACTCCTTCTATTTTCAAGTTAATACTTTTAAATTCCATTTCTTTTTCTTCTTCTAAAACATCGTAACCAACATCTCTAATCGTTTCTTTTATTTTTTCTAAATCAATCTTACTTGGATCGAACTCAATAAAAGCTTTTTCTATAGCAAAATTAACGCTTGCTCTAACGCTTGGTAACTTATTCAAAGCCCTTTCTATGCTAACAGCGCAGCTACTACAATGCATTCCAATTATTCTAAAAGATATTTTATTCTTCATCTTCCACACCTTTCACATCTTATGTGTATTTTATAACCAAATTTTCTCAAAGCGTCTCTTAGAATACACCAACAATATTCATAAGATAGTTCATAAAATCTTTCCTTTCCTTTCTTTTTAGCGACAACTATATTCATACTTCTTAAAAGTTTTAACTGATGAGAAATTGCTGATATAGTTATTTTACTATTACCAATAGATTTATGTATCTCGCTAACACTTTTAGGACTTTTGGCAATAGCCAATAATATCATTAATCTAGTTTCGTCAGAAAGACTAGAAAAGAAATTCAATAGCTTTTGCTTTATTTCTTCTTTTATCATAATATTTGAATAGTTGTTCAAGTATTTAAATTTTTTAGTTTAGTTAAGCTAAAAGTAATGGGTCTGTAAGAAAGTATCTGCCATCAATCCTTTCAACAAATCCAAAGTCAATCAACTCTTTTATATACATATTTAGCTGACTATCTGATATTCTTAGGCCATCTTTCTTAAACGCTTTCTTTAAAGAGCTCCAGTTATTATAGCCGAGTTTTAAGTATTTTATTAACTTTAAATATTTAGCCTTCGCTTTCCTACCTTCCAAAAAATTTTCCAATTCTCTTTTTATTATTTGCTTCCCTTCATCTTTAACCATTTCTAATGCTTTCCTATGAGAAAATTCATTATATCTAAACCACCCATAGTAAGTAATCCAACCAATAATACCATCAAGATTTTCTAAAACTTCTCTAATTTCTTCAAATTCTATTTTTTTCTTTATTTGCTTAAATCCTAACTCTAAGAATTTTCTGACATCATCTTCTTTTAATTTTTTTAGCTCTATTTCTAAATAGGCTCTACCAAACAAAGGCGAATTATAATCTGGTTTTCCAAGTAGTTTATCTAAAACACCTACTTCAGAACCTGTAAGTACAATTTTAATATTTTTATAATTATCAAAAATGCTCGCTAAAAAATAATCGAAATTTATGTTTCTCAGTAGCTGAGCTTCATCAAAGGCCAAAATTAAATTTTGTCTTTTCTTGGCTAAAAAGGAGTTCAAATTTTCAAAAAAAGAATTAACGTTTTCTTCTTTACCGAAAAATGCTTCAAAAGAAAATTTTTCGTATCCAAGTTTAATTCCTTTAATATTTTTTATAATTTTATCTAAAAGGCCTTCTATTTTTTCACTAATCCTATTTATTAAAAATACTAAAAATTCTCTTTTATCATAAAAAGGACTTTCCCTAACATCTATTTTTATGCTTTTTACATTTACCTCATTTAACGCTACATTCAGCAACGATGTTTTTCCTGTTCTTCTTAAACCTTTTATAACAATTAGTCTTACGCTTTCGTCTAGCAAATATTTTTTAAGCAAATCCAACTGATAGTCAAAACCGAATAAATCGTCTCTTTTACTTTTGGGGCTTATATCAAAATACATAATATTATTTTATTTTTTTGAATTTATAAGCTTACTAGTAGTAACTAATAGTTAAGTATTAGTAACTACTTTGTAAGTTAAAATTTATTTATTAGTATCAAAAAGCAATTTTATATAAAAAGCGTTTTTATAAAAGTTATGGTTATATTTCTAGATTTTGGTAATACTAGCTGTTACACTTATCTGCATGTAGTATTTCTTATTTATAAGAAAAATGAAAATTAAAATAAATTTTGACTTATAAAAAATTAATTAATGAATTTTGAAGATTTGTCACTTCAAATACAATACTGGCTTGGGAAAACATTTAACATAGCATCTTATTTGGTTAATCCTTTTAGTTTAATAGATATGATAATTGCTTTTGTACTTTTGTCTTTCGCATTTTATGAATTTCTCTATAGAATAGCTCCTTTTAGAAATGTTAGCAAAGCTGTTTATATTGTTATTAGCATTACATTAGCTTCTGCTATGGGCTTGTTTGGCGGCTTTTTATTTTTAGGTGGAAGGTTTGTTAGTTTTGTATCTATTGGTGCAATTGCGTTTTTATCAAGATGGGAAACTAAAACAAAACTTAGATTTGCTTTAACAGCTTGGACCTTATTAATTTTGTTTTATTCTTTCTTAGGAAGCTTAAACATAAACCTTAACTTTTTACAAACAATTATAATTACTCTTGTTGTAATAAACATTCTACTTTCAAATTTGCCAAAATCAGCAAAAATATTCTTAATAATTTTTATTGTGGTGCTGATTTTATTTTTATGGCCACAAATTATTAAGATGTTTGCAATACAAACCTACAGTTAAAACGGTCTTTGAAATCTTCTTAATTCATCTAAGCCATGTCTACCCAATTTCTTTATCAAACTTGAATAAAAAAGATTAAAATCATCTTCACTTAATTTTGCTCTTTGGTCTGCTTCTATTACAACTGGTGGTATAGCATATGTGGAATTTTTGGAAAATGTGCATAAAATTGAAGCTATTTTATCAGCTGTTTCTAAAGAATTTCCTAAATATTCTACTCTTATTGGTCTGTCAAATTCTGTGTTTTTTACATAAAAAGAACTTATACTTAAAGAATACTTTCCAAATTCTGATAATATTGGGTTTTCTTTTGGAGAATAATTGAAAACTAATGTTCGCTCGCCGAATTTCAAAATATAATCAAGTATAAAAGAATCTTTTATTTTATTTAATAAGCTAATTTTTTCATGGTTTTTTAATAAATTGGAAATTATGGTACAAAATTTATTGCTTCTGCTATCCTCTATTAATCCAGATAAAATTACTTCATTATTTACACAAGAATCAAAAAGCTCCAAATAGGAATTTATCATAATTTTGAAGTTATCATACAAAATAGATTTTTTCTTTGGAATAGTTAAGTATTGTGGAACTATTGAGCCATGCAGAAATATTATATCTGGCTTAAATTTTTCCACCACTTCTCTTGCTGTTTTAATTTCTTCCGTGTATCTTTCTATATTTGAATTTGCTTCTAACTCTGTTTCATAAAATGGCTCATAGTAAATTTTTGGCTTTGGACTAACAATATTCTCTGGATAATAAGCTGAAGAAATTAGTTTATTGTTATTGTAAAAAAATATCACGCCAACTGCTCTGAGAAGAATCAAATCCAAATCACGAAAATTTTTAGAAATCATGCCTCCATCTACAGCTGCTACAGTAATTTTTCCAAATTCAAATTCTTTCACAGGCTTAATTATTTTATCTTCCTTTAATCCCTCTTTTTTAATATCGTATTGAGATAAAAATGTGTTTTTTATAATTTCGCAAACTTCTTTTCTCTCATTTTCTATGTTTAAAATTTTTTTTGCTATTTCTTCTATGTAAAGATTTTTCATATAATCTGTTTTTTAAAATGGATTAAATAAATTTGTTTCAATTAATTTTTCAAAATAAAAATAATTTTAAAATTATGAAATTTGATAAGTTTGATACATTTATTTTTGACTTAGATGGAACAATATGGTGCTGGGAAAAGTTGTATAAAGGAGTGAAGAAAGTTTTGAAAGCTATACAATCTAAAAATAAGCAAGTAATTTTTGTGTCAAACAACACTTTATTATCAAGAATTGGTTTAGTTGAAAAATTGAACAATTTTGGTATAGAAGCTGATTTAAATAGTTTGATAAATTCTGGATATGCGGTATCAATTTACTTAAAAAATTTTGGAAGAAAAGGTAAGGTTTTGGCTTTTGGGAATGGTTTAATTGAAGAGCTTAAATACAATAAAATAAAATTGGTTAAAAAGCCTCGTGTTGATTTCTTGGTAGTTGGCCATGATCTTGAATTTAACATGAAAAAACTTTCTATAGCTTATGAAGCTTTAAATTTTGGAGCTAAATTTTTGGGCACAGCTAGAGGTAAAATATTTGTTACAGAAAAAACTGAGCTTCCTGGAACAGGTTTGATAATAGAACTTATAGAAAATATGTCTGGTAAGAAAGCAGAGATATTAGGAAAGCCTTCTGATTTTATTTGCAATTTAATTAAGCAACATGTTAAATTTGAAATTAGTAAAACTGTTTGGGTTGGTGATGAAGTTTCTGATGTGATTTCTGGTAAGAAAATTGGATGTTATACTTGCTTGGTTAAAACTGGGGTTTATAAGGGTGGTAAATTAAAAGTTAAACCAGATTTTATAATTAATTCTGTTGGTGATATAAAAATTTGAGTTAAAATTTTTAGTATCACTTGCTTTCTACCATTTAATAATCTTTATTAACGTCACTAAAAAATTCCTCAAATTTGTCGGTGTAAAATTTTAAATCAAGTGTTTTTACAATTTCCATAATATTTTTATATGCAATACTAAGACAACCAGAAGCTCCAGGAGATGGTGTACAATTACCAATAGCGTTCTCGTCTTCCTTTCTAAGAATGAATTCTCCCATTATAAGTTCTCTTGTCTTTTTATTTACAGCAATAGTCCTTGTGCCCCCAAATTCATGTGCAGGTCTTAAAGATTCGTATGGCAAAGATGGTATTATTTTTCTGGCCTCGTTTTTCCAAAATAGATGTTTTCCTAAAACTGGTATGTTATACAAAAAATTTTTAAACAGAATATTTCTTATAGTTTTTTTATGAACAATTATATCTAAAAGAGCATAATCCAAATTGTTTAAGAATTCTTTAATATCAGGACTGCCTCTTTCAAAAGCAGTAGTCAATAATGCTGTTGGACCATATCGTGTAATATTGCTATCCCATTCTTTGTCAGCATGCACACTTGCAAATGGTATACCCTCTTCTTGAACTGTATAAACCTTTCCATTAACTACACTTGTTGAGTAGAAAAATTTACCTTCTATAGGAAATGCTATATAATCTTCTCCTAAGCCTATCTGCTTGGCAAGAGAAAGAGTATAAGAGCCTGCAGATATTACTAGATAGCGAGTATACAAAACTTCATCATCTTGTGTGTATAGCTTATATCCATCAGAAATTTTTTCTATCCTTTCTACTTTTTTGTTTAACTTAATTTCAATTTTTCTATCTTTATGCTTTTTAACATTCTCTATAAAAGATTTCGCCAATTCTCCAAAATCAATCATGTATGCTTGCAATTTTATGCTTGCTATTTTTTCCCTTCTATCTTTAACAACATAAGGTTCTAACTTTACTATATCTTCCTTATTCTCAAGCAACTTAGCATTTGGAAATACTGGCTTGACAGTATTCTCAAACTTTCTGTACAAATAATCTATCTCTTCTTCTCCTACTGCAAGTACCATTCCATTAATATGTCTGATGATATCATAATCTCTGCCATATGCGCTGTTAACATAATCTAAAATCATATCAGAGGCTTTCTTTAGCCTTGCCATCATTTTACAATCGTAATTAAGTTCACCGCCAAATGGATGAAGAGTTTGGCTATTAGCTTTTCTGTTGGAAGCAACCTGAGCAATACCATTTCTCTTATCTATAATAGCTATGTTTTTAACATTTGTAAATTCAGATAATAAAAAACTTGTAGCTGAGCCTACTATGCCGGCACCAATGATTAAGACATCGTAAGCATTTATCATCAATTAATTTAATCAGCACAATCTTTTTATATTTAACATTTTTATTTTTCACAAGACAAGCAATTAATCCTAATAAAAGGACAATTTAGCTTCTTTCTGCTTATGTGTGTTAAACTAGGGGTTAAAAAAATCAATTTTTTAAAACTTGCCACTATTTTTTATATTAGTATGGAATTAAAACTGTTAATACCAATTTTGTTGTTGATAATAGTTTTGCCTTTAGTTTTAATTTCAACAATTTTTAGTCAAAGTAGCAGTGAAAAAATAAAGTCATCAACTACAACAATAGAAACAAAACCTTCATACAACCAAACTACTCAACAACCAATAATTTATCCTGCATCTCAGCAATTCAAGCTACCTGAAGCAAAACAATACTCTCCATTTGAAATAATAAACATTTCTGATAAAAATGCTTCTATATCGCTTGTTTATTTTGAAAAAGTTCCTAATTTGCAAGCAAACCTTTATGAACCATTACCAAATGGCACATCTGTATTTCATCCAAATGTAACTTATTTTCCAAAAAAAAATGAATCTATTTATCTTGCAACATTTGCTTATGTTATAGAAAACATTACAGAATTGCCTGAGGGTGTTTGCCTTAGGCAGCATGAGCATCCTGCTACATTTACTTATTGCTATGTTATGGGAGGTTTTGCTATTGATATGTTATCAGGTTTTATACAATTGGGTATTCAGTTTGGACTTAAAATTTTTTCAAGTGAAGAAATGCGTGCACAGCTTATAGATGAAAAAAATAACAGTTTTGATGCAATATATCATGTATACACAGATCCTGTAAATGTTTCTTATGATGGCTCATGGATTACTCAATACAAGGATTATCAACTTGTTGGCTCGGGAGAAAAAATTATTGGCAAAGGCTCTTATGCTTTTATTATTCCAAAAGATTCTAAGCCACAATATGTTTACATTTATATAGAAAAAACTGGATTATTTTCTATTTTTGATCCAGAAAAAGTAAAGCCAATTGCTCTTTTTAAAGTTGGATAGTATAAAAAATTTTTAATTTTTGGTTATTTTGATACTTTAAGTTGAATATAGCTGTATAGTATTTTTGAGACTATTATTTGAATAAACATATGCGGCTTTAAAAGCCAAAATCAAATAATTATTCTAACAGTTTAACAATAGTAGCAATTTGGGGTAGGAAATAGATTTCAATCTTACATTAGTCTGATTCTAACAGTTATGAAGAAGGAGATTAACACATCGTCTATTGAATTTCAATCCTACATTAGTCTGATTCTAACAAAGAGAAATTTTCTATCCTTACTTGCTCGTAAATCCAATTTCAATCCTACATTAGTCTGATTCTAACGACAGCTCTGGCGATAAAGGTGAATCGAAATGGAGAGAGAATTTCAATCCTACATTAGTCTGATTCTAACTTGCTAATACTAAACTAAATCCTAAAAAGTATTTGGACATTTCAATCCTACATTAGTCTGATTCTAACATATGAAAGAAATGAAAAAAGTTCCAAAGTGCTTTGTCTGTAATTTCAATCCTACATTAGTCTGATTCTAACATATAGATAGAATAGTCAATCCGCAAGACCCGTTCGCAATTTCAATCCTACATTAGTCTGATTCTAACGATAATAACGGCTGGAGGACAGAACAGGAAATCTATCAATTTCAATCCTACATTAGTCTGATTCTAACTTGATTAAG
>Ga0079992_132858_pt1 | contig 12239 bp, 8 predicted proteins | sample FaiFalFF_MnMetaG_3_FD_69197 | JGI IMG/M metagenome (GOLD analysis project Ga0079992, IMG submission 69197) | Freshwater microbial communities from Yellowstone National Park, Wyoming, USA - Fairy Falls B (FF_Mn_B) MetaG (SPADES assembly) (version 2) | ecosystem: Environmental > Aquatic > Freshwater... | reverse complement strand
TAAATAATCAATTAGCTGATGGTTCTTGGGAGCCTGATAAGAATTACTTGCATCAGGAAACCTGGCAAAATATCCAACAATCCAAATTAACTACTACTGCTTATATTCTTGATGCTCTATTAGAAAACGATAAAGATATAATTAATAATAAAAAAATCAATTTAGCTTTTAATTACCTAATTAAAAATACTCAAAATCTAAAGGATATAGATAATTATACTTTAAGCTTTATTTTTAGCTCGTTTGTTAATTATTTAAGTAATTTAAGTGATTATAGTAAAATAGAAAATAGTTTTATAGATAACTTTTTAAGGATTAAAAAAGAAATATTAAAAAGATTAAAGGGAAACGATGATGGATTATATTTAGAGGGGCCTAAAGTTAGTTTATTTTATGGGGATTATAACACTTCTTCTATAGAAACTACTGCTAATGTTTGTATCTCCTTTACTAAATTATCTAAAATTAATTTAGCGAAAGTTAGAGATAATAACGAAATAGAGATAGCTTATAAGATGATAAAATATTTGATAAAGAATAAATCAGATAGTGGTTTATGGTATTCTACTCAACCTACGATTATGTCTTTAAAAGCTATATACTTATTTGATTTATTATCTACTATTTCTAATACTAATAAAAAAGCTACGTTAGTGATTAATGAAAAAGAAAAAATTAATATAGAATTTTCAAAGGATGACTTAGCTTATAAAATAATTGATATTACTGATTACCTTAAAGATGGGCAAAATACTATAAAAGTTAATGGGGATAATTTATTTTATGATTTAGTTTATTATCAATATATTAAAGAACCTGTTTTAATATATAACAATCAAAAATTGTTAGATATAAATGTAAGTTATGACAGAACAAGAGTAAAGGAAAATGATAAAATAAAGGTTAATGTAAAAATAATTAATTTATCTAAGAGGGTATTAGATATGGTAGTAGTTGATTTAGGGATTCCCCCAGGATTTAGTGTTATTACTGATAACTTAGATAATCTTAAAAAATCTGGTTTTATAAAGAATTATGAATTAACTTATAACCAAATTATAGTTTATTTTGATAAAATAGAGAAGAATATAGAGTTCAGTTATGAAATAAGAGCTAATTATCCATTAAAAGTAAATACAGGAAACTATAAGGTCTATGAATACTATAATCCTTCTAATAAAATCCAAAAACAAGGAAATATTTTAATTGTTAATTGATTTTCATTAAAAATTCTTTAAATTAATAATTAAAATATAGGAAAATCATTACAAAAAATTTAATTAAAAAATAGAGAATAGTAGCTTAAAAATATTAAATAATACTTAAAAAAAGTGATGTTAAAATGAAAATGGATCAATTAATGGAAAAAATATTACAAGGGGTTAGAAATATAATTTTATCAGAAGTTAATACAAAAATAGATCAACTAAATGAAAATTTAACTCAAAAAATAGAACAACTAAATATAAATTTAAACCAAAAAATAGATGATGTATATCATAAACTAAATGTGAGGATAGATCAAACAAATCAAAGAATAGATTATCTACAAAATGAATTCAATAAATCTATTAATGAAACTCAAAAAGAATTAAAAGCAGATATCCAAAATACTAAAACAGAACTAAAAGGGGATATAGAGAGATTAGATAGTAAAGTAGAAGAAGTAAGAAAAGAGTTAAAAGGAGATATAGAGAGGTTAGACAATAAGGTAGAAGAAGTAAAAAAGGAACTAAAGGGAGATATACAGAATGTAAGGGTGGAGTTAAAAGGAGATATAGAGAGATTAGATAATAAGGTAGAAGAAGTAAGAAAAGAGTTAAAAAGGGATATAGAAAGATTAGACAATAAAGTAGAGGAAGCAAGAAAAGAGCTGAAAAACGATATCCAAAAAATAGATATAAAAACCGATTATTGGATACCTAAAATAGAAGAAAGAATGGATAAATTATCTTTAAAAGTAGATCAAATGAATAAAAGAGTAGATGACTTGTTTTTTCAATATGAAGATAAAATGAATAATATTCAAAGAGAATACAAAAACTTTGTAATAAAGGATATATTACCTATATTGTATGAAAATATACTATCTATAAATAAAGAACTAAATGAATATGTAAATAATAAATTACTTCAAGAGTTAAATAAGATTATGGAAAATGAAGAAAATGAAGAATATAAGAAAAATATTGAATTTCAATTAAAAATAATAGAAATAGAATGGAGGGCGAATTAAAAATTTTGAAAAGCCAGTATCAAGAGTTAAATAAATCAATAGAAACTTTTATAAAAGAAATAACAAATGTTGTAGTAGATACAAGGGAAGGATTAGAAAATTTAAGAAAGAAGAAAATATACAAGATAGGTAGTTGTAATAAGAAAGATTTTGCCACTGTTTTGCGTGCCGAAATTGGAGAAGATGGCTCAGTACTTAAAAGAGAGATTGAATTAATAATTCAGAGGAATTTTCAAAGACTTGAAGATATAAGAGAAGATATTCTAAAAAAATTTGAAAATATTTTTAATTTCTATATTAGTTTTAGTGATTTTTCCGCTGAATTCTTTAAAAAGACATTTGGAATTAGCTCAAAGCTTTTAATGAGTATAAATAGAAATGCTATTTTAAAAGCAAGAGATTTATTAGGTATTAGTTATAAATTTAAACCTTGGGGAGCAGTGAAGTTAGCTGAATGGATGAAAGGAACTGGTATAGCTTTGGACATTATAGGACAGGTAGGAGGAGCTATATTGGAGATAGTTGAAGATAACAAATTTAAGAATGCGAAACAGAAAGTTTTGGATTGGATTGAAGATGTATTTAAAAAAGTTTTTCAAGAAATAAATCAAGAGAAAATTATGGAAGGTATTGGATATGCTCAAATTGAGGAAATTAAAAGAGTTTCTGATTTGGAAAATAATATCCGAAATCTTGAAGAAATTCTTGTTAAAATTAAAAATTACGAAGCAAAACTTGAAGAAGTATTAAAATGATTAAAAAATTTATAAATTTTATAAATAGGGTTTTTTCAAGGTTATTTTTATTTAGAAAAAAAGTTCCAAAAGAAGATTTATTAAAGTTTAGAGATTTTCTAAAAGATAAAATTAAGATTACATTAAATTTGCTTAAAGAAATGAAAAGTTTTTCTCCATCTTTTCCTACAATTTCCTCATTTGAATCTATTGAAAAAAGCTTTGCTTCAATAAGGAGAGTGATTTTGGAAGGACTTTCAAGGTTTGAAGAAAAAATTAGAGATCTTGATGAAGAATTAGTTTGGGATGGATTATGTGTAGGTTTTTTTGGAGAAACAAATGCTGGAAAAAGCACATTAATAGAAGCACTTATATGTGGTAATGGAGCAAGCATAGGGGATGGTCGCAAGGATTCTACGAGAGAAGTTAAACATTTTAAATATGAGAATATAAATCTTATAGATATGCCAGGAATAGAAGGAAATGAAGAAAGTTTAAAATCGGAGATTGAAAAAGCTGTTAGAAAAGCTCATATAGTTTTTTATATAGTAAATTCCACCAAGGAACCTGAAAGAGAAACACTTCTAAAAGTTAAAAATTATCTTAATAGTAAAGCTGAAATCTATTCAATCATAAATGTTAGACTTGATATAGGAGGACTTAGATATAAAAAGACTTTTGAAGATGATAATGTTAAGAAGGTTGCTGAAAGGACTGATAGCTTTATGAAGGAGGTTTTTCAAGAACGCTATAAAGGTTATATAATATGTCATGCACTTTTAGGATTTTTTGCTAAGGGAAATCCAAATAGAGAAGATTTAAAGAATTATCAAAAGAGAGCATTTGAAATTCTTGGTAAAAATAAGAAAACTATTTTAAAAATTTCCGGTTTAGATAAATTAGAGAATTTAATAAAAAATGCTTCAAAGAATATAAATGCTGAAATTGTAAAATCTAATACAATTGAAGCAATTAGTGAATTATCATTTACTATAAATAGAATACTTGAAAACAAGAAAAAATTTGAAAATAATTTAAAGCTTTTTGAAATTTCTATAAAACAGAAAAAGGAAGAAATAGGAAATATCATAAAGAAATATGAAAAAGAAACTCCAATAAAATTAGAAAATTTTTTAGATAAAAAGGCTAACGAATTATATGAGCTTGTATCTCGGGGGATTGATAATGAATGGTCTGAGGAAAGAATAAAGGAAGAGGTTAATAGATTTAAAGACAAGCTTGAGGAAGAGCTAAAAGAGAAAGTTAAAGAAATTGAAGATTCATTAAAATCAGAAATTGAAGAATCTATTAAGGAACTTGTAGAACGAATATCGCTTTTTGAAGAATTTACAATTAACTTAGAATTTGATTTTAAGGAGATTCTTAAAAACTTAGAAATAGGGGTTTGGGATGTTTTGAAATGGATAGGTGAGTCTATTTTAAGTATTTTCTTCGGATTTGTTGCTGGTGGAGGATTGGGAGCTATAATCGCTGGTATTGTGAAAATTGTTAAGGATGTTTTCTCTTGGATTGCCTGGTTTTTGGGTTTTGGTGAAAATCCCAAAGAGAAGAAAAAAAGGGAAGCAAAAAGTAAAGCATTGGATGAAATTCAAAAAGCTATGGATAAAATTAAAAAAGATGTTATTGACAAAATGGATAAACAATTTAAAAATCTTTCAAAAGAATCTAATAATAAATTTAGAGAAATAGAGATACAAATTCAAACACTTTATGAATTAACCCAAAAATTTACAGAATATATAAATGATTTGAAAAAAATTCAGGTAGAAATTTCAACTGAATTATGTAAGTTATTTTTAAAGAAAAAAGACATAATGGCATATATAGATATTACTAATGGAAAACCTTATTTGTATATTATTGGATTATCAAATTTTGATGTCAAAGCCTTTGGAGAAATGCTTTCTATTGATGCTAACAGAATTTATTGTTTTAAAGATATTGAGGATTTGAAATTACATTTTCCAATGCTTTGTGCAATTTTTAGAGTGGATAGGGAAAATAAATAAAAATAAATACTTTCAGAATTATTAATCAACGCAACAAATAAATTTTTTTATCCTTTAAAATTTCAAAATTGACGAGTAGTAAATGTGAATGAATTTCCTTTTAAATATAATTATAAGTTCGGCAAGAGATGCTGCTGCACCTGTTTTAACAATTTATCCAGGGGCAGTTGCTACGGGATTAGGTGGAGCATTTACAGCATTTTCAGATGATATGTCAGCAATATATTACAATCCAGCAGGTTTAGCTAATATAAGAAATTTTAATTTATTTGGATGGCAACATTCAAATTGGTTACTTGGTTTAATACCTGATGCATATTATGAATTTGGTTCTTTTATATATCCAACCACAAGAGGAACAATAGGTCTTAGTTTAACATATTTAACAATTGGGGAGGTTGAAATACCAGATCAACAAGGAAATACTTATAAATTTGTTCCTTATGATGTTGTTCTGAGTTTAGGTTTTGGTAGTGAGCTATTAAAAAATTTAAAAGTTGGTGGAGCGGTTAAATATTATTATAGTTTTTTAATTCCAGAAGATATTTTAAGGAAAATTGGATATGAAGGAAAAGGAACTGCCCAGGTTCCAGCTTTGGATTTAGGTATTTTATATCATTCTGAATATAATTTAAATTTGGGGATTTCCTTACAAAATATAGGACCAGGTTTAAGATATTCTGGAAATGATGTTCCAGAACCACTGCCATTAGCTTTAAGATTAGGACTTGGATATTATAATAAGTTTGGTAATTTAAGTTTTAGATTAGCGGGTGATGTTGTAAAAATTTTGGTTAATATCTTTCAGGATTATGCGGATAGTGGATTGAATTGGGTAATAGATGAGGCATTTAAACATGCTGGTGCGGAAATAGGCATAGGGAATTTTATATTTTTAAGATTTGGTTATTTTTATGATATATATGGTGATAGAGTAGGACCAACATTTGGAATTGGAGCAAAATTCCAAAATTTAAGCGTAGATATTTCAGATGATAGAATGATTTATAGATTCAATAAGGAAGGTGAATCCAAGCCTAATTTTAGATTTCAATTAAGCTATGAGGCAAAGAAAGAATTAAAATCAGATACTTTTAAGTCTTTTGTTGTTGAAGCTTATGATACAAATGGAAATAAAATAAATAATTTCACTGTTGAAGTTTTTGATACAACATGGAATAATAAAATTGGAGCATTTGAATCAAATAATTCCAAAGCTATTGTAAAAATTCCTTATGGAATATATAACATTAGCATTTCAAGTAGAGATTATCATAATGTTAAAGATAAAATTATTTTTAAGAAAAATGTCAAAAAACTCACTTACAATTTAATACCAAAATTAAAATCAAATATCACTATTGAAGTTTTTGATAGTTTAAGAAAAAGACCAGCATTTGCTAAAATATCCATAGATACAATTGAAAAAGAAACAACGAATTTAAGTTTAACAATTCCAGAAGGAACTTATGCTTTAAGGTTGTCTTCAATTGAATATGAAGACTATTATGAAGTTTTTGAATTTAAAGGTGATACTTCTTATGATTTAAAAATATACTTAAAACCAAAAGTTTCCTATGTAAATTTAAAATTTAATAAAAAGGCAGATGTTGAAGTTTATAGAGATACAGAACTAATAAATACCTTTCAAGATTCTACAAAACTTTTAAAACTGCCAATTGGAGATTATAAATTTAAAATAAAATGTGAAAGCTGTCCAACTATGGAAATAAATTATGCTAATAATGAAATTAGGGACACAACAATTTATATAGAACTTTTTGATTATAATCAAGTTCTCACATTTAAAAATTTAGAAGAATTAAAATCATTTATTAGTAAATTTCCAAATGAAATTTTCTTTATTGAGTATTATGCACCAAATCCAATTGAAAAAATAAGTGAAATTTTAGGCTCAAATGAAGTAAAATTTTACAAATCAAAGGAAATTAAGTTTATCGTTAGCTTTAAAAACCAAAAAGGAGGATAAGATGAAAAGGTTATTGATTTTGCCTCTCATTTTGATTTATGCATGCAAGAAGGTAGAAAATCAAGAAAAACAGGATGGAAATGTTATAGCGGTTGTTGGTGATATAAAAATTACAAATAAAGATTTACAAATTGGACTTGAAAACTTTCCAGGTATTGAGCTTACAAAAGAGCAAAAAGAAACTCTAAAAGATGAGCTTATAAAAACCGCAGTTTTTTATTTAGCAGCAAAGGATGAAAAATTTGATACAAATAGTAATTTGAATTTAAAAATTGAATGGATTAAAAGAAGTATTATAGCACAAGAGTTTTTAAAGAATAAATTTGGTAATAGGATGCCAAGCGAGACTGAAATAGAAAATTATATAAATTCCAATATATCTAAATTTTCAAAAAAAGCAGATGTAATTATTGTTCAATTTTTTGATACAACATTAAAGGCAGAAATTGGAGATTTATTATTAGATTTAAATAGAACGCCTGTTGCAGGAAAGAAACTTGATGATATGGTTAAGAAAGGAATTTTGGCAGCCCAACCCATTTCCATGAATTTAGGAATAGCTGAATTTGATTTTTCTGATAGTGTAATAAATATTTTAAAGAAATCAAAAAGTGGTGATGTTTTAGGTCCTTATAAAATACCAAATGGTTATAGTTATATTAAAGTGATTGAAATAAAAGATGATAATCCTAAAAGTCCTCAAATAAAACAAGCATTATTTCAGATATTTCTTTTAAGAGAGCAACAGAAGTTTATGGATTCACTATACCAAGCATTAAAAACGAAGTATATTAAATAAAATTATTAGTAGGCTTATTTTTAGAGTGAGTGGGGAAATAAAGAAATAATCTATATAAATGAACTTTGCTTTGTCTAATAAATAATGTTAAGTAATTGACTATCAATAACTTATAAAAATTTTAGGAAATTATTGAATTTATCGGGGGTTCATTTAGGGGGCGAAGCCCCCTGCCGAAAAATGGGTATTTATAAGCCGAAGGCTTATTTATAGGGTGGGCGGGGAAAATATAATAAAATAAATAATTTCAGAATTATTGGACAAGGCATGTTAATGGTATCAAAACACTTTAAAATTTTAAAAATGAGAATTTTCATATCTTTCCTTATAATTCTATTTATTTTGGCATTTTTATTTCCACTTTCAAATAAAAATAAAATTATTTATATTCCTTTTAGGAAAGGAGAAACAATAAGTGATTTTTCAAAGAAGCTAAAAGAAAATGGAATTATTAGATTTGAAGCATTTTTTAAATTTTTAATAAAAATTTCAGGAAAAGATAAGAACATAAGAAGTGGAATTTATAGCTTTGCTTATAATGAAGGGGAAATTTTGGCATTTTTAAAAGTTTTAAATCAAAAACCAAAACCATTAGAAATTAAAATTACGATTTATGAAGGATTAAATAGTTTTCAAATAGCAAAATTATTAAAAGAAAATTTGAAAATTGATGAAAAGAGATTTATAAATCTTGTAAATGATAGCTTGTTTATAAATGAGCTTTCAGAAAAATTTGAAAAATTAAAAAATTTAAAAAGTCTTGAAGGTTTTCTATTTCCTGAAACTTATGTTTTCTTTGAAGGAGAAGATGAAAAATTTATTATTGAAAAACTTGTTCAAACATTCTTTGAAAAAATTAAACCTTTTGATAGTTTATTTAATAAATCAAAACTAAAATTTTATGATGTTATAATTCTTGCCTCAATTGTAGAAAAAGAAGCACTATATGAAGATGAAAAGCCATTAATTGCAAGTGTTTATTTAAATAGATTAAAGAGAAATATGCCTCTTCAAGCAAATCCTACCTTAGCATATGTTTTAAGAACAAATACTTATTGGTTAAACGAAGAAGCATTAAGGTATAATAGCCCTTATAATACATATTTATATTTAGGATTGCCTCCAACACCAATTTGCTCACCATCTTTAAGCTCAATTTTAGCAGTTTTAAATTCAAAAGAAACAGATTATTTATTTTTTGTTGCTAATAAGGATGGAAGACATTTATTTTCAAGAACTTATGAAGAGCATATAAGAAACATAAAAAAAGTTAAAAAATGAAGCTTTCAAAGGTTTGCGTTTTTGGAATAGAAAAAGAATTAACATTTAAAAATAATATAAATGCTAATGTTGGAGATTTGGTAAATGTTAAAGTTAAAAATAAAATTGTTAGGGGTGTAGTTATTGAAAATTTAGAAAGTGATGAAGAAAACTCTTATAATGAAATCATAAGTAAGGAAAATTATTCAATTAGTGAAAATTCAATAAAAATTGCTAAATGGATAAGTGATTATTATTTTTGTGAGTTATATCATGCTTTGAAATTATTTTTTCCTCCAAATAGCCTTTCTATGGAAAAGGATTACATTAGGTTTTCAAAAAAGGGATTTTTAAAATATAATGGTCCATTATCTGAACTTGAAAAGAAAATTATTGAAAAAATAAAAGAGAAAAGTTATATAAGACTTTCAAAATTTAAACCTTCTCAAATTCTTATAATTGAAAAGCTTATTGAAAAAGGCATTATAATTAAAAAAAAGAAAATTAAAAAAATATCATCTATTGAAATTAAAAATTTGATTGATTTATCTTATCCTGTTAAACTTCCAAAAAAACCAAATATGGAGCAAGCATTAGCATTATCAAAAATTCTAAATGGAAAAAAGTACTTACTATTTGGTCCAACAGGCAGTGGAAAAACGAATATCTTCATTTGGTTAAGTCAAATGATTTTGAAAGAAAATAAAGGTGTTATTGTTTTAGTTCCTGAAATTTCACTTTCACCTCATATAGCAAGGATATTTTATGAAAAGTTTGGCGATATTGTAGCAATTTACCATAGCTCATTTACACCTTCTCAAAGAACTTATTTATGGAATGAAATTAAAAAAGGAAATAAGAAAATAGTAATTGGTCCAAGGTCTGCTTTATTTTTACCTATTGAAAATTTAGGTTTAATAATTGTAGATGAAGAGCATGAAAGCTCTTATAAGCAAGAAGAAAAAAAACCATATTATAATGCCAGAGATTTGGCAGTTTTAATGTCAGAATTATATAATGCAACATTAATTCTTTCTTCTGCTACACCTTCTATTGAAAGTTATTTTAATGTTTTAAGAGGAAAGTATGAGCTTTTGAGATTAAAAAGTAGAGTTAAAAATTATGTTTATCCATCTGTTGAGATTGTAGATTTAAAGAAGAATATGTTTCTTTCTTCTAAATTGTTAAATGAAATTAAACAAACACTTGAAAAAAATAATAGTGTTATGATTTTTTTTAATAGAAGAGGTTATTCGCCTATTTTAATTTGTTCTGATTGTGGATATGTTTTTAAATGTAATTATTGCTCAGTTAATTTAGTTTTTCATAAATCAATTAAAGGGAATTATTTGGAATGTCATATTTGTGGAAGAAGATATAAAGTTTTTGAAATTTGCCCTAAATGCTCTTCTTATAACTTAAAAGTTGTTGGATTTGGAACACAAAGAATAGAAGAAGAATTAAAAAATATCTTTTCAAATTATGAAATTGTTAGAATTGACAGAGATAGTATAAAAAATAGAAAAAATTTAGAGCTAATAATAAGAAAAATTCATTCCAATTATCCTAAAATTATTATTGGAACACAAATTATTGCCAAAGGATTTGACTTGAAAGATGTTAAACTTGCTATTGTTCCAAATGCTGATTTAGGCTTATCAGTCCCCGATTTTAGAAATTATGAAAGAAATGTTCAACTGCTTATTCAATTTATTGGAAGAATTAGGACAGGAGGTTTGGTTTATATTCAAACATATGAGCCTGAAAATGAAATATTCAATTTTGTGAAAAATATAGATTATGAAGGATTTTTAGCTTATGAAATCAATAAAAGAAAAGAATTAAAATTTCCACCATTTTATAAATTGGCAGTTATTGAAGCAAAATCAAAAGAGGAAAACAAAGCAATTGAATTAATAACTGAAATATATGAAAAAATTAAAAATGAAGATGTTGAAATTCTTGGACCTGCTCCCGCTCCAATTGAAAAAGTAAAAAATTATTATAGATGGAGAATTATTTTAAGAAGTAAAAGCTATAAGAAAATTAAGGAAGTAATTGAGAAAATAAAAAATTACAACATTAAAATTGTAATTGATCCGTATGACTTGATGTAATAATTGTTCCTACATTTTCACCTTTTATTATTTTTTCTATTAACCCACTTTTTGTGATGTTAAAAACAATAACAGGCAAATGATTTTCTCTACATAAAGCAACAGCAGTTGCATCCATTACTTTTAAATCTTTTGAAAGAAAATAACTATAATCTAAAAGGTCATATTTTTGAGCATCTGAAAACTTAAATGGGTCTTTTGTATAAACACCATCAACTTTTGTCCCCTTTAATAAAACATCCGCTTTTATTTCAATAGCTCTTAAAGCACCAGCAGTATCAGTTGAAAAGAAAGGACTACCTGTTCCACCTGCAAAAATTACAATTCTGCCTTTTTCAAGATGTCTAATTGCTCTTCTTCTTATATAAGGCTCTGCTACACTTTTAATTTCAATTGATGTCATAACTCTTGTTTCAAGACCTTTTGATTCAAGAATACTTTGTAATGCGAGAGCATTTAAAACTGTTGCTATCATTCCCATATAATCCGCAGTAGTTTTATCTATTCCATATTTTTGAGCATCATTTCCTCTTATTATATTTCCTCCACCTACAACGAGTGCAATATCTATTGGATAATTCTTTTTAAGATAATATATTTCATCAGTTATGAAATCTAAAAAATCTTTTGAAAAACCTGAATTATTATTTCCTAAGAGTTCTCCGCTTATTTTAAGTAAAATTCGTTTATATTTTAACATAAAGTTTGAAAAGTATAAAGCCCATCCTGAAAATAAGGCTTCGCCTTATAAATACCTATTTTTCGGCATTAGGGAGCAAAGCCTCCCTTAAATTCTCCGATAAAACCAATAGTTTCAGAAAATCTTTTATAACTTATTGGTTATCAAGAACTTAACATTATTTATTGGACAAGGCAGTGATTTATGCCTTTGGCTTTAAAATGCCCATTTCTTACTCTTTCAATTCTTCAACAATTTCAATACCAAGACTTTTAGCAATCTCAATAGCTTTATTATTGGCAAATGGTGTTAAAATAATTTTCTTGTCAATTTTGATATTAGACTTCTTTTCATATAATCTAACTTTCCTTTCAAAAGTTATAACATCACCCTC
>Ga0079992_128851_pt1 | contig 12239 bp, 9 predicted proteins | sample FaiFalFF_MnMetaG_3_FD_69197 | JGI IMG/M metagenome (GOLD analysis project Ga0079992, IMG submission 69197) | Freshwater microbial communities from Yellowstone National Park, Wyoming, USA - Fairy Falls B (FF_Mn_B) MetaG (SPADES assembly) (version 2) | ecosystem: Environmental > Aquatic > Freshwater... | reverse complement strand
GTGAGACTTATAACAATAGGAGGGGGAACTTCGGAGGTCCAAAGAACAATTGTTGCAAGAGCAATTTTAGGACTTTCTGGAAGAGAAATTGAATAAAAAATTAGAAATCGAAAATTAGAAATTGAATTGAATATTAAAGAATTTCAGAGTATCATAAGGAAATGAGAAAAAGATATAAAATAGGAGTTGTAGGAGCTGGATATGTAGGTCTGACAACTGCTGCATGTTTCTCTGAACTTGGACACAAAGTAATTTGCTATGACAAAGATGAAGAGAAAATCAAGAAACTTAAAGAAGGAACAGTTCCTATATGGGAACCAGGATTGGATGAACTTATAAAAAAAAATATAGGGAAAAATTTATTCTTTACAAGCTCACCAGATGAAATTTATCCTGAATCAGAAGTGATATTCATTTGTGTAGGCACTCCGCAATCACAAGATGGAAGCCCTGATATGTCATATGTAGAACTTTGCTCAATAGAAATATCAAAATATCTTGATGAGAATAATTACAAAATCATAGTAGAAAAAAGCACAGTACCGGTGAAAACAGCAGATTGGATAAAAAGAACGATTAGTCTCTACAATCCCCAAGCAAAATTTGATATAGTGTCTAATCCAGAGTTTCTGCGAGAAGGCTCTGCAATATATGATTTTTTCAACCCTGATAGAGTTGTAATAGGGACAGAGTCTGAAAGAGCCAAAGAAGTTATGCTTGATATATATAATGATGAAGAGTTCAAGTGTCCCAAGGTAATGACAGATGTAAAAACTGCGGAGGTTATAAAACATGCATCAAATTCTTTTTTAGCTCTCAAAATATCTTACATAAACATGATTGCAGATTTTTGTGAAAAAGTTGGTGTAGATGTTGAAGCAGTTGCAGAAGGAATGGGACTTGACAAAAGAATTGGAAGAGCTTTCCTGAAAGCGGGCGTAGGATGGGGAGGGAGTTGCTTTCCCAAAGATATAAAAGCATTCATAAAAATGGCAAAAGATAATCAAATTAGCTTTTCAATTTTAGAAGAAGCTTACAAAGTAAACGAGGCAAGGATTGATGTTTTTATAAAGAAAATAAAAGATGCTCTTTGGGTCATAAAAGGGAAAAAAATAGCAGTTTGGGGACTATCTTTTAAACCAAATACAGACGATATCCGCGAAGCTCCCGCTTTAAAAATAATTCCAAAGCTCTTGAATGAGGGTGCTTTACTACAACTTTATGACCCCAAAGCTATGGAAAATGCAAAGAAAGTTATACTACCCTCCGACCAAGTCTTTTACGCAAGCTCAGCGTATGCTGCTGCGAAGGGTGCTCACGCAATAGCAATAATTACGGAATGGGATGAATTCAAGAATGTAAATCTTCAAGAAATAAAAAAGCTTATGATAACACCAATAATAGTTGATGGAAGGAATATTTTTGAACCCAAAAAAGTAAGAGAACTTGGGTTCCTTTACTTTTCTATGGGAAGACCTTGAACAAATAAATGGTGTTAATTATTTATATCCTTCCCAGTTTGCTTGCTATAAATCCGAAAACTGTATTTGTGCTCCATACCAAAATTGAAATAAAGAAAGCTGGAATTATAATGAGACGTGGATATATTGAAATTGCCCTGAATCCTTCTTCTGCTAAAACTCCCAAAGATGATGCGGGTGGTTGAAGCCCTAAACCTATAAAAGATAATCCAGATTCTGTGAGTATTGCAACTGGAACCCGGAGAATAAGCATAGTGAAAACAACAGGTATAATGTTAGGGATTATATGTTTTTTTATTATACCAAAAGTTGAATTTCCTAAAACAATTGCAGATTCAACAAATTCTGCATTTTTTATTTTTACAACCTCTCCTCTCACAACCCTTGCAACCGATGGCCATGAACCCAAGGCAATAGCAACTGCGATTGCTATCTCTCCTCTCCCAACTACGAAAGAAATAAGAACTATGAGTATTATATCTGGAATTGCAAGGAAAAAATCTATAAAACGCATTATAATTATGTCCACAGATTTTCCAAACCAACCGGAAATTATGCCCAATATTGCTCCTAATATTGTTGCTATCACAGATGATAGAAAAGCTACCCTTAAAGAAACTCCTATTCCATATGATACTCTCGCAAGCATATCACGCCCAAGATCATCTGTTCCCAGTATATGATTTTTTGAGAAAAGCACAAGAACCTCGCGTTGATCCTGCTCGTAATAAGTATAAGGCAAGAACGGGTAAGATAAAGCAAGTAAGGCAAGAAAAATAAGAAATCCCAAAGCAACTTTTACATCAGAGGACATAATTTTTCCCAATTTATTTTTCTTTCAGTTCTAATACTTTAAGATTCCCACAAGAAAAAATCAGGAAAGATTGAACACCCTGAACTTTTTAAAATTATCTTTGTTGGTAATAATAGTCTGATAAATATGGATTCTTCTCATTACAAAAGGAGCAATAGAAAAAAGAAAGATTCATTCAATAAAAGAGTGAACTTTTCTATTCTCATTTTTTTCGTTCTCTTTGTTATATATATAGCCAGAGCTGTTCAACTTTCTCTTTTCTCTGATGACCTAAAAAAAAGAGCTGAAATTCAAAGAAAATCTGTAATGGTTTTAAAAGGGAAAAGAGGCAACATACTGGCTCAAGATAAAGTAATAGCCGAAGATATTCCTTCATATTCGCTTTGGATAAACCCTCTCTCTGTTTCAAAAGATGAAAATAAAGTAAAAGCTGTTTATGCAATAGCAAAAGAAATAAATGTTCCATCTTATGAAGTAAAAAATAAATTAGAAAAAAAGCTTTATTTTCAGTGGCTAAAAAGACAACTATCTCAGCAGGAATACTCAAAAGTTTTAAACCTTATATCAAAGTTCGGATTAAAAGAAAATGATATAGGACTCATAAAGGAGTGGAAAAGATTTTATCCTTATGGAGAAATTACCGCTCACATCACAGGTTTTGTCAATATTGATTCGGAAGGACTTGCAGGAATAGAACTTGCATACGATGATTACCTCAAAGGAGGAGAAGCTAAAGTTCCAGTTATCCGAGATGCTCTTGGCAGAATAATTATGAGATTTCCGCCTCAAGAGCCTCAGCGTGGAAATTCAATAAGAACAACAATAGATATTGACCTTCAAACGATTCTGTACAAAGAAATAAAGGAAACTATGGAAAATCTTAAAGCAAAGGGCGCTTTCGGAGTTGCAATAAAACCCAAAACAGGTGAAATTTTAGCTCTGGTATCTTTACCATCTTTTGATCCAAACAGCATTAAAGTTATTGATACTCGTATATTCTCTCGTTTTCACCAGCTTGTTCTTGAACCAGGTTCCACATTTAAAGTTTTTACTGTTGCAGTAGCTCTTGAAACCGGAGCTGTTTCAAAAGATGATATTTTTTATTGCCACAATGGTGAATGGAAATTTCAAAACAAGGTTATAAATGATACCAAAAAAATAGGTTATGCTTCCTTGAAAGAAATATTAGCATATTCATCTAACATATGTACAGCTCAAATTGCTTTACTTATAGGGAAAAAGGTTTTTTGGGAGTATCTTACAAAACTCGGTTTTGGTTCAAAGACTCAATTTGGGCTGCCGGGAGAAGAAAAAGGTATTTTGCATCATTGGAAAAAATGGTATGATCTTGATTTGGCTTCTTTGGGGTTCGGGCATTTTATAGGAACTACTCCAATTCAACTTGCTGCTGCTTTTTCTGTTTTTGTAAACGATGGATATCTTGTGAAACCTTATCTTGTGAGCAGTATTTTTAACCCTTTTGGAGAAAAAATTTATGAGCAAAAACCAGAAATCAGGTCAAGAATTTTTTCTCAGAAAACGGTTGAGCTTATGAAAGAATATTTGAGAGCAGTGGTAGTTTTTGGAACAGGAAAACAGGCAGAAATTCCTCTATATCTTTCAGCAGGAAAAACAGGAACTTCAAAAAAGATAGAAAATGGAGTTTATACAACAAAATATATTTCAAGCTTTATTGGATTCGCCCCTTTTGAGAATCCAGAAATTATTTTATATGTAGGATTTGATGAACCTCAGGGAATTTACTACGGAGGACAGGTAGCTGCTCCTGTTTTTTCTTCTGTACTAAAAAACTACTTTGCACATAAAATGATTCCTCCTCCATCAGAAACTTACGCTCTTTACTCAGATATAACCAATAAGTCAAATGCAAATCAAGTTGAATATAATGGTAGCATATCAAAGAACTCTCATTCTTCTTATCAGGGTTTGAATTCCACTGATGGCGGAGATAAAAATGTCAGAGAATCAGTTCAATTTCAACGCATGACTTTGAATGAATTTTTAACCTCTCTGCCGGAGGAAAAAAGAAGAGCGAAAAAAATAATAGTTAATGGATACGGATTCGTAAGTAAAGTTGAGGAAAAAGAAAAGGAAATTTTTGTTTTTCTTTCTCCGTAAAATTAGCTCGGCTCATATTTCAAATTTCAAATATTTCAAATTAGTTTCTTTCTTACCCGAATGTACCAGATATATATTTTTCTGTAATTTTGCTTGATGGATTTACAAATATCTTTTGAGTTCTATCATATTCTATCAGCTCGCCGTAATAAAAAAAAGCCGTAAAATCAGAAATCCTTGCTGCCTGCTGAGGACTGTGAGTTACTATTATTATAGTTATAACATTTTTCAACTCAATAAGAAGTTCTTCTATTTTAGCTGTTGATACAGGATCAAGAGCGGAAGTAGGTTCATCAAGTAAGAGAACATCTGGCTCAGGTGCTATTGCTCTTGCGATGCATAATCTTTGCTGCTGACCACCGGATAAAACATAAGCGTTCGCGTATAGTCTATCTTTTACCTCATCCCATAAAGCTGCCATTTTTAATGCTTTTTCCACTCTCGCATCTAACTCACTTTTACTTTTTATTCCTTTTATTCTCAATCCGTAAGCAACATTTTCATAGATTGATTTTGGAAAAGGATTTGGTTTTTGAAAAACCATTCCAAACCTCATTCTGACTTTTACTACATCTATAATTTTTGCGAGAATATTTGTTTTGTCTGGATGAATTATTATTTCTCCTTCGTATTTTGTGTTCGCATAAAGGTCATGCATTCTGTTTAAGCATCTCAGAAAAGTAGTTTTACCACAACCAGATGGTCCCATTATGGCTGTTATTTTGTTTGCATATATATTCAAACTTATATTCTTGAGAACTTTTTCTTTACCGTAGTAGAAACTCAGATTGTTTACCTCTATCTTTACTTTCAAATCACTTCCTTTTGCTGGTTCCTCTTCTTTTTTGTTTGAGATTTCTTTTTCTTGAACATCAGGTAAACTTGCCAGAAAACCATATGTTTCAAATCCTTCTTTTTGATTTTGATATTTTTGATTTTGATAAGCCCTTATTCCTTGATTATATTGCAACTTTTCATCAACCATTTTATCTATAAATTTTTCACCTTGATTTTTGTTTCTATTTTTTCAAGTTTTTATGAATTTTTTGTTTTAGAAATTTTTTTATTTTTTGGAATTTTTTTATCTTCATTCCTTGAAGAAAATCTCATCCATTATATATTCTAAAAGGTCTTTTGCGTATTTTTTTTCTTCTGAGGTCAAGTTTTCAGAGCTCAAAATTTCTTCTTTTTTTATTTCAAAATCTTTTTCTGATATGATTTCTTTTGAACCGAAAACTATGTAATTTGATGATTCTCTGCTTTTTACTATTCCTGAAATTATAAAGTATTTCTGCATTACTTCCTTTACTGTGAGCGCATGGAAATTTGAGACTAAATTTATCAGAGCTGTTTTCTGACTTTTTTCCGAAATTTTTTCCCAAAACTCTTTTCGGAAAATGTCAAAAGGTGTAGCAGCATTTCTGAAAACATCAATTATTATATGTGAAAAAGATTTCTTTGAGTAGTTTATAAAATCTCTAAAATCAGATACTACAAGATTTTCATTTGGCATGTTGAAAAACTCAATTCCTACTTTGAAAACTTCAATATCTATATCAATATTGAAAACTTTGCAATTTTTGTTCATGCTTTTTATTATTCTTGATATTGTCCCTCCACCACCTCCCAGCACAACAAAAGAATCATCTTTGTCTCCAAAAAGTAAAGGTATAAATGCACATATATCCCAATAAGAATATGATAAAACCTTACCTTTTAAAATTAATGAATGTGTGTTATATGAGTCATCTAAAATGAGTTTTATCTTTTCGCCATCATCTACGACCTTTATTTTGTTGTATTTTGTTTCTTTCTCGAACAATATTTTCTCCTTTCGCCAGAATATGTTGAACATATATTGAGAAATTTAAGAAATTTTGAATGACCTGAGTTTTATTTCACCATCTTCTATTTTTATATATGTCCCTACATCTTTTCCCCAAAAACCCGAGTTAGCTATTATTTTGCCATCTTTCGTTTTTACTATTGATGGAATATGACAGTGCCCTAAAATTACAAAATCTATAGATCTTTCTTTTGCAATTTCCTCTGCATTTTTTATCATGTTTTTGAAAATTTTAGTTCTTTTTCCCTTCACTTTCGGGGACATATTTTTTTGATGAGATAAATTCGCTAAAACTTCACCTATTTTATTTACCGCTTTATCAAAGTAGCTATTTGTAATTTTTTGGAATACCGGCTCTGTTTTCAGAACAATCTTTCTATATATATTGTGGAAGAACTCACCTGAGAGCATATCACCATGAGAGAAAAGGAAAGTTTTCCCGTTGATCTTAATTTGAAGTTCTGTACCCCTTGATATTCCTATCTCATCAAGCCAGACAAGATTGAAATCATGATTCCCCTCAATGTAAAATATTCTTTCTTTGTTTTTTGATAGAGTGTCTATAAGTTCCCGAAAAATTTTCTGATAGAATTTATTCTGCCCTATCCAAATATCAAATATATCTCCAAGGAGAATTATTTTGCCCTTTTTTGCTTGAATAAATTCTATAAGTTTTTTCTCTCTTTGATCTTGCTGTTTGAGGTGAATATCAGAAACGACATATATTTTTTCTTTTTTATTATTATTGTTGAATTCCAACATGTTTGCAGAACTCTTCTATTATTTTCTTTGAGTCTTCCTCTGATTCTGTTTCTGCATACATTCTCATCACAGGCTCAGTTCCAGATGGTCTTACAAGTAAAAATCCTCCCCCTTTGAATCTCATTTTTACTCCATCTATTGTTTCAATTTTTTCAACTCTAAATTTCCAGATTTTATCCATACTCTTTGCTTCTTCAATTGCTTTTTCTTTTAACTCATCACCTACATGAAAATCTTCTCTGACATATTTATGTTTCCCAAACCTTTTTTCTATATTTTTCACAAGATCTCCAAAAGATTTTCCTTCTATTATTGAGTGAACTAAAAACAAACATGCACAAAATAAGCTATCTCTTTCTTTTAGATGTGAGCTTACTCCTATTCCGCCAGATTCTTCCCCTGCTATTATTGCATTATCTTCAAGCATACCCTTTATAAGATGCTTGAAACCAACAGGAGTTGTTACTACCTCATATCCCCAGTATTGAGCTACTTTATCTATAAGATCTGATGCTGTCACTGTTTTATATACTTTACCTTTTTGCTTTTTATGTTTTGCCAGGTGCTCTATTAGAATAGCAAATATTCTGTGTGCATCTATGATTTGCCCCGTTTTCGTGCAGGCATATATTCTGTCTCCATCACCATCAAACGCAAATCCATCTGATTTCACCCTCTTGCAGGTTTCTTGAAGAGGTCCAAGGGTATGAGGAGTAGGTTCCGGTTTACCATATGGGGGGAAAAGTGGATTCATCTCTGATCTAACTTCAATCGCCTTTTTACCGAATATTCTTGTAGGTAATCCAGAACATGCCCCATGCATAACATCAAAAACTACTTTGCGGATTTTTTTCATAAACTTATCTATCTCCGAATCTACCCTGACTGCTTCAAGGTATGGTGATATGATGTCTTCTGTTTTGATTTCTTCCTTTGAATCTTTTGGAAATTTTACTTTTTCTTTTTCCCAATCAATTTCTTGAATTATTTTTTCTATTTTTGATGTTGTTTCAGGGGAAGCAGGTCCTCCAAACCACTCTCTTACTTTGTATCCGTTAAAATAATACGGGTTATGTGATGCGGTAATAGCAACACCTGCTGAGAGTTTTTCTACATTTATAAAGAATGAAACAGCAGGGGTTGGACATGGTTTGTCTGATAGAAATACTTTTAATCCTTCTTTTTGAAAAACTATGGATGCTGATTTTGCGAAATCAGCTGATAAAAAGCGAGAATCGTATCCGACGACAACGGATGGATCTTTAAAATTTTGTTTTATATATTTTGCAACCGCAAGAGAAACTTTCTGAACATTATCAAAAGTAAATTCCTCCGCTATTTTTGCTCTCCACCCATCTGTTCCAAACTTTATCATAATCTACCAAATAATACACTTATTTATTCTTTCTTTTTCCCTTTTCAAAATTTTCTTGATTTTTATTGTTCAACGACGAAGAAATCAACTCTTCTGTTTATTGATCTACCTTCTGGGGTTTCATTTGAGGCTATTGGAAAATCTGAGCCTTTGCCAACAGGTATAAGATTTCCTCTCGGAACCCCGAATCGTGCTAAGACATCTGCTATAAACTCCGCCCTTTTTTGAGTTAAATTTCTGTCAAATTCCGGGTCCCTTATTGGATCAGTATGAACCTCTATTCTTATTTTTTTCCCTTTAAGTTCTTCATTAATGAAATCTGCAAGCTCTTTAAGTATTCCCAAAGACACTGAAAGTACGGTGGCTTTTTCATGTTCAAATAATAATTTTTCTGGAAGAAGAATTCTGTTTGTCCCCTTCTCTATGATTATTTTTTTTCCTACCTCCTTGACCTTTACTTCTCCGGGTTTTACTGTCTCTATAACTTCTTGTATGGGTTCAAGTATAAAATCTACCTTCTTTTTCTCTCCTGGGGAGAGGACTACTTGAACTTCGGCTGGGTTATAATTTGGTGCCGAAACTTTTATTTTATGCTTTCCGGGCGTCAGAACCATTTCAAACTTACCATCGTATGCGGAAAATGAAGGGGGAATATTTGTTCCTTCGGATTCTATCCTTGCAGCATTTATTGATTTGCCATCAGATGATAACACTCGTCCGTAAATTGCTGCGCGTTGGACCACTTTTCTTAACCTTATTTCCATACTTTTTGTTTCACCTTTTGGTACCTCTACCTTTGTCGCAAAAACCTCATATCCTTCCTTCCTCACCATAAGTGTCCATTCTCCTGCTGGCATCTCGTAAGAAAGGAACTCGCCGTACTCATCCGTTGCCTGGGGGGTAAGTTCAAAATCTGGGAAGGAAACTATTGCATCTTGAATGACTCCTCCTGTTGCATCATCTATCACTCTACCCCTTATTCTTCCACCTTCTCCCACAAGAAATCTCCTTTCCCACGGAGCCCATATTAAGTTCACTCCAAAAAACAACTTCCAGAAAGGTGAGTTTCTGATTTCAACTTCTGGCTCTATTTTAGTTAAAGGTGGGACATTATATGATCTTGATATATTGAAATCTCCCACTATGGAAAAGGACAACTCTTTTATTTCCTCTGGTATCCCTTTTATTATTTGTGTAATGAGAGGGATAGGTTTCCCTCTTATTCCTACTGATATATACATTGGCATATCAAAGAACCCTGCTAATTCTGGGACTGGGATGTAGTGCGCGATAGAATATTCAACAAAACCTGAGATGAACTTTCCAACTCCTCTTTTTGAATTTCCCACATCTACTCCTACCGAAATATCAATATGGTTATATGGTTCTATCATAAGCTGTGTTTCAACATAAGGTGGCAAATTTGGTCTATTCTGAGTCAGAACTCTTGAATTATCAATGTTATATGATGAAGATAAGATTAGTTTTGGGTTGATAAGTGATAAAGTTTCTGATTTGATGTCTTCATCAAAATCATATAATGCTGAGAAACCTATTCCCCACGATACTGCACCAATTTCTGATTTTCTGTATTGAGAAAGCAAAGCAACTTTTGGCCATAATGAGAAAGAAAGATTTCTTTTTTCAAAAAGATATGATATTTTTGGTGTTATAATAAAATCTCCCTGAACTTGCGTATTATCTTTAATCTCATCCTTTCCGGTAGGTTGAAATTCCAAGAATGCAGATGAATTTCTCACAGAAATAGATATATCAGATGATATTATACCACCAAAAATTATTTTAGGTAAACCAGCAGATACATTTATATAGTTGTAGAACCCATAAGAATTAGATTTTTCAAAGCGCACCAACTCTCTTTTTTCCTTGAGCGCAAAATGATCTCTTGATATCACTATAACTTTGCTATCTGGCGTATTGAAGTATCCAAAGTAAGTTCCTATGGAGAAATTCAGTGTATCTAATGTCCTTGGAGAAACAGTTCTGAATAGCCCACCTGTACCTTCAAGTGATGGATCAGGATGGAAAAATTCCCATTCTTCAACCCTCTGTCTTTGCGAATATGATATGCTTGGAGAAATTATCGTATAAAAGATGTTCAATAATGTAGCAATAGCTAACGCAAATTTTGAGCTGTTATTGATATCAATTTTTTTTGTTCTTGTTTTCTCCCTTCTACCAAGAAAGAACATTAGTATTGAAAATACCATCATAAAACCTCCCCACCACAAAGAAGGTTTTTCCGGTAAGCTTTTCCCAGCTGAGAACAAATTTCCTGCGATGAAAATTAAAAACCCATACGTCCCAAGGACTATTGCAGACCATTCCCAAACACTCATCATCCTCTCCAGCTTTTCCTCTCTATTAAACTGACCTTCTTTCCCCATATCTTTAATTTTAGTGGTCTATTGTTAAAAAATTTAGTTTGAAAAATTAGCAAAATCACGAAAAATGAAACTTGACAAAATTCAACTCCAATTATGAAATTTCCTGATAAGATAGTAAAATTTTTTAGATTTTAATAGGTTTTTAGCGATGATAGTAGTTGGAATAGAGACTACTTGCGATGAAACATCGGTTGGAATATTAAGGTTTACTCAAAAGAAAAGGGAAAATAGCCACTTGCCCGAAGTCGAGGAACTTGCTCTTGTTACTTTGAGTCAAGATTTTCATTCAATTTACGGGGGAGTTGTTCCAGAGCTCGCTTCACGGGCTCACCTTGAAAACATATCGCTTGTTCTTAAAGAAGCTTTAAAAAAAGCAAAAATAGATATATCAGAAGTTGATATTATATCAGTTGCAAGCGAACCGGGACTTCCAGGCTCTCTTATTGTTGGTGCAAGTTTCGCAAAAGGTCTCGCGCAATCGCTCTCAAAAAGCATCGTTGCCGTAAATCATGTTGAAGCTCACATAATTTCCCCACTGATAGAAAATGATTTGAAATTTCCCTTCGCATCTTTAATAGTTTCAGGAGGGCATTCATCTCTTTACCTTGTTGAAAATATAGGCTCATATAAACTTTTACTCAAAACTCGTGATGATTCAGTTGGAGAAGTCTTTGATAAAGTTGCAAAGTTTTTCAGATTCGGATATCCCGGAGGACCAATTATAGATTCCATATCAGCCGGAGCAAATAGCTTCTTTTCTTTCCCTGAAATTCAGGTTGAAGATCTCAGCTTTTCTGGAATAAAGACTTTTTGTGTAAGAACTCCGATAAACTGGTTCGGTCCATTTCCACTCCCCGAGTTTTTTTCCTCTTTCCAAAAGAAAGTAATAGACGAGGTGATAGATAAAACTATAAAGTCTTTAAAAAAGTTGGGAATTGAAATTAGCACAGTAGCTGTTTCGGGAGGTGTGGCAAGGAATTCATATTTTCGCCGCAGAGTAAAAGACTTCCCTGAAATAAATTTTGTTTTCCCTTCACCCAAATACTGTACAGATAACGGATCAATGATTGCGTTCCTTGGAGGATTGAAAAAAATATTATTTTCACAAGAGTCTGACCTTAATTTTGACATCCGCCCAACAGGAGTTCTAAAATCAAAAGGTGGAATAGATTGGAAATCTGATATTTTTTCTCCATCACAATAAATTCAAATAGATGTTTCAAGCAAAAGAAGGTGTACTTATACCAACTCAAGAATTTGAAATAGATACGGATGTTGTTGTTGTGGGTTCAGGTCCGGGAGGTGCAGTAGTTGCGGAAAAACTTTCATCGTATGGGATAAAAGTCGTTGTTTTAGAGGAAGGTGATTATGTTAAAGCTGAGGATTTACCGAAATCAAGAAATGAAAGACCTTT
>Ga0079992_130326_pt1 | contig 12242 bp, 12 predicted proteins | sample FaiFalFF_MnMetaG_3_FD_69197 | JGI IMG/M metagenome (GOLD analysis project Ga0079992, IMG submission 69197) | Freshwater microbial communities from Yellowstone National Park, Wyoming, USA - Fairy Falls B (FF_Mn_B) MetaG (SPADES assembly) (version 2) | ecosystem: Environmental > Aquatic >... | reverse complement strand
ACCCCAAAACAGTAACCCCAACATGGAGGGTTAAGATCCTAAGAGAGAAGGGAGTAATAGGGCCTCTAAGGTAACCCCCATGGGGTTCGACGGCCGTGGAGATAGTGTTCAAACCGGTAGGCTACGTGACTGTAGACCTACCGGATGAGGTGGTAAGAGAATCCCATGGGGGTGTGGAGGGCTACATAGAGATCCTACCAGAGTATGAGCCCGCACTTAAGGGCCTGGAGGGGTTCTCGCACATCATAGTAATAGCTTATATGCACAAAGTATCGAGCGAGCAGAGAGCAGTGTTAACAGTGAGGCCTAGAAGGTGGGTTAAGCTAGGGATTGGAGAACACGAGCTCCCAGAGATCGGGGTCTTCGCCTCAGATTCACCACATAGACCTAACCCTATAGCTGTAACCATAGTGGAGCTCCTAGCAGTAGAAGGTAGAAGGCTCAAAGTCAGAGGCTTAGACCTCTATAATGGAACGCCGGTACTAGACATTAAACCATATACATTCTCACGGAGAGTCGATGGCATAAGAGTCCCGGATTGGCATCAAAGGCTGCTAGAGCGAGTAAGAAGTGTAAAGCCGGATGTACTGGAGCTCTAGTAGTGTACTTAAATTCTAATGTAGCGAATTAATCCACGTTAACCATAATGCTCCAAGCCTTGTAGTAGTTCAGGGGTAACCGGAGAGTTACGGTGTAAGGAGGCTATGGGTTTTGAGATTTAACTGACCACGTTAAGCTCTAATGTAGCTTAGTTGCCTTAAAAATTCTCAATGTTAAATTTGGATTAAACCCGTCTTAAAACAAATATAGGTGGGGTATTCTCTCTTACCCTTAGCGGTAGTGTTAGACGTCATACTCAGAATCTCTAATGTTACTAAGAGGTTTGGTTTAGTTAGATCTCTCGACTGTGATTATCGAGACTTACGATCTTGAGATGACATCAGGAAGTTCCGAGAGTGTATCCTCATGTCCTCTAGCTGGTTCACATGACCGATGTTGGGTTGCTGAAAGGTAATTTAGGTTCTCTCAAGCACTCATTCCATATGGGTGTTATTTATGGATGACTATGGGTATAGGGTGATCTTCGCTACCTTCTCCAAGGAGCACTTAGGATTTTGGCTTCGCTATACCTTGACTAGTGGGGTGAGAGGATCTAAAGCTTGTTTATGGCTCTCTGTTTTTAAGCCTGGAGCTCCAAGGGGTGTTGTAGCTTGTGCTCCTCTAGGTGAAGCTTATGTGCTTGAAAACGGAGATGCTTTGATAGGCGGCTCTATCTTCTCCTTGAGTAGAGGTGTTGCGGTAGCTAGCCTAGGTGGGTTTGAATGGGATATTAGGTTTAAGCCTCTTGAGCCTCCTGTTAACCCCATACCGTTGATTCTCAGGTTTTTGAGGAGGAGGTCTAGGTATGTTATGTTAAGCCCTTTGGCGTTTTTCAACGGGAGGGTTAGGTTTAATGATGAGGTTTTCGATATGGAGAACTATACTGGGATGGTGGGTTTCATAAAATCTGATAGGTATCTCCACGGGTGGGTTTGGGCTCATTGTAGTGGTTTCAGGGAGGATGCCAGCGGGTGGTTTGACTTGTTAATAGCCTCACCTGATGGGAGGAGGAGGGTTGCCTTTGGTGCTATGAGAGTGGATGGTAGGTTGGTTAAGCTAGGTGGCTTAATGGGCTGGGATTTTAGAGGAGCCTCTGATCTAGGTCTTCTCGAATACACCTTTAAACATGGGGGTTTCAATGCTAGTTTACGGGTTGTAGCTAGGAGGGGGGATATCATAGTAGCTGTTTACGAGGACCCAGTTGAAGGTTACAGGTTCTGTCATAACAGTGAGGTGGCGAGCTCCACCCTAACCATATCTAGGGATGGGTATGAGAGAGTGTATAGTTGTCAGGGTAGAACGTTCTACGAGATTGTAACTCCCGAGATGCTGGATCAAAGTTTGCCCTTAGTAAAGGCTATTGAAGCCTCCAAACTATGAGGGTCTACTGCTAAACCAGCATGCTATGAGGAGTGTAACTGCTATCACCCCTATAAGACCGTCTACAACACCGTTGAGGAGGAGTGTATCAATTAAACCTCCTAGCTTGTAACCCCCGTTTACACTGTAATAGTATAAGCTTGCACCCGATGAGGTTAGCTTCCCTAAAGCTAGTGGTAGGAGCATGGGCCAGAAGCTTCTAGGCTTCCACGCCACCATGAAGGCTATCGTAGAAACTGTTGCCATGAAAGCTAGGCTAAGACTATGCCATAGGGTTGACGCCTCCTCCACAGTCTTGCCTGTGAACGTCTGGGGTGTGAGGGTGAACATGAGGCCTACCGCTAGGAAGCCGGTGAGCGCTAGTAGTGCTAAGACCCTTAGTGTTAACCAGACTCCGTCCATGTGAGGGCACCAAGGGGTTCTAGAAGGTAGCGTTATTTATATACCTAGCGTTTAAACAACTAGGAGGTCGGATCTACTTGGTTGTTGTGAAAACACTCAGATCTCTAGCGGAGGCTAGGTTTAGGAATATAAGTGTAGAGGATCTCAGCAGCCTAGAGTCTACTATCACAGGAGATCTCCTGCCAAACCTAAATCCTAGGGCTAGGAGACTTCTTAATCTAGCATCGCTAGCCTTAAACCTAGCTTCCACCCCTACAATGTTAAAACCCTTCTCCATGCTTAGCGTTGAGGGTAGGAGGAGGTGGCTTGAGAGGGTTAATGTTGAAAGCACCATATACAACCTCATTAGCCTCCTCGATGTAGTAGTTCTCGCCACCCACATGGCCAACCCCAGGGTTTCTTCTAGGATTGGCTATAGAAGAGAAGAGGCTATGAGTAGAGTACGTGTTGAACCACTACCAACGCTATCGAGGAGCGGGAAGCCCCGAGGGGTTTACGATGTCGTCGTTGTAGGTAGTGGTGCTGGGGGATCTGTTGTAGCATGGGAGCTTACGAGAAGGGGGTTTAGGGTTGCACTATTTGAGGTGGGGCCTGAGCCTAGCCGCGGTGATCTAGTTAAGCTACATCCATCGTTTAGAGCTCTTAAATACTACTGGGATAGCGGTTTAACCTTCACATGGGGCAACCCTATCATACACATACCTTTCGGTAGAGTTCTAGGAGGTACTGTTACTGTAAACTCCGGCACCATGTTCAGGGTTCCCGGTAGAGCTTTAAACTTATGGTATAAAGCTACAGGGGTTAACGTGGACTCGGGCACCCTAGAGGAGGCATATAAGGTGGTGGAGGGGGTGCTTGGGGTTAAACAGGTTCCAGAGCATCTTCTAGGCGGTAACGCAATGGCTATGAGGAGGGGGGCTGAGGCTTTAGGGCTTAAGCTCCACGGGCCTGTGAGAAGGCCTTTAGGTTCATGCCTTGGGCTTGGGGAGTGTGCTTTCGCATGCCCATCTGATGGTAAGATTGATATGAGGCTTTCCTTCCTAAGAGACGCTGTTAGTAGAGGTTTAGAGGTATACACAAAAGCTCATGTGAGGAGGGTGCTGCTAGGCGATGGTAGGGTTTTAGGTGTCGAGGTGGAGCTTGGAGGTGTTAGTGTTAGAGTGGAGTCTAGAGCTGTTGTTGTATCAGCTGGAGCTCTGAATACCCCGAGGCTACTCCTAGCGTCAGGTGTTAGGAATAGGAATCTCGGTGCACACCTCCACATACACCCAGCTCTCGGAGTAACAGCGATCATGAACTATAAGGTCAACGGGTGGGTTGGCACAATGCAATCGTACTATGTAGCCGACCTCCTAGAAGATCTCGGAGTACTATTACTAGCAACACTACCACCACCGGGCATAGGCTATAGTGCTGGAAGCATCCCCTTCGAGGAGATCCACGAATACCCATACCTAGCATCAATAGGAGTACAGGTTAGCGATGAGAACACAGGGGCTGTACCGAGAAGGGCGGTGCTAGGAGTAGCAGATTATAGCCTATCAAGCGAGGACCTGGAGAAGATAAGGGAGGGTGTTAAGTTAGCAACAGAGATACTCTTAGCAGCAGGTGCTAGGAAAGTATACCTACCACTAAAGACCACCCAGGGGGTGCATAATGTTGAAGACGCTAGAAGAGTGCTGGATAGAGCGAAACCAGGTCTCTTCAAACTAAGCGCCTACCACCCCATGTCAACAGCTAGGATGGCGGGAGACCCCAGTGCAGGAGTCGTAGATGGCTATGGAAGGGTATTCAACTACGATAACCTCTACGTAGCGGACGCATCCATAATACCTTCAACTACAATAGTCAACCCACAGTTAACAATCAATGCTCTAAGCCTTATGGTGGCCTGGAGGATAGCTAAAGAGCTGTAATACCAGAGCTCATCCTTAGCGAGTTATAGTTTATATAGGTTTGGGTAGGCTTTCCTAGTGTTGGTGGTGGGTGTTGAAAGCATTACTTAGGGTTTCCAATGTTACCAAGAAGTTTGGTTTGGTTAGAGCTCTTGACGGTGTTTCTCTAGATGTTTTTGAGGGCGAGGTTGTAGGCCTTCTCGGGCCTAATGGTGCTGGTAAGACTACATTGATTAAGGTGTCTCTTGGGCTTATGAGGAGGGATTCAGGCTCTGTGCTTCTCAACGGCCTCGACCCCTATGTAGATCCTGAGGCTAGGGTTGGTGTTAGTGTTATCTTCGAGAGGCCTTTTCTCCCCGATTCCCTAAGTGTTAAGGATCTACTCTTCCACGTTGCTAGGATGTATGGTGGTGGTTTCGATGATGTTAGGAAGGTTATTAAGCTTGCCGGGCTTGAGGGTCACGAGTGGAAGACTTTTTCTGCGTTAAGCGCTGGGCTTAAGCAGAGAGCCGCTATAGCCCACGCTCTCCTAGCTAATCCACGTTTCATTGTAGCAGATGAGCCTACGAGTAATCTTGATCCTGTTGAGAGGCTTAGGGTTTTAGAGCTTATAGCTAGGCTTAATAGAGATGAGGGGATAACGTTCCTAGTATCATCCCATGTTATACCGGAGGTTGCCAGGGTGTCCTCCAGGCTTATAGTCATGAGCAGGGGTAGGGTTATAGCCTCAGGTAGCCCTAGTGATCTCATATACAAGAGTCCTGTGGCTAGGATTAGGTGTAGTGATCCAGAGAAGCTAGCCTACATGCTTAAAACTAGTGGGTTTAACGTTAGGATCGAAGGCTACAATGTACTAGTGGAGGTTGGGAAAGGGGGGTATGAGGTGTTGCTTGAGCTCCTAACAACAGCTTCGAGGGACGGAGTCTTCTTAATGAACATCGACTTCATAGGCGCCACCCTGGAGGAGTTGCTAAGCGCAGGTGATGTTACTTGAGCTCCCGGACCGGAGGGCTTACTAGAGTTTACCACATCCTCTACATCGATATAAGCGATGTCCTTAGACCTCCTGGGCTCGACGTGCTAGTAGTACTCCTAGCAATGCTCGGAGCCATACTTGTATCCATACAGCCTGTGACAAGCCCCATTATAGCTTCGAGGATAGCCTTAGATCCTACTCTCTTAGCCACAGCTCTATTCCTAGCTATTAGGAGCTCAGCCGGTCTAGCAACTTTGATTCAAAGCGGTATCCTAAACCTCTACCTCACATACCCTATTCACAGGGTTACAGTGGCGGTGGTTTTACTTGTAAGCAGGGTCGTCATACCATCAGCTCTCATACTAGCTACACCTCTGGTAACAATCCTTATACTACTAGGGTCTACTTTGTATAGAGGCCTCGATGTAATCCTGGGCATGTACCTTGCATTTCTATTCCAGGCAGTGCTCTACGGTAGCGTATTCCTACTGGTAGCTGTTAGGGTTAAGAGCCAGGCTACAAGCGGTATTCTAAGCGTGGCAGCCTACTTCACCTACATAGCATTAGGCTTAATACTAACGGGGATTGGGGGGGCTATAGGTAGTGATGTTGTGAGAAGGGTTGGGGAGGCGATGTACCTACCTGAGATAGCCTATTACGCTTACTCAAACCTAGACTATGAGGTTTGGCAGCTAACACTAGTACCTGGGCTATCCATCCTGGTGATCTTAGCATATCTCATCTACATGTCTAGGAGGTTTGAGGTTCTATGAGTAGAGTTTTATCAACCATAACACTACCATCAAGGCTCCTAGTAGCCATATCCATAGCACTTGTGATCTCAAGTATTGTAGCAGACCTTTACGGTGCAAGGCTTGAGAGCTCCTACAGGAACACCATACCCGTAGGCCCCGGTATAACATTATTCCTAGGCGTTAGTAGCGTAACGAGCTCCGGCAAGGTTAGCGTAGAGGTTGAGGGAGCATCTAGCGTATACTACATGAGGCTCACAGGCGATCCGTTCACGCTAGCACAACAATTTAGAGCTTTAAATCTGAATGTATCAGCGTCCAGACCACAACTCGATATAAGAGCTGGAGTTGCATATGTAGTATTTTTAATCCAGGCTAGCCCGGCCATAGTTCAAGCACTATCACTACTAGGCGAGGTGATCCCGGTAGTACAAGCTGGAGGCTCAACGCCCGTCATAGAAGCTAGGTTAGCTACAGGGGATAACATAATTGTTATAGTAACTGAAGCCTCGAAGCCCACGGTGAGTGTAAGGGTCAGCTATAGTGTTGAAGGGTACTCAAGGCTTGCTCCACTACAAGCAGCTATCGTCTCTGCAGCGATAATCCTAGTTGTAGCGTCCATCGAGCTCCTGAGGAGACGCGGCCTCTAACCCTCCTCGTCTATTTTGAACTGTATAAGGTATACTAGGATTGGAAGTGTAACCACTATAAGGGTTATAAGAGTAGCCAACCTATCAACCTGGGCTTTCACAGCTTTAAATACAACACTACCATGTTGAAGACCCTCACTACCTTCTAGGAGCTCCACTCTAACAATCTGTACCTCGGCTTCCCCGGTGGAAGGGTAGACCTTGATTTTAGAAAGTCTAGGTGCTGGTGTTATGTAACTCTCAGTCCATAGAACTGCATGTGTACTATTAAACCCTACCACAGCCTCCCTCGTCGATGAAACCCCTAGGGCTACAACACCTAGGTCGACTAGCTCTCCTGAAATCCAAACCCTGTCCGACGCTCCCGAGGTGTGGTATACGAAAGGCTTAACAGCTACTATCTTAGCATGTGATGTGTACCTCCAGTTGTTAAACTCAACTACTATAAGCCAGTCTCCGTAGGGTCTTACAACAGCCCAACACCTATAGCTAGAGCATGATACAGCGTCAACAGAGGTAACCCTACCTGGCACGTTCAACAATATAGCCTCCCCAACACTAAACCTGTATATAAGGCCCATATCACCCCAGGAGCCGTAGGCAACCAAACCATCATGGGATAAAGCTAGACCTCGGATAACAGCAATGCCTGGGAGCTCATATGTGGTGGTAGAACCCCTACCAACCAATACCACTCTATTACCACTAGCAATGTAAACATCTCCACCCACCTGGAGCCCTGAAATACCATCACTACCCAGCGGGAAACCGCTAAGCTTAAACCCAACACCTCTCTTCACATCAACAAGCATCAAACTCCCATTGGAGATTAGAATAGCGTAGGTGGTTTCACCGCAGAGAACACCAGCTAGCATAGCATCTAAGTTAAACCCAATACGGGTAGAGACACCGCTAGAATTCACAATGTAGAGACTATCACCTACGATAATGAACAACCTTGAACCATCATAGCACGCTGCGCTCGCAGGAGAACGGAGACTGTAGACGCTCCCAGCCCAGTAAACATACGTTGAGCTCCCGGAGGAGAGCACAGCTATAACCGGGCTACTATTGTAGAAGGTAACTCTAAAGCCAAGGGGGGCCACAAGACCATTAAGATCTGCTCCAGGATATGTGAGGGAGATTATGAAAACACCTAGTATAAGGTACAACGCGGCTATTAAGGCAATATACCTCCACTCGAAAACCCCTATCCTCAACCACCACACTTTAGTAAAGCCTTGAAACTCCTTTTTAATCCTATGCAACGAGAGGGTTAAGGATTTAAGATGGGGTGCGAGAGCTCCTCCTAAGCTTACTTAGAGGCTCCCATCTAAACCTCCATAGCCCCTCGGCGAAGTCCTCTACCGCTATCTCAAGAGCTCCAGCCAGCCTATCACTTATTAATGGCTCATCGGCTAGAGGTGATATCACTATATCAACTATAACATCTTTTGATTCAACATCACCACCTAGAGCTCTAACAACGGCAGCTCCCCCAACAACCCAGACTTTGAGAGGGCCCCCTGCTGTATCGAAAACCTCCTCACGCGAGTCGACCGAAGGAGGCCATAGCTCGAGCTTTCGAGCAAGCCATATGGGGATCAGTAGTTGTGGTGTGTTAGCGTTTCCCCGCTAACGGTATTTGATTGTATTTCCAAATACCTGTATTTCCGTTAGCGGGGTTGGGCCTTGGTGTGGGTTCACTTGCTTCACCCACACCTCATGGGCCCCGGTCGAGCCCAACGCCATGGGGCTCCCATCTATGGGGGTGCTCAAGTATCATCATAGCACCCGCGCGTGCAGTACTTACACAACCTCATCATCGATACTACGTAGTATTAACTGAGACTTATAAGTCTAACGGTGATTCAGGTAAGCATGGATATTTGCATTTATTGTCAAACTTGTAATAGCCTGTACTAAGCCATCTTTGTAAGCTTAAGAGCTCCAACCGTGGGGTTAAAATACAATGTTGCTATGATGGTAGTACTCATTCTAGGATTACTACAGCCAATTACGTGGAGCTCCGGGCCTGGCACCGGGGAGGTCGAGAGCTTCTATTACCCGGTATACACTATACCAAAAGTTCTACTAGGAAAAAGGATTTAGAGGGGTACTATACAGCAGGGGGATGCCGGTATATGATACTCTCTTAAGCATTTCTAGCACTCTCACTATAGGGCTCCTGTTGATAACATTCTACTCACTACCAGCCTTAATTCTAGCTTACACGTCATACATAGCATACAGGCAGTCTAAGCATCAAGAGCTCCTACACTCGATGACAGCAGCACTAATACCATTCATAGCAGTAGCCACCCTAACCCTAGCAACACCCCTAAGCCCCCCGGAAGCAGACAACTACATCCCACTTCCAGGTAGGATCCTGCTACTCTACCTACAACGCTTAGCACCACTCACAGGAACCCTACTATGGACCACCATAGGACTAGCATTCCTAAGGCTGAAGAAGACCTTAGATCTTGCAGGTGAAGATCCAGAGCTCGAACCCCGGCCGGCTCACCACCCAGCGAATCCCACCCATTAACACGGAGTTACCTTTAGATCGAACCCAATGTTGGAAGCCGGAGGCTTGACAGAAATGGTTAAAACGATACCAGATAATGTTATAGGATAACGTTATCCCGGAGAGCTGTCTGAGCTCCACACACTCCCAGCAAGCTACTTGATCTAACCATGCAAGCATATAAGGTGAAGCTTACAGAAACACTGTTCAAGCTAGAGACAAAAACATTACCCTCTTAACACAGGATGTATCGTTTAAGAGTAGACCAGAGGGTCGACTGCAGACTCTCCACCTAGGTTAGCCAGAGGAAAACCTTTAAACCCTAAACCCACGAATAGTACACTTTAAAACTAATCCCTGTCAGGCTAGGGATCCTTATATACCTTTCGGTTGATGTAGCGAAGATCAAACCTCAACTGTTGCTAGGTGTTCCAACAGGACACCAAGGTGAGATCCCAGGCTAGCTAGGGATGATGTAGAGTAAAGCTTAAATACCCCCTCTCCCAGCTAAGACCATGGGGGGCTCACAGCGGAGAAAACAGGGGTACAACAATAGAAAACAAAATAGAAACCAGTGATTGCAAGGCAATACACCATGACAAGGCCCCCCATGGTGCAGAATCCATTACATGGAGTTGAAAGAAACCATCACTCTACATCGTATAACACATAGTACGACTTGTTTTGAATCCATTACATGGAGTTGAAAGACCAAGACGATCACCGGTATGGAGATGACGTTGAGGCTCGACGAATCCATTACATGGAGTTGAAAGCCTCTATCAGCATCCTTCTCCTCCACATGATTTCTGAGATTGTGAATCCATTACATGGAGTTGAAAGCAGCCGGGCAGACGTTGCCAGCACCGGTTACACAACCGGAATCCATTACATGGAGTTGAAAGACCCTCTCCCGGCCCCCTCAAAACCGGGGGCTCGGGGGGGAATCCATTACATGGAGTTGAAAGGACCTGGTCAAGGAGAGGAAGCCCATCGAGTACCTAGTGAAAGAATCCATTACATGGAGTTGAAAGTACAGCAGGAGCTCCCTCTCGATCTCGCGGTAGAACCTAGAATCCATTACATGGAGTTGAAAGGCCTACCCCAGCCCAGAGCATATTACTGGGAAATTCCCAGGAATCCATTACATGGAGTTGAAAGGGCGATCACGACCTCCTCCCCCTCCGCGTCACTCTCGTACCCCGAATCCATTACATGGAGTTGAAAGCCTCTTGGCGTAGGCCAGCCCTAGGAGCCCTAGCGATGCTACGAATCCATTACATGGAGTTGAAAGGCATTAATGGTTGGGCTTGCACTAGCGACGATCGGATCCCTAGGAATCCATTACATGGAGTTGAAAGACCGCGAGGAGGCGGGGTACGGGAGCAGGGACTACGAGATCAGGGTCAAAGAATCCATTACATGGAGTTGAAAGCAGGGCCTACGGGGGTGCGGCGAGGGCCGGGGAGTTCGTCGGAATCCATTACATGGAGTTGAAAGAGGAACAACCTCCTCAACATAGGGCCCGAGTCTTCCGTGAATCCATTACATGGAGTTGAAAGTAGCTGGGGGCTGATATCAGTTTATGGTGCTAGGGGTAGGCTGAATCCATTACATGGAGTTGAAAGTAGACACGTTATTCACAAGCTTTGATGAGCCGTTTATAGTTGATTTTGAAGGAATCCATTACATGGAGTTGAAAGGCCAGGAGCTCCTCCAGCCTCTGGATCTCCCTGAGCACCTGAATCCATTACATGGAGTTGAAAGGGGTAAAGCTAAACACCTATTTCTACAAGGAAGTTATATTAAGAATCCATTACATGGAGTTGAAAGATCCCTAGCCCTAAAGCTGCTATAAAGCCCTCTCCATAGAATCCATTACATGGAGTTGAAAGCTAGCCCCTAGTGGCTCCAATATCTTCAATGCTTTTTCAAGGAATCCATTACATGGAGTTGAAAGCTGTCATTCCCAGTTTCTCCATTGCATATGCAACCCATGGAATCCATTACATGGAGTTGAAAGTTTGCGACAGTTGATTACACCCCCACAATTTTACGGGGGTGAATCCATTACATGGAGTTGAAAGTCTATCATAGCATATCGGGTCGTCGGGGCTGCCCGGGGAATCCATTACATGGAGTTGAAAGGGGTGGAGTGCCTAAGCACCATTCTTAGGCACAGGTTCCAGCTCGCCAAGAGAATCCATTACATGGAGTTGAAAGTTTTGAAATTTTTTGCCTTTTTGAAAGGAACATGAAACCACGAATCCATTATATGGAGTTGAAAGTGTTGCGGAGGATGGCCCTGTTTCTCTCGATCAGGTAGTCTGGGGAATCCATTACATGGAGTTGAAAGTCCCCACACCACTCTATGAAGGCCTCGTACAATTCCCTCTTAAGAATCCATTACATGGAGTTGAAAGAGGTCTGTCGGCTCGGTCGCCAGCTTGGTGCCCTTCACTGAATCCATTACATGGAGTTGAAAGATCAAGCTATAATGAAAGCGAGGTGAGGGTGAGGTGTTAAGGGTTGAATCCATTACATGGAGTTGAAAGACGTATGTATTTCAAAGCTTCTTCTGCAAAAATTGTTTAGGAATCCATGAATCCATTACATGGAGTTGAAAGGTAATGCTGGGCCTCCCAATCTGAGGCGTAAGTTGCAGGAGCTTGTTGGGGAATCCATTACATGGAGTTGAAAGAGACCATAACACGAAGTTCGAGTGTCTGAGGCTGTTGAGGGACAGGATGAATCCATTACATGGAGTTGAAAGTCTGGTATCTCTACTCTTATCTTCATCACCATGCCTCTCACCGAATCCATTACATGGAGTTGAAAGGAGTATGAGCTCCAGCCTATGGTCGCAGTTGGTAGGCTAAAGAATCCATTACATGGAGTTGAAAGTTGTACGTAGAGGGGAGATCGTAGAAGCGGGTTCTCTAGAGGTTACTTTGGAGCTATGGGTGGGAGTGATTGAATAGTGGACCGGCCGGGATTTGAACCCGGGACCTCCGCCGTGCGAGGGCGGCGCTCTTCCAGGCTGAGCTACCGGCCCAT